>ENA-OQDM01000067-OQDM01000067.1-human-gut-metagenome-genome-assembly--contig:-NODE-67-length-67318-cov-2.258427_pt1 | contig 67318 bp, 65 predicted proteins | sample MGYA00242772_ERZ504605 | MGnify/ENA primary metagenome ERZ504605 (study PRJEB26092, sample SAMD00036348) | human gut metagenome | host: Homo sapiens | study: EMG produced TPA metagenomics assembly of... | reverse complement strand
CCAAACTACCACAGACCAAAAAGCGAGGGGAAAGAGGCTGAAAAGTAGCCCCCAAAACACCCACAAAATCGGCTCTTCGGTTAACCACTTTGGGCACCACTTGACCCTCTTTTTGCCCTCTTTTTGGCCGGTTAACCACTTGCGGACCACTAAAAATTGGGTGAAAACGGCTCTCGTTTTGCTAAATTTGGTCAAACTATATCAGCCCGTTTAGATACAGTAAAACCCCGGAAAACCTTGATTTTCCGGGGTTTTTGAACCATTTTGATACGGTTTGAACAGCAGATTATCTCTTGCTGAACTGAGGCGCGCGACGTGCAGCCTTGAGACCGTACTTCTTACGCTCTTTCATACGTGGATCACGTGTAAGGAATCCAGCAGCTTTAAGAGCTGGTCTGTAGTCTTTGTCTGCCTCAAGGAGTGCTCTGGAAAGGCCATGACGGATTGCTCCAGCCTGTCCTGTGTATCCACCGCCGTGAACGTTAACGATCACGTCGAATTTACCCTCTGTCTCTGTTAAAGCCAGTGGCTGACGAACGATAACTTTCAGAGTCTCAAGTCCGAAGTACTCATCGATGTCTCTTTTATTGATAGTGATTTTACCTGTTCCAGGTACCAGGTAAACTCTTGCGATTGATTTCTTTCTTCTTCCTGTTCCGTAGAATTTTGCGCTAGCCAATGTTTTCTACCTCCTATTAAAATGTTAAAACTTCAGGCTTCTGAGCCTCATGTTTGTGCTCTGGTCCTGCATATACGAAAAGTTTCTTGTTCATAGCTCTTCCAAGAGGTCCTTTCGGAAGCATTCCCTTAACTGCGAGCTCGATAACCTTCTCAGGTTTCTTTGCTAACATTTCTTTTAATGTGGTTTCTTTCATTCCACCAACATAGTCGGAGTGGTTATAATAAATCTTCTGCTCAAGCTTCTTGCCTGTAACTTTGATCTTATCAGCGTTTACAACGATTACATAATCTCCTGTGTCAACGTGCGGTGTAAACTGAGGTTTGTTCTTTCCTCTTAAAACACTTGCAACACCGGATGCCAGACGTCCCAGAGTGCAACCCTCTGCGTCAACTACATACCATTTTCTTTCGATTTTATCCGGATTAGCCATATAAGTCTGCATGGTCCTACCTCCTGTTATTTATCAACGATAATGTTTCTCAAACCGCGGTACTTCCGCGAAAAAAAGTAAATGGAAACGCGGGTGCAAAATAAATCGCGGAAATGTCCGAAACCGCTGATAAAATGCCGTCGCCGGGGCTATTGGCTCAAGCATCTTCGCACTACGTCACATTGAGTTATTATATTATAAGGCACCTTGCCTGTCAACTGTTTTTTCTTGTAATTTTCAACAAAATTCCTGTTTTCAGAAAAACTCGATTCCCATCAGCGTCAACCCCTGAGCCGGAGCTGTGGGGCCTGCTGCCCCGCGGTCACAGGCTTTCAGGATCTTATCCATGCGTTCCGGCGGATACTGACCGTTTCCGATCTCGATCAGGGTTCCGGAAATGATACGCACCATATTGTAAAGGAAACCTGTTCCTGAAATGCGGATGGTCACCATGTCACCATCTCTCCACACGTCCATGGAGGTCACGGTACGGATGGTGGTCTTCACCTGTGCGCCGGATCCGCAGAAGCTGGCAAAATCATGGCGTCCGATCAGATAAGATGTTGCTTCCTTCATCTTATCCACATCCAGTTTATAATGGTAAAAATAAGAGTACAAACGCTCCGTTGGCACCGGAAACTTCCGGTTCAGGATACGATATTCATATGTTTTTTCACTGTCACAGTAACGGGGATGAAAATCCGGCTCCACCTCCTCAGAAAGCTGGACACGGATATCCTCCGGAAGTCTCTGGTTCAGTGCATAGGAAAATTTTTCCCCGGGGATCCTGGATTCGGTATCAAACACCGCCACATTTCCAAGAGCGTGCACTCCTGCATCTGTACGGCTGGCACCGATGGTCTCGATCTTTTCCCCAAGCAGCTCACTTAAGGTATCGTTTAAAACGCCCTGAATGGTGATTCCATTTGGCTGTGTCTGCCAGCCTGAGTACTTAGTTCCATCATAAGCTACAACAAGTCCTACTCGTTTCATAAAATATATTCCCTCCTGATACAGACATCCCTGCAGTACTTTCTATCCCAAAACAGACATACCGTCCTGCAAAATGCCTGCCTGATCCGGTTACAGTTCCGCTGTGCAAAATGCAGCGCTTCGGACCGTTCCATGTCTGAGTACCGGCAGGATTTGGTTACAGTCCTGCCACGCGGAATGCAACCCCCACAGCAAGATATACCACAAGGATCCCATAGGCCGCATAATCTCTTTTTTCATAATGCAGCGGCTTCATCTGGGTTCTGTGCTCTCCACCATGGTAACACCTTGCTTCCATGGCCATTGCCAGATCATTGGCGCGGCGGAACGCTGAAATAAACAGCGGCACAAGAAGGGGTACCATATTTTTCGCCTTCTGGATCAGATTTCCGCTTTCAAAATCCGCACCTCTGGCGATCTGTGCCTTCATGATCTTATCTGTCTCCTCCAGAAGGATTGGAATAAAGCGAAGGGCAATGGACATCATCATGGCGATCTCATGTACCGGCACCCGGATCTTGTTCAGCGGACGGAGCAGTCTCTCCAGACCATCTGTCAGCTGATTCGGCGTGGTAGTCAATGTCATGATGGAAGATCCGATCACAAGGTAAACAAGACGGATTGCCATTCTTCCTGCAAGAACAAGGCCTTCCCTTGTGACCTTGATGATCCCGAAACGCCACAGCACTTCGCCAGGTGTCAGGATGATATTGAACACAACCGTGATCAGAAGGATCATAACGATGGCTTTCAGACCCTTGAACATGAATTTCACCGGAACCTTGGATATTGCGATCATGGCTACCAGAAATGCTGTTGCCACCGCATATCCGAGAAATGTATGGAACAGGAACACAGAGATCAGAAATCCCAGAGTTCCCAGAAATTTGGTCCGTGGATCCAGTCTGTGAAGAACGGATTTGGCCGGATAATACTGGCCAATGGTAATATCTCTGATCATTTTTCCGCCCCTCCTTTGTTCAGTAATGGAGAGTTCGCCTGCGCAAGTGCGGCAAGGATGCTGTCTCTGGCTTCCTCTACCGTTGTGGCATCTGCATCCACATGCAGCCCATGTTCCTTCAGCGCATGCATGATATAAGTGATCTGCGGTGCGGCAAGTCCCATGGTTTCCAGTTCCTTATAATGGGAAAAAACCTTCTTCGGCTCATCATCAAATACAGCTTCTCCGTGATTCATAACAATGAGGCGCTCCACGTATTTCGCAATATCCTCCATGCTGTGGGAAACCAGAACAATGGTTATCCCTCGCACCTTATGAGCTCTGCGATCTGATCCAGGATATCATCCCTGCCCTTCGGGTCAAGCCCTGCTGTGGGCTCGTCCAGGATCAGAATCTTCGGGTTCATGGCAAGAACCCCTGCAATAGCTACCCTTTTTTTCTGGCCTCCGGAAAGCTCAAAGGGTGATTTCTTGAAATTGGACTCTTTTGCTCCAACCTGAGTCAGCGCCTGCTTCGCTTCTTTCTCTGCTTCTTCCCTGGAAAGTCCCTGATTCATAGGTCCGAAGCATACATCTGAGATCACATCATTTTCAAACAGCTGATGCTCCGGGTACTGGAACACCAGACCAACCTCGCTGCGGAGCTGTTTCCGGTCATATTTCTCAGCCCACACATCTTCTCCGTTATACAGGACCTGGCCGGATGTTGGCTGTACCAGCGCATTCAGATGCTGGATCAGCGTGGATTTTCCGCTTCCTGTGTGTCCGATGATCCCGATAAACTGGCCGTCCGGGATCACAAGGCTGACATCCTTCAGCGCATGGCTCTCATAGGCTGTCCCGGGGCTGTAGGTATAGGTTACATTTTTTAATTCGATTGACATAATGCGCTCACCAGCTCCTCTGTAGTCAGTATTCCATCCGGAACATCCACGCCGGATTTCTTCAGTTCATATGCAAGAAGTGTTACCTGTGGTACATCCAGTCCATACGCCTTAAGGGTATCCACCTGGGAAAAGATCTCTTTGGGATTTCCCTGCATCACAACATTTCCGCTGTCCATGACATAAACACGGTCAGCATGGATCACTTCCTCCATGTAATGGGTGATCAGAATGACTGTTACCTTTTCCTTACGGTTCAGCTCCCGCACTGCCTCCAGGACTTCCTTTCTTCCGTTAGGATCCAGCATGGCGGTAGGCTCATCCAGAATGATGCACCGCGGGCGCATGGCCATCACGCCTGCAATAGCCACTCTCTGCTTCTGCCCTCCGGAAAGCTTGTTTGGGGACTGATAACGATAAGCTGTCATACCGACTTTTTCCAGGCTGTCATTCACCCGTTTCCAGATATCATCTGTAGGAACTCCCATATTTTCCGGACCAAAGCCTACATCCTCTTCCACAACGGTTCCTATGATCTGGTTATCCGGATTCTGAAATACCATTCCTGCCTTCTGGCGTACCTTCCAGAGTTTGGTCTCTCTGGCGGTATCGATCCCGTCCACCAGCATCGTTCCCTCTGTTGGGATCAGAAGCGCATTCATATGCTTCGCCAGTGTGGATTTTCCGGATCCGTTATGTCCCAGAACTGCCACAAATTCTCCTGCTTTAATGTCCAGGTTCACATCATTGACTGCACGCTGCATGTCTACCACATTGCCGTCATCATCGTATCTCTGATAGTCAAATCCCAGCTTAAGCGCCTTGATAATTCCCATCTTTTCTGCTCTCCTTAATCCTCTGTAGCTGCCGGTTCACCAAGGCCGGTCAACTCATCGATCAGTGCCCATATCTCGTCTCTTCCCTGCTTCGTCTCCGCAGAAAACGGAAGGATCTTTCCCTCTTTCGGAAGGCCCAGTCCGATGCGGATCTCCTTCAGGCTTTTTGCCACCTGGCTGCGTTTCAGCTTGTCAAGCTTGGTTGCGATGATCACCGGCTCATATCCGTTGTGACAAATCCAGTCATACATCTGCTTGTCATTGGCGGAAGGCTTGTGGCGAATATCCACCAGGAGAAAAACCGCACGGAGCTCTTTGGAATTATGAAGATAGCCCTCGATCATTTTTCCCCATTTTTCCTTCTCTGCTGCAGAGACCTTGGCGTAGCCGTAGCCCGGCAGGTCTACGAGATACATTGCTTCATTAATGTTATAAAAATTGATCGTCTGTGTTTTTCCCGGCTGTGCACTGGTTCTTGCCAGGGCCTTGCGGTTCATCAGACCATTGATCAGGGAGGATTTCCCTACATTTGATTTTCCCGCAAAAGCTACCTCCGGCCTTCCTGTGTCCGGGATCTTGCTTGTGATGCCGCAGACGATATCCAGCGATACGTTTTTGATTACCATTCGTTATTCCTCCCTTTTCTTTTAAAAGCCCTGTCCTGAAGGTCAGGGCAGGGTTTTTCTGTTTTTTGTTTATGCAAGAGCTTCACCGAGAACTTCTTTCATGTTATCCACAAACCGGATATCCAGTCCCTGGATGATCTCTCTGTCCATCTCCTCGATATCCGGACGATTTTTCTCCGGAACAAGGACTTCTTTGATCCTGGCATATTTAGCTGCAAGCAGCTTCTCTTTCAGTCCGCCGATTGGAAGCACACGGCCTCTTAAGGTGATCTCACCGGTCATGGCAAGATCCGCACGTACCGGTTTTTCGATAATTGCAGACAGCATGGCAGTTGCCATTGTAATACCGGCAGACGGGCCATCCTTCGGAACGGCACCCTCCGGAATATGTACATGCATATCATGCTTCTGGAAAAATTCCGGATCGATCTCATATTGGTCAGAAACCGAACGGATATAGCTGATACCTGCCTGTGCAGATTCCTTCATCACATCTCCAAGCTGTCCGGTGAGAAGCAGCTCGCCTTTTCCGGGCATGATATTGACTTCGATCTGCAGGGTATCACCGCCTACCTGTGTCCATGCAAGACCGCGGGCGATCCCGATTTCATCCTTCTCATTGGCCATCAGATAGTTATATCGTTCTTTGCCAAGGAATCTGGAAATATTTCTGGATGTGACAACTACCTTATCCTTACCCTCTTCCATGATAGCACGTGCAGTTTTTCTGCAGATACGTCCGATGCTTCTCTCCAGAGAACGGACTCCGGCTTCCTTGGTATAATTGTTGATCAGCTTGCCAAGAGCTGCCGGCTGGATCACCAGCTTGCCTTCCGGAATACCGTTGATCTCCATCTGCTTCGGGATCAGATGTTCCCTTGCGATATGTTCCTTCTCATTTTCCGTATATCCCGGGATTTCCATCAGCTCCATACGGTCAAGAAGAGGTCTCGGGATTCCCTGAACATCATTTGCAGTGGCAATAAACAGTACCTCGGAAAGATCCTGGGGAATCTCCACATAGTGATCATTGAACTTACTGTTCTGCTCCGGATCCAGAACCTCCAGAAGTGCTGCGGAGGTATCTCCTTTATAATCGCTGCTGGTCTTATCGATCTCATCAAGAAGCATCAGCGGGTTGCTGACTCCGGCTTCCTTCAGTGCGACTGTGATCCTGCCTGGCATGGCACCGACGTAAGTCTTTCTGTGGCCACGGATCTCTGCCTCATCACGGACACCTCCAAGACAGATGCGGACGTATTTCTTGTTCATGGCCTCTGCCACAGAACGTGCAATGGAAGTTTTTCCGGTTCCCGGAGGTCCCACCAGACAGAGGATCGGACTCTTTCCCTTGTGGGTCAGCTTACGTACAGCAAGGAATTCCATGATACGTTCTTTGACCTCTTTCAGTCCGTAATGACCCTCTTCCAAAACCTTCCATGCGTTCTCAAGATCCTCGGAATCCTCGGATTTCTTATTCCACGGAAGTGCAAGAACGGTTTCCAGATAGCCTCTCTGCACCGTTGCCTCTGCAGCACTGGCTGCCATTCCTTTAAAACGGCTTATCTCCTTGGAAATCTTCTCTTTTACTTCATCAGATGCATCCAGCTCCTTCAGCTGTTTTTTAAATTCATCGATATCATCAGCAGTATTCTCCTCGCCCAGCTCCTCACGGATGGTTTTCAGCTGTTCCCGGAGGATATACTCTCTCTGATTCTTGTCGATATGGGATTTCACCTTGCGCTGAAGATCTTTAGTGATATGGATCACCTCGATCTCGCTGCCAAGAAGCGCTCCAAGGATCTCATAACGGTCATTCAAAGACACTGCTTCCAGAAGCTTCTGCTTGTTCTGATACGCCATCGGAAGATTTACTGCGATCTGGTCGATGGTTTCCTGCACATCTTCGATGTTCATGATCTGGGTTACCAGATCCTTGCTTACTTTTCCGCTTTCTCTGCAATATCTCTGAAAAAGCTCCCGGATGCTGCGAAGCATGGCGTCCTTTACCGGTTCCGGGTAATCCTCTTCCTGTGCCGTAACGATCTCGCATTCCGCCTTCAGATATGGTTCCTCCTGCTCCAGGCCCAGAACCTCTGCCCTGTCCAGTCCCTCTACCAGAACCCGGTAAAGATCCTGCGGAAGCTTCACCACCTGCTTGATATAAGCGACGGTTCCTACCTGATACAGATCCGTAAGTTCCGGTATTTCCACCTCAGGATCCTTCTGTGTCAGCAGAAAGATCTTCTGGTCATGGAGCATGGCTGCTTCCACGGCACGGATAGATTTCTCCCTGCTCACATCAAAGTGTACGATCATATCCGGAAGGACTGTAGTCCCACGGAGAGCGATCATTGGCAATATATTGACCTGATTTGTCATTTATGTCATTCCCTTCATCAAGCTGTTTCCGGCTTGCCTTTCTTTCTCGAACGGGATGTTTTGCGTCCTGCTTTTTTTGCAGGAGCCTTGGCCTCCCCGTGGATGATCTCCGGCTCTCCGGTTCCCTCCACTGCCTCTTTTGTGACGATACACTTACGGATGGTGTCGTCCGATGGTGTCTTGTACATCAGATCCATCAGGGTATGCTCCATGATGGCACGAAGTCCTCTGGCACCTGTTTTTCTCTCAAGAGATTTCCGGGCAACTGTCTCAAGTGCTTCATCCTGGAACTCAAGCTGCACGCCATCCAGCTCAAAAAGCTTGTCGTACTGTTTTGTGAGGGAATTCTTAGGCTCCTTCAGAATACGGATCAGTGCTTCTTCATCCAGAGAATCCAAGGTTACCACGACCGGAACTCGTCCGATAAACTCCGGGATCAGACCGAATTTAATAAAGTCCTCCGGCATAACCTCCTTCAGAACTTCGCCCACATTGCGGTCTTCCTTTTCGGAAACCTCCGCCCCGAAACCAATGGATTTGGTATCCTGTCTTGCCTCGATGATCTTCTCCAGTCCGTCAAAAGCACCACCGCAGATGAACAGGATGTTTGTCGTATCGATCTGGATAAACTCCTGATGCGGATGCTTTCTTCCGCCCTGCGGCGGAACACTTGCAACGGTTCCTTCCAGGATCTTCAGAAGTGCCTGCTGTACGCCCTCACCGGACACATCTCTGGTAATGGAAGTGTTCTCGGATTTTCTTGTGATCTTGTCGATCTCATCAATATAGATGATTCCGTACTGCGCACGTTCAATATCGTAATCTGCTGCCTGAATGATCTTCAGAAGAATGTTCTCAACATCCTCGCCAACATAACCTGCCTCTGTGAGAGTAGTGGCATCTGCGATGGCAAAAGGAACATTCAGCAGTCTTGCCAGTGTCTGTGCAAGAAGTGTCTTACCGGAACCGGTCGGACCAAGCATCAGGATATTACTCTTCTGCAGCTCCACGTCCAGGTTTCTTGAAGCAAGAATCCTCTTGTAATGATTGTAAACAGCTACGGAAAGTGCCTTCTTGGCATCATCCTGTCCGATCACATACTCATCCAGGATACTGTGGATCTCTTCCGGTTTCAGAAGGTTGATCCCTGTTTCATAATCTGCCTCATGATCATACATACTGAATTCTTCTTCCATGATCTCGGAGCAGATCCCGATACATTCATCACAAATATATGCTCCATCCGGACCTGCGATCAGCTTGCGTACCTGATCTTCAGTCTTATGGCAAAAGGAGCATCTTACCTTTCCTTCTTTTACTTTATCTGCCATATCTTTTTGTTTCCTTTCTAAGCGTAAATGTCCGTCTCTCGCAGACATTTAAAATTCCTTTTTAAAGCAAGATAAGACTCCTGTGTCTTTACAGGAGTCTTTTCTTACGCATTATTTGTGGATCACAACACCGTCGATCAGGCCGTATGCCTTAGCTTCTTCCGCTGTCATATAGTTGTCACGGTCAGTATCTTTTTCCACAATCTCAAGAGGCTGTCCGGTATTCGCAGAAAGAATCTCGTTCAGCTTCTTTTTGGTTTTTGCGATCTGGTCAGCTACGATCTGGATCTCTGTAGCCTGCCCCTGTGCACCGCCTGATGGCTGATGGATCATGATCGTCGAATTCGGCAGTGCATATCTCTTGCCTTTGGCACCGGAGGACAGGAGGAAAGCTCCCATGCTGGCTGCCATTCCAAGGCAGATCGTAGATACATCGCACTTGATATACTGCATTGTATCATAAATTGCCATTCCGGCAGTTACAGAACCACCCGGGCTGTTGATATAAAGCTGGATATCCTTGGAAGGATCTTCTGCTTCCAGGAAGAGAAGCTGCGCAACGATCAGGTTCGCACTGACATCGTTTACCTCTTCTCCAAGGAAAATGATTCGGTCCTTAAGAAGTCTTGAATAGATATCATAACTTCTTTCTCCTCTGCTGGTCTGCTCAATGACGTAAGGTACTAAACTCATTTTGCCCTCCATTTCCGAGGTTTATTACGCCTCTACAGCTGCATCGGCAACTAATGTAACAGCTTTCTGAACAGCCATATCTTTCTTCATCTGCTCCATCTCGTTCTCACCGATGAGATCTTTTAATTTGTCTGCTTCCATCTTGTACATCTCTGCCATCTTGGAGATCTCTTCGTTAACCTCTTCCTCTGTTGGCTGGATGTTCTCTACCTCAGCGATCTTCTCAAGAACAAGTCTTGTCTGGATTCTCTTAAGAGCCTGTGGCTTCATGTCTTCCATCATCTTGTCAACGCTCTGGCCTGTGAACTGGAAGTACTGCTCCATGGAAAGACCCTGGGACTGCATTCTTCTTGCGAAATCGTCAAGCATCTGACGTGTCTGTGTCTCGATCATTGCCTCCGGAATATCCATCTGTGCATTCTCGATCACTTTATCTACTGCTGCATCTTCTTTTGCACGACGTGCATCTTCTGCTTTCTTCTCTGTCAGGTTCTTCTTAACGTCTTCCTTGTACTCAGCAAGTGTATCAAACTCAGATACATCCTTAGCAAAGTCATCGTCAAGCTCCGGAAGCTCTTTTGCTTCGATCTTCTTAACATCGCACTGGAATACAGCTTCTTTGCCAGCCAGCTCTTTTGCCTGATACTCCTCCGGGAATGTAACCTTAACTTCTACGTGATCACCTGTGTTAGCACCAACAAGCTGCTCCTCGAATCCCGGGATGAAGGTGTTGGAACCAAGTGTCAGCGGATAGTCTGTTCCTTTACCGCCCTCGAATGCCTCACCATCTACGAAGCCCTCGAAATCGATAGTTGCTGTATCGCCGTTCTGTGCTGCACGATCCTCAACTGTGATGGTTCTGGAGTTTTTCTCCTGCTCTTTCTTAAGCTCAGCCTCAACTTCCTCGTCTGTTACCTCTGTCTCAGACTTCGGAACCTCAAGTCCTTTATAGTCACCAAGAGTTACCTCTGGTTTAGTAGCTACTTCTGCTGTAAAGATAAATGGTTTGCCAGGCTCAACCTGTGTTACATCGATCTTAGGCTGGGAAACGATCTCAAGATCACACTCAGCAAGTGCTTTGCTGTAATGCTCAGGGATCAGAGCGTTTGCAGCGTCCTCAAGGAATACTCCCTTTCCGTACATCTGCTCGATCATTTTTCTTGGAGCTTTTCCTTTACGGAATCCCGGAATAGAAATTCTGCCTTTTGCTTTCTGATATGCATTCTGCATTGCTTTGTCAAGATCCTCGGCGGAAACCTCGATTGTAAGTTTCGCCATGTTTTTCTCCATTTTCTCCACCTGTAAACTCATGTTTCTTGTTCCTCCTTAATCATATCGAGTAAATACCTTATATAAAATAGTTAACACTCGCATTATATATTTACAGTCATTTCTGTAGTATAGCATAACCACTGTAAAAACGCCAGTATTTTTTTCAGTTTTCCATATGCCCCCACAGGGCATTTCTCAGCTGCCCACGTCCTCAATGTTAAAGTAATTTTCTGTCTTTCTTATGTTGTTAAGACAAAATGTAAAAATCCTTTTATAAGTTTTAGGCGTATAATGAACACCATCGTCTGTACCGTCTCCCGTATTGGATACAGTACCATATCCGGTCCGCATCAGATAACTGTAAACATCAATATAGTGGTACTGACTTCCAAGCTCACCGGCAAGACCGCTGTTAAAAGTCCGGACATCCTCACATTTACGATTCTTGGTACTTCCCTTTTCCCCTCCATTGATCGGATTCACAGACATATAATACAGACTGCAGTTTTTCATGGAAAGCTTTGTTCCCAGCTTTTTCATATAAGACACGTACTGTGAGAGTCTATCATTCAGATCCTGTTTTCCGTTAATATCTCTGAGATCATTGATACCATGATTAAACACCACTGCGATCTTTGCGTATTTTTCATTTTTACGATATTTTTCTATTTCTTTCAAAAGAGCCTGTGCGCCCGTTGACTTCAGCCAGCCCAGTTCCGTATTAGAACGGCATACAAAGCTGACATGGCTGTCCACATACTCCTTTCCAAACTGTTCGTACAATACCTTCTGAAGACCATATGTCCTGGAATCTCCCACAAAGATGATCCTTTCGTAATTCTCAGGATAATGAAAGCTGTTCCTGACCAGATTCGGTTCCTGATACCGCCAGAATCTCACCGCATAGAGATGCATGGTTCCACTGACTGTGATCACCTGTCCGGCTTCATACCTTGGTGCAGTCTTCTGACCTGCCCTGGTAGACCATCCAAGGAATGTATAATTCTCTTCATTGGCCATCACCGGTAGTTTCAGTTTTCCGCTTGGAGCCTGGATGATCTTGTAGATATCTCCGTCATTCCTGTGCAGGATCAGTTTGGGATTGTTCTTCTTTTTTATCACTGCATAAAACGTTACATTTCTTTTTACAAAATATTTTTTTCCCGGCTTATATCCTGCCTCCGCTCCTCCTTTTTTCAGAGACCATCCTTCTGCCTGATATCCTGCTGGGACCTGCGGCACTTTGGGAATCGTGATCATGGAACCATATTTCTGTTTCTTTTCCAATTTTTTATATATAGCAGAGGAGGCTCCTCCGCCTGACCTGAAAGATACGGAATACACTTTTTTGCAAGCATTCCCGAATGTATCATCCGACCAGTCAAAGCCGGCAGCTGACACCAAATTTCCTGTGGCTGTCATCAGTATAACAAAAAGCGCCACTACCCACAGGACCTGTTTCATCTCTTTTTTCATGCTCTTACATACACCACCGATTCAGCGATCTCTTCTGCCTTTGCGCTTCCCTCCAGCTGTCCGATCAGGGAAAGGCTGAAATCGATGGCTGTTCCAAGGCCTCTGCTGGTAGTTACATTTCCATCTACCACTACAGGCTCCAGAGATGTTCTGGCACTTTTAAGCTGTTCCATAACAGATGGGTACGATGTAGCATTTCTGCCTTTCAGGAATCCAAGTCTCTCGAATATACCTGGTGCCGCACAGATAGCTGCTACCTTGCCACCATTCTGATAGAAATCTGTCAGAAGCTCAGTCAGCGGTTTATATTTCTCCAGATATTTTGTTCCCGGCATTCCTCCCGGAATTACAAGCATATCCGCATCGGAAAAATCACATTCTCCAAAGGTACGGTCTGTAAGAAGATCGATCCCATGAGAGGTTCTGATCTCTTTTGTCTCTTTGATAGATACTGTCTGGATGTCGATCCCGGCTCTTCTCATCAGATCTACCACGGTCAGTCCTTCAATATCTTCAAAACCATCTGCGAAAAAAATATATACTTTACTCATGATCCTGTTCATCCTTTCTTTTATAAAATCCATAAATATTTTCTGTATTCCCCATTCCCTTCCATAATGCTTTTTTCATCTGAAAATGTCAAGAAATTTCAACAGATATGCCATTGCAAATCCTGTTTTTTTCCTGTAGACTGAACATAATATCTTTTCATTTCACAAATCCGGAGGTTTTTTATATGGAGATCGAACGTAAATTTCTGATCCGGAAGGATGACCTTCCGCAGGATCTGGCTTCTTATCCCTGCCACAGAATCGAGCAGGGGTATCTTTGCACTTCCCCTGTCGTCCGCATCCGCCGGCAGGATGATGACTATTTTCTTACTTACAAATCCAAGGGTCTCATGAGCCGTGAAGAATATAATCTTCCGCTCACCGCTGAAGCCTATGAGCATCTGAAGCCTAAAGCAGACGGTATCCTCATTACCAAGGACCGCTATGTGATTCCGGAAAAAGACGGACTTTTTATTGAACTGGATGTGTTCCACGGAGAATACGAGGGAGTTCTTCTGGCTGAGGTGGAATTTCCTACAGAGGAAGCCGCCAATGCCTACACTGCGCCGGACTGGTTCGGAGAAGATGTAACTTATTCCACCAGATATCATAACAGTACCATGAGCCAGGGCTGGCAGATTAATAGCTGACCGAATCTGAAATCGCACTTGTATTTCTTATTTCAGGTGCTATAATTAGTAATGCAGGCAGATATAGTTCATCGGTAGAACATCAGCTTCCCAAGCTGAGGAGGCGGGTTCGATTCCCGTTATCTGCTTTCATTGCCAAAGAGGGCACGCAGTCAGGCGTGTCCTTTTTTATAAATTTCAAGGAGGATTTTTGTTTATGAAGATTGGATTTATCGGATGTGGAAATATGGCCTCTGCCATGATCGGCGGTATTCTCCGTCAGGGGATCTTTTCAAAGGACGAGATCATTGTTTCCAACCTTACAGACGAAGGCAGAGCGCGCAGTGAAAAAACTCTTGGTGTTGTCACCACTCTGGATAACAATGAAATAGTCAGATCTGCAAAAACTGTCGTTCTTGCAGTAAAGCCGCAGTTTTATGAGGAAGTTCTCACAGAGGTCCACGACAGTCTCACGACAGAGCACACCATCATCGGAATCGCTCCCGGCAAGACTCTTGCATGGCTGGAAGAAAAAGCCGGTCTTCCTCTGAAAGTTGTCCGTTTTATGCCTAATACTCCTGCACAGGTTGGGGCCGGAATGACTGCTGTATGTACCAATGACCGGGTTTCGGAAGACGAACTGGCAGAAATCCTTAAGATCACAGACAGCTTTGGCTGTACCGAAGTGGTACCGGAGCGTCTGATGGACGCCGCAGGCGCTGTAGGCGGCTGTTCACCGGCTTATGTGTTTATGTTTATCGAAGCCATGGCAGATGCCGCTGTCAGCCAGGGAATGCCTCGTAAGCAGGCTTATAAATTTGCTTCCCAGACTGTTCTCGGCAGCGCAAAAATGGTTCTGGAAACCGGCAGACACCCGGGAGACCTGAAAGACATGGTCTGCTCACCGGCAGGAACTACCATTGAAGGTGTCCGCACCCTGGAAAAGAGCGGCTTTCGCAGTGCCGTATTCGAAGCGCTTACCGCAGCTGCTGAGAAGGGTAAGAAGTTATAATTTTCGAAAACAAAAACTCCGTGAGGTCTGCATTCACCCGGACCCCACGGAGTTTTTACATCTCATCTCTTTTATCGTCTGCCGACAGCCCTACAGCAACTCGATCAGCGCGTCAATATCTTCCATTTTTGTTCCCCAGCTTGTGGCAAAACGGATCACTATATGATCTTCATCATATTTTTCCCAGAAATCAAACTGAACTTCTTTGCCCAGTTCTTCTTTCTTTTTATTTTCCAAAACTACAAACTGCTGGTTCGTGGGAGAATCCAGGAAAAGCTGATATCCTTTTTCCTGAAGGGCTCTTTTCAGCTTCATAGCTGTTTCAATAGCATTTTTGCTGATCCTTGTATACAGATCATCGGTAAACAGTGTGTCAAACTGGATTCCCAGAAGACGGCCTTTTGCCAGAAGGGCTCCCTGCTGCTTCACCATAGTCATAAAGTGCTTCGGAGCTTTTTTCGTAAAGACCACTGCCTCACCGCAGAGTGCACCGACCTTGGTTCCGCCGATGTAGAACACATCTGTACATCTGGCGATATCCTCAAGTGTCACATCTGCTTCCGGACTTACCAGACCGTAGCCAAGTCTTGCTCCGTCCAGAAACAGCGGAAGCTCGTATTTATGGCATACCTCGGAAATTTCCTCCAGCTCTTTCTTCGTATAAAGTGTTCCGTACTCTGTCGGATGGGAAATATAAACCATTCCCGGAAATACCATATGGTCGTGACTTTCATCCCCATAAAAAGTTTCCACATAATCTGTGATACTTTCTGCTTTGATCTTTCCGTTTTCTGCCGGAAGTGTCAGTACCTTATGTCCTGTATACTCGATTGCTCCGGCCTCATGACAGCTTACGTGTCCGGTCTGCGCCGCAAGAACACCTTCATAACGGTTCAGGACAGAACCTATAATCGTGGCATTGGTCTGAGTTCCTCCCACCAGGAAAAACACATCTGCATCCGGGCAGCCACAGGCTTTACGGATCTTCTCCTTTGCAGAATCACAGTATTTGTCTGTGCCATAGCCGGAAAGCTTCTCCATATTGGTTTCCAGAAGCTTCTGGAGGATCGCCGGATGCGCTCCCTCGCAGTAATCGTTTACAAAAAATAACATTTTATTTTCTCCTCATCTGTATTTTCATTTTATTTGACCGTCTTCCCCGGAATGATCTTACAGGTAGAAAACGATTTGAATTTACAGGAAATCGCCCCCTTCAATAGGAAGCCCGTTTCTGAAAGAAATTCACAAATCCCCGGTCGAGATCCCGCAAAGACTGCTGTAATGCAATGGAATCTGCTGCTTTCAGAAAGGCAAACTCCTCTTGCTTTTTCAGTTCAGTCAGCATGGCGGAAGTCTGGGAATAGCCGATCTTTTCCCCATTTTCATAGCCTTCCTTACGCATGGCAAGTCCCCGGTTGTAGATGAACCGGCAGCATCCCAGGGTCTGATGGATGAAGTTTTTCTGTTCTCTGTTCGGGTAGATTCTAAATTTAATTCCTTTTTGCATTATCCCATCTTATCCTTTTGTCTCTGCGATGTTTTCTGGTTTTCAATATACTGTTTTACTGTTTCCAGCGGAGCACCGCCCACCGTCGATACAAAATAGCTGTTTGTCCAGAGAGTCGGCATTTTCGTTTTAAGATAGGGAAATTCCTGTCTTAAAATTCTGGACGTATAGCCTTTAAATGACTTTACAGCTTTGTGGATGCCAAACTGAGGATCTACTTCCAAAAGCATATGAACATGGTCTGGCATGATCTCCATTTCCAGAATGTCTACAGAAAGATTTGCAGCATACTCTGTGAGCAGCTCCTTCAGCCGGACGTCCACACCGTTAATTAATACTTTTCGTCTATACTTTGGACACCATACTATATGGTATTTACAGGAATAGACGACATTGTTGTTTGATTTATATGTTGTGTTCATATTTGTATTATACCATTGTTCATCAGTTAATACAATTACTATTTTGTCCATCTTCAATCACTTGCATAAACAGTCAAAAACAATATCTGATTTTCTCATCCTTTCGTTATCCTAGCAGAAATATCTGATCCCTGCAACTCAAAAAAAGCCTGGAAGAAATCAGCCACAGGCATTTTATTTCTTCCAGGTTTTTCTGTTTTCTGATTCTCAGTCAGCTGTCTTTGATCCGGCAGCTGATACAGCTCTGCATCCAGTTACATTCAGACTTATTCTGCCTGTGTTTTGCTTACCTGTGCTGTATCATTCTTTACTCCGGCAGATTTTTCGGCATGCTCTTTCACAAGATTCCGTCCAAGCAGAGTCAGGCATACAAATGCGATCACTGCAAAAACAGCTCCGATTCCAAATACCACGTTCATCTCATAGCCTTTGCTGCTCACCAGACCGGAGATCGCCGGTGCGCCAAAGGTTGCAAATACGATACCGAACATGACGAATCCGTAATTTTCTCCGGTGTGCTTCATTCCGAAAATAGAGCTTGTCAGAGACGGGAAGCTTCCCATGATTCCTCCGTAGCAGCCGTACATCAGCACAACAGCAACCGTTACTGCCAGGGAGCTTGATACAGCGAGAACTCCCATAGCGATCACTGCCACGATCAGCACTCCTTTGATGCAGACGATCCTGCCTGCTTTATCTGCCAGTGTTGGAAGCACCAGTCTTGCGCCAGCGTTTACAATAGAACCAAGCATCACTGCACTAACTGCCATTGCAGACGGAATTCCAAGGTCGATCTGATAGGTCTGAGATACCGGTGAAACCATAAAATACGAGGTCAATCCAAAAAACATAGTAGCAAGGAGAAGATAAAAATTCTTTGTACGCACCATTTCTGCAGATGTGTACTGTTTTATTTCCGGTTCAGCTGCTTTCTTTCCGGCGGAAGCCTGTACATTCATCAGATTTTTTGCCGGCGCCTGGAAGAAAATTCCGCATAGTATCCAGGAAACTGTAATGGCAGTTCCAATAATAAGAAGTGTTTTCTGTACACCGGCTGTCTCCAGCAGTTTTCTGCTCAGCGGCGCCAGGAAAAATCCACAAAGTCCGTTGGCAGTTACCACAACGCCGGAAGCAAATCCGGTACGGTCCGGGAACCATCTCTGCACGGTTGCCAGGATCACCGTGTAGATCATTCCCTGTCCAAATCCCTGCATCACTCCATAGGAGAGATACATAGGAAGCGGTATGGGAACGATCAGAAATGCGGATGCCAGGATTCCTGCCGCAAAGATCCCGCCTCCGATCCATACGATCGTCTTTTCCTTAAAACGGTTCTGCATCCTTCCGCCTACGATATTTCCGAATACAAAGGTGCTCAGTGCCAGATAAAAGCACATGGATGCCTGTCCCTGACTCCAGCCTGCCTGCTCCATCACATAGGCTGGTAAATAGACCATACATGGGGATATCCGGTAAAAAAGATCGCGAAAGCTCCGAATATCATAGTCAGCAAACGCTGTTTTTTCTGTATTCCTGTCATAATTTCCTCCTCTGAAAAAGATTTCCGGCCTGCTCTGTACTCTCTGCTCACAGAATGCAGCCTGTTTCTGTACTCACGATCTGCACGTTTTCCTGCACATTAGCTCTGCTTATCCCTGATATTCTTTTATTCGCGTGCTATTATTCTTCATTTGCGTGCCAAATGCGTGTTAATTATATTGTATGTATGTTATCACACGCAATCTTATTATGCAATATAAATTTACAGCTTTTTCTGTTTTCTCGTTTATGTCCAAATTTTCCTGTTATTTCTTTATATATTATTCACAATGCTCGTCTTTTAGGCACGCATATGCACGCATATATTTTTTATTTAAAATACCGTTTTTATCCGTTTTTTCTATTTTATAATTCTCAATTCGCGCAAAAAAGCACGCCATGTTACAGGCGTGCTTTCGTGATTTTATATAATTTCTGTTGCTTATTTGATTATCTTCAGCTCATATTCCCTGGTTCCCAGGCCGATCTTTTCTGCCTGATCCAGAGTTGCCTTCCACTCAATATTCGGATTGGAATCCTTAAAATGGTCATGATGACAGTGCCATCCCGGCTCTGCCAGATGCTCTCCAAGCTGGCTGTTGGCGATCGGTGTTGCCTTCAGGCAGGCATCTGCACAGGCCTGATCCAGTGCAACCGGGTCAAAGCTTGCGAACATTCCGATATCCGGAAGGATCGGCGCATCATTTTCACCATGGCAGTCACAGTTAGGGCTGATATCCTGTACCAGTGCAATATGGAAATGGGGACGTCCGTGACAGACAGCCTGTGCATACTCTGCCATCTTGCGGTCAAGAAGCTCGTTTGCACTGCTATTCGGATTATATACGGCATCATAGCTGCAGGCACCGATACAGCGGCCACAGCCTTTGCATTTATCGTAATCGATAACTGCTTTCTTGTTTACATATGTAATCGCATCACTTCCGCACTCTTTCGCACAGCGGCGGCAGCCACGACAGACATCTTCATGGATGGCCGGCTTTCCGCTGGCATGCTGCTGCATTTTTCCGGCACGGCTTCCGCAGCCCATACCGATATTCTTCAGGGCGCCGCCAAAGCCGGTTGCCTCATGTCCCTTGAAATGGCTGAGACTGATAAAAATATCTGCGTCCATGATAGCATGTCCGATCAAGGCAATTTTACAGTATTCTCCGTTCACTACCGGAACTTCTACTTCATCGGTTCCTCGAACTCCGTCACCGATGATGATCTGACATCCGGTTGTGATCGTGTTAAATCCGTTAAGATTTGCACAGTCCAGATGCTCCAGTGCATTCTTTCTGCTTCCCGGATAAAGAGTATTACAATCTGTCAGGAACGGCATTCCGCCCTGCTCCTTACAAAGATCTGCGACTACCTTCGCATAGTTCGGACGAAGGAATGCCATATTTCCAAGCTCTCCGAAATGCATCTTGATGGCTACGAATTTTCCATCCATATCGATATCTTTGATTCCTGCGGCAACGCAGAGTTTTTTCAATTTGTCCAGCTGGCTGGTTCCCACCGGGCAACGAAAATCAGTGAAATAAACTGTTGATTTCTCCATTCTGGTTTCCCTCCTGTTTGATCATTTCAAAATAAAATTTACCCTTTTCCTGACAATATGTCTAGTTTTTATACAAAAAATATATAAAAAGATGCGCTACTCTACTCTCGAAAAAGAATCTGCGAAAAATACCGGAACTTTCCATCATTGGTCCAGCACTGCATTCCCACAGCATCTGCCATCTTCTGCGCATCCACACAATAGGCAGACATACAGGAATTATGCTTGTACGGTCCGGCGCTCATGATCAGAATATCTGTTTTTCCGCACTCTTTCATCTTCTCTGAGAGCTGCTCTGTCAGCTTATTATGTGCAAGCTTGGCTTTTCTGTAATCCATGAGTCTGTCCTGCGTCGTCTGGAGCACTAGGGTATTCTCATAATCCAGGGCACGTTCCTTCATTTCTTCCACAGTCCCGCTTTCCGGTGGACATGCAGGGTTTTTATCATAATTACCACAGGCATTTTCTTCACAGAAAACACGGTATTCCGGCACAAACACCAGCTTATCGGTTTTCATGACCGCAGCATCGGAAAAGCCAAGCTTCTTTGCTTCTTCAATAAAATCCATTTTTCTCTCCTGTGCTTTTTTCTTTTATAGTGCCACATTTTATTTCTTTTTACAAGCTCTGACTTTTACTCTGCCGCCAGACGGATAAACTCCTCCATCTCTCTCGTCTTAAACTTATTTTTATGGTAAAAGATCTGCCGGTACATGGATATCTCCACATCTTCCACATGTAAAAGGGCAATTCTTCCTTTCCGGATATCCCGCTCCACAGCCAGATAGGGAAGAAAGGAAAGTCCGTGGTTCTTTTCCAGCATGCGGATGATAAAAGCGGTATCGCTGATCTCCAGCACCGGCGACAGAGCCTGCTTCTTAAGTGCCAGCTGCTGATCCAGAGCCTGTCGATAATTGGCATTCTTTTCCGTGAGAAAAAAAGGTTCTTCCAGAATATCCTCCATCTTCAGCGTCTTTCCCGCAAACTCCGAATCTGCAGAGGCCACAAATACTACCGGCTCCGCCTTCTCCATGACCTTCATCCAGTTCTGCTCCCACCTTGGGGTATCCAGTATGTAAATCAGATCCAGCCCGTTATGCTCCATCATCCGTATCAGCTGTTCCGGCGTATCAATAGTCACCTGCATATTTACTTTCGGGTGAAGCTCACGAAATTTGCTGAGAACAGCCGGAAGCTTTGCTGTGCAGAGAGATTCGATGGTCCCGATATGCAATGGATTTTTCAGTTCCGCATCATCATTCATTGACTTTTTTGCTTTATTTACGTCATATAAGATCCGGCTTGCATGCTCCATAAACTCTTTTCCGGACGGAGTAAGCACCACACGCTTTCCGGTTCTGTCAAAAAGTCTTGTTTCCAGCTCATTTTCCAAAAGACGGATCTGGACAGTGATAGCTGACTGGGTGTATCCCAGAACCTCTGCTGCCCTGGAAAAACTCTGAAGCTGTGCTACATGTACAAACGTCTCCAACTGACGGATTTCCATTATTTTCTCCCTTTTTCTATGAAATTTTTTCATCGTGATGATGAAATCTGTGAATTTGCTTTATTTTTATGTCAATGTTACAATACAATCACGAGGACGTCAATCGTATTTTTGTGCAAAATGAATAAATTCATACTTAGGAGGAAAGAATCCAAATGGAAAAGAAAAAAATCAAGATCGGACTTGTGCCGAAGCTGATCATTGCCATCATCATAGGTATCCTGTTCGGCCAGTTCCTTCCGGAAGGCTTCTGTCGCTTTGTTGTAACCCTTTCCGGATTTTTCAGTACCTTTCTGAAATTCGTCATCCCGCTGATGATCCTTGCCTATGTGACCATGGGTATTGCGGATCTTTCACAGGGTGCAGGGAAGCTTCTCCTGATCACAGTGGCTCTGGCTTATGGCTCCACTCTGATCGCAGGTTCCGCATCCTATCTGGTATCATCCAGCCTGTTCCCGCACTTTATGAGTGAAGGTGCACTGGATCAGATCGCAGCTACCGCAGACGCATCCCTGACACCGTTTTTCTCCATCACACTGGAGCCGGTCATGGATACTCTTTCTGCTGTTGCCCTTGCCTTTGTCATGGGACTGTGCCTCTCTTCCATGCGTGGAAAAGAAATGGGAAACAGCCTTTATAACGGAATGAGTGACTTTTCCAAGATCATTGACAAAGTCCTTCATACCATTATCATCCCGCTGCTTCCGCTTTACATCTGCGGAACCTTCACAGATATGACTATTTCCGGAAAAACCTTTGCCATCTTAAGCATCCTCTGGAAGGTATTCCTTGTTGTTATCATCATGCACCTGATCTGCATTACGATCCAGTTTGTGATCGCAGGTACTGTCAGCAAAAAGAATCCTTTCACTCTGATCAAAAATCAGATCCCGGGATACACAACTGCTCTGGGAACCCAGTCTTCCGCAGCTACCATCCCGGTCAACCTGGAATGTGCAAAGAAGGATGGCGTATGTGAGCAGATCCGCAACTTCGTAGTACCGCTCTGTGCAAACATCCACATGGCCGGTTCCATGATCACCATCACAGCCTGTGCTACTGCAGTCTGCCTTATGAACCAGCTGCCCATCAGTCTCGGGATCATCGTTCCGTTCATCATGACTCTCGGTGTTGCCATGGTTGCATCTCCCGGCGCTCCTGGCGGTTCCATCATGACTGCTCTTCCATTCCTTTACATGGTATTCGGAGCTGAAGCCGGTGATCCGGACGGTGCCATCTGTGCTATCATGGTTGCCCTTTACATTACTCAGGATTCCTTCGGAACTGCCTGCAATGTATCCGGTGACAACGCCATCGGCGTGATCGTTGACACCATTTATAAGAAATTTATCGCAAAAACACCACAGGAGAATTAAGCAAAATGTCTTTTATCAGTGTATTTGACGTTATGGGGCCCAACATGATCGGCCCTTCCAGTTCTCATACCGCAGGAGCTGCGCGCATTGCTTTCCTCGCCCAGAAGATGATCACGCCGCCCCTGAAAAAAGTGGAATTCATCCTTTACGGTTCCTTCGCCAGAACATACAAGGGACACGGTACAGACCGTGCCCTCCTTGGCGGGATCATGGGCTTTTCCACAGATGACATGCGTATACGGAATTCTTTTGATATTGCCAGGGAACAGGGGATCGACTTTTCCTTTACTCCAAATGAAACAGAAACCGATGTCCATCCCAACACTGTCGATATCCACATGGTCAATGACCAGGGACAGGAAATGACAGTCCGGGGGGAATCGCTGGGCGGCGGCAAGGTCCGCATTGTGGAGATCAACCACGTAAAAGTGGATTTCACCGGCGAATACAGTGCCATTATCGTAATCCATCAGGATACTCCTGGTGTTGTGGCCTACATCACCAGATGCTTAAGTGAACGTAACATTAACATTGCCTTCATGCGCCTCTTCCGTGAATCCAAAGGAACCACAGCCTATACTATCGTGGAATCCGACGGTCATCTCCCGGAAGATATCGTAGAAAGCATTCACCAGAACACCAACATCCATGATGTCATGGTTGTTCAGATGTAGGGAAAGGGAGGATGTGTTTTATGGATTTCAAAAATGCCAGGGAACTCCTTGCTCTCTGCCAGGAAAAAAAGCTTCCGATTTCCGAAGTAATGCGCCAGCGTGAGATCCTTCTCGGTGAAACCACTGCTGAAATCGTGAACCAGCGCATGGACCGTGTTCTGGAGATCATGAAGGACGCTGCTTTTTCCCCCATCAAAGATCCCGTGATATCTATGGGCGGACTGATCGGCGGTGAAGCCCGAAGACTCTGTGAATTTCATGACCTGGGAAAAAGCCTGTGCGGAAATGTTCTCGGAAAGGGTATCACCTACGCTATGGCAACCCTTGAGACCAACGCTTCCATGGGACTGATCGTTGCCTCTCCTACTGCCGGCAGTGCCGGGATCGTTCCCGGAATGATGCTTGCTCTTCAGGAGGTCTACGGCTTTTCCGATAAAAAATCCGCCAGGCACTATTTAATGCAGGCGCGATCGGCTATCTTGCCATGCGTAATGCAACAGTTGCAGGTGCTGTTGGCGGATGTCAGGCTGAGGTCGGAATTGCTTCCGCAATGGCTGCTTCTGCTGCTGTGGAACTTCTTGGCGGTACACCTCTTCAGTGTACTTATGCTGCTTCCACGGTTCTCATGAACATGCTTGGACTTGTGTGCGATCCTGTAGGCGGCCTGGTGGAATATCCCTGCCAGAACCGTAACGCAGCCGGTGTTTCCAATGCCCTGATCGCAGCGGAAATGTCACTGGCCGGTATCCCCCAGTTCATCCCTCTGGATGAGATGATCGATGCCATGTATACCGTAGGCAAAAAGCTCCCTGCAGAGCTTCGTGAGACTGCTCTTGGCGGATGCGCAGCCACGCCGTCTGCCTGTGAGAAATGTCATCTTTGCAGCTGATGAGCAGAGTATAACACATAATAAACAGGGTCCCGACTGAAATGACTCAAACAACAAAACGGAGAATTCCTGAACTTCTTTTTTAGGGAATTCTCCGTTTTCTTTTTTATAACAGGCATTCTGATCTCACATTCGCTGATTGTTCAGATTTTCTCGTGCAGTCTCAAAATCCGGTTCCAGTCCTTTCTTCAGAAGTTTAGCGTAAATACTTTCAGCACTTTTTATCCGGTTGGTGATCTAACTGATCTATTGTATACCTTTCTATCTTATATGTAACTGCAGAAGTTTGCACCAAATCAAAGTAAGACTATTGTTAATTATCTGCAAAAAGATCCTTCTGAAAATCTGAATATCTCAGTTTTCCAGAAGGATCTTTTTTACATTTCTATTATTTTAAAAGAACTCTGACTGCAGTGCATCATATCCGGTCTCACCGGTTCGGATCCGGACAGCATTTCGGATCTCGTAGCTGAAGATCTTGCCATCGCCCGGGTCACCGGTGAATGCTGCTTTCTGAATCGCATCAATGACTTTAATCTCCCAGTCTTCGGATGATACTACAATCTCAAACTTGATCTTCGGTTTCAGAAATACATCGATTTTAGAACCACGGACATATTCTGTGTAGCCACGCTGTGTTCCGCAGCCCATAATCTGGGTTACTGTAAAACCGTTTACCTGGATGTCATTTAACGCTGCTTTGACATCTTCCATTTTTTCTTCTCTTACGATTGCTTCTATTTTAATCAACATATTATAATCTCCTCTTTAACACCATCATTCACATTAACAGGAAATGGACTCTTATCAGTCAAATCCATTGAATGACGGATATGCATTCTCTCCATGCTGGGATGCGTCCAGACCAACCAGTTCTTCCTTCGGATCTACACGAAGCGGTGTAAAAATACGCACGATTCCAATACAGATCAGTGTTCCCACAATGGCAACAGCAATGGTGATCACAATACTTAAAACCTGTGCCAGAAACAGACGGTAATCTCCAAATACAAGGCCATCCCATTTTGCAACAGAATTGATCGAAGATTTTCCGAAAAGTCCAGTTGCGATTCCTCCCCATATACCGCCAATACCATGGCAGCCAAAAGCATCCAGCGCATCATCGATCTTCAGCTTCTGCTTCAGAAGAATCACAGTAAAATAGCAGATCGGGCTTACCAGGATTCCAATGATAAAAGATGCCCAAACCGGTACGAATCCAGCTCCCGGAGTGATTGCTACCAGTCCGATAACAAGACCTGTAGATGCACCAACCAGTGTCGGTTTTCCCTCACGAATGACTTCGATAAGCATCCAGGTAAGCAAAGCACACGCAGAAGAAATACTGCTTGTCATAAAAGCATGTGCTGCAAGACCGTCTGCCTTCAGTGCACTTCCTGCGTTAAATCCGAACCAGCCAAACCACAGCATAGCTGCACCCAGGAAAACAAATGGAATATTATGGGTGCGGTAGGTTGCTTTTGCGTAGCCGCGTCTCTGTTTAAGATAAATGGCCAGTACAAGTGCACTGACACCGGAGCTGATATGTACTACATTTCCTCCTGCAAAATCCACTGAGCCGATAGCTGCCAGAAATCCGCCGTCTCCCCAGACCATGTGTGCCATAGGATAATACACGATCACAGGCCAGATTGCAACAAAAAGAAACAGTGCTTTAAAACGCATTCTTCCAACAACAGCACCTGTGATCAGTGCCGGTGTGATCATGGCAAACATCATCTGAAACGCTGCAAATACCAGATGCGGAATGGTATCTGCATAGGGCCCCGGCTCCCAGCCGACACCGTTCATGGCAAACCACCGGAAGTCACCGATAATACCACCGTGATTTCCGCCAAAGGCAAGTGAATAACCAAATAATGTCCACATCACAACGGACAGACCCATAATTGCTGCACACGCCATCATGGTATTGACAACATTTTTTCTCCGGACAAGTCCTCCGTAGAAAAATGCCAGCCCCGGTGTCATAAAAAACACAAAGGCCGTACAGATCAGCATAAAACCAGTATCTCCTGCATTCATAATCATTCCTCCTCGGTTCCCTCATTTATTTCTGCAACGCAAAAAGCGCCTGGAAATATAATTTCCAGACGCCTTTGTCATGGGAGTTATCATAGCAGATAATTTTTTTGATTTCAAGAGTTTTTCTTTAATTTTCTTATTTTCTTACAGACTTACTATGTTTTGCTGATGTGCTTTTTATTTTCAGCAATCTATCTGATACATTTTTTCAGCATCTTTTATACGATCCACATTTTGATCAAACTTAAGATCAGCAGATGTGCCGGATAGAAAATATAGAAAAACCACTTTGAAAACTTCGGTGCTTTTTCAGATTTTTCTCCATTATAGAAGCAGATAATGATAATTCCTGATACTACGATTCCAACTGCTGAAAATATCGCATGAAGCAATGCCTGTGCAGCCGGCAAAGTTTCTGCATAAGACGCGTAATTAAACGCTGCAAAAAGCACTGCTCCGATTCCATAAGCCTGAACCATTTTCTTCCTGTTTCCCCAGCCTGCATGAAACCAGAGAGTAAAAACAGGTGCCAGGATTGCCCAGTCCGAATAAATGGATAGTACCAGCAGAATGATTGTAAGCGGAACCCTCCACTTACTTGCTATCATCTTGTCCTGGATCACCAGGATCATAAAGCAGATAAACAGTGTAAAGATCATATTCAGCTGTGAAAAATCAAAGGCCATCATATAGGGAACCTGGGAGATTCCTGCAAAGACCAGAAGTCTCTCGCCATATTTCCTCCGGGAATGTGTATAGTAAAAGCCTTCCACAAGAAAATAGCACATGGTGATGGCTGTGAAGTAACCGATGTCTATAAACACTTCCCACAGGATCGTGTTTTCCGGCAGAAGCACGTTGGCGATATGATTCAGAAGCATAGTGAAGATTGCTATGTATTTAATGGTATCCCGGGTCAGACCCTGCTTTTTTCTGTTTGCATAATTTTCTCCTTTTCCTGCATAAGACAACAATCTTATCTTACACTTCCCATCTGCTGTCAGCAACTATTTTCGTAAATTTACAGAATAGTTGCCTTTTTCTTAAGGTAAGTTTATACTGTAGAAAGCATACATAAAACACTCATACAGAACCAAAAACGAAAGGAATTTATCATGATCCAGGATATCGCACCACATACCTACCATAATGAATACAAACCTGTTGCCCCTGATAAAGCAAGCCACATTCTCGCCTATGAAGAAGGAAAGATCCTTATGAAAAAAGATGGCGAGACTATGACTCTTCCAAGCTTTGGAGAGCTGGAAGGAAAAGTTGAAAATCTCTATGAGAATTATATCTATCTCTTCTCCATTGACGAAGAGCATTTTTATCTGATCCCGGATCTTGACACCAGTCTCCTTCCTGGTTATCAGTTTGAGATCACAAGAGTTCTCCGCACAGCGGAGCCACAGTATCTGGCTTTCGCAGGAATCACCGGATATCAGCTCTTTCAGTGGTACAGCAAGCGCCGTTTCTGCGGCTGCTGCGGCAAACCGATGGTACATGATAAACATGAGCGCAAGATGATCTGCCCTGCATGTGGAAACGGTGAATATCCGGTGCTTTCTCCGGCTGTGATCGTAGGCGTTACCAACGGTGACAAGCTGATCCTCTCCAAATATGAGGGCCGAAATCACACCCGCTACGCCATGATCGCAGGTTTTGCCGAGATTGGCGAGACCATCGAGGAGACCGTCCACCGTGAAGTTATGGAAGAGATTGGCGTAAAGGTCAAAAATCTCCGCTACTACAAGAGCCAGCCATGGTCCTTCTCCGGAACCCTTCTGTTTGGCTTCTACTGTGATCTGGATGGCGACGACACTCTGACTGTAGACCACGATGAGCTTTCCATGGCCTCCTGGTTCAACCGGGAAGACATTCCGGATGAAGGAGATAATATCAGCCTTACCAAGGAGATGATGATGGCATTTAAGCATGGAAAAGCCTGAAGTATCGCTTGCCTGATTCCGTAAACAATTTTTCGCAACCAATTTCACAAAAAAACACCGGCCATTCATCTGTAACATGTCCTGTCCAGGCTGCCAGATCATCTCTGACATCTCAGCCCCAGTACATATTCCAATGAATGCCGGCGTTTTTATTTTCTATTTTTCTATTTTTCTTCCGAGCCGGAGCAATCTGCCTAAAACCGTTTTATTTCTCCGGTGTCAGATGCCAGATATCTCTGTTGTACTCTTCGATGGTTCTGTCTGAAGAGAAGTATCCTGCTTTTCCGATATTTACAAGCATTTTCTCTGCCCATGCGGTTCTGTCCTCATAATCGGACAGTGCCTGATCTTTCACCTTCGCATAATCCTCGAAGTCAAGAAGAGTCATGAACCAGTCTTTGCTTACGATCTCATGATGCAGTCTTCTTAAATGCTCCTCACTTCCAATAGAAAGAAGCTCGTTTCCTACAATAAAGTCTACTGCACGACGGATGCGCTCGTCTTTTTCATAGAAATCTCTGGAGCAGTAGTCAGCCTTTTCATAGTGTTCGATAACCTGCTCACTGGACTCTCCGAAGATATAGATATTATCCTTGCCTACCAGCTGGCTGATCTCCACATTTGCACCATCCATGGTTCCCAGTGTTACAGCACCGTTGAGCATGAACTTCATGTTTCCTGTTCCGCTGGCCTCCTTGGAAGCAAGAGAGATCTGCTCGGAGATATCGCAGGCAGGGATCAGCTTCTCTGCTGCACTTACGTTGTAGTTTTCCACCATAACAACTTTCATGTACGGGGAAACCTCCGGATCATTGTTGATAAGCTCCTGTAAGCAGAGAAGCAGGTGGATAATATCCTTTGCGATAACGTATGCAGGAGCTGCCTTTGCACCGAAGATAAAGGTTACCGGGCGCTGCGGCTTCTCGCCTGCCTTGATCTTCAGGTAACGGTCAATGATGTAAAGTGCGTTCAGCTGCTGACGTTTGTACTCATGAAGACGTTTGATCTGGATATCATAAACACTGTGTGTGTTGATCTCTTCACCTGTGTTGGCTTTGATAAACTCCGCACATCTCTTCTTTGCATCCTGCTTGATCTTAAGGATATTTGCAAGAACGTCCTGATTTCCCTTGAAGCCAAGCATCTTGTCAAGCTCAAAGGAATCCTTGCGGAAGCCGTCACCGATCATAGATGTGATGTACTCTGTCAGCGGATGGTTGCAGTGAAGGAGCCATCTGCGGAAGGTGATTCCGTTTGTCTTGTTATTGAATTTCTCCGGATAGATCTCATAGAACTGATGAAGCTCTGTCTCCTTCAGGATATCGGTATGAAGGGATGCAACACCGTTGATGGAAAATCCGTAGTGGATGTCCATATGTGCCATGTGTACCAGGTCGTTCTTGTCGATGATGGCAAGATTTTCCTGCGGATATTTTGCTTTGATACGCTCGTCCAGCTTGCGGATGATCGGCATCAGATGCGGAACAACCTCCTCAAGATAGGAGATCGGCCATTTCTCAAGTGCCTCTGCAAGAATGGTATGGTTGGTATAAGCGCATACATGAGATACGATCTCGCATGCCTCCTCGAACTCGATCCCACGCTCTGTGAGGAGACGGATAAGCTCCGGAATTACCATACTCGGATGTGTATCGTTGATCTGAATCACTGCGTAATCGGCAAGGTCATGAAGATTGCAGCCTTTTGCTGTTGCCTCATCCAGGATCAGCTGTGCCGCATTGCTTACCATGAAGTACTGCTGATAGATACGAAGCTTTCTTCCTGCATCATCGCTGTCATCCGGATACAGGAACAGTGTCAGGTTGTGGAGCAGATCCCTCTTATCAAAGGAGATTCCCTCGCCTACAATGCTCTCATCTGCAATATCAATATCAAAAAGGCGAAGCTTGATCGCTTTGTTCTCATAGCCTGCAACATCAATATCATACAGTGTGGATTTCAGCATAAAGCCCTTAAACGGCACGTAATAGGAAACGCCTGCATCTGTAAGCCAGCTCTCTGGCTGGATCCACGGATTCGGTGTCTCAAACTGAAGATGATCCTTAAACTCCTGTTTGAAAAGTCCGAGGTGATAATTAAGTCCGATTCCTTCTCCCGGAAGTCCCAGAGTTGCAATGGAATCCAGGAAACATGCTGCCAGACGGCCAAGTCCGCCGTTTCCGAGAGATGGCTCCGGCTCGATCTCCTCGATCATGGAAAGCTCTTTTCCGTTTTCTTTAAGATATTTCGCAACTTCATCATAAACGCCCAGATTGATCAGATTGTTGGAAAGAAGCTTACCGATAAGGAACTCTGCGGAAATATAATAAATTTTCTTTTTTCCTTCCTGGTAGCCGCGGCCCTTCAGCTGCTCCTTTGTCCAGGAGAGAAGTCCGTGATAGATTTCCTCATTTGTACAATCTTTTACATTTTTGTTATATTTGTCTTCAAATACTTTGCTTAATGTTTCCATTTTGATCTCCTTTCATGGATCTTGATGGGATGAAATATGTTTTTACAAGGTTGTTTGCTTTGTTTTTGATGATATTAGGATATCACGCATTTCTTTTCAAAAATATAACAATCCTGTCATGATATGCAAGATATTTGTCAGACTGTTTTTCACTTTTTACTGTAGCTCTGCATAAAAACGTAACCGATACATATGCGGTTGCTTCGGGAGCTTTCTCAGATCTGTCTCATACTCTTCCTGTACTTATGCGGTGAAACCTTATTGGACTGCTGAAATTTCTTTATAAAATAACTTGTACTGTTAAATCCCACCTGCATGGCGATCTCCGTCACAGGTGCATCGGAATGCGTAAGAAGATACTTCGCCTTCTCCATACGGAAGTCATTGATGTATTCCACCAGGGTTTTTCCCGTATACTGGCGGAAAAGCTTCATAAAATAATACTCACTGTAATTGGAAAGTCCGGAAAGCTCTGAAACGGTAAGATTCTCCTGGTAGTGAAGGCTGATATGATCCAGCACTTCCTTTACTGCTGCAAGGCTCTTGTTCTGCTCTGTGCTTACCGGGATAATATAATGCTTCGTCAGCATCTCATAAAAGAAATCAAAGAACAGCATTTTCAGCTTCACATAGAAATATGGCTTCTTCTCCGTATGACAGTCATGGATCTCCAGAAAAATTTCCCGTAGCTTCTCATATCCGGAATCTCCTTCTTCTATATGATGGCAGAATTCTGCCTTGTTTTCTATTAATGGTGATACCACGCATTCCTGGCAGATATCTCCCGGCTGACCTGCAAGGAAACCCAGGCTGAAAACCACACTCTTATAATAAAGAGGCTTCTTAAGATCCGTGCGCATACTATGGAGAACTCCGCAGTTCACGATCAGGATATCCCCCTTTTTCAAGCGGATGCTCTCCCGGTTCAGTCTGGCAAAGCCACTGCCTTTTTCAATATACATGATCTCCATCTCACTGTGCCAGTGGTCATACAGTGCATGAAAGATCTCACAGTTCGCCATATAGGTTTCCACCGGCAGCTCAAAGGAACCGTGAGGGCTTAATTCTTTTAAATTATCATCCACTTCGGATACGTGAAGAGGATTTTTTGCGGATGTGTCTGTTTCTGGCATGATTTCCTCCGTGATCAATATCTATCCTGCGGACATTTGCCTTCCGGCTGATGATCCAATCCTTGCATAATGATTCTGTTTGACTCCCTTAGTGTAAAGGATATTTACAACCATGACAATATTATATTTCCTGTTTTCTTTTTTATGACGTTACGGTTACTCTGTTCTCAGCAACACGCTTCGCGATGCACTTCCATAAACGGCAATCTTGACTTTTCCCCTTCCAACTGCTATATATAATATTTAGAATAAAATAATTTGACTTTAAAAGGAAAGAAAACTACCATGAATCCATTAAAAAAAGCTTACTGCCGGGTTTTCCAGAATGTCTTTAAATTCGCCCTTCCACTGCTTCCTTACCGCAATCCGAAGATCATCGGAAGCGTCAAAGGTATTCCGGAAGTTCTGGAAAAAAGAAACTATAACAATGTACTCATCATCACAGATGCAGGGATCCGAAGCCTTGGCCTTACAGAAAGACTGGAGCAGACACTGAAGCGAAGCTGCATCTCTTACCACATCTACGACAAAACCGTTGCCAATCCAACAACCGTCAATGTGGACGAAGCCTTTCACATGTATCTGGACAATGACTGCCAGGCGATCATCGGCTTCGGCGGTGGTTCCAGTATGGACTGTGCAAAAGCCACAGCAGCCCGCATTGCCAAAGCCACACCAGTCTCTTGCTCAGATGAAGGGAATCCTGAAGATCCACAAAAAGCTTCCTCTTCTCATCGCCATCCCCACGACTGCAGGAACAGGAAGTGAAACAACACTTGCTGCTGTCATTACCGATGCAGAAACACGGCACAAATATGCCATCAACGATTTTCCGCTGATCCCACGCTACGCAGTCCTTGACCCGAAAGTGACTTTAAGCCTTCCGCCGTTTATCACAGCTACCACCGGCATGGATGCCCTGACTCACGCAGTGGAAGCCTACATTGGAAATTCCACTACACCTGGCACAAGAAAAAATGCCCTGGATGCTGTCAGACTGATCTTTGAAAATCTGGATACCGCCTACACAGACGGCAATAATATTGAAGCAAGACGAAATATGCTCCGCGCCTCCTATTTCGCAGGCTGTGCCTTCACCAAATCCTACGTTGGATATGTCCACGCAATTGCACATTCCCTCGGCGGAAAATATAATGTTCCACATGGGCTTGCCAATGCAGTGATCCTTCCTATGGTACTGGAAACATACGGAGATTCCATCACTCACAAACTCCGCAACCTTGCCGTAACTGCCGGTCTCTGCGATAAACATGAGGACGATAAAACTGCTGCCCGGATGTTTATTGATGCAATAAAAGATATGAAAAAACGCTTTGGCATCGGAGACTATATCCCGGAAATCCAGGAAACAGACATCCCGGAGCTTGCCCATTACGCAGATAAAGAAGCCAATCCTCTGTACCCGGTTCCTGTGCTGATGGATGCCGGCGAACTTGAGACACTGTATTACAGACTGATGCCTCCGGCAAGCAATTGCTAAAACAGCCATTGGCATAGAAAGATTTTTTCGATATTTCGAATACAGTTTTTTCAGAAAGGACTACAATTCCATGGAAAAAGAACAGATCAACCAGCTTTTAGATAAACAGCGCCAGTACTTCTACTCCGGCGCAACTTTTGACCTTGATTTTCGCATCAGCGCCCTGAAACGTCTCCGCGCTTCCATCCGGAAACACGAAGATCAGATCCACGCCGCGCTGAAAAAGGATCTGGGAAAAAGTAATTTCGAAAGCTATATGTGTGAGACCGGACTGGTGCTCTCCGAGATCACACATATGCTGAAAAATATCCGCTCCTACGCAAAAGAACAGACCGTTCCAACTCCACTGGCACAGTTCCATTCCCGCAGTTTCCGCAAACCATCCCCCTACGGTGTGGTTCTCATTATGAGTCCGTGGAACTATCCGTTTCTTCTCACCATAGAACCACTGGTAGACGCCATTGCAGCCGGAAACACAGTCATCCTGAAACCAAGTGCCTACTCACCGGCAACAAGTGAAGTGATCCGTCTTCTCATCCATGAATGTTTCGATGAAAAATACGTTGCAACTGTCACAGGCGGACGTGCGGAAAACACACATCTTCTCAGTCTGCACTTTGATTACATCTTCTTCACGGGAAGCCAGTCTGTAGGAAAAGAGGTCATGAGAAAGGCTTCCGAACACCTCACACCAGTCACTCTGGAGCTGGGTGGAAAAAGCCCCTGCATCGTGGACAAAACAGCCAATCTCCGCCTTGCGGCAAAACGTATCGTATTCGGCAAGTTTCTGAACTGTGGCCAGACCTGCGTGGCTCCGGACTACATCTACTGTGATCCGGAGATCAAAGAAGCCCTAGTCGCAGAGCTTCGCAGACAGATCACACGCCAGTATGGAAAAGAACCACTGAAGAACCGGAATTATGGAAAGATCATCAACGAAAAGCATTTCGACCGTATCAACAGTCTGATCGATCCTTCCAAAACTGTCTGCGGCGGTGGTTCCAACCGTGAAACACTTCAGATCGAGCCGACGGTTCTTGATAACGTAACCTTCGAAGATCCGGTCATGCAACAGGAAATCTTCGGTCCGGTACTTCCGATCCTCACCTATGACTCTCTCGGAGGTGCCGTAACAAAGATCAATTCCATGGCACATCCGCTGGCTCTTTATATCTTCACCGAAGATGAAAAAAATGCCCGTGAAGTTACTTCCCGATGTGGTTTCGGCGGTGGCTGTATCAACGATGTCCTCATACATCTGGCAACCAGCAATATGGGCTTCGGCGGCTTTGGTGAAAGCGGCATGGGATCCTATCATGGCATCGACGGCTTCCGGACATTCTCTCATTATAAGAGTATTGTAGATAAAAAGACCTGGATCGATCTTCCTATGAGATATCAGAAATATCGGAAGATTTATGAAAAAATGGTACGGTTGTTTATGCGGTAGATATGAAGGGAGGGCGCTGCCTAATGCATCGCCCTCCTGTTACTTTAGATTTTCTTATTATTTTTCCCAGATGATCTTTACCGGCATGATTCCGGTCAGTTCTTTGCTTTTTTCATCCGGCTGGCTGCAGCCTGCATAAATTTCAAATTTCTTTCCTTCTTCCATCCGTTTTCCTGTTTCATCTACTACAGTGAATGCTTTTTCCCATATTGGGATTTCTATTTTCGGCATTCTCCCGCCTTCAGGAATATCCGCTGAAAACCGGCCAGCATCGGATTGGGAATGGCGTTTTTGCTGTCGATATTTTTTACATAGATCTGAACAACATCCTCTGTATCATATGCGCCGTTATTCCGCACTTCTACCTCCACGTTTACCTTCTGTCCACATGTTTTGACCCCTGCTTTATCTACTGCCACATTACTGTATGTCAGACCATATCCAAAAGGAAACTGTGCTTTTCGTTCCATATAGCGATATGTTCTGCCTTTCATGGAATAATCGGTAAAATCCGGAAGTTCTTCCAGGCTTTCATAAAATGTCACCGGAAGTTTTCCTGATGGCGAGATTTCTCCAAACAGTACCTTTGCCGCTGCCTTCCCGCCCTGACATCCAGGGTACCACAGCATCATGACGGCATCAAATTTCTCTGCCGCATATTTCAGATTAAGGTCACTTCCTGCCAGCAGACAGAATACTGCCGGTTTTCCGGTGTCTGCGATTGCTTCCATCAGTTCTCGCTGTACTCCGGGAAGTTCAATATCTTCTTTATCTCCCGATACATAGCTGTTTCCGGTGTCTCCCTCTTCTCCTTCCAGTGTCTCATCCAGTCCCATACATAAGATCACCACATCGCTGTTTTCCGCAACCACCTTGCTTCCGCAATACGATCTCTGGTAAACGCAAGGTGCTCCGTCCGGTCTCGGAACAGATCACAGCCTCTGGAAGTAAGGATCCTTACATCGTCTCCCACATAATCCTGGATGCCTTCCTGTATGGTAATATACCTGGAAGCTGTCCCGTGATAATTGCCGATCAGCGCCTGCCTGCTGTCCGCATTTGGTCCGATGATCCCTATTGTTTTCAGTTTTTCTTTATCAAGCGGAAGAATCCCGTTATTTTTCAGCAGAACAAAGCTTTTTTCCGCTGCTTTCTCCGCTGCATCCAGATGCCTGGGAGATTCTACCTCCATGTAGGAGATATTGTCATATTCGCTTCCATCAAACAACCCCAGCAGATACCTTGTGGTAAAAAGCCGCACTGCTGCCCGGGTTATGGTTTCTTCTGTGACAAGCCCCTTTTCGTATGCCTTCATAATGTGAAGATAAGTATTTCCACAATTCAGGTCACAGCCATTATTAATCGCCAGTGCTGCAGATTCAACGGCTGTATCCGTTACCATATGGTGTTCATGAAAATCACGGATTGCCCAGCAGTCTGATACAAAATGCCCCTGAAATTTCCATTCGCCTCTGAGTTTTTTCTGTAATGTGGGACTTCCGCAGCAGGGTTCCCCGTTTGTCCGGTTATAAGCTCCCATAACCGCTTCTACTTTCGCTTCTTTTACCAGACCTTCGAATGCCGGCAGATACGTTTCTTCCATATCTTTTGCGGATGCTTCCGCATCAAATTCATGACGGAGTGCCTCCGGCCCGGAATGTACTGCAAAATGTTTGGCACAGGCTGCTGCCTTCATTGTATCCCCATTTCCCTGAAGTGCTTTTACAAAGGAAACTCCAAGTTCTTTTGTAAGATACGGATCTTCCCCATAAGTTTCATGGCCTCTACCCCATCGTGGATCACGGAAAATATTGACATTAGGAGACCAGAACGTCAATCCCTTATAAATATCTCTGTCACCGTTTACGGAATATGCATTATACTTTGCTCTGCCCTCTGTTGCCACGATACCGGCCATCTCTGCCACACTTTTCCTATCAAAAGTTGCCGCCATTCCGATCGCCTGTGGAAAAACCGTTGCCTGCCCTGCTCTGGCAACACCGTGAAGTCCCTCATTCCACCAGTTATATGCCGGAATTCCCAGTCTTTTTATTGCAGGTGCATCGTACCTTAGCTGACTGGCTTTTTCCTCCAGAGTCATCCTGGCAACCAGCACTTCTGCTTTCTTCTTTGCTTCTTCCCGATTCATCCCCAATTTCCTCCTCACCTTTTTTTATATCATCTATCACCTGGTCTCTAACTGTCAAGTAGATCTTTTCTGTAATTTCTCCGAAATCTGCTCAGCACGAAAAAAATCTGCTTTACCTTTTTTTGGATAAAGCAGATTTTTATTACACTTTGTGATCTGTGTTCCGATTTCAGCCGGAAATTTATCTGATCGCATCCTTCATCTCTTTCACATAAGCCTTCACCTTCGGCACGCAGTCTTTGCCGTAGGCACCACAAAGCTTCACAATGGCAGATCCTACAATGGCACCGTCTGACTGATCTGCCATTTTTTTTGCCTGCTCCGGGGTTGAGATTCCGAATCCTACTGCACATGGGATGTCTTTCTGGGCTTTTACCAGCTTCACCATAGCTCCGATATCTGTGGTAATGCTGGTACGCATTCCTGTTACACCAAGGGAAGATACGCAGTAAACAAAGCCTTCCGCCTCTTTTGCGATCATGGCGATCCGCTCATGGGAGGTCGGTGCGATCAGGGAGATCAGGTCAAGGCCGTACTGTTTGCACACAACATCAAACTCTTCTTTTTCCTCAAACGGAACATCCGGAAGGATCAGTCCATCCATTCCAACTTCCGCTGCTTTCTTGATAAAACGCTCTGTTCCGTAAGAAAATACTACGTTTCGCGTAGGTCATGAATACCATTGGGATTTTTGTATTTTACGGATTTTTTCTACCATTGCAAAACTTTATCTGTAGTCACGCCACCTGCAAGTGCCCGGACATTAGCTTCCTGGATCACAGGTCCCTCTGCGGTAGGATCTGAGAACGGGATTCCAAGCTCGATCAGATCTGCTCCTGCTTCTTCCATTGCATAAACCAGCTGCTCTGTTACCTCTAGAGACGGATCTCCGCAGGTTAAAAAAGGAATAAATGCTTTTCCGTTTGCAAATGCTTCTGTAATTCTCTTATTCATGAATATCCTCCCCTCTGTAACGCGCGATTGCTGCGCAGTCCTTATCTCCACGTCCTGAAATGGTAACTACCATGATCTTGTCCTTTCCAAGTGTCGGTGCGATCTTTTTCGCATAGGCCACTGCGTGGGCACTTTCGATCGCAGGAATGATTCCTTCTGTTCTGGAAAGATATTCAAAAGCCTCTACTGCTTCGTCATCTGTAACAGGAACATACTCTGCTCTTCCGATATCATAAAGGTGTGCATGCTCCGGACCTACACCCGGATAATCAAGACCTGCGGAGATGGAGTATACCGGTGCGATCTGTCCGTATTCATCCTGGCAGAAGTAAGATTTCATACCATGGAAGATTCCGAGACGACCGGTTGCGATGGTTGCCGCAGTCTCCGCAGTATTCACGCCACGTCCTGCTGCCTCACAGCCGATGAGACGAACGTCTTTGTCCTCAATGAAATTGTAGAAGCTTCCGATAGCATTGGAGCCGCCGCCTACGCAGGCCAGGACAACATCCGGAAGTCTTCCCTCTTTTTCCAGCATCTGTTCTTTGATCTCCTTGGAGATCACTGCCTGGAAATCACGTACGATAGTTGGGAACGGGTGCGGTCCCATAACAGATCCCAGTACATAATGGGTATCTGCAATACGGTTTGTCCACTCACGCATGGTCTCGGAAACGGCATCCTTTAAGGTTGCGGTTCCGCTTGTGACTGCATGGACTTTTGCTCCGAGAAGACGCATTTTGTAAACATTCAGTGCCTGACGTTCCGTGTCTTCTTTTCCCATGAATACCTCACATTCCATTCCCATCAGTGCTGCTGCGGTTGCAGTTGCAACGCCGTGCTGGCCGGCTCCTGTCTCTGCGATGACACGGGTCTTGCCCATTTTTTTGCCAGGAGCACCTGACCAAGTACGTTGTTGATCTTGTGGGCTCCTGTGTGGTTTAAGTCTTCTCTTTTCAGATAGATCTTGGCTCCGCCAAGGTCCTCGGTCATATGTGCCGCATAGTAAAGACGGGATGGTCTTCCTGCGTATTCATTGAGAAGCTCTGTGAGCTCACGGTTGAATTCCGGATCGTTTTTGTAATGGTTGTATGCTTCCTCAAGCTCCAGAACGGCGTTCATCAGTGTTTCCGGGATGTACTGTCCGCCATGGATGCCGAATCTTCCTTTTGACATGTTATATTTCCTCCTTTATGTTCCTTACTGCGTATACTGCTTCTAATATTTTATCCGGGTCTTTGTGACCGTCGGTTTCTACACTGCTGCTTAAATCTACTGCCCAGGGGTGAAGCAGATGTATGGCCGATTCCAGATTTTCACAGCCCAGACCTCCTGCCAGAAACCAGGGACGTTTGATCGCCGGTACCAGACTCCAGTCGAAAGTTTCTCCTGTTCCTCCTACGCCCTGATCCAGCAGAATATAGTCTGCTTCCGAACGGATCGCTTTCTTTATATCTGCTTCTGTTTTTATGGAAAAAGCCTTTATCAGAAGCTGGTCTGTCATGGTCTTAAGCTGTCTGATATAATTCTCGTCCTCCTGTCCGTGAAGCTGTGCCAGTGCGATGGTTCCTTCGTTTAAAAGCTGTGCGGGAAGCTCCACCGGTGCATTGACGAATACGCCTACCGGCAAAATGCTATCATCCAGTTCTTCCCGGAGACCCTTCAATTGCTCCACGGTGACGTTTCTTCTGCTTTTTGGGAATTCTACAATGAATCCTGCAAAGTCCGGTTTAGCCTGGTTAACTGCCTGGATATCTTCCGGGCGGGTCAGGCCGCAGATCTTGATCCTGGTTCTGCTCCCATGTTTCAACGGTTGTTCTCTCATATTCAGCCAATCCTGCCCTTTCTGTCTGACCCTTCCCCTTCCTGTTTCGTTACTATTTGCTGCTGGTCAGCTCTGTTACTTATTTGCTCTATTCTTTCATTTGGCCTTTATACAAGCGCTCTACCATTCAGATTTTCCAATGCAGCTTTCTTATCCGGGCTTCGCATCAGGGTCTCACCGATCAGGACTGCACCTACCCGGTTTCTTTCCAGGATAGCGATATCACCTGCGTTTTTGATTCCGCTCTCAGACACAAATACCACATTGTCCGGTGCCAGGTTTCGAAGACGGATGCTATTATTCATATCAACCTTAAAGGTTTTCAGGTCACGGTTGTTTACACCGACGATCTTTGCACCTGTCTTTAATGCTCTTGCCACTTCATTCTCGTCATGAGCTTCCACCAGTGCATCCATTCCCAGAGCTTCTGCAAGCTCTCGGTATTCCAGGAGTTCCTGGTCATTTAAGATAGCACAGATCAGAAGTACAGCCGATGCGCCGAATGCTTTTGCCTGATAGATCATGTACTTATCCACCGTGAAGTCCTTCCGAAGGACCGGAATATCCACTGTTTCTGTGATCTCACGGAGATAAGTGTCACTTCCCATGAAATAAAATGGCTCTGTGAGGCAGGAGATCGCAGATGCACCTGCTGCCTCGTATTCTTTCGCAATTTCCAGATACGGAAATTCCGGTGCAATCAGCCCCTTGGAGGGGGAAGCTTTTTTTACTTCACAGATGTAGGACATGCCCGGCTTTTTCAACGCTTCCAGAAAGGACGGCTGCTGTGGTGCTTTTTCAGCCAGAGCTTTCAGCTGATCCAGGGGAAACTGAAGTTTTTCCTTCCGGATACGTTCTCTTGTTTTTTCTGCGATTTCTTCCAGAATGTTTTTTTCACTCATTCTTTGTTTGTCTCCTTGATATTTCAGTTCAACTCTCATCCGGCAATTTCAAGAAGTCTGACCGATTAATGTTTCCGTTCATATCTCTTCCGATAGGGATTGCCGATTTCTCTTCTGCCGCTATTATTTTCAAATCTCGTTACTTAATTTGATAAATTCCGCAAGCTTGGCAGCAGCTGCACCACTGTCGATCAGATCTTCAGCCTTTCTTACGCCGGCTTCCAGGCTCTCTGCCTTTCCTGCGATATAAAGTGCTGCACCTGCGTTCATGCAGACCGCCTGACGCTTCGGGCCTTTTTCGGTTCCGTTTACAATGGCTTTTGTGATCTCTGCGTTCTCTGCCGGTGTGCCGCCTGCCAGATCTTCTTTGCTGCAGCGTGTATAGCCGAACTGCTCCGGTGTGATCTCATAGGACTGGAACCATCCGTCCTTGATCTCGCACACAGAAGTCGGTGCGCTCATGGAGATCTCATCCAGCTTATCCTGTCCGAAAACTACCATTCCGCGGTTCACGCCAAGCTTCATCATAACCTGTGCCAGCGGCTCTACCAGAGACTGGTCAAAGACTCCCATCAGCTCCATGTTTGCGCCTGCCGGGTTGCTTAATGGTCCGAGGATATTAAATACCGTGCGGATTCCCAGCTCTTTACGGATCGGTGCCACATATTTCATGGCAATATGATAATTCTGGGCGAACAGGAAACAGATGTTGATCTTTTTCAGGATCTCTGCACTTTTTTCCGGCGGGATGGTGATCTTTACGCCAAGTGCTTCCAGAACATCTGCTGCACCGCTCTTGGAAGATGCTGCACGGTTTCCGTGTTTTGCTACCGGAACGCCACCTGCTGCGATTACAAGAGAAGATGTCGTGGAAATGTTAAAGGAGTTTGCTCCGTCACCACCGGTTCCTACGATCTCCAGAACATTCATATCGTGGAGAAGCTTGATGCAGTGTGCACGCATTCCGGCTGCTGATGCAGTGATCTCATCAATAGTCTCTCCTTTCAGGGAAAGTGCAGTAAGGTAGGATGCCATCTGTACCGGTGTTGCCGCTCCGTCCATGATCTCATTCATTACGGCTTCTGCTTCGTCATATGTAAGATCTTCTTTTTTTGAAAGCTTGATGATTGCTTCTTTGATCATTGTTGTTTCCTCCTGTTCTGTAACGATTCTATCTTTTATGGATTGCTGTTCTCTGTCTTATCTGTCTCTGATAACCTTCATAAAGTTCTCGATCATTGTTTTTCCATCCGGTGTCATAACAGATTCCGGATGGAACTGTAATCCGAATATCGGATATTCTTTATGCTCCAGTGCCATCGCCTCTCCGTCCTCAGACTCAGCGGTAACAACCAGTTCCTCCGGTAAGGTATCCCGGATAGCTGCCAGTGAGTGATATCTGGCTGCCGGAAAAGTTTCCGGAAGTCCTTCAAACATCCGGCTCTTTCCAACTTTATGTATCTCTTTCTGCTTTCCGTGCATCAGCTCTTTTGCGTAGGATACTGTCCCTCCGAGGCTTCACAGATGGACTGATGTCCAAGGCAGATACCCAGGATCGGCAGCTTGTCTTTGAAATATTTTATGGATTCAATACAGATTCCCGCATCCTCCGGTTTTCCCGGACCAGGGGAAAGGATCAATGCCTCCGGCTTCATGGCCTCCAGCTCTTTGATGGTCACTTCATCATTTCTTACCACTTTGATATCCGGCTTCACAGAACCGATCAGCTGGTAAACATTGTAGGAAAAGCTATCATAATTATCGATCAGTACTATCATTCCAGTCCCTCCTGTGCAGTTTCGATTGCCTGTACAACGGCTCTTGCCTTGTTGCAGCACTCCTGAAATTCACTTTCCGGAATACTGTCTGCTACGATCCCTGCTCCTGACCGGATACAGATCTCACCGTTTTTCTTATAAACCAGGCGAATGGCAATACATGTATCCAGGTTTCCGGCAAAATCCAGATATCCGATAGCACCGCCGTAAATGCCTCGCTTGCTCTGTTCCAGTTCCTGGATGATCTGGCAGGCACGGAATTTCGGTGCTCCGGAAAGTGTTCCTGCCGGAAGGATGGCATCCACTGCATCCACCGCATCCCTGTCATCCCGGATCTGGCCGGTAACTGTGGAACCAATATGCATCACATGAGAAAAACGCTCGATGCACATATATTTTTCTACGTTCACGGTACCGATCTTACTGATCTTTCCGATATCATTTCGACCAAGATCCACCAGCATATTATGCTCGGCACGTTCCTTCTCATCAGCCAGGAGTCCTTTTTCCAGCGCCAGGTCCTCTTCTTTTGTCTTGCCTCTTGGTCTTGTTCCTGCAAGCGGGAAGGTACTTAATTCTGTTCCTGCAAGCCTGGCAAGTGTTTCCGGGGAGGCTCCTGCAATCTCAATATCATCACTGGAAAAATAAAACATATACGGCGAAGGATTGGTAGCCCTGAGAACACGGTATGTATTAAACAGACTTCCCTCTGCTTTCGCTCGCATCGGATTGGAGAGCACCACCTGGAAAATATCTCCTTCGTGGATGTAATGCTTCGCTTTCTCAACCATCTCACAGTATTTTGCTTTCGGGAACTGCGGCTCAATGGAAGATTTCAGTTTCAAAGACGGAAATTCCTTCTGTTTTCCGTTTCGGATCAGATCTGTCATCTCTTCTAATTTTGCTTCCGCCTTCTGATAGGAATTTTCCGGATCATCCGTCATCACACCGGTGATCAGAAGCACCTTCTGTCTGTAATGGTCAAAAGCGATCACCTGGTCAAAAAGCATCAGATCCATGTCCCGGAAATCCTGTACTGTCTCGTCGGTAAGCTCCAGCTTCGGCTCGCTGTACTTAATATAATCGTAGGAAAAATATCCTACCAGACCTCCGGTAAAGGTCGGCATATTTTCCAGCACTGGGCTTTTGTATTCTTTCAGGATCTCCCGAATGGCATCTCCCGGATGCTTCACCTGCTGTACGGTTTTTTCTTCAGTTCCGTCCTCATGGATCCTGCGGATCTGAAGCTTTCCGTCTGTACAGGTGATCTCCATGGATGGCTCATATCCCAGGAAGGAATAGCGTCCCCATACCTCTGTCTGGCTGGCACTTTCCAGAAGATAGCAATGTCTGCTGGCTGTGCGTAAGGTCCTCATGACTTCTACGGGTGTATAGCGGTCGGAATACAGCTCTCTGCATACAGGGATTCGCCGGTATTCGCCTGACTGTGCGAGTTCTTTGATTTTTTCTAATGTTGGATACATATACAGGCCCTCCTGAGTTTTTCATTCCTTACCGGAGGACGGGACATTCGTGATCTGCATTCGCTGCTTGCTCATGAAATCAAAGAAAAGCCCGTCTCCGACAGAATCTGGTTCTGTCAGGGACGAGCTCTAAATTCAAAATCACCCGCGGTGCCACCCTGATTCACGGTCTGACCCGTGCACTTGGCGGAATACCTTCATATTCCCGGCAACTGACGTATGCCCTCACGTCACAGAATACTTGATACCCGAAAATATCTTTCCCTGTGCCCTCTGCGGTCCATTTGATAAACTGCCTCTCGACCCGGCTCTCACCCTCCCGGACTCTCTGTGCGCGCATGAATATCTTTATCTCCGCTTCAACGGTTTAGTGGTTTAGTGGTTTACTTAATTAAACTTTTTCTATAAAATAGCACAGCTTTTCTGATATGTCAATACAAATGTTGAAAAAAATATCATTTTGTTCTATAATTGTATGAAAGTAATTGTTATAAATATTACATAAGAAAGGAGTTTCACCAGAAAAACACTATGGCTGAAAGAAATACAAACACCTGGCTGGATACCCCCGATCCACAGGTTTTTATCAAAAATTCCGCAAAATTTAATGATCTGATGATGATGTATCGATGTACGGTCCGTGAGGTACGCACCAAGCTGGAAGTCCTCAACGATGAATTTTCATTGGAATATAAACGTAACCCGATCTCCTTCATCAAAACAAGGATCAAAAAGCCGGAAAGCATTTACAAAAAGCTCAAAAAGCTCGGCTATGAGTTTACTGCGGAGAATATTCAGAATCAGCTGAATGACGTGGCAGGCATCCGTGTTGTCTGTGCCTTTATCGATGATATCTACACTATTGCAGACCTGATCACCAGGCAGGATGACATTACCGTCATCCAGGTAAAGGACTATATCAAAAATCCAAAGCCAAACGGCTACCGCAGTTATCACATGATCGTGGAAATCCCCGTATTCTTCTCCAAGGGAAAAACTCCCATGCGTGCAGAGATCCAGATCCGTACCAACGGTATGGATTTCTGGGCAACTCTGGAGCATCAGCTGCGTTACAAGCAGAATATCGAAGAAATGGACGGTTATGAGGATGTCAGCAATGAACTGCTGAACTGCGCCCGCACTGTGATCGATATGGATAACGAAATGCAGCGGATCAAAAACAAGATCGGACAATTCCATGATATTTAAAAAAACAGGTGAGGCTGTTACAGCCTCACCTGTTCTTTCTCACTGTTTTTCACCCGGAACGCCCGTGGTGTCATGTGATAATGTTCCTTGAATACCCGATGAAAATAACTGTTATTTCATAGCCTACAGCCGCAATGATGTCACTGACAGGCAGATCTGTTTCACACATCAGCTCTACAGCCTTGTTCAGACGTTTTCTCTGAAGAAGTTCCTTGAAATTAAACCCTGTGCTTTTCTTGATCATCTTACTGAGGACATGCATGGGAAGATGCAGACGACCACAAAGCTCCGTCAGCGTAGCAGTCCGGTATTTCTGTTCAATATAATCCAGTGTTGTCATAGAGATCATATTTTCGTACTGATTGGGCAGACGCATCTCCACATACTGCACCGATTCTATCAGATACATGAATATCAGGCCCATTGTGGTCTGATTGATCCGCTCTCTGTTCTCCTCACCGTTTACAAGAGAATAGATGATATTTTCCAGAAGATTCTGGATCTGCAGCACTTCCGCAACCTTAAAATGAAGATATTCCCCACGCTCTTCATCCTGTCGCAGGACATTCACCAGAAAATCTGCCAGCATATTGTCATTGCCCGCCATGGAATAGGCCACATCAAAAAACTCCGGCAGCACCATAAAATTGATCGCAATATCATTCTGCCCCGCTTTCAGAATCTCATGCTTCGTAAACTGATTGAGAAAAAGCAGCTCGCCTTTGTTAACTATGACTTTTTTTCCGTCAATGATATTAGTCAGAGATCCCTCACACACATACAGCACTTCCACAAAATTATGCCTGTGAGCCGGAAAATACACAAAACGGGTGTGTGTACGCACAGCGATCAGCCTGCCTTCTTTCAGCATTTTACGGCTGTCCACAGTAAAGTCCCGACCGGATGTGTAGAGATCTCTATCCACCTCTGCTTCTCCATCCAGGATTTTTCTCTCTTCCTCTGTGATCTTTCTCAGCTGATCCAGTAATGCCTGCTGCATGTGTTTTGCTCCTTCATCTGTTCATGGTTTTCTATTCTGCTGTCCTCATTTTAACACCGCAGCCATAAGAGTACAACCAGAATCAAAAGACTGAAATTTTTTCGGAAACCTTCTATACACCAAATTCAAATATACGAAACAAGGCGGAGTCCGAAGACTCCGCCTTGTCCCAAAAGGATTATCATATGATTATACAGTCAATCTGAGGATTGATTAGTACAGCTTAGCCATCTCCTCGATGTTGCTTGTATCGAATTTCAGAGGTGCACCAAGAACAACCTCTGTACCGCCGTCATCTGCCTCTGTTACTGTGTAGTCACCAAGGTCACCAGCTGTGAATTTGTCATCTTTAGCACCTGTGATGTCTTCGTTGATCAGAGCGATTGTTGTGTAAGCACTGAGTTTTCCAAGGCCCTGCATATCCCACAGATAGAAGTATGGGCAGGAATGAGAATCATCATCACCTGTGTACTCCTGCATCTCGGATGGAAGTCCAAGACCTGTCAGCTTGCAGGAAGATCCGTTATCCTGAAGATATTTAGCAGCTGCTGCGATACCAACTGTTGTAGGTGCGCAGATAACCTTCAGATCCTTGTAGTTCTGAAGAAGAGCTGCTGTCTGGTCTGTGGATTTCTGCGGCTCATCATCACCGTATACAACGTCTACAAGCTCAAGCTTGCTGTATTTGTCATCGCCTTCCATGATGGTCTTCATCGCGTCGATCCATGCGTTCTGGTTAGCGGACTGAGATGTAGCGGAAAGGATAGCGAACTGTCCCTCACCACCGGAAATATCAAGAACTGCATCCATAAGTGCCTGAGCAACTTCTTTTGTACCAGCCTGGTTTACGAAAATCTCACGGCTGTCTTTGTTCGGTGCGGAGTCGAAGGAAGATACCTTGATTCCCTCATCCATAGCTTCCTCAAGCTTAGCCTGAAGAGCGTTAACATCGTTAGCGGAGATACAGATTGCATCGAAGTCCTGAGAAATCAGGTTGTCAAGAACCTTGATCTGCGCATCAGCTGTAGCTGTCTCAGGATAAACGACCTGAACCTCGCCGCCTTCAGCCTCTACTGTCTCCTGGAAAGATTTCGCTGCGATCTCGAAGAATGCATTACCGGCTGCTTTACCAACCAGAGCGATCTTTTTGCCTTTTGCAGAATCGCCAGCTGCTGCTTCTGTCTTAGTATCTTCGGATTTGTCATCTGCTGCAAGAACCGGGCAAACTGTACCAAGAACCATTGCTCCACAAAGGATTGCGCTAATTACCTTTTTTTTCATTGTTGTTCCTCCCTATAAGAATATAATTTTTTTATATGCTACTGCCTCCGCTACACCAATGGAGGCAGCTAACAATCATATGAGTTTCAAAAGTGATATTTAGTTTTTCTTCATTGCGACTGCTTTTTTCACATCGCCGATGATATTCGGAAGAGCTACTGCTGCTACCAGAAGTACACCGATGATGAGAAGGATCACCTGAGCATTTACGTTCTTCTGTCCAAGGCCAACTCGTAAGCATACGATGATGAATGCAGAAATGATACCGCCGGCCAGGTTACCTTTACCACCTGTGGAGGAGATACCTCCGAATACTGCCATTGCAATGGCATCCATCTCAAATCCGTTACCGGTTGTTGTATTTGCACCGTAGGAAGAGGATACCAGGAATACTGCGCAAAGTCCGGACATAAGTCCCATAACTGTGTAGATGATGAAACGGATCTTCTCTACGTGAACACCTGCGTAATAAGCTGCCACACGGTTTGTTCCGATCGCATATGTACGGCGTCCAAATGTACTCTTTCCAAGAAAGATCGCAAAAAGTACACCAAGGATCAGCACCAGGAAAAGAATATATGGAATATTTCCAACCTTTCCACCGATAGCACGGAAGCCATCTGTGTTTGTGATCGCAATACTTCCGCCGGCTCCAAGTGTTACCTCAGCGATACCACGGAAGATGATCTGTGTTGCCAGTGTTACGATCATTGGAGGCAGCTCCTTGAAACGGGTAAGGATAAATCCGTTAACCGCACCACAGAGGGCACCAACAACCAGTGCTGTAAGTACTACTACAATGAACGGAGCGTTTGTGTTGCAGACCATACAGCTTAAGGTAGCGGAGAGACACACGATCGCACCTACGGAAATATCAATCTCGCCTAATACCAGGATGTACGCCATTGGAAACATCATGAATACCTCTGCAAGGTAAACCGGCATCTGACGAAGAACACTCTTCATATTATAAAACTCAGAAAATGATGCGCAGAAAATATTTACCAGGATAAAGAGAATGACCAGGATGCCTTCCCAACTGAATATGATGTGTTTCATCGGATTTTCCGGCACATTGTTAATACTTCTTCCAGATTTTCCAGCCATGATTTACATCTCCCTTCCCTTTAATGCGTTTTTATCTGCGATTCTCTGCAGAACAACGTTGATCACAACTACTACCAGGATGATAACACCCTTGATCATGTTCTGCCACAGTGAACTGATACCTACAAGCGGAAGAGCTTTTGCGATCGTTGCAAGGATAATGGAACCGAGGAATGCACCTACTACGGTTCCACGTCCACCGCTCATGCTTACACCACCGATAACGCAGGCTGCGATAACATCCATCTCACCACCGTACTGCATATCAGGCATTGCAGAAGCATAAACAGATACCTGAAGTGCTCCGCCAAGACCTGCGAGGAATCCCATGATCACATATACAAGAAGGTTGATATTCTTTGCATTGATACCGGAAACCTGTGCTGCACTTGCGTTACTTCCTACTGCGTAGATCCTACGACCGGTTCTTGTCCATTTCATAAAGAAGAAGAATACTACGTAGCATACGATGATCACCCAGATTACCTTGTTGATTCCAAGGAAATTTGTGGTGGCAAAATTCTTAAAATCACCGAGAGCTGCGGCACTTGCCCACTCACCACCGTGAGAAACAAGATATCCCATTGCTCTGTAGATGTACATAAAGCCCATGGTTGCAATGATCGGCGGAACGTTTGCTCTTGAAATTACAAGACCTACAACCAGTCCGCAGGCAATACCGATTGCCATTGCAATGATGAAAGCAAGTAATGTGCTTGTGATATGTCCGTATTTCAGAAGCATACCGATGGACATACCGGAAAGTGCCAGAGTTGACATAATGGAAATATCAATTCCGCCTACCAGCATGACACATAACATACCAAGTGACATTACCATTGTTACTGCATTATTTTTCAGCATCTCCATGAGTGACTTTGGCGTAAGGAATGACGGGCTGATCGCTGTGACAACTGCAAACAGCACGATTACGATAATTGCCAGCAGAGCCTCTCGGGAGCCTGTAATCTTCTTGATGACAGATTTCTTTTCCATTATTTAGTCCCCTTTCCAGTGCTCTTTTCCATGGACAGCTCAAGGATTCCCTCCTGTGTTGCCTCTCCTCTGTTCAGTTCTCCTGTCTTGCGGCCATTACACATAACAATGATACGGTCCGCCATACCCAAGATCTCCGGCATCTCGGAAGAGATCAGGATGATTGCATATCCTTTCTTTGCAAGGTCTCCCATGATCGCATAAATCTCAGCTTTGGCTCCGACATCGACACCCTTTGTCGGCTCATCCATGATAACTACTTTCATTTCCTGAGCAAGAGCTTTCGCAACAACAACTTTCTGCTGGTTACCACCAGACAGAGAGCTTGCCGGCTGGAAGATATCGACTGCCTTGGTATCTACTTCCTCAAGAAGTTTCTTGGAAAGTTCTCTTTCTGCCTTCTCATCGTTAAATCCGGATTTTGCATATTTGCTGATGATCGGAAGTGTTACGTTTCTTCCAAGTCCCCAGCTCATAACCAGACCCTGTTTCTGTCTGTCCTCTGGAAGAAGGATGATACCTTTTTCCATTGCATCAGACGGAGTCTTGATATAAATTTCTTTTCCCTCAAGGAAAACTTTTCCTTCGTCCGGACGGGTAATTCCACAGACAGCTTCCATAACCTCTGTACGTCCTGCACCAACCAGACCGGTAAGACCTACGATCTCGCCTGCATGTACATTGAAAGAAACATCCTTGAAAAATCCTATTCTGGAAAGATGTTCGATACGGAGCATCTCATCTCCAAACTTCACTTCCGGTTTCGGGAACAGATCGTTAATCTCACGACCAACCATTGCCTTGATCAGATCTGCGTTTGTGATTCCATCTACATCATAGGTTCCAATGTACTGGGAATCACGGAATACGGTAACTCTGGAAGCCAGACGGTACATATCTTCGAAACGATGGGAGATAAAGATAATGGAAACACCATTCTCTTTCAGCTTGTCAACCAGTGTGTAAAGCTTCTCGGACTCGTTTCTGGTAAGTGCTGCTGTCGGCTCATCCAGAATGATGATCTTCGCATTTGTGGAAAGTGCCTTGGCGATCTCGACCATCTGCTGCTGTGCAACAGAAAGTGTACCCATCTCTGCTGTTGCGTCAAAGTCTGCATCCAGCTCCTTCAGGTACTTGTTTGCCTCCTGATTCATCTCTTTCCACTGGATCATATGATGTTTAATGATCTCATGACCCATAAAAATATTTTCGGCTACTGTAAGATGCGGATATGATGTAGGGTGCTGATATACGGCAGCGATACCTGCCTCCTGGGCATCCTTCGGACCTTTGAAGTCAACCTTCTGTCCGTTTAAGAACATCTCACCCTCTTCTGCCTTATGTACTCCGGTAATAACCTTGATAAACGTAGATTTACCAGCACCATTCTCACCCATCAGCGCATGAACTTCGCCAGGTTTGAGCTGGAACTGTACATTATTCAGAGCTTTGACACCGGGGAATATCTTCGTAATACCTTTTAATTCAAGAACATATTCTGACACGGCTCTTTCTCCTCCCTTTCCTTTAATCTGATTATATTCTATCATCCGGCCCACAGATTGATAATGGGAATATTTTTGGATAAGGGTAAAATATTCTTCTTTTCCCTGTAAAATATTACTCATAAACCATTGTCCCATTCTCGTATTTCTATATACTTTATGCTATAATGATAACGCTGACGTTACAGTTTTCTGGGAATATAAACAGAGCTGTAAACGTCCGATTTACGAGCTATAAAGCTATGCTCGATTGGAGAATTGTATATGAAATTACTGATCGTCGATGACGAAGAACTTACGCGTACCGGACTGATCTCATCTATCGACTGGGATTCTCTGGGAATCACCGAGATCCTTCAGGCAGATGATGGTGTGAACGGACTGGAAATGGCCAGACTGTATAAACCTGAGATCATTCTCTGCGATGTACGGATGCCGCGGATGACAGGCATTGCCATGCTGGAGCGTCTGGAGAAATTCCTGCCGGACAGTATCCCTATCTTTATGAGCGGATATTCTGACAAAGAGTATCTGAAAGCTGCCATCAAACTAAAAGCCATCAATTACATCGAAAAGCCTCTGCATCCCGAGGAAGTACAGGCGGCAGTTCTGGAAGCGCAGACTCTTTACAAACAAAAGCTCCGCTCCCATCGTGGCGAAGCGATCCATTCTCAGGAAATCGCTACCCGGCTGGCACAACAGCTGACTCTTCCACCTTCCGATAACAACAAAATTGCAGATCTCTGTCTGGAACTGGGGCAGCCGGAGCTTCTTGAGAACGGCATGAATTTTACCTCTGTGATCGTAAAGCTTAATGAATCTGTGGAGGCTTCCGGTATTTTCCTGGAAGATCTCCAGAACGACATTTCCTGTTTTCTGGAGCATTACCATCTGAAATGTCTTTTTGTGGAAAAAGAGTTCAGTATCTGGTCCACCATATATATGGAAGGAATGCCCTTTCCCCGACTACCCTTTCCGCAGTGGGAAGCTATATTTCCAGACAATATGACACCTGCGGAAAGCATCTGATCGCTGCCGGAAATACCGTAACGGATATTTTCAGGGTTTATCAGTCCTACGCTTCTGCCGTGATCCTTCTGCAGAACTGTTTTTTCTTTCCGGAAAAAACATTTCTGACGGAAAATTCCATCCGCCTGCTTTCACCGAAGGGACCGGTTCCGGATTCCCTGCATTCACCGGAAAATACTTTTTCCAAATATCTCCTGGCCGGAGAAGAAGAACCCTGTTTTCAGTTTCTTGATGAGCTTTTCCGGTATTATAGCTGCAATCACACATTTATGCCTAACCAGATCCGTGATCTTTATTACCAGCTATTTAATACACTTTCGGCTTCCCGTAAAAAAAATCAGCTGGAAACCGAACTTCATGAAAAGCAGGATCTGATCGTAGATACGTTAAACAACGCCTTCACCTACGAAGAGCTTCACAAAGCTCTGAAAGAAAAAACCGCCCAGTATTTTGAAGATGCGAAAAATTCCCAGCCGGAAAATTCCACGATCTTTATGATCAAGGATTATATCAGCCGGAACTATATGAACGATACACTTTCCGTAAAAGATATCAGCGGCCATGTATACCTTTCCGCATCTTATGTATGCACTTTTTTCAAAAGCGAGACCGGACAGACTCTCAATCAATATCTGACAGAATACCGAATGGAAAAGGCCAAGCAGCTGCTTTCCGATCCCAAATACAAGATTTCCGAGATTTCTTCCAAGGTAGGCTATACGGATGGCAATTACTTCGGAAAAAGCTTCAAAAAATACTCCGGCTTTTCCCCGTCTGAATACCGGGAGAAAATGTCATGAGGGCCCTCTGGCGCCGTTTCAAAAACGGCTACCTGAATTTAAACCTGCAGACAAAATTCACCATTGCCCTGATCAGCATTGTGGTAATTCCTGCCTGTCTTACCGCCTTTCTTTTTTATGGACGACTTTATAGCATGGTGGTTTCCAATACCATCCGGCAGGAGCAGGACGCCTCCGCAAAAACTGCACCTCTGATCGAACGGACTATGGATACGATCCTCGCTACTACCCGGAATATTACAGGACAGAATTTTTTTCAGGAACTTTTTTATATGCCGGTCAGCGATTCAGCAGAACAGCTTGCAACATCTAACCATGCCACTGATTTTAAAAATGCCGTTCAGCGTCTGACCACAGATTCCATTGTTACCGATGTACAGATCTATGTGGATTTTCCTGATGATCTGAAGACACTGGATACTTATCCCAACACTAAGAATATCCTTGCTCCCTTAAGTCAGGCGAAAGGTACCTACTGGTACGGTATCTTTCAGGGAAACCGGAACACCCAGGAAATGTTCTGTCCTTCCTTCTATCTTGGTCCCAGGGAAAAAAAGAATTATGGTGATATGGCATATATCTGCCCTTTAAGCCTTTATTATCACTCCACTGCCTATAAGGCTTATCTGGCAGTGTATTATTCCGATGACAAGCTTACTTCCATTCTTTCCGACAATCTATCTCTGGAAGGAAGTGTTTCATATATTGTAAACGAACGTGATGCCATTGTTGCTACCTCAGATCTGTCATTATCCGGAATCTACCAACTGGATTACGACACCATCAAGGCTTCCTTTATGTCTTCCAATAACTTCATTGAGCGGAACATTCTGGACACAAAGGTTTATGCCGGTTTTTACAGCATTTCCAATACGGACTGGTTTATGGTGACGGTCCTTCCTTCCCCGCCGCTGATCCATGCGAGCAACCGACTGATGGTCCAGATCGTACTGATCTATGCAGTTTTTCTGGTTCTGGCTCTGATTTTTGCCAATGTACTGGCTCATTCCATTACCGGAAGACTTTCTTCTGTGATCCGGCAGATGCAGACCGTCCGCCACGGCCCGCCTACTCCTATGGAAAGTCCACAGGCACATGATGAGATCGGTAATCTTATCGATACCTACAACTATATGACTCGAAAAATGGAGGAACTGATGGAGAAGCAGGCTAAGGCTGCAGAAGATCTCCGGATTGCAGAATTCAATTCCCTCCAGGCACAGATCAATCCGCATTTTCTTTATAATACCATGGATATGATCAACTGGATGGCACTGCAGGGACAGACCGATGAGATCAGTCACGCAGTGCAAAGTCTTTCCCGTTTTTATAAGCTGACTCTGAGCCGCAAAAAAGGAATCTCTACCATTGCAAGGGAGCTGGAGCATGTAACCATCTACGTGCAGCTTCAGAATATGCGCTACCACGACAGCATTGAGCTGATCACGGATATCCCGGATGAGCTTTCAGAATACCAGATCCCGAAGCTGACTCTTCAGCCTGTTGTGGAAAATTCCATTCTTCACGGGATCCTGGAAAAAGAATCAAAATCCGGAACTATTGTTATTACCGGATGGATGGAAAATGAGGATATTGTTCTTCTGATTTCCGATGACGGTGTTGGGATTTCGCCGGAAATCCTGTCAACTATCCTTTCCGGAAAGGGAAAAAGCCAGTCCGGCGGCACAAATATCGCAGTTTATAATACCCACCGGAGACTCCAAATTCTCTATGGAAATAATTACGGACTCACTTATTCCAGCAAGCCTGGAGAGGGGGCAGAGGTTGAGATCCGCTTCCCTGCACATCGCGAAAAGTAACTTATGTTCCACAAAAATCTTTATTCAGAAATGAGGTATGACACTATATGAATACACAGCCAGAAGCTCTTTTATATAATTTTAACGACCCAGAACGGCTTCGCCAGATCCGCCGCTATCTGAACCGTCAGAAGGTTAAGACACGGATCGTCACTGCGCCGGAATTTCTTCATCCGCTGGGATATCTTTTTGAGATTCCGGGATTTCATCCCTCATCCCAGTTTAATCTGGGAAGCAATTTCAGTGATGAGATGATCGTGCTGAAGGATTTTTCCAGTGCACAGATGGATGATTTTCTTGCTTTTTTCCGTGAAAACCAGATCCCGCCTGTTGCACTGAAGGCCATGCTCACACCGGTAACTCAGCACTGGTCTTCCATCCAGCTGCACGATGAGCTTTCCAGGGAGCACACACTTATGCATAAAAAATAACTGCAAAACCAAAATCTGCCGAATCTGCCTGCTGCATTTCCGGCAGATCTTTTTTATCTTATTTTTCCCACTGAAAAAGGAGACCGCTCCGCGCAGTCTCCTTTTTTGAATATGTTTTAGGTTGAATACATAAGAAAGAATTTATCTTGTCACGATATCTACCGGTACGTTAAAGATTTTTGCAACCTTCAGGATCGTATCGATGTGTCTTCCTGTAGCAGCTGCCATATGATGTGTCGGGCCAGCCTCGCTCCAGCGGTTAACGAACTCTCTTGCTCCGCATGTGAAGCGTGTTCTCATGTTTGTATCACCGAAGGAAAGGATCGGTCCCTCCTCGTTTACGCCCTCAGCTACAACGAATTTGAAGTTTCCGTCTTTATCCTGAGTGATTGCAAGGTAGGTTACAGGGCCTGTGTATGGATAGAACTGTGTCAGGTATCCGCCGCCTGTTTTGCCGTGGAATACCGGCACGATTTTCATGGTTGGTTTCTTGTCGGAGATGTCAGCGTCACCGCTTCCGGAATGTCCGATGATGCAGATGTCATCGTTGAAATCGATGGAGTACATCTCAGAAAGCTGGCCTGTACCGGAAATTGTCTTTAAGATACTCATTGCCATGGCAACCTTCATGTCACCCTCTACCGCACATGCAGTACCCTGTTTGATCAGCATGGAGAAAGCCGGGATCAGCATACTGTCAAGGACTCCTGCTTTACCCTGTGCAAATCCGTCGTAATGGGAAGCGATCATTCCAAGATGCTCGTCTTTTACCCACTCCTCAAAAGCAACTACATATTTTGCCATATCCCATACTTTCTCAATGGTGCCGCCGCCCTCAATATCGAATGTATCAAGGATATCCTGTGCCTTTGCCCGGATTGCCTCCTCATCTGTAATATCATCAGCGATCGCCCACATCTTCTCCCAGTCGAACTGTTTTGTGTAGAGGAACATTCTGTTATAGAGGTTTGTCTCATCAATATACAGATCCATCATACCCGGATATGGTCTTCCGATCTGCGCAATGTTAGTCTCACGGAATCTTCTTCTTACCTGAGCAGCCTTGCACCAGTCTTCGATCTCAGCCTGAACTGCAGGATCTCCGCCTTCTACAACGCCTGTGATAACCGCATGTCTCTTGCCTGCTCTCTCAAGGTCAGCAACTGCCTCGCCTACAGCACCGCATGCATAGCCTTCACCCAGCCAGGAGGCAATGTCAGTGTGCTCATAATCCAGCGCTTTGATCTTCTGAACGTTTACAAGAACAACCGGAACATCCAGATCACGGATCGCCGGAAGCATGTTGTAGGATGTTGCGTATGTCAGCATCTGAAGAAATACAAGGTCAACATCTGCTGCACGGAACTTATCTCCTGCCACCATTGCCTGCTCTTTTGTTGTCACCATTCCGCCGTCAACGATCTCTACTGTATCCGGGATCGTTTTCTTGAATGCGTCGTACTGTGCCTCAAATTCCGGCACCAGTGACGGAAACTGCGGAAGATATGCGCCTAAAGCAATTGAAAATACACCAACTTTTGCCTTTGTGTTAACTAACATAATAAAACCTCCAATTATTTATGCTTTGTATACTTTGATACCGAAAGACTCATGGATGGTTGTACGAGCCTCCTCGATAGTTTTGAACTCCTCGGCCTTCAGCATCTGTGCTGTGATATTACCGATTGCAGTAGCCTCACCAGGGCCTGCATGGATTTCTTTCTTTGTAGCTTTTGCAGTCAGCTCATTTAAGTATCCTGCATTGGAACCACCGCCTACGATATGGATACGGCTGTAGGTTCTTCCTGTCATCTCCTCAAGCTCTTTGGCTATTTTTGCATAGCACTCTGCAAGGCTTGTGTAGATAACAGTTGCGATCTCACCAAGAGTTTCCGGAACCTTCTGTCCTGTTCTGCGACAGTAATCCTGAACCTCTTTTGTCATATTCTCAGGAGAAAGGAAACACTCATCGTTTGCGTCTACTCTTGACGGGAAATCTTTTGCCTCCTCAGCCATCTCGCAGATCTGAGCAAAGCTGTATGCATCATCAAACTCATGACGTACGGACTGGATCATCCAGAGACCCATAATGTTCTTCAGGTAGCGGAAACGTCCTGCATATCCACCCTCGTTTGTAAAGTTCATCTCACAGCTCTTCTCTGAGCAGTCTGCTTCTTTTCTCTCGATTCCCATCAGAGACCATGTTCCTGAGCTGATGTAGATGAAATCGTCATCATTTGCAGGAACGGCAAGTACTGCTGAGCCTGTATCGTGGGTAGCCGGTGCTACAACCTCAAGGTCAAATCCAACTGCCTCTTTTACTGCGTCTGTTAAATGTCCGATGCTTGTACCAGGCATGATCAGCTTCTGGAAGATCTTCTTCGGATATCCCAGCATGTCGATCAGCTCGTAATCCCAGTCTTTTGTTGTCGGGCATACAAGCTGTCCTGTTGTTGCCTCAGTGTACTCACAGGTCTTCTCTCCTGTAAGAAGGAAATGGAAGTAATCCGGTACATGAAGAAGTGTCTCGGCCTGCTCCAGATACTCCGGATGTTTCTTCTTAACTGCCATCAGCTGATATACTGTGTTGAAGATTGCTTTCTGGATACCGGTTCTTGCATACAGATCTTTCAGGGAAATTGTCTTGTAAACTTCCTCGTCCATTCCCTCTGTACGATGATCACGGTAGCCTACTGTGTTTCCGAGAACGTTGTCATCTTTGTCAAGAAGTACAAAGTCAACGCCCCATGTGTCAACACCCATGCTTACCGGAATCTTGCCGATTTCTTTACATTTCTTAAGACCGTTTACAATCTCGTTGAAAAGGCGGTCAAACTCCCAGCAGAGTTCTCCGTCTTTCTTAACCATACCGTTCTCAAAACGATAGATTTCTTCCAGGATCATTTTTCCGTTTTCCATATGTCCCAGAATGTGACGTCCGCTGGATGCTCCGATATCTACTGCTAAATAATATGTTGCCATTTTTAAATCCTCCTCAATATGTAAGCTTCTGATCACTTTCATATCTGATGTTGTATTTATCATACATCAGGATCCTTCCGGTGATAAGAACCTCTTTTGTCAAAAAAAGTGTCTTTATTTGCCAATAATACAGCGATTATTTATGAACTACTACATTATTTGTTTAAAAAATCCGCTGACTGAATCAGCCAGCGGATCTCTTATTTCATACGTCCGTGAACGCCATCCGCGTTCATTATAACTTCACGATCTTATCAATTATATGATTTGATTAATCATAAAGGTTAGGAGCGATATCCTCGTCTTCCATATTTGTTGCATCATACCAGTAACCGTCTGTAGGAACATCCTGAAGCTCCTGGCCGTTTGCTGCTGCTGTCAGAGCGTAGATTGCATAGTATCCCATCATAAGAGGAGACTGTGTAACAGCACCAATGAATGTGCCATCTTTAACAGCTGCTTTGATGATAGAACCAGCATCGAAACCAACACCAACTACATCACCGTTTGCCGGGTCAGAACCAAGAACGTTAAGGTTAGCATTTGCTGCAAGAACACCCTCTGCAGAAACCTGGTTGGAACCGAATACTGCGATACAGTTCTCCTGGGAAAGGATTGCCTGTGCCTCTGTGGAGCAGAGCTCTACAGTTGTCTGTGCCGGAACAGCTACCTGGATAACAACGTCAGCGTCTTTAGCGTCTGCGTCAGCACCCTCTGCTGCGTTTACATAGAACTCGTTACCGCTTACTGCAACTGTCTTGCCATCAGCCTGAAGAAGCTCGATCATCTTGTTGATGAATCCAGTACCACGCTGCTGAATGTTCTGAGCTGTTGCATCCTGGTTAACCTCACCGATGATAACCTGTCCGTCAGCATCTTTAACAACGTCTTTAATGGAGTTGTACATATTCTCAGCTGCTACTGCACCAGCCTGTGCGTTGTCTGTACAAACCTCGCATACTACAGATCCTTCCGGAGCATCAGCGATACCTGTATCGAAAGTTACAACCGGGATACCTTTTTCTGCACATGTCTTAAGAGCATCCTGAACAGAAGATGTATCGCAAGCTGCAAGTCCTAATCCAACAGGATTGGAGCCGATAGCTGTGTTGATCATGTTAACCTGGTCAGCGATATCGGACTCACTGTTCGGTCCCTGTGCTTTATAAGTAACGCCCAGCTCCTCAGATGCTTTCTTCATACCTTCCTGAGCTGCATCCCAGTATGTAGACTGGAAAGATTTAACCATCATCGGGAACTCATAAGCTTCGTTTGCTTTCAGTCCGTCGAACTGTGCGGTAGGATCCTCAGCTGCTGTGGAATCTGCGGATTCCTCTGTTGCTGCATCTTCTTTCTCCTCAGCTGCAAAAGCTGCTGTTGCGCTCATGCTTGTTACCATTGCTGCACAGAGCATTAATGCCATAACCTTTTTTGCTTTCATATAATATTTCCTCCTTAAAATATATTATATAGTTTTTTATGTTCATACGCCGTTGCTACCCCTTGGCGTTTCACATCTTTGATTATCGGGTGCTGTTCACATTTCTCTGTAAACAGCACCCTTACTTATTATACACACTTCTTAATATCAATGTGCTGCTTTTTTCTCTTTCAAGATATCGATCAGAACGGCTACGATCAGAACGATACCAGTGATGATCTGCTGCCAGTTTGCCTGCAGGCCGATATATGGAAGACCTGTTTTCAGAAGCATGATGACGAAGATACCAACGAATGTACCGATCACGGAACCATATCCACCGGTAGCTGCTACACCACCAACGAATACACCACCGATAGCATCCATCTCAAGTCCGGCACCAGTACCAGGCTGTACAGTAGGTGTTACTGCTGCGTATGCGATTGCTGCAAGACCTGTAAACAGACCGCAGACAACGTATACCATTACGTGATAGAACTTTGTATTGATTCCGGAAAGGGCTGCTGCCTCTTTGTTGGAACCGATTGCAATTGTGTAACGACCGAATTTGGTGTGGTTCAGGATGTACTCCATAAGAAGAACCAGAATGATCATCCACAGGAAACCGAGCGGATAACGTGAAGCACTTCTTCCTGTACCAACGGTTACTTTAAAGATTGTGTGGAACCATCCACCGTCCTGTGTAAGTCCCGGCCAAGGTGTCGCACTGCAGAGAGATCCGGCACCACGGGTAATCATACATGTACAAAGCGTTGCAAGGAATGGCGGCAGGTTCATAACACCAATAAGTACACCGTTTAATGCACCAACTGCGATACCAAGTACGATACAGATGATCATAGCAAGTGCTACCGGGCAGTTGTTGTTTCTGATCAGTGTTCCTGCGATCAGTGCGTAAGCTACCATACCAGTTCCGATTGACAGGTCAACACCACCAGTGATAAGCGGGAATGTAACTCCGATCGCCATAAGAAGATCGTAATATGAGAAATCCAGCATACTCAGGATCGTGGTGTACTGTCTGAATTCTTTACTCATGCCTGAGAATATTGCACACAGGACAATGATAACGAGCAAAACAATAAATCTCTGATCACTTAAAAATACTTTTTTTCTTCTTAGTCATGACTTTCCTCCTTAATCGATATTCCGTGTGGCCTTGTCCATGATGTTTTCCTGGGTTGCCTCGGAGATATCAATACATCCGGTAACTTTACCCTCACACATGATGATGATACGGTCACTCATTCGGAGAACTTCCGTCATCTCAGAAGAAATCATGATAATGGATTTGCCTTCTGCTGCCAGTCTGTTCATTAATTTGTAGATTTCGTTCTTGGCACCAACATCGATACCTCTTGTCGGCTCATCGAAAATAAGGATATCGCTGTCTCGTGTCAGCCATTTAGCAATAACAACCTTCTGCTGGTTACCACCGGAAAGGTTTACTACCAGCTGATCTGTTGTAGGTGTCTTTGTTGCAAGTTCGTTTACATATTTCTCAGCAACTTTTTTCTCTTTTGCTTTGTTGATAAAGATACCATTGGTAAACTCTTCCATTGTTGCCAGTGTTGTATTCTCTGTTACAGATTTCTGTACAACACAGCCGTATCTTCTTCTGTCCTCTGACAGATAACCGATACCGTATTTAACAGCATCCTGCGGGCTGTTGATGGTAACTTCGTGAAGCTGTCCATCTTTACCCATAACAGAGATCTTACCACTCTGTTTCGGGTCTGCTCCGAACAGTGCTCTGGCTGTCTCGGTACGTCCGGCGCCCATCAGTCCTGAGAAACCAAGGATCTCACCTTTCTTCAGTTCAAAGCTTACATCTTGAACCATCTTTCCTGCGTTCAGATGTTCAACCTTAAGAACTACCGGTGCATCTGCCGGAACTGCACTCTGCTGTTTCGGATCTTCATAAATAACACGACCAACCATCATGTTGATGATATCTTCTTTTGTACTGTCTTTTGTGATCAGAGTTCCTACATATCCACCATCTCGCATAACGGTTACACGGTCTGTGATGGTCTTGATCTCATCCATACGGTGAGAGATATATACGATACCAAGATTCTTCTTACGAAGGTCACGGATGATCTCGAACAGGTCCGCGATCTCTTTCTCTGTCAGTGCTGCGGAAGGCTCATCAAAAATGATAACCTCAGCTTTATGGGAAATTGCTTTTGCGATCTCACACATCTGCTGTTTTCCGACTGTCAGGTTTTTCATCTTTTCTTTCGGATTGATCTCAATGTTCAGATCCTGAAAAAGCTTTTTGGAATCCTCGATCATCTTTTTGTCATCAATGCGGAAACCCTTCTTCGGCTCACGTCCGATGAAGATGTTCTGAGCAACAGTAAGATCACCTACCATGTTCAGCTCCTGATGTACGATTACAACGCCGGCATCCTGTGCCTCACGTGTATTGTGAAATTCTGTTTCCTTTCCTTTGTAAACGATGGAACCTGAATCCTTCTGATAAATACCGGTAAGAACCTTCATCAGTGTTGATTTACCGGCACCGTTTTCTCCCATAAGTGCATGTACTTCGCCGCGTTTTACTTCGAAATTAACGTGATCCAGAGCATGAACTCCAGGAAAGGACTTATCAATGTCCTTCATAGTTAAAATAACTTCACCCATTGTCGCATCCTCCCTCTAAGATCAGTTCTTTCTGCGTCTTGCAGAAACGTCGATATAAACTGCAACGATAACAATGATACCTGTGATGATCATCTGCTGTCCTTTACCAAGACCAAATGCCATGATGCCCTGCTGAAGAAGAGAGATGATGAATACGCCGATTACAGTACCGCCGATGGAAGCAAGTCCACCAACCATGGATGTACCACCCATAACGCAGCCTGCAATAGCCTCGTTGTTGTACTGATCGCCATAGCCAGGCTGAACAGTTGTGTATGTAGCTACAAAGAAGAGTGCTGCAATACCTACCAGGAATCCGCAGATCACATAAGCAAGCATTTCCCATTTCTTTGTGTTAACACCGGAAAGACGGACAGCCTCTTTGTTGGAACCAAGGCAGAGGATGTAACGTCCTTGTTTTGTGTTGTAAAGAACGATACCGCAGATAACTGCCATTCCCAGGAAGATAATGATTCCTACAGGGAAACCGTTTACGGAAACGATATTACGGAACCAGCCGTTTGCCTCACTGGCTGCCGGCCAGCTTACTGACTGTGTTTTTGTGAATACAGAAGCAATACCTTTTGCAATGTTCATGGATGCCATGGAAATAATGAATGGTGGTACTGACATGTAAGAAACCATCCAGCCATTGAAAATACCAAAGCAGAGACCGATCAGAATGCAAAGGATCATGGCAACTGCACACGGAACCTTGTAGGATGTCATGCAGTAACCGGATACCAGTGCACAGCAGAACATTACAGGTCCGATGGAGAAATCAATTCCTCCTGTAGCGATTACGAATGTAACGCCAAGTGACAAAAAGCCCAGGAAGTACACATAGTTCAAAGTAGATCTGATACTATCAACAGCCGGAAACTTGTTTCCAAGAACTACTTTAAAAACCAGGAACATGAGAATCAGAACACAGACAAGAAGTATTCTGTTCAATCCGAGCTTCTTAACGATTGGATTTTGTTTTAAGTTTTCCAATTTTTACCCTCCTCACGTTTTGCACGTATCTTGTGTTTTCTTGGTTATTATAATACCGTCAAAAGTCAATAATTGTAATAGAATATCTTGCAAAAAAAGGTTAAATATTTACTGTACGGTAAATATTTAACCTTTTTCTTTGTGCATTTACAACTATTTACGGTGTAAGATCGCCATGTGTTTTTAACGTATTAAACGGAAAAAGCAGTTTTTCGATCTCACTGGTATACATATTATCCGGGGTTACCAGCTGACATCCGGAATTAACATCCTTTTTATATTCCTCGCCACGCAGCATCTTAATGGTTTCCCGAACACCTACATACCCCATCTTAAATGCCTTCTGCACAACGATCCCCTGGAATACTCCGTGTTCCATCAGCTGAACGGCCTCCTGTGAGCTATCTACTCCCACTACCCTGATCCGGTTCTCTGCTTTTGCCGCTTTAACTGCCCTTGCAGCACCTACAGAGGAATATTCATTCATTCCCGCGATCATCTTGAGGTCCGGATATTTTTTCATCAGTTCTTTTGTGAGCTCATAGGACTTGTCATACTGAGAATCACAGTATACCACATCTACGATATTCTCCTTCAGACTGCCAAGTCCTGTACGGAATCCTTTTTCTCTTTCAACTGCCGTAGATACGCCTTTTACATGTGAAACGATCGCGATCTGGTCATCCTCCCCACAAGCTCCTTTGCAAATCTGCCAAGAAGCTGCCCTGCTTCCAGATTATCTGTCGCAACAGTAAGATCCTGGACAGCTTCCTGGGTATAGGAATCAATAAATGCAATATGTATTCCCTGTTCCTTTGCCCTCTTCAAAAGCTGGTCCGACTCAGTGAAGCTGGATGGAGAGATCAGGATCGCATCCGGTTTTTCTTCTGTTGCCCTTTTGATCAGCCTATTCTGACCCTCCACATCATTCTCTTCCTCAGGTGCCCATACGCGGATATCCGCATTATATTCTTTTGCGGCCATCTCCGCTCCCTGGATCAGGGAAGTCCAGAAATCATTGGTACCATCCACAACCTTCGGAATATAGATCAGTGATAAATTTCTCTCTTCCTCTGTCTGTTTATAATAGAAGATTCCGGCCACAAGTCCTGCTGCAAGGCAGATGACTACTCCAAAGGTCAGGAGTTTTCTGTGTTTTTTCATATTGATTCCTCCTGTATTCCCGGAATGGTGATCGTGGCAGTTGTTCCGACGCCTTTTTCACTTTCATAGGTGATCCCGTAACTTTCTCCATAATAAAGCTTCAGACGTTTCTGTACATTATAAACACCTACGCCATTGGAATGATAATTCACCTTATGCTTATCATAAATATGTGCCAGTGTTTCCTCATCCATACCTACTCCGTTGTCGATCACCTGAAGAACTGCATTTCCATCCTTCATAAACCCTTTTACCTGCAAAAGCCCCTTGCTCTCTTTATATTTCAGGCCATGATAGATGGCATTTTCAATGATCGGCTGGAGAACCAGCTTGATCAGCGGGATATTTAATATAGAAGGTTCTACATTGATCTCAAATTCCAGCTTGTCCTTGTAACGCATCTTCTGGATCGTAAGATAACCCTTGGCATACTCCACTTCCCTTGCGAGAGGAACCACTTCATCTTCATTACTGATGCTCTGACGAAGAAGACGTGCCAGGGATGCTGTCATCAGAACAACCTCTTCGTACTTTCTGCCCTCTGCCATCCAGATGATCGAATCCAGGGTATTGTAGAGAAAATGAGGATTGATCTGGGACTGAAGGGCCTTAAGCTCACTTTTTCTCTTTGCTTCCTGTTCCTTCACGTTCTGCTCCATAAGATCCTGTATCCTATGTGTCATCACATTGAAAGATTTCGTCAGGCTTCCGATCTCATTCTCTGAATCGATTTCCACATCTGCTCCGTCAAAATGCCCTTCCTGTACTCTGGACATGGAATCTCTGAGACGCTGAAGAGGATATGTGAGACTCTTTGCCAGAAATCTGGAAAAAAGCAGTGCCACGATCATCAGAAGTGCGGAAATAAGCACATAAATACTCTGTGCCTGATTGCTCTTGCGCAGAAGTTCGCTGACGCTCATACAGCCCACAACGGTCCATCCGGTTTTATTTGATCTGGAAATGGAATACAGCTTTCCTCTGTTTCCCTTTTCGGTACGCACCGTATCTTCTTTTGATTTCACGATCAGGTCGATATTCTCAGTCTGCAATTCATTGTAAAGCTGCTGCTGTTGGGGATGGTATACAATATTTCCGCTTTCATCCAGAATGAATGCGTATCCCTTTTTCCCGATCGTATTCTGATCACAAAGTTCACTGATGGCACTGTAATTCAGATCAATAAAAAAGACTCCCTCTTTCTCACCACTGTTGGAAAAATTACGGATTCCCCTGCTTAAAGTGATCACCCACGGACGCTCTCCGCTGATGATGTGCTGTACATGAGAAGATGTAAGAAGCGGGCCTTCCGGCTTCTGTAAAGCTTCCAGATACCACTCCTGGGTGGAAAGCTTCAGATCCGGATTCACAGACTGTTTGCCGTCGTTGATCAGCTTCCGTCCATTACTTCCAATGATCCCAAGATTTCGGATATCACTTCGCCCGTCCAGAATAGTCTTGAACTGATTGATCAGACGCTCTCTTGTTCCATTGTCCACATTTTCACCAAAAAGATATTGCTGTACATCCTCGTTACTGGAGATCATATAGGCTATATTTTCCATGTAATCAATATAGGAATCAATATTCTGATTCATCTGCTGCACGATATTCTGGGTGTAGACAGCAGAATTTTCAAAAATAGAATTGCGGGTATATCTCATGGAAACACCTGTTATGACCAGCACCGCACTTAAAAGCAGCACCGTCACTACCGCAAAGATCGCACTCTGGATACTCTTAAATTTTCCTATGATCTTTGCCGCAAACCGGATATCTCTCATTTACGTTTCTCCCTTGCATATTCTGTTGGTGTGCAGCCGGTCATTTTTTTGAAGGAGATCCCAAAATAATGGGGATCTGCAAATCCGACTTTCTCGGCAATTTCATAATTCTTCATAGTTGTATTCTCCAGAAGTTCCTTCGCCTTCTCCATACGGGTACGGATCAGAACCTCTGTAAAAGTCTCTCCCGTAAGATCCTTAAAGATCGTACTGAAATAGCTTGTACTGATATTCAGATAGGAACAGATACTGTTCAGGCTTAAATCCGGATCCATATAATTCTTCTGGATATAATCCAGGGCAAGTCTGGCCTGACGCTGTCCGCTGGAGCTGTTTGCATCGGAAAGTGTCTGGAAAATCTCTCCGATATGATTCCTGACCAGTTCAACAGCACTGTCAAAAGAATTCTGCTCCGTAACCTGCTGCAGAAGTGCTTCTCTTTTGGAAAAAAGCCTGTTGTCCGGAACCATATCCTCACAGGTTTCATCTGCTGCACGGATGATCTGCTGAAGATACACGCAGGCACGACTCTTATCCACCCGCGCTTCCTTGATCTCAGAAGAGATCTGTTCCAGAATATGCTCTGCGTTTTCCTTTTTACCCGCTTTCAGAGCAGCTGCCAGCTTCTCTACATAAGCTTTAATGGAAAGATTTTTTTCCTCCGGCTGTTCTTCCATATCAATAAGAAGGCTTCCTCCAAGGAGATAACGATATTCAATAGCTTTCTCTGCAAGTTCATGGGATGCACGAAGCTCCTGCTGAGTTCTGGCCCAGCTTCCCACACCGATAGAAATATCCAGCGACATCAGTTCCTTCAGCTTATCCTGGATCGTCCTGCAGATCTCCATGATCTTGTGTTCAAACTCTCTGGTACGGTTTCCCATGAAAAGAGCACCGACCTTGTTATTTCCGGCCTGATATGCCACTCCTGCTTTTTCTTTGCTGATGATCTCATCACTGATATTAAAAAGGACAAAAGACATCAGTGCACTCTCCTGGCGTTTCTCCGCAGTAAGCTGACTGCCGTCCGAATACAGATCCAGATCAAAAACAGCCACACGATAGCATGCTGCCTCAAGATTGATTCCCAGTGCTGCAAGCTCTTCCAGACTTTCCTGCCGTGTCTTGATATTATCCACAAAGCCCTGCAGCGCTCTGGAACGGATCACAATGGCGTTTTTCTGATAATTCTCGGAAGTCTGTGTCAGACGTTCCAGCTCTCTTTTCTTTTCTTTGCTG
>ENA-OQDM01000066-OQDM01000066.1-human-gut-metagenome-genome-assembly--contig:-NODE-66-length-68112-cov-3.333044_pt1 | contig 68112 bp, 64 predicted proteins | sample MGYA00242772_ERZ504605 | MGnify/ENA primary metagenome ERZ504605 (study PRJEB26092, sample SAMD00036348) | human gut metagenome | host: Homo sapiens | study: EMG produced TPA metagenomics assembly of... | reverse complement strand
TGCTTTCCATTTCTTTTTAGAAACGGTACATCATCTTATGCCATTTTGCACCGCCATGCGTCGAGTCGGAAAGTTCGATATATTCGTATCCGATCCTTTTGTAGAATGGAATCATATGATCCTTGCACGTAAGAACAACGGCTTTTTTGTCACGCTCTCCTGCGCTTTTTACCATATGACGCATCAGTGCTTCTCCAATGCCCTGTTTCTGGAACTTCGGATTGACGTCCAGTCCGAAAATCATCTGATAATCGCCGTCCGGGTTGTGCAGCGTGGCGTCATGGTAGAGTGCATCCGCCAGATAATCGGTATCCGCACAGCAGCCATTGCAGAAGCCTGCGATTTCGCCGTCTTCGGTTTCCGCTACAAAAAAGCTGTTTTTGCAGGTTTTGTACCGCTCCATGAAGTCTTCATAACCTGCCGCCTCGGCAGCCGGGAAACATAGCGCCTCCACCTCGGCTACCTTTTTCAGATCTTCGTCTTTTACCGGACGGATCGTATACTTTACTTTTCGTTTTAAATAGGGCTTCAGTCCCGCAACGACTTCTTCCACCGTTCCATCCACGAACGGATTCTTCAGTCCGGCCAGCTCCAGCAGTGCAAAATATCCCTTGCTTCCGCCTGCCTGGCAGAGACGGTAATAATCGCCCCACGCCTTTTCCGGCTCTTTTTTGGAACGCTCAAAGAACTGGAAAGCACAGATCTGTGCCAGCGCATAATCAATATAATAGAACGGGTTCACAAAGATATGCTGCTTCTGCATCCAGAAACCGCCCTCCTCGAGGAACTTGTGGCCGTCATAATTTCTCCATGGCATATAGGTCAGCTCTAACTGATGCCAGATCGCACGGCGCTCCTTGGCCGTCATGCCGATATTTTCAAATACCTTATGCTGGAACTCATCCACACATACCATGTACGGAATCACTTCCAGCGCGCTCATCAGGTGCGCATAACGGTAATCATCTGCTTTCTCTCCAAAGAATGCATTCATCCAGGGGTATGCGAAATGCTCCATTGTCATCGAGTGAATCTCCGCCACCTCGCTTGTCGGGAATACCATATCCATAAACGGAATCTGTTTTGCCGCCGTATAAGCCTCGAATGCATGGCCCGCCTCATGAGTCAGAACATCAACGTCCGCGCTCGTACCATTAAAATTGGAGAAGATGAACGGCGCCTTGAACGTATTCAGAAATGTGCAGTAACCGCCTGTCTGTTTTCCCGGCTTCGTCTCCAGGTCAAACAGCTCATGCTCCACCATAAAATCAAAGAACTCACCCGTCTCTTTCGACAGCTCATGGTACATCTTCTGCGCCTTCGCAACCAGTTCCTCCGTCGTTCCTTCCGGAACCGCGTTTCCTTCCGGGAAAATCAGCTCCTCATCGTAATAATGCAGCCTGTCCACTCCAAGCCGTTTCTCCTGCTCCTTCCGAAGCTCCAGGCAGAGTGGTACAATCTTCTCCTTCACCTGCGCACGGAACCTTGCAACATCCTCCGCCGTATAATCGTATCTTCCATAGCTCAGGTAAATAAATTCAATGTAAGAAGAAAATCCCAGCTTCTTCGCAATTTTATCGCGCAGCGGAACCATCTTGTCATACAGCGCATCCAGCTCCCCGGAAATCTCTTCATACAAATCTCCCCATGCCGTCATCGCCTCTTTCCGCATCTGGCGGTCCGTACTCTGCATCGCCTTCAGCAGTCCATAAAAATTACACGTTTCGCCCTTAAATTCCGTCGAAGCATTCGCCGTAATTTTACTGTATTGCTGCGTCAGATTCGCCTCTTCGATCAGATCCTCCACGATACAGTCGTCCGCTAATTTTTGGCCAACCTCCATATTCTTCACAAAAAATTCCCCGAACTCCTCTGCAAACTCTTTGATAAACGGAGACTCCAGAATCACCTTCTCTGCCTTTTGTATCAGCAGATGGATCGCCGGAATCGTCTCATTCCAGAACTGAACCTCTCCTTCATAAAACGAATCTCTGGTGTCCACCGTATATCTTACCTGCGCCACTTCCGCCATTGTCGCCCAGGCATCCTCGCGCGTTTTTTCTTCCATAAAAAGTCCGCGCAGCTCCTCATATGATTTTGCCTCTTTGAGCGCCTTCGTATACGCTCTTACTTTTTCCCGCTCTGCCTCCATGTCCGGCCTTACGTATTCAATTTCCGAAAACTTTTTCATCTTCTCTTACCTCCTTCTATTCCAGAACGCCCAGATTTTTCAACTCATGATAAACCCGGGACGCCGGCAGTCCCATCACATTATAATAGTCTCCCTGGATTCCTTTCACAAACTTTGTCCCAAACACGGTCTGAATTCCGTATCCTCCAGCCTTATCCGACCACACAGGAGCCTCCCCCTCTTTCTCAAGAGCAAGATACCCGTTTATCTCCTCCTCTGTCATCGCATAAAACTCTACATCTGTGCGGTCACAGAACGATACCACACGCTTTGCGTCCCCCTCTGTTACCGCAATCGTAACTCCAGTATACACCTGATGCACCTTTCCCTGCAACTGCTGCATCATGCTTCTGGCATGTTCTATCCCCTTCGGCTTGCCAAGGATCTCCCCTTCAAAAGCCACAACCGTATCCGCCCCGATCACAACGGCATCCCCTTCGGTAATCTCCGCAACATCCAGACATTTCAGCCGTGAAAGCTCCTCCACAACCTTCTCCGGTTCCGCAGACGTCACAACTTCTTCCGCCCCTGAAGCCTGAACCTTACACCGTATTCCCAACATCTCCATCAACTCTCTTCTTCTGGGTGACCCCGAAGCCAATATCACTTTCATCCTGCTGTCTCCTTTATTTTTTCTTTCATGACATGCATTTTTTTCACACCATGCAGCGGTCCGCGGGAATGTGCGGCTTGCGCCAGATGGCCGGATAAAATAAGTACGCCGGGAACAAACACAATCCACTCGTGTCCGTTCCCGGCGTACTTATTTTATCCAGATGCCTGAATTTCCGTCTTATGCAAAGCAAAACGATAAGCCGGGTTATGTCGTGTGTAATCATCTATCCAATGGAACTGTCGCCAGTCCCCTTAAGCGACCCACCTGAAAACATGACGGGCAGCCATATACGTTTTCTATTCGGTCTTGCTTCGGATGGGGTTTACATGGCTTTCTCTGTTACCAGAGAAACGGTAGTCTCTTACACTGCCTTTCCACCCTTACCAGGAAAAACCTGGCGGTATCTCTCTGTTGCACTATCCCTGGAGTCGCCTCCGCCGGACGTTATCCGGCATCCTGCCCTGCGAAGCCCGGACTTTCCTCACCTGGCCCCTTTCGGTCCTGCCAGCCGCGATTACATATCTTACTTTGTCAAAAACGGAACATCAGACAGTTAATAATCATACCACAAACTCTCTTTCTTGTCCATCCCCAAATCGCAGATCCCACAAAGCCATACAAAACAGCCTTTCACACATCAAAGCAGCTTCCCCCCACAAACTCCCGCAGAATCGAATTCTTGGGAATATCCTCAATCGGCACCCCGACAAAATAATCCAAAAACTTCAGCAGCCGCTTTGCCTCCTGGTACTCCGGCTCTCCCTCCTCAATCTGGAACAAAAGCGGCTCCGCATACAGCTTCAGCACCGAAAGCTCATACACCAGCGCTGAATTGAACATCACATCCGCCTTCTCCTGATTCGGGAAAATATTACGATCTTCCCCGCGGCGCACCGACGGCCACATCGCAATCGTCTCCTTCGCCGACGTCGCCCGTGTCCGGCTGTCACGCACCATACGCCGGATCAGCCGGCCATCCGTCGTCGGAATCCGGTTGTGTTCATCCACATTAATCTGCGTCAGCGCACTGATATAAATCCGGAATTTACTTTCCGAAGGAAGCGACCACGTCAGTTTTTCATTCAGCCCGTGAATCCCCTCCAGCACCAGCACATCAGTCTCCTTCATCTGAATAAAATTCCCCTTGTACTCGCGCTTGCCCGTCTTAAAATTAAAATACGGCAGTTCCACACGCTCTCCGTTCAAAAGTGCTGTCATATCCCGGTTCAAAAGCTCGATATCCAGTGCTTCCAGGCATTCAAAATCATAGTCGCCGTTTTCATCCCGCGGCGTATCTACCCGGTTCACATAGTAATTATCAAGGCTGATCGGATGCGGCGTCAGACCATGCGCCGAAAGCTGGATCGACAGCCGGTTGCAGAACGTCGTCTTTCCGGAGGAAGACGGACCCGCAATCAGCACAAATTTAACCTGCTTTCTTTCCGCAATCTGCTCCGCAATCTTCGCAATCTTCTGCTCCTGCAGCGCCTCCGCAATCAGCATCATCTGCTGAATATTGCCCTTCGTGATGCGTTCATTTAAGTCGGCAACCGTGGAAATTCCCATCTGCTCACCCCAGCGCTCCGATTCCCGCTGCACCTGGAACACCTCGGGGAGAGATTCGCCGCCGGCACCGTCTCCGGCGCCTTTTTCTCCGGCATCTGCAGCACAAAGCCGTCATCGTATAAATAGAGATCAAAATACTTCAGATAACTCGTATCATACGTCATAAATCCATAATAATAGTCTTCAAAATCCCCGAGACTGTACAGATTCACACGGGAGACACGGCGGTAACGGAACAAGCGGTCTTTATCCGTCATGCCATGCAGCCGGAACCGTTCTCTCGCCTCGTGCGTATCGACACTCCGCTTATAAATCGGCACCGCCTTTTCCACCTGTTCATGCATATACGCTTTTACTTCGTCCAAAAACGCCTGATTCAGCGTGATATCGCCGTCCACCGTGTAGAAAAAGCCCGAACCCGCCGAAAAATGCAGCATCACATGGCGGATCTTATCGTAGCCTCCCACATGATACACCGCTTTTACCAGCAGAAGAGAAAGACTCCTCTGATACGTTTTATGTCCGATCTCATCCTCCGTTGTCACAAATTCCAGTTCACAGTCTTTTTTCAGCTGTTTGTGCAGCTCCCGCAGCCGTCCGTCCACTTTCACAAGGACAATCGGCGCGTCCATTGTTTTTTCAAAATCCTTTGCAATCTCATAATAAGAGCAATTTTCCGGATATTCGTATCCTTTTCCATCAATTGTTACCTGAATCAATTGTAATTCCTCCTTCTTGCAAAACTTTCTGAAAATTCAGAAGTGACAGAAAAGGCGCGCCCGAAAATTACAACTGCTGAAATTTTCAGACACGCCCCTCTTGTGCAAACGCTGTCGTTACATCGTATGGAAACGCGCAAGCGCAGATTCCAGTACTGCCTCTTTTTCTTTTAATTCCCAAAGGCGCTGTGCTGCCTTTTCACTGGAGTGATCCGAAAGCTGGCGGATCAGCGTCTGGTTCTGCTCCTGCTGTTTCAGAAGGTATTCCCTCAGCACCGGATTTTCCTTTTCCAGAAGGCGCGGTCCATAGAAAAGCTCCTCCGCCTTCAGATTCTCCTTTTCCCCTGGCACTGCCCGCAGAATCGGATAATATTTTCCATCCTCCTCTACAAAATTCTCCTGTGCAAGGAAAAATCCGTGTTCCAGAAGCCATGCACGCACGCGGTCGATATCCGACTGCGGCTCCAGGATCAGCTCCCGAAAACCGGACAGCAGCGGCTCACCTTCGCTTAAAATTCTTATGGTAAGCCCGCCGCCCATGCCCGCGATGAGAAGAGAATCACCCTCTCCCGCACGCAGGGCATGGAGTCCGTCGGAAAGTCTTGTTTCTATGTAGTCCCCCATCTGGTACTGCGCAATATGCTCCCTGGCCCGCTCCAGCGGTCCGCGGTTCACATCCATGGCGATTGCGGAGGAAATCTTCTTCTGTTCCAGCAGCGCAATCGGCACATAGCCGTGATCTGTTCCCACATCGACCAGGCAGCCGCCCGGGGTGACAAACTCCGCTACCGCGGAAAGTCTTTTTGATAACTGCATTTTCCTGTCGTCCTTTTCTTCCTCGCAGATTAGTCCAGGTAATCTTTCAGCTTTCTGGAACGGCTCGGATGGCGCAGTTTACGGAGCGCTTTCGCCTCGATCTGACGGATACGCTCTCTTGTAACATTAAACTCTTTACCAACCTCTTCGAGGGTTCTCGCACGGCCATCATCAAGTCCGAAACGGAGACGCAGAACCTTCTGCTCACGGTCGGTCAGTGTGCTTAAGACATCCTCCAGCTGCTCTTTCAGCATCGTGAATGCTGCCGCATCTGCCGGTACCGGCACATTGTCATCCTGGATGAAGTCACCGAGGTGGCTGTCCTCCTCCTCGCCGATCGGGGTCTCAAGAGAAACCGGCTCCTGGGAAATTTTCAGGATCTCGCGGACACGCTCCACAGACATATGCATCTCCTCTGCGATCTCTTCCGGCGTAGGTTCGCGGCCTAACTCCTGCAGTAACTGACGGGAAACGCGGATCAGCTTGTTGATCGTTTCTACCATATGAACCGGAATACGGATTGTTCTCGCCTGATCTGCAATCGCTCTTGTGATCGCCTGGCGGATCCACCACGTTGCATACGTAGAGAATTTGTATCCTTTGCGGTAGTCGAATTTTTCCACCGCTTTAATAAGACCTAAGTTACCTTCCTGAATCAGATCCAGAAACAGCATACCACGGCCTACGTAACGTTTTGCAATCGAAACAACAAGACGAAGGTTTGCCTCTGCCAGACGTTTTTTTGCTTCCTCATCTCCCTCTTCCATTCTCTGTGCCAGCTTAATCTCTTCCTCTGCAGAAAGAAGCGGCACTTTACCGATCTCTTTTAAGTACATGCGGACCGGATCCTCAATGCTGACGCCTTCCGGAACGGAAAGGTCGATGTTCTCCATATCGATCTCTTCTTCTTCAGAAAGATCGATGTCATCGTCGTCCAGAAGGAGAAGATCACGGTCTGCCGCATTTGGATCCTCGGTCATGTCTGAGAGACGCAGTACGTCGATGCCGCTTGCCTCCAGGTATTCAAATACCTTCTCCATCTGCTCCGCGTCCAGCGGCATATCGCGGAAAAAGTCGTTGATTTCCTGATATTCCAGGACGCTCTTTTTCTTTTTGCCGTATGCTACCAGCTCTTTTAATTTTTCCATAAATTTTGCTTTATCGAACTCCATTGACTGTCCATCCTTCCATAGCTTGTATATATTCTGTCCCTGCCCTGCGAAATTAAACACACAGAACAGAAGATTCCAGGGTTTTTCTTGGGTATCCAGTTTTGCTTAAAAAGTGAATTCCGGAAGCTCCCCTGCTTTCCACCGCTCCAGGCTTTTTTTACCTGCCATCAATTTCTGCAGCGCCGCCATATCGGTCACATTCATATGCGCCGACTGATATGCAATACTGTTCTCTTTCATATTGCAGATCACATCGTGCAGCGCGCGCCGTTTTTCCTCCTCTGTCTCCAGCGGGATTCTGGCATTAAAAAGGCCCGCAACTTCTTTCTGCTCCTCGGAATCAACAAACTGATTCAAAAGCTTTGCCGGATTTACGCCGCCCTCGTGGTACTGCAGCACAATCATCTCTGCAATCTGGTGGTAGAGAGGGGTGGTAAAATCCGCCGGCGTAATATATTTTTCCAGCTTTCCAATGAGCGCCGGATAAGAGGTCATCCACGTCAGCATCAGCTTCTGTGCTTTTTCGACGCCGCCCTCTTTTTCTTTTTTGTTTGAGGCTGTATTCCGCGGCTTTACGCTCTCCGTCCTTCCGGCTCCCGAGAGTGCCATCTGGCCGACCTGCTTGCGCAGTACCTCGACAGCAATGCCGTACTTTCCCGCCACAGCCTCAAGATAGCTGTTCCGCTCGATCTCATCCTCAATTGCCACAAGGCGGCGCACCGCTTCATGAAGAAAATCGGATTTGCCCTGCGGATCGGCAAGGTCAAAGTCACGCTCCTTCATACGGATCTCGTACAGAACGCTGTTTTCCGCCTCCTCCAGCCGTTTTTCGAACGCCTCACAGCCTTCGTGCTGGATAAACTCATCGGGGTCCTTATACGGCCTTAAATTGACGACACGCGTGGTAAGACCGACGCCCTTCAGCATCGGGATCGCACGGAGTGCTGCTTTGACACCCGCCTCATCGCTGTCGTAGATTACAAGGACCTCGTCGGTGTACCGCTTCATGAGCCCCGCCTGCAGCGAGGTGAGCGCCGTTCCAAGAGATGCCACCGCGTTGTTGAAGCCCGCCTGGTGCATGGAGATGACATCCATATAGCCCTCGCAGATGATCAGATTTTTCCTCCGCGAAGAGCGCGCCAGGTTCAGCCCATAGAGGTTGCGGCTTTTGTCGAAGATCTTTGTCTCCGGCGAGTTCAGGTATTTCGGCTTTCCATCCCCCATCACACGGCCTCCGAAGCCGATCACGCGGCTGTTGGCATCCATGATCGGATAAATGACACGGTTCCAGAATTTGTCCTGCATGCCGTGCACCTCGTCCGCCAGAAACAGGCCCGACTGACGAAGGATTTCATCGTCATACCCTTTTTCTTTTAAGAAACGGTACAGCAGGCTTCCGTACTTATCGGAGTAGCCAAGGCCGAATTTCCGGATCGTATCATCCGAAAGGCCGCGGCCCTTCAGGTAATCATAGCCCTGCTTTCCACGCTCGGTGTGAAGCTGGTAATAATAGAATTTCGCCGCCTGCTTGTTGATCTCCAGCAGCGTATTCTTTAAATCCGCCTGCTCCTTTGCTTCTTTCGAATACTCCATCTGCGGAAGCTCCACCCCGGCCCGGTCCGCCAGAAATTTCAAAGCTTCCACAAACGTAAAGTTTTCATATTCCATCAAAAACGTAAAAACATTTCCTCCGGCTCCGCATCCGAAGCAGTAATACATCTGCTTTCCTGGGCTGACGGAAAAGGAAGGGGACTTCTCATTGTGGAACGGGCAGAGCCCGAAGTAAGAGCTTCCTCTTCTTGTCAGCTTTACGTAGCCGGATATCACATCTACGATGTCATTTTTCATACGAATCTCTTCCACTAAATCATCGGAATATCGCATTTTTTCCTCCCTGTATCTAATAAACCGCCCAGGCTTTCGGCACGAACAGCTCCTCGTATTTGTGCATGGAATACTGATCGGTCATACCGGCAATGTAGTCGCATACCACCTGTGTCTTGTCCTCGCCGCACCCGATCAGATTCCGGTACTCGCGGGACATCTGTTCCGGGTGCTCCTGGTAGTAGGTGTAGAGGGAAATCAGCATCTTCTTTGCCTTCTCCTCCTCTTTTTTCGCCTCCGGGTTGCGGTAGACGTTCGCGAACATCAACTCCCGCAGCATGCGCATGCCCTCGGCAATCTCCGCCGACTGGCGCACATACTCCGTTCCGCGGCTCTGCTCCACAATGTCGTGGATCAGCGTATTGAGCCGCTCGCGGCATGTATCGCCAAGGACGACGCGGATCGTAATCGGGATGTCATCCTCGCTTAAAATGCCGGCACGGATGGCATCGTCCATATCGTGGTGGATATAGGCGATCTTGTCGCAGAGACGCACAACCTGTCCCTCCAGGGTCGACGGCTTTCCCGCCGTGCGGTGGTTCAGAATTCCATCCCGCACTTCCCAGGTCAGGTTCAGGCCCTGTCCTTCCTTTTCCAGAACCTCCACGACACGGACGCTCTGTTCCGCGTGGCGGAAGCCCCCGGGATGCACCGCATTGAGCGCCGCTTCCCCGGAATGGCCAAACGGCGTGTGTCCGAGATCGTGGCCAAGCGCAATGGCTTCGGTCAGATCCTCATTCAGATTCAGCGCCCGCGCAATCGTGCGGGCAATCTGGGACACCTCGAGTGTGTGCGTCAGGCGGGTCCGGTAATGATCGCCCTGCGCAGCGAGAAACACCTGTGTTTTGTCTTTCATCCTGCGAAAGGCTTTGGAGTGGAGAATCCGGTCCCGGTCTCTCTGGTAGACGGTGCGGATGTCACACTCCGGTTCATATCGGTCCCTTCCTCTGGAATTCCGGCTGTGCGCCGCATAAGGACTCAGCTCCTGAAATTCCCGTTCTTCAAACGATTCTCTCAAGTTCAAACGAAGACCACCTCTTTCCCGGTAATATGCCTGTAACAGTTCTTTTCATTGTCCTCCTATTTCCTATATTCGGTGCCCGATTCCGATTTCCTTTTTTATTTTTCAAATTTTTCAAATTTTTTCAAAAAAAGTGTTGACGGCTTACAACTCTGGTGCTATAATACATCTTGTCGTCAGCGAGATGACAAAAACTTAAAGAACATGCGGAAGTGCTGGAATTGGCAGACAGGCCAGACTAAGGATCTGGTGGTCATTGCGATCGTGTGGGTTCAAGTCCCATCTTCCGCAGAACGAAAACCCTTGTGCATGCAAGGGTTTTTTCCTGCTCAAAAAAATCAGAGGAAATTCCTTTCCGGATCCCTCTGATTTTTTATTTTTCTTTTTTTCAGAATTTTCTCTGCAATTTCTGTTTTTACAGGTTCGGTCTTACAATCTTCGGTGTATAGCCAGCCTCTTCCAGTGCTTTGACAATACGGTTCTTGTGATCGGTGCCGAATGCCTCCATTGTGATACGGAGCTCTACTGCAGCACTTCTGTTCGTTGTGAAGAACTGGTTGTGGTCCAGTTTGATGACGTTTCCGTTCTCGTTTGCAATCACCTGGGAAACGCGTACCAGCTCGCCTGGTTTATCCGGCAGAAGAACGGATACAGTAAAGATACGGTCTCTCTGGATCAGTCCGTTCTGGATCACAGAAGACATGGTGATGACATCCATATTTCCGCCGCTTAAGATCGAAACAATCTTTTTGCCCTTGACATCCAGATGCTTTAATGCAGCCACAGTCAGAAGACCGGAGTTCTCAACGATCATCTTGTGGTTTTCTACCATATCAAGGAATGCTACGATCAGCTCATCATCATCCACGGTAATAATCTCATCCAGGTTCTGTCTTACATACGGGAAAATCTTGGATCCCGGTGTCTGTACTGCAGTACCGTCTGCAATTGTGCTGACAGGAGATACGGTCGTTACCTCGCCTTTTTCAAAAGAAGCCTTCATACAGGCTGCTCCGGACGGCTCAACACCGATGACTTTGATGTTTGGTTTCAGCAGTTTTGCCAGTGTGGAAACACCGGTAGCCAGTCCGCCTCCTCCGATCGGAACAAGGATATAATCTACGAGCGGAAGCTCCTGAATCACTTCCATAGCGATGGTTCCCTGGCCAGTTGCAACGGTCAGATCATCGAACGGGTGAATAAAGGTATAGCCATGCTCTGCTGCAAGCTCGTATGCTTTTGCACATGCCTCATCATACACATCTCCGTACAGAACAACCTCAGCGCCGTAGCTCTGGGTACGCTCTACTTTGATGAGCGGTGTGGTAGTCGGCATTACGATGACAGCCTTTGCACCGTAACATTTTGCCGCATACGCAACGCCCTGTGCATGGTTTCCTGCAGATGCGGTGATCAGTCCTTTTGCGCGCTCCTCTTCACTTAAGGTGCTGATTTTGTAATAGGCACCGCGCAGCTTATAGGCGCCGGTCAGCTGCATATTTTCCGGTTTTAAGTAGACTTTATTTCCCGTCTGCTCGCTGAAATATTTGCTGTAAACCAGTTTGGTCTCCTGTGTTACTTTTTTTACGATTTCAGACGCTTCCTCAAATTTCGGGAGTGTCAGCATTTCTTCTGCCATAGTCTTTTCTCCTTGTTGTCTTTTTTAAGCATTCTCTTCGGATGTATGGAACAGTGCATTTACAAACTGGTCTGCATCAAATTTCTGTAGATCGTGGATGCTCTCGCCCACGCCGATGTATTTGACCGGAATATCAAGCTCGGACTGGATGGCAACGGCGATACCGCCCTTTGCAGTTCCGTCCAGCTTCGTCAGAATGATACCGGTGACATTTGCCACTTCTGCAAACTGTCTTGCCTGCTGCAGCGCATTCTGGCCCGTGGTACCATCCAGCACCACCAGCGTTTCCAGGTATGCCTCTGGGTACTCTTTTTCCAGAATCCGGTAAATCTTGTGGAGCTCTTCCATCAGGTTCTTCTTGTTGTGAAGTCTTCCTGCCGTATCACAGATCAGCACATCCGCATTTCTGGCTTTTGCCGCTGCGACTGCATCGTACACGATGGACGCCGGATCTGCTCCGTTCTGTCCGCCGATGATATCCACGCCGGCGCGGTGCGCCCACTCCGTGAGCTGCTCGCCTGCCGCTGCACGGAACGTATCTGCTGCCGCAAGAACAACCTTTTTGCCCTGATCCTTCAAAAGGCCGGCCAGCTTTCCGACGGAGGTCGTTTTTCCGACTCCATTGACACCGATCACCAGCACTACCGATTTCCGGTTTTCAAATTCATAGGCTGTATCGCCTACATCCATCTGTTTTTTGATGCTCTCGATCAGAAGCTGTTTGCACTCTGCCGGATCGGTAATGTGCTCTTCTGCCACCCGCTCTTTTAAATGGTCAATAATTTTGGTCGTTGTATTGATGCCGATGTCTCCCATGACGAGAATCTCCTCGATCTCCTCATAAAAATCGTCATCAATATTGGAATAGCCGCTGAAAATAGAATCAATTCCAGCTACAATGCTGTCTCGGGTCTTCGTCAGACCGTTGACAAGACGTTTGAAAAAGCCTACTTTCTCCTCCGCCATACCGTTCGCCTCCCTTTATCTTTTCTATCTTACTTCTTTCGTATTGTATCTTATTCGTTTCTATTTGTCCAGTTCTCCCTCGATCAAATCGACAGAAACAAGGGTAGAAACACCCTTCTCCTGCATCGTGATGCCGTACAGACGGTCTGCCGCCGTCATCGTACCGCGCCTGTGGGTGATGACGATGAACTGGGTATTTTTTGTCAGCTTATGCAGATACTGCGCAAAACGCGTTACGTTGGAATCGTCGAGCGCCGCCTCGATCTCGTCAAGTAAACAGAACGGGGACGGCTTTAAGTTCTGGATTGCAAAAAGCAGCGCAATCGCGGTCAGTGCCTTCTCGCCTCCGGAGAGCTGCATCATATTCTGCAGTTTCTTTCCCGGCGGCTGGGAAATGATGCGGATACCTGCCTCGAGTACATCCGTATCCTCCTCGAGCTCCAGCGTTCCCTTTCCGCCGCCGAACAGTTGGCGGAACACGCGGTCAAACTCTTTCCGGATCTCCTCGAATTTTTCCGTGAACTGCTTGCGCATACCGGCATCCAGCTCATCGATGATGCCCTGCAGTGTCTCTGCCGCTTTGACAAGATCGGTGTGCTGTGCATCGAGAAAGGCGTGGCGCTCCGAAATCTCTTTGTACTCCTCAATCGCATTCACATTGACAGAGCCAAGTTTCCGGATCGCATCTTTTACTTCCAGCACACGCCGCTTTAATTCACTGCGCTCCGGAATTTCCTCCATCTGGAACTCTCTTGCGTGGCCCGGTGTCACTTCGTACTCTTCCCAGAGATACGAGGTCTGTGCCTCTTTTGTCTCCTCCAGCTTTTCTTTCTGGCTGTTCAGACGGAAGCACTCTTTGTCCATCAGGGAAATATGGTCGGAGAGCTGATCCCGCTTCTCGAAAAATTCTTTGTGATCTGCGCTTAATGCTTCTTTTTTCTCCTGCAGTTCCACAATCCGGCGGTCTTCCTCTTCTTTTGCCTGCACTGCTGCTGCAATCGTCTTCTGGATCTCCACGATGTCCTGCTGTTTCTTTTTGACATCGTCTTTTTCCTCCGCCGCTTTTTCCAGCATGGTGCGGCTTTCCGCTTCCAGTTTTCCCGTCTCTTCCTCAAGACGGCGGATGTTCTGGGCAAGGAATCCATCCTTCTGGGACAGATTTGCGTAATTTAACCGGATTTCTTCAAGATCCTTCGTATATTCTGCTTCCCGGCGGCGAAGCCCTGTAAGCGCCTCCTGCGCCTTCTGGATATTCTCCTGCAGCGTGCTTTCCCGCTCCACCGATTCCTGCATTTCCTGACCGATGACTTTCCGGTTCCGCTCAATCTCGGCGATCTGATTTTCAATCTCGAGACTCTCCTTCTGAAGCGCTTCAAAATCCAGACGGATTTCCGTCTTTTTCTCGCGCGCTTTTTCCAGATTCAGGCGCACCGTATTCTGCTCGATGTACTGCCGCTGCAGTTTTTCATTCAGCTCGGTGCGGAGATCACGGATTTCATTCCGCTTATTTTTCTTCTCTTCAAGTTCCTGCTGGATTTCCCGCAGTTCCTTCGCAAGACCCTGTACGCTCTTTTCGAGTTCCTCAATCTCACGCCGTCTTCCGAGCAGGTTGCTGTTGTTCCGGAACGAACCTCCTGTCATGGAACCGCCCGGGCTCAAGAGCTCGCCCTCGAGGGTTACCATGCGGAGCGTCTGACGGTATTTCCGCTGAATCACAATGGCATGGTCGATCGTGTCGACCACCAGCGTTCTTCCAAGCAGCTGTGCCACAAGGCCCTCATACACCGGGTCGTACGAAACAAGTGCATTTGCCACACCAAGCACACCGGTTTCTCTTGCCGCATCCTCATTCACCTGCGTTTTTTTCCCGCGCATACTGGTGAGCGGAAAGAACGTCGCACGGCCGAAATGGCCCCGTTTCAGGTATTCAATCAGGTATTTCGCCGTCGCCTCATTGTCGGTGACAATATTCTGAATGCTGCCGCCAAGTGCGGTCTCGATCGCCGTCTCGTACTTTTTCTCCGCCTGCAGAAGATCCGCCACAACGCCGTGGATGCCGGGATTCCGGTCTTTCTGCTCCATGACCTTCCGAATACTGTTTCCATAGCCGTCGTACCGCTCGGTGATGTTCTTTAAGGATTCGAGCCTTGACGCTTCTCTGTGGTAATTGGTCTGGCCGGCTTCCATCTCTTTCGTCTGGTTCGAGAGATCCGCCGTCAGCGCGGTAATCTTCTGATCTGCCTCCTGGTACTGCTGTTTCAGGCTGCTTACCGTCTCTTCGAGCGCTTCAAACGCGTTCTGCAGTTCTTCCATCTGCCCGTTCTGTTCGGACTCGCTCGTCTTTAAATGCAGCACCCTCTGGCTTAATTCTGCCTTTCGGATGCCGATCTGCTCGAGCATCGCATCGTAGCGCTGCATTTTTCCCTTCGTGGAACCCCGCTGGTTCAGAAGGCCGATGACTTCGCTCTTATCCTGTTCACTCTGCAGCTCGACTGCCTGGATCTGCTCCTGGCATTCCGAGAGAGCGGCCTCTTTCTCACTCTTTTCCGTCTCTGACGCAAGAAGTGCTTCATGAAGCCCGTCCTTTTCTGCCTGATATTTATTTTTTTCTGCCGTCTTTGTGCGGCTCTCCGCGCGGATCGCCTCCAGACGTTCTCTTAATGTGTCGCTGTTCCTCTCCGATGCATGAATCTGCTCGTTCAACACCTCGATCTGGTTTTCGAGCTGCTGACGTTTCAGTGCATTCTCCCCCGCCTGATCGCGCGCAGAAAGAATCGTCTGGTCCAGTTTTTCCTGCTCCTGTTCCAGCTTTTCATACTCCTGCTTCGTATGCTCAAAAGCCTCTTTCGTGCTCTTTAACTGCTCTTCTGTAATCCGGTACCGGTCTTCTACTTTCGCGAGATCGTTCCGGATGCGCTCCATCTCGAGCAGAAACATATTGATATCGAGGAGCTTTAATTCCTCTTTCTTCTTTAAATAAATCTTTGCCGTCTCAGACTGGCGTTCCAGCGGCTCTAACTGCCTTGTCAGTTCCGAGAGAATGTCGTTGACGCGCACCAGATTCTGCTGCTCTTCCGCCAGCTTCTTTTCGGTCACGGCCTTCCTTCTCTTGAATTTGACAATTCCTGCCGCCTCGTCAAACAGCTCCCGGCGCTCTTCCGGCTTACCACTTAAAATCTTATCAATCTGACCCTGTCCGATGATGGAATAGCCTTCTTTTCCGATACCGGTATCGTAGAACAGCTCGTTGATGTCCTTTAACCGGCACGATGCGCCGTTCATCAGATACTCACTCTCACCGGAGCGGTAGAGCCGTCTCGTCACCGTGACTTCCTCGAAATCGACATTCAGCTTGTGGTCGGAATTGTCGAGTGTAATTGCAACCGACGCGTAGCCGAGCGGCTTTCTCGTCTCGGTTCCGGAGAAAATAACATCCTGCATATTTCCGCCGCGGAGCTGCTTGGCGCTCTGTTCGCCGAGCACCCAGCGCACCGCATCGCCAACATTGCTCTTTCCACTGCCGTTCGGCCCTACAACGCCGGTAATACCGTCGTGGAACTGCAGAATGGTTTTGTTGGCAAACGACTTAAATCCCTGCATTTCAATGGATTTGAGATACATAATTCACCTACGCTTTTTTTCTGGCAAGAATTGCATCGTATGCCGCTGCCTGTTCTGCCGCTTTTTTCGTTCTGCCCTTTCCGGTACCGAGCGCTTTCTTTCCGACGCTGACCTGTGCCCAGAAGCTCTTGTCGTGATCCGGTCCCTCTTCTTTTAAGATGGTGTAAACAATCTCTTCATCCGTCTCACCCTGGATCAGCTCCTGCAGAATCGTTTTGCTGTCGTAGAAAAGCTGTTTGTGTTCGATATCGTTTAAGATATAGTTCAGAACGAACGTTTTTGCCGGTTCAAAGCCGCCGTCCAGGAAAATCGCACCGATCGTTGCTCCATAGCATCCGAAACGATGGAATCGCGGTGACGGCCGCCGGTTGCCTCCTCGCCCTTTCCAAGGAGTAGAAAGCTTCCAAGGTCAATCTCACGGGCACAGAATGCCAGTGCCGGTTCACAGACGAGGCTGGCGCGTTTTTTCGTCATCTCGCCCTCCGGGAGACGCGGGAATGTCTTGTATAAAAATTCGCTGGATACAACTTCCAGCACGGCATCTCCTAAGAACTCCAGACGCTCGTTGCACTCCAGGCGCTCCATATGGTGCTCATTTGCGTAGGAAGAATGGCGCATCGCCATCTCCAACAGTCCGAAATCCTGAAATTTATACTGGATCTTCTTTTCCAAATCCACGAGTTTATCAATATTATTCATAACCTGTTTTAAGCCTGTCCTTCCTCATAGTTACCGTTTGCAGGTGTTCTGCGGACGGTAACAAAGGGGCTGTCCTGTAGCAAACAGCCCCTTCGCCATTTTCTATTATTCTGCCAGTTTCTTTTTGATCGCTTCCACCGCATCCTCAACCGATACGATGTGCTCTGCTTCTTCTGCTTCGATCTGGATATCAAATTCTTCTTCAATTCCCATCACAATCTGAAATACATCCAGGGAATCCGCTCCCAGATCATCTGTAAAGGTTGTCTCCATGGTTACTTCATTCGGATCTACGTTTAATACATCCGCAATGATCTCCTGTAATTTCTCAAATTCCATCTTTCGCTGCCTCCCTGCTGCTCTTATAGTCTGCCAGATGCTCCTGCACTTTCTGCGGAATCTTCTCCTCGCTAAATGAAATGCACTGGAGAATGGAATTTTTAAATTCGTTGGCTTTTGAGCTTCCGTGCGTTTTTACAACGAGTCCTTTTAAGCCAAGCAGCGGTGCTCCGCCGTACTCACTGGCATCAAAAGACTTCAGTGTCTCTTTCAGCGCCGGTTTCACAAGAAGGGCTCCGATTTTACTGCGCAGAGATGTCATCATGCCCTGTTTTACCTTGGAAATCAGGGTCGCGCCGACGCCTCATACAGCTTTAAGATAACGTTTCCGACAAACGCCTCACAGACAACAACGTCTGCGGCTCCGTTTGGAATTTCTCTTGCTTCGATACTGCCGACAAAGTTGATATACGGGGTTTCTTTCAGAAGCGGATACGTCTCTTTGACGAGCGCGTTTCCTTTTTCTTCTTCCACACCGATATTCACGATTCCCACACGCGGATTTTTAATGCCGACAACGTGTTCCATATAGATGGAACCCATCATGGCAAACTGCACCAGATGGGACGGTCTTGCATCAACATTCGCACCGCAGTCGATCAGAAGGGATACACCGTCTTTCGTCGGGATCAGCGGAGCCAGCGGCGGGCGCTCTACGCCCTTGATGCGTCCTACGATCGTCTGTCCGCCGACCAGGACTGCTCCGGTGCTTCCTGATGAGACAAACGCGTCTGCCTCTCCGCAGCGCACTTTTTTCATGCCGACAACGATCGAAGAATCTTTTTTGTGGCGGATCGCATTGACCGGCGGCTCTCCCGTCTCAATGATCTCGGTTGCCGGAACGATCTCAACCCGCTCCTTCGGGTACGTATATTTCTGCAGTTCTTTTTCGATGACATCCACCTGGCCGACCAGCTGGACTTTGACACGTTCATCTGCGTTTACGGCCTCAACGGCGCCTTTTACCGGCTCCACAGGCGCATAATCGCCGCCCATCGCGTCCACTGCAACTCTGACTAAGTCACTCATGTTTTTTCCTCTTTTCTCTTTTCTAAAGCGCGTTTGAAAACTCTTTTTCTTTCAAAAAACCGTTTTCAACCACGCTCTAAAAGCACTCATGCAAGTGCTGTATTAACTATACTAAACTCCTTTGCAAAAATCAAGCACAAATGCCCATCCGCGCTTTCTCCTGTATTCCAAAAAAGCGGGTGGATTTATCTTTCCAAAATCCACCCGCTCTGTTTTGTCTTATTTTTCTTAAGAAACCTTGACTCCGCTCGAATTCATCTCATGACCGTCTATGGTTGTATTCCGTGCCATGACACCGGTATCCGGATCCAGATAATATTCCTCACCATCCTGCGTGAACCAGCCGGTCTGCATCTGACCGTTGTCCGCCAGATAATACCATTCTTCTCCGCTCCAGTACCATCCTGTCACCATGTATGAATTTTCATCAAACACGTACCAGTAGCCGTCGATATTCTGCCAGGTATTGGTTGCATAGCTTCCATCATTATTCTGATACTGCCATCCGTTTTCATTCTGAACCCATTTCCCTGCCGGAATTACCGTAACTTCTGTTACCGTACTCGTCGCCATGGAAACGGTATTTCCAACCGTGTTTGTTGCCACAACGTAATAGTAATCTTTGCCCTCCGCCGAAGTATCGACCTGGTATGTCACTTCTGTTGCGCCTTCAATCGGCGTTCCTCCGCCGTTGGAATTTACGTTGTTCTTATACCACTGATATGTTACTGTGCCTTCTCCCGTTATTCCTGCCTCACAAGTCAGCTTTCCAGATGTATTTCCAACGGGAATCTGCAGGCTCTCCACCGGATTTACCGAAAAAACCGGCTTTTCCAGATTGGCATCTACATGAACAGCATCGCTGTCCTCTTTTGAAATATCTACACTGGCCGAAGACGAAACCGTCGTCTCAGTTCCCATCATTTTATCCATCAGACTGTCTGTGGAACATCCTGAGAGGAATACTACACTGCACATGCATGCTGCCAGAAATATGATTCGTCTATTCTTCATATGCTTTGCACTCCTTTTTTATAATTGTTACGAAAATGTTGCAATATTGTTTCAATTCTCACCGAGACCATTATAGCACATCACGACACACCACGTCAAATCTTTTATATGACGCTTCCAGACAACCCGCAGAGACAACAAAAAAGCCCCCGGTGACGGGAGCCTTTTGCTGCATTGCACATCGGAACTGATTCCGATTTATGAATATTAGTCCATTGCAACGACTTCTTTTTTGTTGTAAGAACCACAAGCTTTGCAAACTCTGTGCGGCATCATAAGAGCACCACATTTGCTGCATTTTACAAGGTTCGGAGCAGACATTTTCCAGTTTGCTCTTCTCTTATCGCGTCTTGCTTTGGAAGATTTATTCTTAGGACAAATGGACATAGTTACACCTCCTTAAATTTGCTGAATATATCTTTGATTGCAGCCATTCGGGGGTCTAGCCCTGTGGTATCACAGTCACAGGTCTGAATATTCAGATTCGCACCACAACGGCTGCAGATTCCTTTACAGTCATCTTTACACAGCACTCGAATCGGCCATTGGACTATGAGCTCATTACGAACCAGTTCTTCCACATCGAGCTCGTCTCCCTCCACAAACGAAGAGTCCTCTTCTTTTTCCTCGCGTTCTTCCTCTGACAGATTCAGATCAATCTGCAGATCGAACTCGAGCTGGAATGGAGTCGCTACCGGTGTCAGGCATCTTGCACATGGAATCTCCATTGTAAGGTCTGCGCTGCCGGTGATCGTGATCACACGATTGCCTTCATGCGTAAGGCCAAGGATAACAGGATGTTTTTCGATTACCCGATAGTCCTGCCCGCCGATCGAAAAAGTTTCGGATGTAAGCGGAATTTCATACTTTTCGGACTTTCCGTCCTGCGCAAATAACTTGGTCAGACTGATTTTCATATTGTTCTCCTAATCACACTTTACCAATTATACCCGGGAAGGTAAGAATTGTCAACTGCTTTTTGAATTATTTTTTATTTTCCTTTTACTAACTCTACAGTCTCCTCGCAGATTGCGATTTCCTCGTTGGTCGGGATCACGCATGCTGTAATCTTGGAGCCTTCTTTGGTGATGATCTTCTCAACGCCGCGGCAGTTATTTGCCTCAGAATCGAATTCCAGACCCATGAACTCAAATGCTTTGCAGATGGTCTCACGAAGCGGAATAGCGTTCTCTCCAAGGCCTGCGGTGAAGGTGATCACATCTACGCCGCCCATAGCTGCGATGTAGGAACCGATGTATTTGATAATGCGGTAAGCGTATGCTTCCAGACAGTTGATGGCATCCTGATTGCCTGCCTCTGCTGCTGCAGATACATCACGGTAATCGCTGGAGATGCCGGTCATGCCGAGCATACCGGATTTCTTGTTCAGAATGTTCAGAACCTCGGATACGGTCAGGTTCTCTTTGTTGCACAGATACTCAACAAAAGCTGGATCGATATCTCCGGAACGGGTTCCCATGATCACACCTTCAAGCGGGGTAAGGCCCATGGAGGTATCTACACATTTGCCGTTCTTTACAGCGGAAAGGGAAGCACCATTTCCCATATGGCATACGATGATCTTCAGATCGTTGTAGTCTTTGCCAAGGAACTCTGCGGTTCTCTTGGATACGAATTTATGAGAAGTTCCGTGGAAGCCGTATTTACGGATTGCGTATTTCTCATAGTACTCTTTCGGAATACCGTACATATATGCTTTCGGAGGCATGGTCTGATGGAATGCGGTATCAAATACTGCTACGTTCGGAACGCCCGGCATCAGTTTCATGCAGGCATTGATTCCCATCAGGTTTGCCGGATTGTGCAGAGGACCAAGGTCAGCGCACTCCTCGATAACTTTGATTACTTCGTCATCGATGATAACAGAGTTTGTGATCTTCATTCCGCCGTGCAGAACGCGGTGTCCGATGGCATCTACTTCTTCCAGGCTCTTGATGACGCCGCTCTTCTCGTTTACCAGAGCGTCCAGAACCATCTGGATTGCCTCTACGTGTGTCGGCATTGCTGCTTCTGTTACCTCTTTTTCGCCGTTCTTTGGCTCATAAACGAGGCGTCCGTCGATACCGATTCTCTCACAGAGTCCTTTTGCCAGGACGTCACGGTTATCGTAATTGATCAGCTGGAATTTCAGAGAGGAACTTCCGCAGTTTACTACTAATACGTTCATTTCTAAATTCTCCTATTTTAAAAGTCTTATTAAAACTTCTGGCCGGCCTGTTCTCCGCAGCCGGCCAGAAAACCGCTTGTAATTGGTTTTATTTCGTGCTTACTGTGCCTGGCACTGTACAGCAGTGATTGCTACAACACCAACGATATCCTCTGCGGAGCATCCACGGGACAGATCGTTGACTGGAGCTGCGATACCCTGCGTCATTGGGCCGTATGCTTCTGCTTTTGCCAGTCTCTGTACCAGTTTGTATCCGATGTTTCCGGCATCCAGATCCGGGAAGATCAGAACGTTTGCTTTTCCTGCTACTTTGCTGTCCGGAGCTTTGGATGCACCTACGCTCGGAACGATTGCTGCATCAAGCTGCAGCTCGCCGTCGAGAGCGAGATCCGGGTTTGCTTCTTTTGCAATTCTGGTAGCCTCAACAACTTTGTCTACATCAGCATGTTTTGCACTTCCTTTGGAGGAGTGGGAAAGCATAGCAACTCTTGGCTCGTTTCCGGTCAGCATGCGGTAGGACTCTGCGGAAGACTCTGCGATTGCAGCCAGCTCTTCCGGATTCGGGTTCTGGTTCAGACCGCAGTCACCGAATACGAATACACCGTCATCGCCGTACTCGCAGTCCGGAACTACCATCAGGAAGAATGCGGATACGAGTTTTGTGCCCGGTTTGGTCTTTAAGATCTGCAGGCATGGACGAAGGGTATTTGCGGTAGAATGGCAGGCACCGGAAACAAGTCCGTCTGCATCTCCCATTTTAACCATCATAACGCCATAATATGTATAGTCATTCAGGATGGTCTCTCTTGCTTTCTCCGGAGTCATGCCTTTCTTTGCACGAAGCTCTACCAGCTTATCTACATAAGCCTGTGTTTTCTCGTTTTTCTCTGGATCTACAATAGTAGCTTTGGAGACATCCAGTCCCTCGCTGCCTTTCTTTACTGCCTCTTCGCTTCCGATGATGATCAGATTTGCAAGGTCCTCTTTCAGGATCTGTGCAGCAGCCTCATATGTTCTTCTGTCTTCTGACTCTGGCAGTACAATTGTTTTTTTGTCTGCTTTTGCTCTTGCTTTAATTGTGTCAATAAATCCCATGATCTTTTGACTCCTTTCGATAAATTTACTCGATATTCTCATTGTAGTACGCTTTTTGCCCTTTCGCAAGTATAAAATTCAAAACAACTGGACAAAAAATCCAAAACGGAGGAATTCTTGCATTCCTTTTCTGTTTTTGTTACGATAGGGCTATGTGATCCGCGGTTCCTCTCTGTTTGGAATCGTGCTATTTTTTTCGAAAGAAGGTACGTTTTATGACCATTACCGCAGTCATTGCAGAATATAATCCTTTTCATAACGGCCATGCTTATCAGCTGGCAAAAGCCAGGGAACTGACCGGGGCGGACTATCTTGTCGTGATTATGAGCGGCGATTTCGTCCAGCGCGGCGCACCTGCGATTCTTGACCAACATGACCGTGCGGAGCTGGCGCTTCTTGGCGGCGCGGACCTTATCTTACAGCTTCCGTGTCACTTTGCACTCGGCAGTGCACAGCATTTCGCACGCGGGGCGGTATCGCTTCTTACTGCGCTTGGCTGCGTCGATTTTCTCTGCTTTGGCAGTGAATATGGAGACACGGCGCCGTTTCTGGAACTCGCTGATGTTCTGCTCCACGAGCCGGAGGAATACCGCGAGCTGCTCTCCGGTCTGCTTCGGAACGGACTTTCCTTCCCGACGGCGCGCGCACAGGCACTTTCCGCTTATTTTTCTGACAGCGCTTCCTTCTCTTCGCTTTCAAAAGAAGAACTTGATACCTTTTTAAAAGAACCAAACAATATTTTAGGCATTGAATATGTCCAGGCACTTCTGCTGTCACAAAGCCGCATTCGGCCGGTAACGATCCGCCGGGAGGGCAGCGGATACCACGAAGGAGCGCTTTTCACACATGCACTCCCTTCTGCTACAGCAATGCGGAATCTTCTTTTTTCCAATCCGCATAAGGATCTGGAACTGTCCGCGCTCGCCTCCTGCATGCCAGAAGCGGTCTTTCACGCTTTTCAGAATGCCGTCGCATCTCATGGACTGTTGACCGCCGATGATTTCAGCCTGCTCCTCGCCGCACGGCTCCTCACGGAGACGAAGGGATCTCTCTCCTCCTGTCTCGACCTCTCGCCGGATCTTGCCAACCGCATCCTCCGCCAGCGCCACGCATGCTCCTCATTTTCAGAATTCGCCATGCAGCTTAAAACAAAGGAAATGACGTATACCCGCATCAGCCGCGCCTGATGCATCTGCTTCTGAACCAGAAAACATTGTACCCGGCCGGCTATAACCGTGTTCTCGGTTTCCGAAAAAGTGCCGGTGCATTGTTAAAAGAGATTAGAAGACGTTCTTCTCTGCCGCTCATTGCCAAGGCAGCCGACGCCCCGCGGCTTCTTACCGGCGATGCACTTGCCGCCTTTGAGAGCGATATACAGGCCTCTCTTTTTTACGAGACTGTCCGTTCTCACAAAACAGGGACACCGTTCGTCCATGAATACACAAAAAAGCTGGTTCTGTTATAGAACCAGCTTTTTTTCCAGCAGCAGCATCATCTGCTGCTGTGGAACTGTATAGTCCTCCACAAACAGGAAAACATTTTTTGTATCTGCACTTTCTCTTGTAAAGTCAAACTGCATGAAACGCATCTCACCATTCAGTATAAAATTGATCATAACATGATGCATGATGTGTTCTGCTGTTCCCTGTGTGATTGCTTCCATCGTCATCTGCTGTTTTATCCGATTAAGATCATCTATATTGCCAGATGCATAACGCATGAGTATCTTCAAAATCAATGTACAGGATTTCTATATAATGATTTTTAAGAGCTTTTTCATATATTGCAGCCTGAACCGCTTTCTCCAACAACTGAATTCCTCCTTGTTTTCTCATGTACTATTAATGCTTCATAGCACTCCCGCTATAAATTACTTTCATCAGTAATTCCACATCAACAGGCTTAGCAACATGTTCATTCATCCCTGCTTCTTTTGCCCTTATTCTGTCCTCCGTGAACGCATTTGCTGTCATTGCAATGATCGGTATTTTCTTTGCATCCTCTCTGTCCAGAGACCTAATCATCTTTGTAGCTTCATAACCATTCATGACCGGCATCATAATGTCCATAAGAATGACATCAAATTCACCAGGTTCACTATTTCTGAACAGTTCAACAGCTTCCTGACCATCCCATGTTTTTGTCACGTCGGCACCTTTTTTCTTTCAGGAAATCCTCTCTTAGCTGCCCGCCGTTTTCTGTTTCCATTTTAATATTTGTACTCATTTGTCTGGCACTTTCAATGGCACGGAGGAGACTTTTGGATTCCGAAGATTCATTATAATGGGTGTAGTGGAACACTGCACTTTCACATAGTTTACAATCTCCACCATTCTTTTCTCTGCTTCTGCTTTTTCTGCGTGGAAGAAATAAAACAGAGAGACTACAGCTACACAGATTCCTATCAGACCGCCGAGCAGCTGGATCCGTTTTTCTCCACCTCCAGATACTTCTGGGGATCATCCAGGTATTTTTCAATGATTTTCAGGGATGTGCCATCCAGACGCATCTCTTCCTGTGTCTGGCCCATCTGCTCACAGATTCCCCTGTCATCCTCTTTTGCAAAAGCAACGCCTATTCCGGTGATCATCAGAGGCTCTTCCAGGATACGGAAGCTTGCATCATAATCCTTCCTATACTGAACGATAGATTCCTCGTGTGCAGCAACCGCATCTACATATCCTTTTCCCAGAAACGTATAGATCAGCTCCCGGTGTCCCAGGATGATCAGATTTCCCAGCTTTGGGATCCTCTCATCCGTCTGGTTCAGAAAGATGCTTTCCGGTTTGGTTGTGGACTGGACAGCGGTAATCGTCAAGACGTCCTTCCATAGAAAAAACAGCCCATGATACAATCAATCTCGCCGCTCTCCACCAGTTCTTTTTTCTCCTCCCAGTTGATCTGGACAACCTTCACCTGTTATCCCATTCTTTTGAATGCTTCCGTAGCCAGTTCTACATCAATTCCTGTCGGTACACCATCCTCATTCAGATAATTGTATGGTGGATAGCTGTCGCTGCCGAGGGTAATAACAGGCTTTTCGGTTTCTTCTTTCGTGTTATCTGTGTTTTTGCACCCTGCCAGGGTGACTGCTAAATATCAAAAGTCCTAATAAAATTGCTATAGTTCTTCTTAATTTCAATGAATGATTATGTTTTGCGTTTACTACCCCTTTTTGTCAGCAGTTTTGTGATCACTCTTTTTAATTGCGGAATATCAATCGGCTTTCCAATATGTTCATTCATCCCGGCCTCCAGACATGCTTTCCGATCTTCCTCAAAAGCATTTGCCGTCATGGCAATGATTGGAATCTTTTTGGCATCTTCACGTTCCAGCATACGAATTGCTTTTGTTGCTTCCAGCCCATCCATGACCGGCATCATCACATCCATGATGATGACATCATACTCATCCAACCTGGAATTCTGAAATATTTCAAATGCCTCTTTTCCGTTTTTCGCTTCTGTAATGTTCAGATGCTCCTCCTCCAGGATTGCATGGCTATCTCCATATTAATGACATTATCTTCAACAAGAAGCACCCGTTTTCCTGACAGATCCATGTCCTGTGAGTAGCTGTCCTTCTGTGAATCATTATTTTCAACCAAATAATCTATTTCAAATGGAACCGTAACCGTAAACGTGCTTCCTACATTTTCTTCGCTTTCCAGTTCTATCGTTCCACCCATCCGTTCAACAATATCTTTGACAATCGAAAGTCCCAGACCGGAGCCACTGAATGTTGTAGTTGACTGTTTGCCTTCCTGCGCAAAAGCATCAAACGCATGTTTTTGAAATTCTTCACTCATACCAAGACCGGTATCTGAACATACAAACTGAAAAACAGCTATATTCCCATCATCCGATAATTCTTCGCAATGAACATTCACTGTTCCATGAAAATGATTGTATTTAATCGCGTTGGAAGAAAGATTCATTAAAACCCTGCTCAGATGTACCGGACTTCCAATCAAATATCTGTGGCGGATTGTGCTTGCTTCCACGCCGCCTTCAAATCTTACACCATTCTCATAAGCACTCATTGCAACAACCGTCAGATTATTCCTTAACAGTTCTGCCAGATCAAAGGATTTATGTTCCAACACAAGGGAACCGGATTCCAGTTTGCTGATATCCAGGACATTGTTGATCAGATTTTGCAGATAATCGGCGGACTGAAGTACCTTCTTCCTGCATTCCCTTAACTTGACCACATCATTGTTATATTTTTCAGCGATATGGATCATCCCCACGATTCCGTTTAGCGGTGTACGGATATCGTGGCTCATACGCCGGAGAAAGGCTGTTTTTGAAAGATTCGCGCGATGAGCATCTTCCATGCTTTCCTTAAGCTGTTTCTGATACATGAGTTCCCGTGATTTTTCTTCCGTAATATCTCGTACGACATAAAGCACATCCACAGCGTTTCCATGTGCATCTCTGCTCTTTACAATAAATCTGGCCAGCCGCCATTCTCCGTTTACTCCCATAAATTCAATCGAAACAAAATTCGTATTACGAAGTCTCTCTGTCAATGTATCAAAGTCAAGAAACTCCCGGTATTTTTTTCTCTCTTCCTGGGCGGCAAATGCTGTTGGAAGTCTTTCCATAACATCATCAATTTTCCCCTTTTGTCCAAGGATTTTTTGCACAAGGTCATGGCCTTTCAAAAGCTCATATGTCCGCTCTTTAACATTGGCTTGTACGATTGTTACATACAACGTAGCAATTGCGGCAATAATCTCTGACCTCTTTGTCGCCTCATCAAGAGCCTTTTTCAACAGTACCGTACTTTTCAGATTTTCCCTCACACATCCAAGATGTCCGCCAACATCAGACAGCAGTGTAATGGAAATCTCATTCTGCCTCAAATCAGGATTATCTACCCCGATGAATCCATTCATCTGATGATTGGCATAAATCGGCACCGCAATCAAGGAACATATTTCCTGTGTTTTTAACAATTCATATTCTTCCGGTTCAGAATTTTTTGTCGCTTCCAGATCATGAATCACGATTACTTCCTTGTTTTCAAATCGTTTCACCCAGTTCGGCATCGAACTGACCGGGATTGCCTGAAGGTTATCTATCTCTGGTGCCACTCCATCGGCACACCATTCAAATGCATTGCTCAGACTGTCCTTCTGATCAGTTTCCCAGTCAAAAACATATACCCGGTCTGCCCCTGTATAGTTTCCAATCGCCTGCAACAAAGAGTGAATAATTTCTGACAGCTCCTGCTCATTTTCCACCTGATCCATAAGCGATATCTGATGCAGGATCGTGTCCATACTATGTAATTTTATTTGATAGAGTTCCTGAATCTCTTTTGTTTTCATTTTCTATCCCCCCCTGCAGTAAAACTATTATGGTTACGTCTGTGAAATAACACCGTAAGAAAGGATCCTGCTACGGCAGGATTCTCCGCCTAAACTTATGCAAAAAAACTGGTTTTATTATACTCTAACACTTTACTGCACACAAGAAAAACATTACCTTTTAGCGTTAAAAGGCAAAAAAAGAACAGCAACTGTGCCCGAAGTTCCAGTGATGTGTATCAAAAACGGAAATGGACTTTCGGCAGATATATTTTCTTCTGTTTCTCTGTCTTCAGGATCAGATGGAGGAACTGACAAAACAGACACAGACCCGCAATGATAAGATGCAGCTGATGATGGAACAGATCGTGCTGTCCAATAAGAGCAGCCAAAAAGAAAAAACAGATCGGCAAAAAGAATGAAAACAGCTTCCAGATGCCATATCAAGATGTTACCGCTTTGTGCCTGAAAAGTCGAAGTTGAGGAACATCATATTTTGGAGATCTGAAGATCGCAGGGTGCTGGGTACATTACAGGCGCAAGTTCCATGAGGCACTGGAGGTCATACCGAAAGATCTGAGGAAACAGTCTGTTTTGTACCTCATCATGAACCCGATCCGTGCGATTTACCGGGAGGAAGGAAAGCTTTCCGGTCTTTCATCAGACGAACGGACTGCCCATCGACTTTTACATAATAAATTCCGCTGATCCATTTAGATTCCTGCAGCGCTCCGTTCTTATCCATGTAATACCATTTTCCACCGATCTTCTGCCAGCCAGTCTGCATTTTGCCGTTTTTGTTCAAATAATACTTTGTGTTTTCTATGGCGGCCTTCACATGCACATCCGCAGAGGTATTGCTAGAACAACGGCTGCTATCGCTGAAGTTCCCCGTAATAATTCATTTTTTCTTACACTTTTTATGGGTTGCGAGTAAAATTATCAGTATGTAATATATCATACTATACATTCCTTAAAATTACTATTTTTATTTGCGCAGATAGTAAAAAAAGCCGGCAGCGATCCTTTCCATTCAGGATCACTGCCGGCTTTTCAGCTTTCTCTTTAGTTTTTAAACGAATGAATCGGTGCCGGGATTCTTCCTGTTCTGTTGACGAATGCCTCGCAGGAGAAGTTGTTGACCGGCATGATCGGTGCATAGCCGAGGAGGCCGCCGAATTCTACGGTCTCGCCCACGCCTTTTCCGATGACCGGAATCAGGCGGACTGCCGTTGTTTTCTGGTTGACCATACCGATGGCAAGCTCATCTGCGATGATTCCGGAGATGGTCGATGCTTTCGTGTCTCCCGGGATGGCGATCATATCAAGACCTACGGAGCAGACACAGGTCATTGCCTCGAGTTTTTCAATGGTCAGTGCGCCGTCGTTGACTGCGTTGATCATACCCTGGTCCTCAGAAACCGGGATGAATGCGCCGGAGAGGCCGCCGACATAGGAAGATGCCATAACACCGCCCTTTTTCACCTGATCGTTCAGAAGTGCCAGCGCCGCTGTCGTTCCCGGTGCACCTGCGTGCTCGAGGCCGATCTCCTCAAGGATATCCGCAACGGAATCTCCGATCGCCGGAGTCGGTGCCAGGGAAAGGTCAATGATACCAAACGGAATGTTCAGCCGCTTGGAAGCTTCCTGTGCAACGAGCTGGCCGACACGCGTTACCTTAAATGCGGTCTTCTTGATCGTCTCGCAGAGTACCTCAAAGTTCTCGCCGCGTACTTTTTCCAGAGCATGTTTGACAACACCAGGGCCGGAAACGCCGACATTGATGATGGCATCCGCCTCGGTTACGCCGTGGAAAGCGCCTGCCATGAACGGGTTGTCGTCCGGTGCATTGCAGAAAACAACGAGTTTTGCGCATCCAAGGCAGTTGTTCTCTTTGCTTGCCTCCGCCGTCTTCTTGATGATCTCACCCATCAGTTTGACAGCATCCATGTTGATACCGGTTTTGGTAGAGCCAAGGTTGATGGAGCTGCAGACAAAATCCGTAACAGCCAGTGCCTGCGGGATAGAACGGATCAGAAGTTCATCTGCTGTCGTCATACCTTTGCTTACCAGAGCGGAATAGCCGCCGAGGAAATTGACGCCGACTTCTTTTGCCGCACGGTCCAGAGTCTGTGCAATCGTCACGAAATCCTCCGGCGTTCTGCAGGCTGCTGCGCCGACTAAGGCAATCGGGGTAACGGAAATTCTCTTGTTTACAATCGGAATACCGAACTCGCCCTCGATCTCCTCACCTACGGAAACCAGATTTCTGGCAGTCGTCGTGATTTTGTCGTAGATTTTGCGGTTCAGCTTGTCAAGATTGGAGTCGATACAGTCCATAAGACTGATTCCAAGGGTAATGGTACGAACGTCCAGATTCTCTTTTTCGATCATCTCGTTCGTTTCCTTTACTTCAAACAGATTTATCATGTCGTTTTTCTCCTTCGCTTTAGATACGGTGCATCATATTGAAAATATCTTCATGCTGGCAGCGGATGACAACGCCGATGGAACTTCCAAGCTCCTCCAGATCTTTTGCAAGCTCTGCGTTGGATTTCTCGCTCTTGGAGACGTCCGTTACCATCATCATGTTGAAATATCCCTGCACAATCGTCTGAGAAATGTCTTCGATGTTTACCTGGTTCTCTGCCAGATAATTACATACCTTTGCGATAATGCCCACGGTGTCCTTGCCTACGACAGTGATAATTGTCTTCTTCATGTTTCCATTCTCCTTTTTCTGGTTTTATGTCAAAGCCCCGGAAAAACCGGTAATGGCGGCCTTGCGAAAAACATGGTATGTAGCTCTAAAAATGTATATTTAAACCTCAATTAACGGTGATACTTCGCTTCTTTTAGCGACAGCAAGATGAAAATCACCCGAGTGATACGGATTATCACCCGTTGTGACCTCGCAGGCCACGGTTTCAAAGGCCAGTGCCTCATAATTATTTTCCTTGCTCAGATGGCCGAGCAGCACTTCCTGCAGATTGTCGTGCAGAATCTCGCAGAGGAGATGGCCTGCCGCCAGGTTCGATAAATGGCCTTTCGCCCCGGCGATCCGCTGTTTTAACGGATACGGGTACGGTCCGACCGCAAGCATGTTCTCGTCATGATTTGCCTCCAACAAAACGGCATCCAGCCCGGTCAGATTCTGAACCGTGTAATCGCTGTAGACACCAAGGTCCGTCGCGATCGCAATCGATTTCCCGCCGGATTCCATGCGGTAGCCGACCGGCTCTGCCGCATCGTGGGAGATCGTAAACGGATGTACGGCGATATCACCCAGCGTAAACGTGTCATCCGCGTGAATCGTGTGGAAAATCCCCTCCGGGAACTTTCCAAGGCTCTTCGTCTGCTGCATCGCCTGAATTGTTCCATCCGTTGCGTAAATCGGAATACCGTACCGGCGCGCCAGCACGCCAAGACCCTGGATATGATCGGAATGCTCATGTGTCACGAGAATGCCATCCAGCTCCTTCGCGCTGCGGTCGAGAACAGCCAGTCCCGCCTCCACGCGCTTTCCGCTGATGCCCGCATCGATCAGAAGGCTTGTGGTCTCGCTTCCCGCGAAAATGCAGTTTCCGCTCGAACCACTTGCAATACTACAAAGTTTCATATCTTTTCATCCTATGGTCTAACTGTTTTTTTGTTTCCTCAAAATCGCCGCTGTTGTCGATTTCAAAATCGCAGTGGCTGCTGAATTCATCCTCGGAAAGCTGATTTGCCATGATTTCGCGAACTTTCTTCTCGGAATAGCCGCGTCCTTCGATCAATCGCTCCTTCCGGACTTCTTCATCCGCATAAATATACCACAGTTCATCACAAATTTCATCATATTTTTCTTCGATTAAGAGTGCGGCCTCCACAAAGACGTATTCCGTCCCTGCTTTTTCCGCGGCTGCAATGGCTTTTTTGATATACCGTTTTACCGCCGGATGAACGATCGCATTCAGGCTTTTAACTTTTCTTCGTCCTGAAAAACGATCTCAGCAATCCGTTTCCGGTCAAGTTCGCCGGTCTCTGTGGTGATCTGTCTGCCGAACAGCTTCACAATCTCTCCATAGCATTCGCCGCCCGGCAGCATCACAAGGTAACCTGCCTCGTCCGCCTGGATCACCGTTGCATCATAATTCTGTCCAAGGTACGTGAGCACTTCGCTTTTTCCGGCGCCCACGCCGCCTGTAATTCCAAAAACTTTCATTCTTTTGTATCCTTTCGCTCCTGGTATGAGTGCACTATTTCGCCTCGTACCAGTTGTTTCCTGTGTGCATATCGATCTCGAGTTTGACAGCCAGATGTGCTGCCCCGGTCATCTCCTCTTCCAGGATCTTTTCTGCCTTTTCGAGCTCGTCTTCCGGCACTTCCAGCAGCAGCTCATCGTGTACCTGAAGAAGAAGTCTGGTCTTTAACTGCTCCTCTTTCAGCCGTTTCGCCACGCGGATCATCGCTATTTTAATAATATCCGCCGCCGTTCCCTGGATCGGCGCATTCATCGCAACGCGCTCGCCGAATGACCGCTGCATAAAGTTGCTCGATTTCAGCTCCGGCATCGGCCGTCTGCGTCCGAACATCGTCACGGAATAGCCTTTCTCTTTGGCATCCTCTACGCAGCGGTTCAAAAACTCATGGATACCCGGATACGTCTCGAAATACTGCTGGATATAGGCCTCTGCCTCTTTCCGGCTGATACCGAGATCCTGGCCCAGACCGAACGAACTGATACCGTATACGATACCGAAGTTGACCGCCTTCGCATTTCTTCTCTGCAGCGGTGTTACCTCTTCAAGCGGCACATGGAACACTTTCGATGCCGTCATGCGGTGGATATCCTCCGCCTCGCGGTACGCCTCGATCAGGTTTTCATCGCCCGACATATGGGCCAGCACGCGGAGTTCAATCTGGGAATAGTCGGCATCCAGAAAGACACAGCCAGGCTTTGGCACGAAGGCTTTCCGGATCAGACGGCCAAGCTCCATCCGCACCGGAATGTTCTGCAGATTCGGATCGGTACTGCTGATGCGGCCGGTCGCGGTGATGGTCTGGTTAAATGTCGAATGGATTCTTCCATCTTTCCCGATCACGGCCTGCAGACCGTCGGCGTACGTCGATTTCAGTTTGGCAAGCTGGCGGTACTCCAGAATATCGGCAACGAGTTTGTGATCCGGTGCAAGCTTTTCGAGCACATCGGCGGCGGTGGAATAACCCGTCTTGGTCTTTTTGCCGCCCGGAAGCTGCAGCTTTTCAAACAGAATCACGCCGAGCTGCTTCGGGGAATTGATGTTGAACTCCTCGCCGGCCTCCTCGTAGATCTGTGCCTCCAGCTCTCCGATCCGCTCCGCCAGCTCAGCTCCGTAAACGGAAAGTGCTTCTTTTTCTGCGGCGATTCCATCCGCTTCCATCTGACGGAGCGTAAACACCAGCGGAATCTCCACATTCCGGTACAGATCCCACATGCCCTGCTCCTTCAGCAGCTTTTCCATGTTTTCCTGTGCGGCAAATACAGCATACGCCTGATGACCTGCATACGACTCCTGCTGTTCCGGCGTCATCTTTCCTGCGGCCGGAATCTTGCTTCCGCCGAAGATCTCTTCCACTGCCGGCACATAGCGGTGTACGTACTCTTTTACGATATCATCGTACGAATACTGTGATTTCAATGGATTTAATAAATACGCGGCAATTCCGGCATCAAACAGATGGGCTTCATCGGCGTCCGGCATATCCTTCAGAAATTCTTTTCCGTCCATGACGCAGAAAACCGGAATCTGCTTCTGCAGCTCAGTCAATTTTTCTTTTAAATAATCTCCGGTCAGGAAACCTTCTGCTGGGAAGTAAACAACATCCGGCTCTCCGCTTCCATACGTAACTGCCATACCGACAAGTGAACGGCTCCGATCTGCCATCGGTCCGTCCTCGGGGTTTCTTCTGTCAGAAGAGCGGCTCCTGCCTTCTCCTCCTTCGCGATGGTTCCAAAGAGTTCTTCCGCCTCGGAAAAATCCGTTACGGTGCGCAGAAAGACGGCATCCTCTGGTTCTGCATTCGTCTCCTCGAAGCGGCCCAGCAGGTTTTTAAACTCCAGACGTTTGAACATCTCATACGCTTTTGGTGTATAAAAATTCGAGAGTGCCGCTTTTTCACGGTCGAGCTCCACCGGCGCATCGGTATCAATCGTTGCAAGTTTTTTGCTTAATTCCGCCAGATCATAATGATCTCGCATCGCCTCTTTTGCCTTGTTCGGTTTGATCTCCTCGAAATGTGCATGCGCATTTTCCAGTGTCTCGTACTGCAGCAGGATTTTCGTCGCGGTTTTCTCTCCGACACCCGGCAGACCCGGGATATTGTCTGCGGTATCGCCCATCAGCGCTTTCAGATCGATGATCTGTTTCGGGAGAAGACTGTATTTTTCCAGCACCTCTGCCGTGTGGTAATTTTCAATCGTCGTCACACGCTTTACGGTTTTTGGAATCCGGATCAGAATGTGGTCCGTTGCAAGCTGCAGCAGGTCGCGGTCTCCGGATACGATCGTAACTTCCATCCCTTCCGCCTCGCATTTGCGGCCGAGCGTTCCTAAGATATCATCCGCCTCATAGCCCTCTTTTGTGACAATCTCAATGTCCATTGCTGCGAGCACTTCCTGGATCACCGGGACCTGTTCGCGCAATTCCTGCGGCATCGGCTTTCTCGTTCCCTTGTACTGATCATACATTTTGTGGCGGAATGTCGGTGCATGGAGGTCAAACGCCACGGCAAGATACTGCGGCTGCTCCTCATCGAGAATTTTAAACAGAATATTCAGGAATCCATATACGGCGTTCGTGTGCAGTCCTTCTGCATTGGACAGATCCGGTACGCCGTAAAAAGCCCGGTTCAGAATACTGTGTCCGTCCAGTAATACGATTTTATCACTCATAATAATCCTTTCAGCCAGGGTAATTCTATCACTTCAAAATAGTGCAGAGACAGGAGCACCAGAAACAGAACGAGAATCAGCATCAGCACCCGGAAAAACGTATCTTTGTACCGGCGGTGTCTCGCTTCTTCCTCTTTTTTCTCCAGATCGCGTTCCAGAAGTCCTGTCAGATTGTAGGAATCGGGCGCGTCATCCTCGAAATATGCCATCGCACGGTTCACAATAAAATATGTCTCCAGTTCCTCGTGGCATGTATGGCATTTCCGGATATGGGAAATAAACGGTTCCATCTCTTTCTCCGGCATATTTCCCTGCACGTATGGCTGTATTAATTTTTCTGCTTCTTTACAGTCCATAAAATCCTGCTCTCCTTTTGTATCCGGCCAGTGTTTTTCTCTGGCCGTTTTTTCTGCTATCTACCATCATACACTATTTTCTCATAATTTAAAAGAGACAACCCGCCGAAAATGGGTTGTCTCTTGTTCTCTTATAAGATAACTGTTTTCTAGTGGATTTCCATTATGCACGGACAATGTTCGGGGTCTCTTTTCCTGCCTCGAAATCCAGCGCATTCTGCAGTGTGGTCTCTGCAATCGCACGCAGTGCTTCCTCGGTGAAGAATCCCTGATGTGAAGTGATCATAACGTTCGGGAAGGACAGGAGACGTGCTGTGGTGGAGTGCTCCAGAATCTCATCGGAACGGTCCTCGAATACGTTCGGGGTTTCCTCCTCGTATACGTCAAGGCCGACGCCGAAGAATTTTCTTGCACGGATTCCCTCGATCAGGTCGTCTGTCTTTACCAGACCTCCGCGGGACGTATTGACCAGGATCACGCCGTCTTTCATCTTTTTGATGCTCTCGCGGTTGATCATGTGGTATGTGCTGTCCATCAGTGGGCAGTGCAGGGAGATCAGATCACTCTGTGCCAGCAATTCATCAAGAGTTACGTACGTAACAAAATCTTTTAAGGATTCATTCTGGTACACATCGTAAGCAATGACTTTCATGCCGAAACCGCGGCAGATTCTTGCCATAGCCGCACCGATTTTTCCGGTTCCGACGATTCCGGCGGTCTTCTGATAGAAGTTAAATCCCATCAGTCCGCCCAGGCTGAAGTCGTTTTCTCTTACTTTCGTATATGCTTTGTGCATGTGGCGGTTGACCGTCATGGCCAGTGTCATCGCATGCTCAGCTACAGCCTCCGGGGAGTAACCCGGTACACGGCGTACATCAATGCCGTATTTTGCAGCTGTCTTTAAATCTACGTTGTTGAAGCCTGCGCAGCGCATCAGGATCAGCTTGACGCCTGCCTCATGCAGTGCTTCTACGGTTTTTGTTCCGACATCAGAGTTTACGAAGGCGCACACGGCATCGTAGCCCTTTGCCAGGGAAGCGGTTCTTGCAGCAAGGCCGGTTTTTAAATATTCCACTTCAATTTCTGGAAACTGCTCTTTGGTTCGGTCGAAAGATTCTCTGTCGTAGTTCTGGGTATCGTAAAATAAAATTTTCATAATGTTTTTCCTCCTCGCTTTGCGGTCATCTTATTGTTCCCGCTTACAGGCATTACTATACTTCATTGTTAAAACTTTGTCAATATATTATTTGTTAAAATTTTATCAATTAGTAAATTTATTTTCAACATCTTTCACAACAGTACAAATTTACTGGATCACCTCGTCCAGGAACCGGGACGGCTCGACTTTCTTTTCAAACCGTTCCTCCACATAACAGAGCGTCAGCTCTTTCCGGGCGCGCGTCATTCCGACGTAGAACATCCGCCGCTCCTCCTCGATCGCCTCCGCAAGGACTGCTTTCTGATACGGCATTACGCCCTCGTTGACGTCAAGAAGATAGACCTTGTCGTACTCGAGTCCCTTGACGCTGTGCAGGGTGGAAACCGTAACTCCTTCCGCACTCTCTGCGCGCTGCTTCTGTTTTTCCTTCATCTTCTGCTGGTATTCCTCAATATGTGCAAACCAGCCCTCGATGCTTTTCTGGCTCTTTGCCGCCTCCTGCAGCTCGTCCAAAACAGAAATCAGATCATCCTCTTTCAGATGGCGGTATGCCGCATATTCCTTCACATACTGTTCATAGCCGATCGCATAGCGGATGTAATTGACCGCGCCGAACGGCGATAAATGCGTCAGTGTCGTGATATCCTGCTCCAGTTTGCGGATCCGCTGGCACATCCAGTCTTTTTCTTCGTAATATTCCAGAAGTGCATCGAACGAAACAGTCGCCTCCTCAAAGGCATCCCGCGACAGATAACGGTTCGGGCGGTTGGCAATCTTTAAAAACTCGCCGCGCTTCCGGCTTCCCATCGCAAGATTCAGATACGTCAGCAGATCTTTCGCAATCCAGTGGTCATAGAGATCCGGCAGGGCATCCCGCATCTGGAACGGGATCTGTGCTTCCATCAGTTCCTCTACTGCTGTCCGGCAGCCAAGATTCGTGCGGAACAAAAGCGCCATCTCTTCATACGGACAGCCGTTTTTCTCCGCCTCCCGCAGCTCCTCGGCAACGGCACGCATCTCCTCGCGCGGGTTCTTATATCCCCGGATTGCAACCGGAGCGCCTTTCTCGTTGTCGGTGGAAATCGCCTTTTCATACCGCTTTTTGTTGTGGTGGATCAGGCATTGGGACCGCTTCACGATAAATTCCGTACTACGGTAATTTTTATCGAGCACTACCTGCGCCGCGCCTGGGTAATCTTTCGGAAAATTCAGCATGATCTCCGGCTTGGCCCCGCGGAACTGATAAATCGACTGATCGTCATCCCCGACAATAAAGAGGTTATTTTCCGGCAGCGCCAGCATCCGCACAATCTCATACTGCGCGGGGCTGATGTCTTGAAACTCGTCAATCAGGATATACTGAAATTTCTGCTGCCAGGCGCGGAGGACCTCCGGCCGCTCCAGAAAGAGACGTTTGCACTGCACCATCAGATCGTCGAAATCGAGTTTTTTGTTCTCCTTCCGCCATTTCTCATACGCCTCATAGATTTCGCGGAACTTTTCCTGCGGCATGCAGGCGGAATAGTAATGTTCCAGCGGGATCTGATTGTTCTTCACAGTGCTGATTTCGCGCGCCAGATTTTCCTCGAGATCCTCTTCCTCCAGGTCTCTGGCATAGTGGTTGACCAGCTCGCGCATCAGCCGCTTTTTCTCTTCCTCGCTTAAAATATTGTTGCCGGACATGCGGTACGTATGGCGCAGAATCGCGTAGAATACCCCGTGGAACGTTCCAAAGGTGACCTGGGTACTCGTCTTTCCCATCGCCTTCAAATACCGCTCCTTCATCTCTTTTGCCGCCGCACGCGTAAATGTTACGACAAGAATACGAGAGGCGGAAATGCCGCTCGTTACAAGCTGGCAGGTCCGCCCCGTAATCACTGCGGTTTTCCCCGACCCCGGTCCGGCAAGGACCATCATGGGGCCGGTGGTATGCATCACCGCTTTTTTTTGTGAATCATTATATATCATTTGGATAATTTCTCAATCGCTTTGTCGATGCGGGCAAGAGACTCCTCTTTTCCCAGAACCTCAAGGATTTCCGTTGCGCCGGCCGGTGTCATCTGTTTTCCGGAAAGAGCGGTACGGATCGGCCACATAATATAACCGGTCTTGTATCCTTTTTCTTTTCCGAATGCGCTGAGCATCTCAAAGAGAGCATCATTGCTGAAATCTTCCTGCGCTGCCAGCAGCGGTTTTACTTCCTGAAGAAGTGCAAGGGAGGTCTCCTCGTTTGTCTTCATCTTTTTGTGAGTGTACATCGAAGCGTCGTACTCCGGAACTTCCTCGAAGAAGTCGATGAGGTCTGCAATATCCGGGAATACTTCGATTCTTGTTTTTACCATGGCTGCAATTTTCTTAAAATCGAGCGGACGGTGGATTGTCTTCTGGATATACGGAAGCGCCATCTCATAGAACTTCTCGTCGTCCATTGCCTTCATGTACTCGCCGTTCATCCAGCGGAGTTTTGTCATATCGAAAACGGCCGGAGATTTGCTGATGTGGTGGTAATCGAAGATTTTTACCAGTTCCTCGAGAGAATAGATCTCGCGGTTTCCTTCCGGGCTCCATCCAAGAAGGGCTACGAAGTTGACAATGGCATCTTTTAAAAAGCCCTGATCGATCAGGTCTTCATAAGAAGAATGGCCGCAGCGTTTGGACAGCTTCTGATGCTCCTCGTTGGTGATCAGCGGACAGTGTACGTAAACCGGAATTTCCCAGCCGAATGCCTCGTAAATACGGTTGTATTTCGGGGATGAGGACAGATACTCATTACCACGGACAACGTGGGTTACACCCATCAGATGGTCGTCGATGACGTTTGCGAAGTTGTAAGTCGGATATCCGTCGGATTTGATCAGGATCAGGTCTTCCAGCTCCTCGTTGTTTACGGTGATGTCTCCGTAGATCTCATCGTGGAAGGTTGTGGTTCCTTCGGTCGGCATATTGAAACGGATGACGTACGGTTTGCCGGCTGCCAGATTGGCCTCTACTTCCTCTTTGGAAAGACCAAGGCAGTGTTTGTCGTAGATCGAGATTTCTTTTCCGCCTACGTTACGCTTGCACTGGCTCAGGCGCTCTGCGTCACAGAAGCAGTAATAAGCGTCACCCTGCTCTACCAGCTGTTTTGCGTATTTCAGGTACAGACCTGCTGCATTACGCTCGCTCTGTACGTACGGGCCGCAGCCGCCGTCTTTGTCCGGTCCCTCGTCGTGTACCAGGCCGGTCTCTTTTAAGGTACGGTAGATGATATCAAGTGCGCCTTCCTGGAAACGCTCCTGGTCGGTATCCTCGATACGGAGCATAAAGGTTCCGTCATCGTGTTTTGCGATCAGATACGCATACAGGGCAGTACGCAGATTTCCTACATGCATCCGGCCTGTCGGGCTCGGTGCAAATCTTGTTTTTACATTGCTCATTTTTCTTTTCTCCTGATTTCTGGTTTTTCTGGAACAATCCTTTTGTCTGTTCCCTTCCACCATTTATTTAGAATGGAAAACAGCCCGGCGTTTCTTCCGAGCTGCACCATCCTTCCACTTTTGCCAGCGGCAATGCTCTTTTTCAGACCTCTACGCCGTGCTGTTTCAAATATTCCATAAAGTCGCCGACGGTAGAAAGGTCTGTCAGTTCGTCGGTGTCGATTTCAATTCCGTACTCGTCTTCTAATGCCATAACCATCTCGTAGAGATCCAGGGAATCTGCACCCAGGTCATCTTTAAAAGAGGTATCTTCGTTGATGCTGTCTGCATCACAGTTGAGCTGTTCTACTAAAATTTCTTTTATCTTTTCTAACATTGTTCTGCTCCTTTCTGCCTCTACCCGGCAGCCAGTATTTCTTTCGAAAAAAGTGTATCTGTTATTCCGGCATTTGTCAATAGATTTTTCTACTTTTACTGTTCTTCCGCCTGTGCCTCTCCTTCTCCGCTCTTTCCATCCTGGAACACAATAAAGCGGGAGACGCACAGGGCAATGCCGATTTCCGTCAGGATAAAGAGCACCGATGTTCCTCCGTAACTGATAAATGGAAGGGTAATTCCCGTTGCCGGCATCAGTTTCAGAACGACACACAGGTTCAGAATAACCTGAATGGAAATATGTGCAAAAACGCCGCTCACCATCAGCATTCCATACGCGTCCGGCGCATTCTGTGCAACCACAAACAGACGGTACAGCAAGTAGCCAAACAGCAACAATACAAGAAGCGCGCCAAATATTCCAAGCTCCTCGCAGATGATCGAGAAGATCATATCGTTCTGTGCTTCCGGAATTGTTGTAATCTTCTGCGTACTGTTGCCAAGTCCTTTTCCGAGAAATCCACCGGAGCCAATCGCATAAAGTCCCTGCAGAATCTGATAGCTGCCTCCGGAAAGCCATTCATAGATACGGTTCGACCGGAAGTCACCGCCTATTCTTTCAAAGATCTGCAGATTATTTTTTAAAATGATAATCGCAAAAACGCCAATTACCGCCGCGCCCGGAATCACACGCGCATAAAATTTTACCTCCGGGTCCGCCAGAAACAAAATGACGCAGGCGATGAGTCCCAGAATAATGGCGGTACTCAGGTTGTCCGTCAGAATCCACGCAGCCAGCGCCTGCAGCACGCCAAGTCCGAGGACAATCGCTTTTGCGCGGATGGTACGCATATTTTTTCCCATCTTCAGGATAATGTATGGCAAATACAGAATCAGCCCCAGCTTTCCAATCTCCGCAGGCTGAAGACTGACACCGCCGATCCGGAGCCATCTTCTCGCCCCGTAGGCTTCATAACCAAGCGGCGTAAACCTTACCGCCGCCATCAGAAGGAGACTTCCCCAGTATACCAGTGCTGCAATCCGCTGGAACCATACACTATGATAATCTACAAACTTCGACAATATCACAATACCCACCAGAACAATAGCAGAAAGCCCCGCCTGATGCGTGAAATAATACATATCATTTCCCTTGAATGTACTGGCCGCCTCGTAGGCGCTCGCGCTGTACAGCATAATCAGTCCGAAGCTGACCAGCAAAATAGTGCAGGCCAGCAGGTTATAATCATAAAAATCCGAAGGAAGTTTTTTCTTCCTCTTTTTCTTCTTTTCTTTCTTCTGGGATGGCATGTTTACTTTCTCTGCCATGAAGTTTCCACCTCCATTGTTTTACTCCATTTATTTCAGTGCATAGCCAAGCAGGCTGACAAAGCCCGGATTTCGGTCGGTTGTTCCGAGGATAACCTTACGCACCAGCTCCGGATCGTCCGTGATAATGTTGTCCACGCCGCAGTTGACCATCCGCTGCATATCTCCCTGATAATTCAGCGTCCAGGCACAGACTTCTTTACCAAGACTGTGCGCATGCTCTACAAAGCTTTCTGTGATGTACGTATATTTTACAGAAAAGAAGTCCGCCGCGTCCATATCCTCCAGGCCTCCGTACGACATTTTCATCGTATACCCGGTCTTGATATCCGGATTGATTTTCTTTGCCTGCCTGAGGAAATTGTAGTTCATGGAAGTCAGCACACACTGATCCACAAAGTCATTGTCCTCGATGATTTTCACCACTTTTTTGACAATATTCTGGTTGTGGCCGTTGTATTTTACTTCGATATTCAGGTTGATTTTTCCTTTCGCGTACGCGATGACTTCTTCCAGCTTCGGAATCTGCTCGCCGCGGAATTTTTTGTTGAATCGTACACCGGCATCGAGCTGGCTGATTTCATCGTAGGTCAGGGTCCAGATGCTGGCATTCAGACCGGTTGTCCGCTTCAGATTTGTGTCGTGCATAAGGACAATCTCACCATCACTCGTCTCCTGTACATCGATCTCCGCGTAATCCGACATGCTGTCCACTGCATATTTGATCGCGCTCATCGTATTTTCCGGTGCTTTTCTGGCTCCGCCCCGGTGCGCTGACACCGAAATATACTGGGAGGAAGCCGTTGCCTCTGCACGTGTTGCGCGCATGGCATATACAAGATAAACCGTTTCTCCCGCCAGCATGGCGATCGTGAGAACCACCGCCGTTACCGGACCACAGAAGGTGCGTACCAGCTTCGAGCTCGGCTTTTTCGTTGTCCGGCTCTTCTGGTAGCCCTTTCGGGAGGAACGGATAAAAATCAGATACAGATACGTAATGCTTCCGACAAGGCCGAACGCTCCGCCGATCAGGCTCATCGTCGATTTGACCCAGTCACCGTAGACGATGACGGTACTGACAACGGTAGACGGCGTTTTCACCAGCTTTGCATAGGCAACGACAGCCGTTCCGAAAATCAGATACAGAACCCACGTAATCAGAAAAATCATCACCTGGAAAGAGACGTTGATGCCAAGCTCACGCAGCACGCGTTTTTCCAGTGTCTGGCGCACCCGCAGATGGGTATTTTTCTCTTTTTCCGTCATCATGCACCGGAACGGGATGGTGTAGGAAAACACAAACGAGAACGCGACAAGCAGAATCGTCAGCACCACCGGGATCCAGTATGCCGGGAAGGCATTGAAAATCTTCGTCAGGGAAACCTGAAGCAGTTTCATACTGCGGATGGCGCTGTAGCTGCTGTGCAGCCAAAGGTACGGGAAGCTCGCTGCCATGTAGAAAAACCAGGTCCACGGGCGGGCGCGCACAAACTGTGCGGCTCCTCTTCCGCCGGCAAGCATCATGACAGGAACGGAAATCCGTTTTCGTTTCCAGGAGGCCTCCAGAGCCGCCATGACAGCATAGATTTCAAACAGCATACAGAAAAAGAAAACAAGCAGAATTCCAAAAATCAGCAGAAGGGTCAGCGGATGCAGCATGATCTTGTTGAAGTTTTCCGATGTCATATAACTCGTTCCCAGCTGTTTTAAGGAAAAGTTGATCGCCGCATTGGCGAGTCTTGAAACCAGCTGGTTGGAAAACAGGCGGTAGACCGTCTCAAATATCACGATGCTAAGCAGGTTTTTCTGCAAAAGTTTCCATGCCATATTCAGATAAATTCGTATCATTCCTGCATTTTTTACTGCATTTTTTCTCATCTGCTGTTGTTCTCTCCTGTCAGCCGCAATTCCCCCCGATGAATCTGTATGCAAAAATTACCTTTATTTTTTCTCTTTTGTATTTTACATTTGACACTTCGAGTCTTTTTTGAAGCTCTTTTTCTTTCTGTTCATTTTAAACTATCTTCCAGTATAACACAAAACCGGGTCTTTGAGTATTCTTTTTTCTATTTCTGGTTGCACCACTTCTGCAGTTTTTTTACCATGGCGGATGGGCTGCTTACTGTGCCGTCGATCGGCGTGCCGAGTTTTTTCTGCCAGGCGAGGATTGTCTGCGGACCGATATAGCCGTCCATGCCGGCCGATGCCCATTTCTGCATTTCTTTTACAAGGGCCGATCCGCCTTTTGGCGTACTGTCCCACTCGGCGGCTGTGATGCCATCACAGAATTTCCGGTTGACGGCCAGCTGATTGCTGATTTTTCCATCCTGCGGTGTGCCGAAAAGTTCCTGCAGACGGCGCGTCAGATTTTCGCCCCAGATTCCGTCCTCTGCGACTGTCTTTCCGGATGACTTTGCTGTCTCTGCCGATTTTTCTTTTGCGGGACCGGCATAACGGCAATACGCTGTATGGCAGTTGACCCAGCCTGCCCCTGAGAGAAGCCGTCCCCAGCTTGTGTTCTGGATTTCCGTCACCGTGTAGCTTCCATGATCCCGGATCGTTCCGGCAATCCTGCTGTCCGCATCCGGTGCCTGACGGATGTTGAGGGCCGCTGTCTGCACCTGATAGATCCCGGGCGCATACGTTTTTCCTGTTCCGCTGCCTGCTGTTCCCGTTCCTGTGCTCCCTGCACCGCTTCCGATCATCCGCTTCATGCGGTCCCAGTCACCGCGGTTCATGATCTGGCTCGGACAGTATTTGCTGCAGATGTCATAATGACGATAGACTCTTTCCAGCGGAATCCCCGTCTCCCGCATGATCTCCCGCACCAGTGCCGCAGTATTCTCAAATGCTTTTTCATAATTATACCCGGCCTGCACACACATCTCCACACCGATGCTGTTCTTGTTGCCGTACTGCTGAAACAGATTTTTTCCGCCGTAATTAATGCCGACATGCCAGCACCCCCGGCTGTGCGGTGCCGCCTGGTAGGCTGTGTCACCGTCATCGACGTAATAGTGTGCGGAAATGTTCTGGAAATTCCCGTCATGCTGTGCTCTCGCATGTGCCCGCGCATCGGCACCTGCTGCGAAGTTGTCGGTGTTGTGGACTACGATACATTTGGGATTGTTTTCCGCATACGTATTCTGATTGCCAAGATACGACCGATCAATTCTCATATTCTCCCCTTTCTGACGGTTCCGACTGCTCCGGCATAACACAGATTTTTTGAAGCGCCGTTCACTCCGGCTTATGGATCTGCTTGATAATCTGATTCACATAATTGCTCAGTCCCGCCACCAGAATCCCCTGCGTGACCGCCGTAAAAACCGCCATCGCCCCCTCCTTCGCCGTCTCAATCTCACTCGTCGCCATCACCCAAACCGCACACAGCACCATGCTGATGCCGCCTAAGATCAGCGGAATGTACTTATTCTTCACCGCCTGCGCCTGCCGCAAAGCAACACCGAAAAAATACAGCACGAACGCAACGACGATGAGTTCGGGCTTTACATAATTCATTGCTTCCATGGAACATCCTTTCTGACTTTTCTGTTTTTGAAAGTCTTTTTTCTATATTATGATGGGATAATGATTTACGACTGGATAAGATTTTCTTACTGTAAACCCAAAAAATCCCACCTGTTTTTCAGATGGGATTTTCCAGTGGTGTGCTGTTCTTTGATTTTTAATTTACTATCTTGTGCAGCAATTCCCCTGACCTGCCCCTGGCTGCGGTGCCGCACAGAAAGTCTTTGCATCAAACGACGGATTAAACGCATAAAAGTTCTTCGAATTCAATTCATCCTGTACAGAACGCAGTGCTTCACCAAAACGCTGGAAATGCACAACTTCACGCGCCCGCAGGAAACGAATCGGATCTGCAACTTCAGGATCTTTTACCAAACGAAGGATGTTATCATACGTTGACCGGGCTTTCTGCTCCGCAGCGAGGTCTTCGAACAAATCTGTCAAAGGATCACCTTTCGACTGGAACTCACAGGAATTAAACGGAACTCCGCCGGCCGCCTGCGGCCAGATGCCAGTTGTGTGGTCTACATAGTAATTGGCAAAACCGGAATTCTGAATTTCTTCCAGCGAAAGATTGCAGGTGAGCTGATGAACGATCGTTGAAACCATCTCAAGGTGTGCGAGTTCTTCTGTCCCAACATCATTCAACACCCCCGCTACAATTCGGTTCGGTGCTGTGAAACGCTGAGAGAGATACCGCATGGATGCGCCCATCTCTCCATCCGGTCCACCGTACTGACTCATGATAATTTGGGCGATTTTAGGGTTTGGTGTCGTGATGTTTACAGGATACTCGAGGCGTTTTTCATAATTCCACATCCGTCAGCACCCTCCTTTCCGGTTGACTTCCCACGGCCATGGCTGCATAACCCATTCGAAAGAACGGCTCATGCGGTCGTTGGCGGTATCGATCGTGAGCGGGTCGTACTGTTCGGCGTACTGTTTCAGTGCTTCTTTTCGAAGCTCCACTTTTTCCCGGAAAAAGGCAAGTGCATCTTCATCCTCCGGGTGGGTGTCGAGGTAAAGGTTCATTTCAACAACAGCAAAGCTGACCTGATCAATCCAGGCGAGCAGCTTTTCGCGGGATGGCATCTGCGGCATCATAGGCACTGTCCTCCTCCCTTTCCACAGAATGGTTTACAGAGTTCCGGGAATAAGGTTCCATTTTTTAATGCAGCGGAAAGATCATAGATCTGTTCAAACCGCTGCATCGGAACGTACGCCATTGCAGGTATCATATGATCTACATGCTGCATTTTCCGCGGGAAATTCCTTGGTTCCATCTTCAGTTCCATATTGTTTGAAGCGGCGCGGCGGTTCTGCATATTGTTCGCACCGCAGCAGCCGCGATTCATACGGGATGAATCCATACCATGTTCCTCTTTCATTTTCTGTTCTTTATAGAGTATGAAGAAAATAAGAAAGTGTCAAAAAAGGCAGCGGTTTCTCTTCCGCTGCCTTTCTGTCATACTAATGAAATTTTCATCAAAACTGCATCTCATACAAATGCGCATAAATCCCGCCTTTCGCGAGCAGTTCCTTATGTGTGCCTTCCTCCGCAATTCCATTCTCCGTCAGCACCAGAATCCGCTTTGCATTCCGGATTGTGGACAGCCGGTGCGCAATCACGAAGGTTGTCCTGTCTTTCGCCAGAAGTTCCAAAGATTTCTGGACGACTTTTTCGCTTTCGTTGTCGAGCGCTGAGGTTGCCTCGTCGAAAATCAGGATCGGCGGGTTTTTGAGGAATACGCGGGCGATGGAAAGCCGTTGTTTCTGGCCACCGGAAAGTTTTACGCCGCGCTGGCCGATATCGGTGTCGTAGCCGTCTGCCAGCTCCATGATAAATTCATGTGCATTGGCCGCTTTCGCTGCGCGGATGACCTCCTCGTCGGTCGCATCCGGTCTGCCATAGCGGATGTTGTCGATGATCGTTCCCGCAAACAGGTACACATCCTGCTGCACAATACCGATTTCATCGCGCAGATCCTTCAATTTCACATCGCGGATATCCTTTCCATCCAGTAGAATCCTTCCTTCTGTCACATCGTAAAAACGCGGAATCAGAGAACAGAGCGTCGTCTTTCCGGCGCCAGAGCTTCCCACCAGCGCTACATAGTCTCCTGCCGGGACATGCAGATTCACATTGCTTAACACATTTTCCTTCGACTCCTCATAATGAAACGAAACGTTTTCAAAGGTTACTTCACCCTGCACATTCTTCAGTGGCAACGCATCCTGCTTGTCCTGGATGTCCGGTGCGATGCTCATAATTTCCAGGAAACGTTCATAACCGGAATAACCATTCTGGAACTGTTCCGTAAAGTTCACCAGCTTTTTCACCGGATCTGTACAGTTGTTAATATACAGAAGAAATGTAACCAGATCCGCCGCCCCAAGCTTACCACCTGTCATCAGCAATGCGCCGACAATCAGCGAAATAACGGTAATCAGCGTCGAAAAGGCTCCCATTCCCGAATTGTAAATTCCCATATAGCGGTAGCTGACCTTCTTCGAATCGACAAAACGGTCATTTCCCGCATTGAACTTACGCATCTCTTCTGTTTCATTTCCAAACGATTTGACAACACGGATCCCCGAAAGGCTGTCCTCAATCTGGCTGTTGATATCCGCAATTCTACGGCGGTTTTCCTTGAATGCACTCTTCATGCGGCTGTTCATCACTAACGCAAACAGCAGCATCACCACAATAACCACAAGCGGCACACATGCCAGCATCGGATTTACCACAAACAGAATAATCATCGCGCCGATCAGTTTGATAAACGAAATGACAATATCCTCCGGCCCATGATGTAAAAGCTCACTGATATCGAACAGATCGCTTGTGATGCGCGACAACAGATGGCCGACCTCTGGTTATCGAAAAAAGCAAACGAAAGCTTCTGATAATGGCCGAAGATCTCGTTCCGCATATCATGCTCAATCCGCGCCCCCATCACATGGCCGTAATAGGCAATATAAAAGTTACAGTACATTTCAACCAGAACCATAGCAATCATCAGAATACCGAGGCGGATAATCTCACCTGTTGCCTGCTCCAGCGGCTTTTCCACAACCGTACTCGTAATATACCGTACAATCAGTGGCATCACCAGTGTAATGGCTGCTCCAAGCATTGCAAAAAACATGTCGGTAAAAAACAATCCCTTATATGGAATGTAATACCGCGCCAGCTGGCGGATTCTTCTCTTCTCTTTTCCGGTTTCTTTTTCTTTACTCATCCTGTCCTCCCTTTCCGTTGGAAACCATTTTGTAATCTTTTCGGAACTCAGACGGTGATACGCCGCATGCCGTTTTAAATGATTTCATGAAATGCTTATCATTTTCAAATCCAACCTGTTTGGCAATTTCCGTAATTTTATCTTCTGTTTGAATCAACAGACGCTTTGCCTCCGCAATGCGGATCTCCTTCAGATAGTTCACAAAATTCACACCGGTATGTTCTTTAAACGCTGCTGAAAACAGCGAATAATTCATACAAATATGGTTAGATACCATTGCCATATTCAGATCTTTTGCATAATTTTCCCGAATATATGAAATTGCCTCTTCCATTTTTTCTTTTCCGGCTGTCTGACTTTTCAGGCTTTCCCTGTAAACGTGTATCCATTTTTCAAACGCATCCAGAAACAGATCTGCATCACGGTACTGCAGAGGGCGCGGACATTTTTCCTGTTTTTCCGCCACTCGATGAAAAAGATCCAGCTCTTTACAGATTGCTTCTGTTACTGCCAGAAGCTGATAGGGGGAAACCCTCTGATGTGCTGCCTCAAAATACCAGTTCCGCATTTTTCGCAGCACAGTATCTGCCGGTCCGTTGGCACCTGCAGAATAAATTTTTCCTGAAACTGTGCCAGTTCCGGCTTTTCCTCAAAACATTTTTTCTGATATTCTTCCACAGGATTTTTCTGTATAAATGCCATTTCCCGGGCCAGCAGTGCTTCCTGGTATGCCTCTGGAATTTCCATCACAGAATGATGTTCTTTTCCCACTCCGAGACAAAATCTCTCATCTTTTTCTTTCATGATCCGCTCTGCCTCCGGTTCCGGCAAAAGATACAGAACTCCTCCTTCTACGCCTTCCAGCAGAATTCCGCTGCATTTCGAAAACCGTTCCCCATTTGCCTTGCTGGTCAGCAGGATCCGGAAGCTGTCGTTTCCGATGTATCGCCGGATCCTGCTTTCCATATCCATCCATTCGTTTTCTTCGGCCATTTCTGCATTCATCATCAGATAACGGAGCTGATTTAAAAAGCACCGTTCTTCCTCTTCTTCCGTTTCCCGGGTCTCCGAAAGCTCTCGTTCCAGATTTTCCAGAAGCTGTTCTATCGTCTCCCGCTTGATCGGTTTTAAAATATAGTCCCGAACTCCATGCTTCATCATTTCAACCGCATAGGAAAATTCATCATAGCCGCTTAAAACAATAACAACAGGTTTCTGTGACAACTCCTCCATTTTGTTGACCAGTGTCAGACCATCCATTTTGGGCATACGGATATCAGTGAACATGACGTCCACCCTCTGTTTTCTCAAAATCTCCAATGCCTCTTCTCCGTTTCGACACTCCAGAATCTCCTCCACCGGCACGCTGCTTCGCCGGATCATCGCCACGATTCCCTGTCGAATTAATTTTTCATCTTCTACAACCAGCAGTGTATTCATTTTCTTTTTCTTCCTCTTTCTCGTCACCCTCTTGATCCATCAGAGAATATTTCCCCCTCGTGATGGGAAGATGAATACTCACCTTCGTATAGCAATGCTCTTTTGTATAGACCGACAGCCCATACTCTGTTCCAAATTGAATGTGGATTCTGTCCTGTACATTCCGAAGCCCGATTCCATGTTTCGGCTGTGTATCTGAATTCAGGCGCATTCTTAGTTTACGTCTCAGAATTGCAAGCTGCTTTTCTGACATGCCTGTTCCGGAATCTGTGATTTCAATCTCAAAGCTCTTTTCATGCTCTATTCCTTTGATTTCAATGACAGCGTCTGCATCCAGCTCCTCAATTCCATGTGTAATTGCATTTTCCACAATCGGCTGAAGAGACATCTTCGGGATATCCTGCCGATATAAATTTTCCGGCATCTGAACGGACAGTGTTATTGTGAAATCATACCGCAGATTCATCAGTTCCACATAGTTCTGAATATAATTCATCTCATCCTGAACGGTTACCAGGAATTTATTCCAGCGCATATTGTAGTGCAGCATTTCACCAAGTGCTGTCACTGCATCGGAAATCGTATATTCTTCATTAATCTCAGCCATCATCTTGATGGATTCCAGAACATTATAAATAAAATGAGCGTTAATCTGGTTCTGCATTGCCCGGATTGCCGTATCTTTCAGCGCTGCCTCCCTTTTGATGCTTTCCTCGTTCTGTTTCTGAATTCTCTCCAGCATTCCGTTGATACCATAGCTCATTTCCCGCATCTCTTCTGCGCTGTAACAAACCTTTATCTTTGTTGTTCCATTGTCAATCTGACGCATCTCACACAGGACGTCATAAAACTCCTTCAGCAGGCCACGCACAATCAGATTGACCACCACAATCAGAAGCAGCCCGAAGCCGGCAAATTCAAGCAGCATTCTCTGCTGCTGTTTGATCATGTTTCCGGTTGCATCATCCAAATTGGTCAGTGTTACAAACATTCCATTGAGTTTATCGACTTTCCGAAGCACAATTGCAACGTTTTTCCGGTCAATCACCGCGCTCTGCTGACTCTCTTTTCTGTCACGGATTCCTGCCCGGAACAGAATCAGCCCCCGATAGGACTGCCATTTGCAGGCTGCCGCTGTTTTTCCGCAGTCATATAAATTCCAATTTTCATCAACAAAGCAGGCCCAGCTGCTGTCACCGGATCGATAAATTTCGGGAAATATGTCTGCCATACGCATGGATACCTCGATCACGCCAAGCCTTCCTCCGCTTTGATCCCGCAGTTCCCGTACATAAGTCATCAAATGGGAACCTTCTTTTTTTGTACCGGAGATAATATTTTTTTCCTGTATGTCAAAAAACCACTGTCCTCCGCCCTGATAGCTTCGGTACCAGGCGCAGTTTTTCATCTTTTCCTTCTGGTACAGGATCGGCTGCTGCTCCAGAAAACCATCTGCCATGGCAAAAATATGGATCTGGTACAGATCCGGCATTGCCTCCTGCATTTTATCGATTATGCTGATGCTGTTGTTCCGAAATTGCTGATAATAGCTCTCCGAGATCTCCTCTCCCCTCCTGAGATGAAGAAGATATTTTTCCAGTGGTTCATACTCCTGCAGCGTATCTACAACCATTGAGCAGGCATTCGCTTTTGCATTCACCTCCGCACAGGTAAGATCTATTGCTGTTACTGCTTCATTTACCCCATGATCTATGGCATTCTTTTTGATACTCCTAAACCCAAAGCACATCATGCCAAAAAGCGGAATAAAAATAAAGATCAACGTTGTTACGGTAAATTTTTCGTTCAGTTTCAGTCCGCGAAACCAGTTTCGCATTTTTCATCCCCCAGTTTTCTTTTCGGTTCTGTAACCTTACTAATTTTACCAGTTTTTTCTTTAAAAAGCAATTTTTTCGGAAAAATTATTGACAAAAAGAGAAGACGGTACACTTTTTTTCCGTGCACCGTCTCTCTTTTCGCAAGACTCATATATGACGCAAAGCATGATTCCAGGGAAACAGCTTTCGTACCATTGTTATACTGTTGTCAGATCCCACGGTTCATAAATCTTTGGAACATCGCTGATCAGACGTTTGGTATACGCTGCTGTCGGGTGAAGAATTACTTCTTCTGCCGGTCCCGATTCCACAAATTTTCCATGCTCCATAATATAAACATTATCGGATACATAGTAAGCAAGACCAATATCGTGGGTGATGAAGATAATCGTCATATTGATCTCATCACGCAGCTTCAGCAGCATATCCAGGATTGTTGCACGTGAGCAGGCATCAATCATAGACGTCGGCTCATCGGCAAGCAGAATCTTTGGTTTCAGAAGGAAAATACGTGCAATCATCAGTCGCTGCATCTGCCTCCTGACAGCTCAAATGGATATTTGTTTGTCAGTTCTGCGTATTTTAAGTTTACAAAGCTGCAGGCCTCTGTCATCAGACGTTCTTTTTCTTCTTTCGGCAGATTTTTGTCACCGCGCATATTAATGCAATCCAGCAGAACAGAATCTACACGTTTGAACATATTGTAGGAAGCGAACGGATCCTGGAAAATCGCCTGAATTCCCTTCCAGTACTCTTTTTTCTTCTTTCCGTTCGAGATGTCTCTTGGTTTACCCTGGAAATCAATTTCGCCTTCCGTTACGCTGATCAGCCCGAGCAACATCTTCGAAAGGGTTGTTTTTCCGGATCCGGATTCTCCTACGATAGAAACAAATTCACCTTCATGAAAATCGAAATCAACATGGTCTACAGCGACCGTTTTTGCATCGCCAAAGCCAAACACTTTCGTTACGCCTCTTCCGGAGAGGCATGGTTTTAATTCTTTACCATCACGCATTTGCATACACCTCCCGAATCTTTCTCTCAGACATCAGGCAGCGGTACTCTCTTCCGTTCGGCAGTTCGATGACCTCTGGTTTCATACCGCGGCAGGTTGGCTGTGCATAAGGACAGCGGTCTGCGAAACGGCAGCCCTCCGGCGGATGCTTCAGGTTTGGCGGAGTTCCCGGAATTGCAGTCAGCTTCTGTTCTCTTACACCTTCCTCCGGAACGATGATCGATCCCATCAGACCTTTGGAATATGGATGCAACGGATCGAATACCATTTCTTTTGCGGTACCTTTTTCTACAATCTGTCCAGCATACATAACCATAATATCATCGGTTACGTTGTAAAGAAGCGGCAGCTCGTGTGTGATGAAGATCATGGATTTGATAAATCCTTTTTCCATCAGATCACGCATCATTTTAATAACCATTTTCTGGGAAGTTACATCCAGCGCGGACGATGGCTCATCGGCGATCAGTACCTTCGGAGAAGAATGGTCGAAATTGCGATAACGGTTCTCTGTTTCATACCTCCGGAAAGCTCAACCGCATGCTTCTGCAGTACCTCCTCCGGCAGGCCTAAGATCTGAAAACGTTCTTTTGCCAGATCATAAATATCCTTTCTCGGCATTTTCGGATCATGCGCATGAATAACGTCTTCTACAAATCGGATGATTTTCTGTGTCGGGTTCAGAGCATTCATTGCTGCCTGCGGAATGTAGGCGATCTCATTGCCCAGAATATTTTTCCGGACATCGTCTGGTTTCATTCCGGAAATTTTTCTTCCATCTACGATAATATCGCCGCTGATGTAGTGAAGCGGTGCGAAATAATAGCCCATCAGGGACAGTGCCAGCGTCGATTTACCACAGCCGGACTCACCTGCTACACCGAGGGATTTTCCCTCCTCAATCTTCAGGGAGACTCCGTCTACGGCGTATACATCTTCATGAAAACGAGTTACATATTTCGTTTTCAGATTGTTTACTTCCAGCATTACTTTTCCCATAGCTGCCTCCTTAGTCTCTTAACTGCGGGTTGAATACCTGGTCAAGACCGGTGTTCATCAGGTTAAGAGAGAATGAAATAAGTGCGATTACAAGAATAACCGGGAAATATGCCCACCATGCACCGTTTAAGTGTGCATTGTACTGGGTTGCCCATTGCATCATAAGACCAAGTGTTGCAGTCTTTGTGGTTGCCGGTCCAAGTCCGATCATAGAAAGCTGTGCCTCTGCCAGAATTCCGGAGGAAATCTGGAGAATGAAGGCCATAACAACGTAGGATGCAACGTACGGAAGGATGTCGGTAAGGACAATCCGCAGCATGCTGTGGCCGGACAGTTTGGAAAGGTTTACATGGTCACGGTTTCGAAGAGAAATAACCTGGGAACGTACAGAACGTGTTGTCCACGGCCATGCGGTAATTCCGATCAGGAGTGCCACCATCATGATTCCCCTCTGAGACTCACCTACGCTGTAGGAGATGAGGATCAGGAGAACGAAGGATGGGATAACGGTGAACAAGTTGGTAAAGAACAGAATCAGGTTGTCCACAAAACCTCCAAGGTAACCTGCAAGAAGTCCGAGGAACAGTCCGATCACAGTTGCAATGATTCCCGCAACCAGACCAATTTTCAGGGATGAACCTGTTGCAGAGATCAGCTCAGTCAAAACATCACGACCAAAGTTATCTGTACCAAGAACAAAGTTCTGACGGTTAATGACATCTTTTTCATTGATGTACTGCTTGCTGTCGATGCTCTGAACCTCTTCCAGCTCACCGGTCTCTTCATTTTTCTCGGCAATAATGGTTGGAACATCCTCTAAAATACCGTCGATTTCGTTGTCAAGACGCTGATATTTTTTCTTTTTTGCTGCGATAAGGCCTTTCTGTTCTGCATTTGGGTCATATTTTTCCTCCCAGAGAGCAATCAGACCTTCTGCATCGGTAACATCGATTTCACTGGCATCTACACCGCCGTATTTTTCCAGCCATTCTGCCATCATAGAACGGTTGTCCATTGTCAGTTTGCTTTCAACGATGGATGCGGTTGCATCAACATTCATCTTATACGTTTTGCCGGAATTTACGGTGTCCTGAATCGAAAGATAGGTACCCGGTTTGAAAAAGTTTCCGTTTCCGATCATTGCCAGCGGATCTTTTGCCACAACAAGCGGATAGATGATAATAGTCAGGAGAATTGCCAAGAAGATTACAAATCCTGTCACGAATTTTCCTGAATGAAAAATCTGTTTGATTGTATTTTTCATAGCGTATTCTCCTTTCTAATCCTGCTGGGATGCTTTGACACGTGGGTCAATGACTGCATACAGAAGTTCAACAAGCAGGTTGGCCAGCAGAACCATGATAGTAATGATTAACGTACAGGCAGAAAGCAGCGGATAATCCTGGCCGGTAACTGCTGAGAGCATCGTTGTTCCAAGTCCCGGATAACTGAATACCATCTCAGCTACCAGGTTGCCGCCTATCATGGTACCAAGGGACATTGCAAGACCGGTGATCTGCGGAAGCATTGCGTTACGGAACACATATTTCACAATCGTATGATCCTTGATTCCAAGGAAACGACTGTATTTTACATAGTCGGCATTCAATTCATAAATTGACATTGAACGCATACCAATAGCCTGGCCGCCGATCGTGATGATTACGATAGACCAGAACGGCAACTGGTAATGTGAAAGCACAGATTTCATAAAAGCAAGGCTCATATGCGGAATCATACTGCTCGCATAGCCGCCTGCTGCAGGTGCAATATGTAATTTCAGTGAGAAAACAAATAAAAGTACGGTTGCCATACCAAAGGCAGGTACGTTACTGATAAACAGGAATGCCGGAAGGATTGCCTTGTCGAAAACACCTTTCATGTAAGCTGCAATTGCACCAAGCAGGTTACCAAGAATCCATCCAACAATAATGGCCGGAAGCTGTAAACATATGGTCCACAGAACCGAACTGGAAATAATATCGGATACGGTACGCGGATACTGGCTGAAAGAAATGCCGAAATCACCGCGAAGTGCATTTTTTACCCAGGTAAAAAACTGGACATACATTGGTTTGTTAATACCAAATTTCGCTGCATAGTCTTCATATACTTTCTGAATTGCAGTCGCATCGGTCATACCTTCTACCGATTTGGACGCAATAGTTGAAACCGGATCGCCCGGCATCAGACGCGGAAGAATGAAGTTCAGCAGCACTGCAAAGACTAACGTCAAAAGATACCACATGATCTTCTGCGTATAATACTTTTTCATTCCTTTCATAGAGGAACCCTCCTTCTGATTTTGTAAAAGCGGCCGGAGCACCCCGGCTCCGGCCGCCTCTGTTACAATTCAGTGTGTGCTTTCTTTCTGTTTGGCAAATCAGCCGTCAATCAGTTCCAGATTGTACAGTGCTGCTACGCCATAACCATCGGTGCAGTCCATCGGAGGAACATTGGTTCCATCGTCTTTCTGCGGATAGTTGGTCCATACGGACTCGTTTACTTCGTGGAATACCTGCGGTCTGTACATCAACGGTACACACGGGCAATCTTCCAGCATAATCTTGGAAAGTTCTGTATAGTAATCTTTCAGTTTTGCATCATCGGTCTCATGAGGAATTGCTGCAAGGATTTCATCTACACGGTCGTTCTGATAATGACCGAAGTTACCACTGAAGTTAACCTCAAGATCGTTGTAATCAGAGCTCATGAAGAAACGGCATCTCATGTACGGGTTGGCAACTGATGTACCAGGACCGGACTGCATGGTGATTTCGAAGTTTCCGGTGCTGTAATCGGTGCTAAAGTTTGCTGCTTCCGGGAAGTAGGTCTCAATGTTGATACCAATATTCTTTCCTGCTGCTGCTACGATTTCAAGGGTTGCATTCCAGTCAGACCATCCTGTCGGGCACTCAGCCTTATAGGAAAGGTTCTTTCCGTTGTACTCACGGATTCCGTCTCCGTCGGTGTCTACGATTCCGGCATCGTCCAGAAGCTTCTTAGCACCTTCTACATCGGCATTGGACCACTGATACTCTTTTAAGGCATCCTGATCCACCATAGCCTGCTCAGCATCGGTCGGGTTCATGACAGAACGTGGAACATCTGCGAAGGTAGGAGACTGTCCGGACATTGCTGAAGAAATAACCTGATCGTAGTCAACTGCCATAGCGATTGCCTTACGAACAGCTACCTGATCCAGTCCTTCTACTTCTGTATTAAAGAACAGGGTAGGCATTGTCATACACAGCTGATACGGTGCTTCATCAACATAGGTAGAAACCGGAAGATCCTGCTCTAACCACAATTTCTGAGGTCTGTGATGAATATCTGTGCCACATCAATATCACCATTCTGGAATGCGGTGGTAGCTGCTGCGTTATCTTTAAAGATCGGGTGAGAAATATATTTCGGAACCGGAAGCTTACCCCACATGGAATCTGCCTGTCCCCAATAATTATCATCGCGGATCAGAACTACGTTCTGGTCATTGTCAAAGTATTTTTTGTACGGTCCGGAAGTTACCAGATCGTCCATCTTATCCATTTTAATTGCTTCAGCATCGTTGTTGTTTCTGTCAGCTACGGTCTTTAAATAATTTTCCTGCATGATGTAGAGCATCGGCAGATATCTTTCCGCAAGAACCGGGTTAACTGCTTCGCCGGAGTCATCGGTTGTCAGTTTGAAGACTACGGTACTGTCATCCTGTGCAACAACATCTGCAATGTAGCTCTTCATTTCAGCGCCGGTAGAAGAATTGTAATCTACATGTGCATGATAGGTAGCTGCTACATCTTTTGCAGTAACCGGTGTGCCGTCATTCCATTTTGCGTCAGCTTTGATTTTCACTGTGATCTCGGTACGATTGTCGTTCCATACTGGATCTCCGTCTGCAAGCAACGGATACATTTTTGCATCCAGTGGATTCCACATATAAAGAGTTTCATAAACAAGTACACGTGAAGCATCGCCCTGTGCTATAACCATTGCATTGTTTGAGTTTGCGGACATTGGGTTGTAATCGTTGACGGTACCCCACTGCTGTCCTGCGAAGTAAAGAGTTTCATTTCTTGGAAGCTCTCCTACCACATCATCTGAACCTGTGGTATCTCGCCGGAAGCATCTGCTGTGCTGGAAGATGCTGCTGTGCTGGAAGATGCTGCTGTGCTGGAAGATGCTGCTGTGGCATCGCTTGATGCATCTGCTGTTCCGCTGGAGGATGCTGTTGCTCCTCCGGATGAACCGGTGCTTGTACTTCCACTGTCTCCACATCCAGCAAGCATCGTTCCTGCCATTGTCACTGTCATTAACAGTGCAAGGACTTTCATGTTACGCTTTTTCATACTTTTTACCTCCTTAAGGTTTTCGTTCTTGCTTGATGAATTCATTATACACAAAGACTGTTAGAAAAACAGTGTCTATTTTTTGTTTTTGGTGTTCTTTTTTTGTTTTATGTTGGTTAAATTGCTCATTTTACTCTTTTTAACTCCCTTTGTTCTGCTCATTTTTCACATATCCGTTTTCGCAACATCTGCACTATTTCGTCATTATGATTATTTGTGCTATTTTTCCGTCTTTTCCGACATTTTTCCGTTCGCTTTTTCCATCTCTTTGTGCTATGATGAATATCGTATCAATTTCAGGAGGTTTTTTCTATTATGAATACTGTTTCTCATAAGTACCGACAGTCAACGCTTCTGCTTCTGACCGCTGCGATCTGGGGTTCTGCCTTTGTCGCACAGCAGACCGGTATGGATTATGTCGGACCTTTTACGTTCAACGCGGCACGAAACCTGCTCGGCGGACTTACGCTTCTTCCGCTGATTGTCTTTTTCTCCTCGCGTAAAAAGCGAACCCTACCGCCGGATGCTTCGTCAGAAAATGGCACACAGCCAAAAACGCTCTGGGCGGGCGGTATTCTCTGCGGCATCGCACTGTTTGTCGCCTCAACTCTGCAGCAGATCGGCATCCAGTACACAACCGTCGGAAAGGCCGGTTTTATCACCGCACTTTACATCGTACTTGTTCCGGTCTGCGGTTTTTTTCTCCGAAAGCGTGTACAGCCGAAGGTCTGGCTCGCAGTTCTTATTGCCGTCGCTGGTCTCTATCTGCTCTGTATGACAGACGGCTCCTTCTCTTTGCAGAAGGGAGATTTTCTTGTGCTTGCCTGCGCGCTCGGATTTACCGTACATATTCTGGTTATTGATCATTTTTCTCCGCTTGTCAGCGGCATCAAAATGTCCTGCATTCAGTTTTTTACCTGTTCGATCCTGTCCGCTGTCTGTATGGTTCTCTTTGAAACCGTAAACTTCTCCGATCTTCTGCACGCCTGGATGCCGATTCTCTATGCCGGAATTCTCTCTTCAGGTGTTGGCTATACCCTGCAGATCATCGGGCAGAAAGGATTGAATCCTGCCACAGCTTCTCTGCTTATGAGCCTGGAATCCGTTTTTTCTGTTCTTGCCGGTTGGATTCTCCTTCATCAGGCTCTCTCCGCTCGCGAGCTCTCCGGCTGTATTCTGATGTTTGCAGCGATCGTGCTGGTACAGCTTCCGAACTTTCACAAAGCCAATGCTGTTTCCTGATGTTATTCCTTTTTCAGTGTAAGAAAGATTCCTGTTTTGCGAGCTTCTTTCTTACGACAGCTTGCTTTGATGACATAATCCCCCTCCGCCGCAGTGTGATCCTGCCCGGAGGGCTTTTTTATGCCTTCCGAAAATTTAACCGAATCTAGTAAGTCCCCTGCTTCCATTTCGAATATCCGCTTGCCCAATATTTTCATAGCATAAAAATACAAAATTCTGCATATTGATTGCAGGATTTTTTAATTCGTGCTACACTGTTTTTATTGTACCAATAAGCACTTATTTTATTAGGAGGTTCTGTCATGCCCGTTTTTGATTTCAGCAATTCCCCGGAAAAAGCAAAAGTTTCCGAATGTACGTATACTGTTTTCCGCACAAACGCACCGTTTACTTCTCCAGATCAGCCGATTCTTATTCTGGATACAAAAGAGAAGGCTTTCCCGCATCATCCCTGTGGTATTTTCACAAACCCATCCAAACGGACCTCGTTTGAATTTAAAGACGAAGAAGATGCCTTCATTGCCGACATCCTTCAGATCGATGCCCGTTTTGTCAGCCTTTTAAAATGGCTTGGCGAAAATCATATCAATGTCCGCCTTTCCGGTACACAAACATCCGACGGTTATGCAGTTTACAAAATCCGCGAGATCGCTTTCGGTGGCGGCGCAAAGCTTTCGGCTGAGGATGGATTTTTACAGTTTATGATTGAGCGTCTCCTCGCCAGCAATGCACCGGAAGAAGAAATTGAGGATGAGGATCAGGAGGAAACCGGTGACAGTATGAAGCTCACCAGTATCCAATCCATCACTGATTTTATGAACTGTGCCGGAAGAACGCTGCCGGACAATATCCGCCTTTGGGCTCGTCGAAACCTCGCTGTTGCCCGTTCCCACGAAGTCTCTCCCGAAGAACGTCGTCACGCACAGCGCGCCCTCTCCATGATGATGAATATTCAATGGAAAAGCAACTATTTTGAAGCCATTGATCCAGTGGAAGCACGCCGGATCCTCGATGAAGAACTGTATGGCATGGAACGCGTGAAGCAGAGAATTATCGAAACCATCATTCAGATTAACCGGACTCATACGCTGCCGGCCTATGGTCTGTTACTGATCGGTCCTGCCGGAACCGGAAAATCGCAGATTGCTTATGCCGTTGCGCGTATCTTAAAATTACCGTGGACAACACTCGATATGAGTTCGATTAATGACCCGGAACAGCTGACCGGAAGTTCCCGCATCTACGCAAACGCAAAACCGGGAATCATCATGGATGCTTTTTCCATGGCTGGTGAATCCAACCTCGTCTTTATCATCAATGAGCTCGACAAGGCTGCCTCCGGCAAAGGAAACGGAAACCCGGCAGATGTTCTGCTGACCCTTCTTGATAATCTTGGTTTTACCGATAACTATATCGAATGTATGATCCCGACCGTCGGTGTATACCCGATTGCAACCGCAAACGACAAGAACCAGATCAGTGCTCCGCTGATGTCCCGCTTCGCTGTGATTGAAATTCCGGACTACACACCGGAAGAAAAGAAAATCATTTTCTCCCGCTATGCACTTCCAAAGGTATTAAAACGCATCGGTATGAAAGAAAATGAATGCATTCTGACACCGGAAGGACTCGATGCCGTAATCTCCTGCCACGAAAACACAAGCGGTATTCGTGATCTTGAGCAGGCTGCTGAGCATATCGCAGCAAATGCGTTATATCAGATAGAAGTCAACCATGTTTCCTCTGTTACCTTTGATGCAGAAATGGTACGTGAACTGCTCTTGTCCTGCTGATCTGCCTTATTTTCTATTTTGAAGGCGTATCAGGGTACGGCGAAAACCAGTGACGCAACAATTCACGCTCTGTGGTGCTGAAATTTTTTGCATTATTTTAGAGTGTGCTGTAAAATAGTTTCCTGTCCCATCAGTCTGTACTTTCGGGCAGGAAACTATTTTATTTCTCCAGATATTTTCATAAAAGAAAGCCCCTGACACTTTCATGTCAGGGGCTTCCTTTCGGTCAATTCAGAAAATTTATTTCTGCGGACCAGCGGAAACAAGTGCTTTACCAGCAGCGTTTCCTTCATATTTTGCAAAGTTCTTGATGAATCTTTCAGCCAGATCCAGTGCTTTGGTCTCCCACTCGGAAGCATCAGCATAGGTATCGCGAGGATCCAGGATAGCCGGATCAACGCCCGGAAGTTCAGTCGGAACTTCGAAGTTGAAGTACGGAATAGTCTTCGTCGGAGCTTCGTTGATAGCACCGCTTAAGATTGCATCGATGATTCCACGGGTATCACGGATGGAGATACGTTTTCCGGTTCCGTTCCAGCCTGTGTTAACCAGGTATGCTTTTGCTCCGCTCTTCTCCATTTTCTTAACAAGCTCTTCTGCATATTTGGTTGGGTGCAGCTCCAGGAATGCCTGGCCGAAGCATGCAGAGAAGGTAGGAGTCGGCTCGGTAATTCCGCGCTCGGTTCCTGCAAGTTTTGCAGTAAATCCGGACAGGAAATAGTACTGAGTCTGCTCTGGTGTCAGAATAGATACTGGCGGAAGTACGCCGAATGCGTCTGCGGACAGGAAAATAACATTCTTAGCTGCCGGTGCAGAAGAAATCGGGCGAACGATGTTCTCAATGTGGTTGATCGGATAAGATACACGAGTATTCTCGGTTACGCTCTTATCATTGAAGTCAATTTTGCCTTCTGCATCAACAGTAACGTTCTCAAGCAGAGCGTCACGTCTGATCGCATTGTAGATATCCGGCTCAGACTCTTTGTCCAGGTTGATAACTTTTGCATAGCAGCCGCCCTCGAAGTTGAATACTCCGTTGTCGTCCCAGCCGTGCTCGTCATCACCGATCAGAAGACGTTTCGGGTCTGTGGAAAGTGTTGTTTTTCCTGTTCCGGAAAGTCCAAAGAAGATTGCAGTGTTCTCACCGTTCAGGTCTGTGTTTGCAGAGCAGTGCATGGAAGCGATGCCTTTCAGCGGCAGATAGTAGTTCATCATGGAGAACATACCTTTCTTCATCTCTCCGCCGTACCATGTGTTGATGATAACCTGCTCACGGCTTGTGATGTTGAATACTACTGCTGTCTCAGAGTTCAGACCCAGCTCTTTGTAATTCTCAACTTTTGCTTTGGATGCGTTGTATACAACGAAATCCGGCTCGAAGTTCTCAAGCTCTTCTGCTGTAGGTTTGATGAACATGTTAGTTACGAAATGTGCCTGCCAAGCTACCTCAACGATGAAGCGGATAGCCATACGGGTATCTTTATTTGCACCGCAGAATGCATCTACAACGAACAGTCTTTTGTTGGAGAGCTCTTTTTTTGCGATCTCTTTTACTGCTGCCCATGCTTCCTGGGTTGCCGGATGGTTATCGTTTTTGTACTCATCGGAAGTCCACCATACAGTATCTTTCGAATTCTCGTCCACAACGATGTATTTGTCTTTCGGTGAACGGCCTGTATAGATACCGGTCATAACGTTAACTGCACCAAGCTCTGTCTCCCGGCCTTTTTCATAGCCTTCCAGCTCTGGTTTTGTCTCTTCCTCAAATAACTGCTCATAAGAAGGGTTGTACACAATTTCTGTGGTACCGGTGATGCCATACTTTGTTAAATCGATCTGTGCCATCTTGTAATTAACCTCTTTCCTTTGATAGTAATACTGCTTCATTCTGCAAAATGCAGAAATTTGAAGGTATCCTTTAGAAGAAACCGGACCAGCCGGCCTCTTCTACTCTAATTATACATAAAAGGCCAAAAAAATCAACTGAAAATCTTCCGTTTTTTTACAGAACGTGTCCCAAAATCTGTAAAAATTTTATAAACTTCGATTTTTCGAAGTTTTCTGACAATTGCATTTTTGTACACTTCATCCTGCAAATTGACATTTTTTGATTTTTTATGTTATAATATTAATAATTATGTTCGGAAAGAAGTTTCTTTATGTATTACGATCTGACCCGCGGGAAAATCTCCCGCTCTCTTATCCTGTTTGCCCTGCCGATGATCGCAGGAAATCTGTTGCAGCAGTTTTACAACATTGCCGACACCCTGATCGTCGGACGCGTTCTCGGAAGCAATGCGCTCGCCGCCGTCGGCTCCTCCTATACGCTGATGACGTTTCTGACTTCCATTTTTCTCGGCCTGTCGATGGGCGCCGGTGCGCTCTTTTCGATTTATCAGGGACGAAAAGATCTTTCTTCTTTAAAACTTTCGATTCTCCACGCGTTTCTGCTGATCCTTGCCGTTACGCTCGTGCTGAATCTCGCTGTTTATGCAGGCATCGAGCCGATCCTTACGTTTCTTCGCGTCCCGGATGAAGTCCGTCCCGGCATGCGGACGTATCTTCTGATTATCTTTGCCGGCCTTATTGCAACATCCGTATACAATTTCTTTTCCTGTATGCTGCGCGCGCTCGGAAACTCTTCTGTGCCGCTGATTTTTCTCGCTGTCTCTGCTGTGCTGAACATTGCACTGGATCTGCTCTTTGTCGCTGTACTGCCGTTCGGCATCGCAGGCGCGGCGCTCGCTACGGTTCTTGCGCAGTATGTGTCCGCCGTCGGTATTCTGCTCTATGTGCTGCTCCGCTGCCGCATGTGGCTGCCGTCAAAAAAAGAATGGCGTTTCAGCATTCCATTTTAAAAGAGATTCTGAATCTTTCTTCGATGACCTGCATTCAGCAGTCGGTCATGAATTTCGGCATTCTAATGGTACAGGGGCTCGTCAACAGCTTCGGTCCGGCGGTCATGGCGGCATTTGCGGCCGCGGTGAAAATTGATACCTTTGCCTATCTGCCGGTGCAGGATTTCGGAAATGCCTACTCCACTTTCACCGCACAGAATTACGGGGCCGGAAATCACGAGCGGATCCGGCGCGGCACGAAAGATGCTTTTGCACTGAGCGCTGCTTTTTCCATCGTCATTTCTCTGCTTGTCAATCTGTTCGCGCATCCGCTGATGCAGATTTTCGTGAAAGCATCAGAAATGGAGGTCATCGCGATCGGCGTACAGTACCTGCGGCTGGAAGGCTCGTTCTATCTCGCATCGGATGGCTGTTTCTGCTGTACGGGTATTACCGCGCTGTCAAACGCGCCGAGATGTCGGTTGTTCTGACCGTCATTTCGCTTGGCATGCGTGTGGCGCTGGCATACCTTTTCTCCGCCACGGCGCTTGGCGTTGCCGGAATCTGGATCGCTATTCCGATCGGCTGGGCACTGGCTGATATGACCGGACTTTTCTTCCTGCGGCGTGCATTCCGATCGCAGAAGCCTGCATAAGTTCCGAATCTTATATCGCAGTACGGTTTTCTGCGGATAAACTGCGGAACTGCCCCGGCGTCTGGTGCATGCGTTCCTGGAAGACGCGGTTAAAATAGCTGATATTTCGGAATCCGCAGTCGCTCGCAATCTTGCTGATCGCCTCCTCGGTGGAAAGCAGCAGCCGGCAGCTCTCGGCAATCCGCAGGTTATTGACATACGTCACGGCGGAAATATGCATAATCGACTTAAAGAAGCGGCAGAAAGCGCTCTCACTCATATGAAACTGGCTCGCCAGTTCCGCGATTTCGAGATCCTCACAGAAATGAGCATTCATGTATGTGAGGATCTCTTTCATTCTGCTGACACGGTAATTCGTCGAGGCATCCGTTTTTCCGCCGTTCTTTTCTGCCGCACTGTAATATCCCTGCCAGATTTTCAGAAGTTCCGCTTTTAACAGCAGCTCCCAGCCCGGTTCTTTTCTTTCCTGCAGATTTCGGATCTCCTGCATGGCCTGTGCCGTTTTTTCTGCAAGGCGTGTCCCCCGCTCTGTCTTGGATGGAAAACGGATCTCGGAGGACAGCACTGGTTCGATATACTGCTGCTGGATCCGGTCAAGCGATGTGCCGGACAGAAAACGCGGCTGGAATACAACGGCAAGAAACGTAAATTCCTGTCCGTCGATTCCCTCTACCTCATGCAGACGGTTTGCATTGACAAAGGCGGTCTCCCCTTCCCGCAGGAGAAAGGTCTCGGTATCCATATGAAAAACAGCTTCGCCCTTTACTGCATAAAAGAGCTCCACTTCCTCATGCCAGTGGCAGTACACCCGCACGGTACTCTGCAGGTCTGTCTCGAAAACGTGAATGCTCAGCGGAAAAAGCTCATCACCGTGGGGCTGTGTTTCTTTTCGGTAATTCATCTGTGAGAGCATATTTTTGTCTCCTCTCTTGTTTTGCTCTGCTGTCCCAATTGTAACACGAACTTTGCGATTCCGGCAAGTTTCCATGTTCTGCCGGCGAATCGCCCTTCCATGACCGTATTTTTCCTTCTTAAATGATAATAATTATCATATTTTATCAGCTTATTGACATTTCTTTTCATCCGCGCTATATTTTAGATACCCCGATAGGGTATGTGATTTCAAATTTTTCATCAAACTCCAGGAATACAGTCCGGCACGCTTTCGTTTCGCTGCATTCCCGGAAGAAAGCAGGTATTGTATGATAAAACAGTCTTAAAAATTGATGGTATGATGTGCGGCATGTGCGAATCCCATATGAATGATGTAGTCCGCAAGAGCTGCTCTCCAAAGAAAGTAAACTCTTCTGCAAAAAACGGCGAGACCGTTGTCATCAGCGAAGCGCCGCTCGATATTCCGTATCTGAAACAGCAGATCAAGGACATCGGATATGAGCTGGTTTCGTATACGAGTGAGCCGTATGAGAAAAAGGGATTTTTCCATTTCGGACGATAAGCGGATTTCATGCCTTTCCTTTTGCAGTTTGTGCGTCGGAAAAAAGCACCTTTTCAGAAGTTTATTTCCTTTTGGAAATCTGCCTCTGAAACGGTGTTTTCTATTTTTTATCTATGATTTGATCAGCCGCAGCAGCATCCGCAGGACGGCGGCGTTTCTTTCTCCTCTTTTTTCGGAGATTCTGCGCCCAGATCGTACCAGGTCGGGTCGATGTCGAATCTGCGGTTGTTTCCAAGATAGATCGGATGGGTCGGGTCTGAGGACAGGTAGGCGCGCTCGGTCGAAACCTTCCACTGTGCATCCCAGTCAATCTTCGGAAGTGCCAGATCGTAGTGTGTGCTGGCGCGGAAGCCGTCTTCCTCTCCCTCAATTCTTCCCTTGGCGTCTGCCGGCGGCACGGCAAAATCTGCAAAGAAGGTGTTCACACCGTCGAAATGGCCTTCGTTGCTTCTGGAGAAGGAACTGCGGTATACCGCGTTGTTGATATTATCGAAGAGCCAGAGATTCATCTTATCAATCTCTTCCCGCAGCTCCACCGGATACAGCTCCGGCGCGCCTTTTTTGTGCCATGGGCGGAAGTTGACCTCGAAATAAGTGGTCAGCCAGTTGTAATCGTTGTTGACTACCTTTCCCGTCGTTGTGTCGATCAGCGCCGGAACGGTCGTTCTTCCCTAGTAATCATCATCAGCACGGTAATACGCCTCAGAGAGGAACTGATCACCGAGCAGCGGGTCGATGTTGTTTTCATTGTAAACGTATTCCCAGCCAAGGTTTTTCTCATGCGGGGCATGTTCTACCATATTGACGGAAATCTGATCTTCCAGGCCCTCCAGCTCTCTTACGATCGCCGCGCGGTTGGACCAGTGGCACAGCTTTGCCCAGACGAGACGGTATCTCTTATTACCTTCTGCCTTCAGATCGTTTTCACCGTCGCCGAACGGAGTCGTGAAGTGATTCGGCTATCTGCGGAAATAGCCGTTTTTGTCGATCTCCGATACGGTTTCTTTTGGTCTTACGCGGATTTTTCTTCCATTTACAATCTCATAATCATAATTCGTCATTGATTTTCTGCCTCTCTTTCGCGTGTTCTATCGAATGAATTTTCAAATAGGAAAGCTTTTGCTTTCCTATCATTTCGCTATGTTTTCTATGCAGTTATCATACCATATCTGTCTGGTTACGTCTAATTGCTAATTCTTTGGAGCGGCTATAGGATTTTCTTATATTAAAAGGCCAGTGCCGCATTCTCTGCAAATGGGCGCTGGCCTTGTTTTCGGCGCTTTTTGTTTTTCAGATTTTTCCTTCCCGGCGCAGATACGCCAGAAAGCCGTTGCATCCCTCCACGACATCGCGGTACGTCGCCTCAAAATCTCCCGTATACCACGGATCCGCAATATCGCGGCCGGAACCGGTGAAGGAAAGAAATTTGTAAACCTTTCCATCCGGATCATTTTTCAGCATCCGGTTCAGATTGCAGATATTCGCGGTATCCATGCCGATGATGTAGTCGGCGCGCTCGTAATCCTTCCATGTAATCTGCTTCGCGTGATGCGGCACGAGCGGAATGTGCTCCTCGCGCAGTTTATTGACTGTCCCGTAGTGCGGCGGATTGCCGATCTCCTCGCGGCTGGTGGCGAAGCTGTCAATTTCAAAATTGTGGGCAAGGCCGAGGGAATTTACTTTGTGGGTGAATACGCTCTCAGCAAGAGTCGAGCGGCAAATATTGCCGTGGCAGATGAAAAGTACTCGTATCATAAAAATTTTTCCTCCTATAGCTATCCTCTTAATTAACGCAAATTCCAGATGCGTGGAACCACCCTTTGCAATCATTCGTGCTTATTGTTTCTAAGGCCGCTTTTACAGCCTCAGGTAGTTCAGCAGCAACACGGACTTTCCTCTTTCGGAGAAAGGATTTCATTTTTGACCACATTTTTTCAATAGGGTTCAAATCTGGACTGTATGGCGGCAAATATAGATAGGAGATCCTCGCCTTGTCTAAAAGTTCCGTCACTATTTTGGCATGATGAGAACGCATGTTTTCCATGATTACAACATCGTCTTTCTCAAGGCTCGGTATCAATTGTTTTCCCATATATTCACGAAATCGCTGTGCAGTTGTTCCACCTTGGTACGTAGTATATACCAGACTGCCGTTAAGCCGGATGGATGACAAAACAGTTGTTCCGGCAGGCGTGTTGATCGGGGTAGCATCCATGGCACGTTTCCCATGTACTGCATGTGCATAGTGTCTTGTGAGGTTTGTATTAATACCGCTTTC
>ENA-OQDM01000065-OQDM01000065.1-human-gut-metagenome-genome-assembly--contig:-NODE-65-length-68873-cov-2.431851_pt1 | contig 68873 bp, 59 predicted proteins | sample MGYA00242772_ERZ504605 | MGnify/ENA primary metagenome ERZ504605 (study PRJEB26092, sample SAMD00036348) | human gut metagenome | host: Homo sapiens | study: EMG produced TPA metagenomics assembly of... | reverse complement strand
CGCGTTTTTAGGTTTTTCCTGATTTTCGTCGGGGAGAAGCTTAGAACAGGAGAATATTCCTGCGTAGCTCAGTTGGCAGAGCATCCGACTGTTAATCGGACGGTCACTGGTTCAAGCCCAGTCGCAGGAGCCACATGAAAGCCCTTGGAAATCAAGGGCTTTTTGTTACTCTAACGAATCAAGCACGTCGTCGATCAGCGTGCGCTCGTGCGGTCCATCGGTCTTGAGCCGAGGAAAGCGCCGCAACGCGTTGGCGGGACTTGCCCCGGCCGCGCGCGCCACATTCGATTTCGACTCGCCGTGCGCCAAAGCCGTTTCCGCAAGACGGTCCACCAGCGAGTCCGACACCTTGCGGATCTGCTCGGCAACCCACAACTGCGCCAGTTCGGGGGAGAGCGCGTAATCGTCCTGCAATTCGCTTGACGCTTCCTGCACGGCCGCCCACAGCACCATAAAAGGCTTCTGATAGTAGGTGATCCGATCGTAATCGGACTCGCTTTCCAGTTGCTGCAACGCTTTGCGCTGTGACGTGTTATCGCTCATACGTTCCATCGTATGCCGAGACACGCCCGGAGCCTGTGGATAACTCATCCTCCGACCACAGGGCCGTTTCAGCTGGACAAGCACAACTTCACACTGTCATGCTGGCGATTTACCACAGCACAACGCAACGGCGCAAACACAGCAACGTGAAGGAGCCATCATGGACGAACGTGAATATCGCAGGCGAATCCGACGGAACAGAATCGCACAGGAGGAAAAGAAGCGCATCCGCCAGCAGTTGCGCCAAACCATGGTCGTATGCGCTCTGGCATGTGTCATGCTGCTCGTGTGCTGCCTATGGTCGGCCGAACCGACGTATGCGAAAACGAATGCGGCGACCGCGTCCGGTTCCTGCGCCGTCCTGATGCGATGGCCGCTGAACGGCGCGCAGGTGGTCGGCAAGTACGATGCGCCGAAACAACAGTGGCTTCCAGGCCATCGGGGTGTCGACCTGCTTGCGGACCCTCAGGAAGCCATCGTCGCGCCCGCGGACGGCGTGATCGCCTTCAGCGGCAACGTGGGAGGCAAAGCCGTGGTCACCATCCGGCATGGAGGCGACCTTTCCGGCCTGACCTCGACGTTCGAACCCGCCATTGCGGAACGCGATGTCGGCGCACATGTTGCGCAAGGGGAGCGTTTCGCGCGTGTGGAGGGCGAATCCGACCATTGCGACGAGCGGTGCCTGCATTGGGGGATAAAATCGGAAGGACGGCAATACACCAATCCGGAAAGCAAAACCCGTACGGTGAGAATCGGATTGAAAGGCCTGTGAAACAGGGGTCGACAGAACCATTGATTTTGTCCATACGTCGTGGCCTCGTCGAAAAAAGTGAAGCTCTCAGGCTATGATGCTACATGTACGACGATTACGCAGGGGAGAAATGCCATGTACAAGGAATACACGCGGCCTTTGGAACAGCAGATCGACACGGATAAGAACATTTTCTCGGTGCTTGATGAACGAGCGAACCGCACTCCGAACGATTCATTGGTCGAATACAAGAACGAGCATGGCGAGTGGTCGTCGTTCAGCGCCACCGAATTCCGTGCCAAGGTCATCGCCATCGCCAAAGGCCTGATCGCCCAAGGCATCATGCCCGGCGAATCGGTGTCCATCATCTCTCACACCTGCTGGCAGTGGACTGCGCTCGACGTGGCCATCATGTCGATCGGAGCGCTCACCGTTCCCGTATACGAGACGAATTCTCCCGCGCAGGTCAAAATGATCTTCAACGACGCCAACGTCAAAATGGCGTTCGCAGAAGATGACGCGCAACGCGACAAGATCGAATCCATCAGAAACGAATGCTCCAATCTTGGCGACGTCTACGTCATCGGACTTGGCGCGATCGACACGATGATCGAATACGGACATGCCGTGTCCGACGCCGAATTCCAAGAGCGCGAACATGCGGTCAAAGGATCGGACCTCGCCACCATCGTGTACACCTCCGGCTCCACAGGCACGCCAAAAGGCATTGAGCTCACCCATTCCAATTTCGTGTTCATCACCTATTCGGGCATTAGCTCCATGCCCGATATCGCGATGAAGCCGAACCGTCGTCTGCTGCTGTTCCTTCCACTGGCGCACGTGTTCGCACGCTACATGCAGTTCTTCTGCTTCGCAGGTAACGTCTCGCTCGGCCTATCCAGCAACTTGAAGACGATCCTGGCTGATTTCAAAGCGTTCAAGCCGACGTTCATCCTTGCCGTGCCGCGTATCTTCGAAAAGATATACAATGCGGCGTCGCAAAAGGCCGGAGCCGGCCTCAAAGGACGTATTTTCGCAGGTGCCACGCAGACGGCGCGCGACTGGTCGTACGCACAGCAGTCAGGCGAAGGCATTCCGGTTGTCTTGAATCTCAAGCATGCGCTGTACAACAAGCTGGTGTACTCCTCGATCATGGACGTGTTCGGCGGCCATGTGGAATACGCGGTTTCCGGAGGCGCTCCGCTTGATTCATCCATCGCGCATTTTTTCAATGGCGTCGGACTGCCGCTGCTGGAAGGCTACGGCATGACCGAAACCTGCGCTCCGTCAAGCGTCAATCCGACCTCCGGATACAAGATTGGCACCATCGGACTGCCTCTGCAGGGCGTGGCCATGGGTGTCGACGAGGAAGGTGAACTGTGCATCAAGAGCCCGGCCGTATGCGCCGGCTACCACAACAATCCCGACGTCACCAGGCAGCAGATTGTCGACGGCTGGCTGCATACCGGTGATCTTGGTTCCATCGACGACGAAGGCTTCGTCTCCATCGTCGGACGTAAGAAGGATCTCATCATCACCGCCGGCGGCAAGAACGTCTCTCCATGCGAAATGGAAGCGTCGATCATGACGTCGCCCGTGGTGAGTCAATGCGTGATGATCGGCGACCGCAAGCCGTTCATAGCGGCCATCATTGCGTTGGATCTTGGCGAAACGAACGCATGGCTTGCATCGAAAGGCGCGGAATGCGCGGCATCCCTCGAGGAGGCCTCCCGCAATCCGATCGTGCGCGCCGAAGTGGAACGTGCCGTCAACAAAGCCAACGAGCTCGCATCCCGTGCCGAATCGATCCGTAAGTTCGAAATCGTGCCGGACGAGTTCACCGAAGAAAACGGCTTGGTCACGCCGAGCATGAAGGCACGCCGTCAGGCGGTGGTTGATCACTACCGCATGCTGATCGACACCGTCATCTACGTTCCGAAGAAGTAGAATGCGATGATCGGCGGTAGGAATGTGCCGGCCGCAACATAAAAAGCTGGCTTCCGTCGCGGCGGTTCGACGGAGGCCAGCTTTTTCCATCTCTTGTCGGATTTCCTATGTCTGATAATCCGGATTACCTTGTTGCCGGTCTACAAGCCTGCTTCGGCGAGCGAGATATATCCCGGTTCGATCAGCGTTTTCTTCAGATTGCTGGCGCTGACCGCAAGCGCCTCTTCCTGAATGGTCGGCACTTTCATGTCTTCCATGGCGATGGATGAGATGAACGTCAGCTTCGCAAGTTTGCCCGACGTGTTGAGCTGCACGCAGGTCTGTGCGATGTCGGATGCTAAGGTCTTGCGATTTTCCAAAGCGGTCATCCACTGTTTGCCGTTCACGATATTCGGTATGGAGCTGACGTAGGCGCCGTAACCGGTGATGATCGGCCATTGCGAGTTCTGCTCGTCAAGGGAATCGCTGGTATCCTCCGTATCGGAATCGCCGTCATCGGATTCAGGCGCCTGCGCAGGATCGGGAACGGACTGTTTTTTCAGGTCTTTCTTGCCGGTGATATTGTCTACGATGCCGGAAATGGTGATGGATGGGTTGATGTCGGCCGCCGAACCGGTATATCCAAGATCGTTGAGCTCTTCGGAAGCATAGCCGGCCACATAATCATTGCAGGAGATGATGCCGTCGATGCGGGTATGGCGCGATGTGTCCTTATCCATGCCGAGACGTCCGGCGAGCGCGGATTTGACCCGCTCACTTTCGCCGCGTCGAACGCCACGGACACCCAATCGGATTCCGTGCTCGACGAGGTCAGCGTGCCGGATGGGGAAACGGCCTTCCCATCTTTGAAATACGGTCCAAGCACTGACCAAATGCCTTTGAACACGCCTTGCGCGAAAGTCGCGTCCGCTGTGCTGCCGCTTTCATTGGCGGCATCGTAGGGGAGTAGCACTTCGATATGCTTCGGATTGTCGGAGCTGGTTTTGTCGAGCTCGAGCTTGCTGACCAGCTGTTTGGCTTGAAGCTGGCCGATCTGCTCGGCCGTGGTCATCGGCACGTACACATCCGGAGTGAAACCCTGCAGCGTGTTCGACACTAACACGACTTTCATGCCCTCGTTTTGAGCGAGCTGCAATGCGGAAACCAAACGTTCCGCGGATTGGGCGTAGTCCTGGGCGTCTTCGTCGGAGGAGCTCCCATTCCATGTGATGGCGTGCGACACATAGTCTCCATATTGGCGGTCGGATTCGGTGGTGTCGGCCACCGGCGCCACTACCAGAGTGGTTTTGTCGGAGGAATCCGCATCGTCGCTGGTGCTGTTGACGTGATTCACCACGTAATCCTGCACGCTTTGGCTTTGCTTGTCGAGACTTGGCGCCGCTTTGACGGTGATGTTGGCGCCTTTGACATCATTGTCTTTCAATGATGAAACGATTTCCGGCACCAGCTTCTCCCATTTGCTCAGAGGCGTCTGCTGGGAGATGGTGATGCCGTCCGAAGGGGTGAAGATCACCACGTTGCCGGCATCGGTGGCAGTGGCGGTGCTGGGGGAGTCCGTTTCATGCGATTGCGTTTCATTGGCGGATGAGCAGGCGCCCATGGTCATGATGAGCGAGGTCGATGCCAACAGTGCGAACAGACGTTTCGTCACGGTCGTGCGGTGCAGTGTCATGCCGTTTCCTTCATGAAAATCGAATGATGATTCCTATGCTGAGCTCCGATTGTAATATCCGGACGTCAAAAAGGGCTGGATATGCGTGTGAACCATACATATCCAGCCCTTTTGAGCCTGCTGCTGGCCGTTCAGCCAAAGGTTATTTCGCTAGGTCATTCGGCCAGAGCCTTGGCGAGATTCTCGTCCAAAGCGTTCATGAAGCCTCGGTGTCAAGCCAGGCCTGATCCGGACCAACGAGCATGGCGAGATCCTTGGTCATCTGACCGCCTTCAACGGTAGACACGATGACCTTCTCCAAAGTTTCGGCGAAATACTTGACTTCCGGAGTGTTATCCAAGTCGGCGCGGTGCTTGAGACCGCCGGTCCAAGCGAAAATCGATGCGATCGGATTGGTGGAGGTCTTCTCGCCCTTCTGCCAGCGGCGGTAGTGGCGGGTCACAGTGCCGTGTGCGGCCTCGGCCTCGACGGTCTGGCCGTCAGGGGTCATGAGCACGGAGGTCATGAGGCCGAGAGAGCCGAAGCCTTGCGCCACGGAATCGGACTGCACGTCGCCATCATAGTTCTTGCAGGCCCAAATGTAGCCGCCATGCCACTTGAGGGAGCTGGCCACCATGTCGTCGATCAGACGATGCTCATAAGTCAGGCCCGCTGCGGCGTACTTGTCTTTGTATTCGTTTTCGAACACTTCGGCGAACGTATCCTTGAACTGGCCGTCGTATGCCTTGAGAATCGTGTTCTTGGTGGAAAGATACACCGGATAGCCGCGCATCAGACCATAGTTAAAGCAGGCGCGGGCGAAACCACGGATGGAATCGTTCACGTTGTACTGCACCTGTGCCACGCCGCCGTCGGCACCATAGTTGTACACGACATGTTCGATCGGCTCGGAACCATCTTCCGGAGTGAAGGTGACGGTGAGCGTGCCTGCCCCCGGAACCTTGAAATCAGTGGCCTTATACTGGTCGCCGAACGCATGGCGGGCTACTACAATCGGCTTGGTCCAGCCGGGAACCAGGCGCGGAACGTTGCTCATCACGATCGGCTCGCGGAAAATGGTTCCGCCGAGAATATTGCGGATGGTGCCATTGGGGGACTTCCACATCTTCTTCAGGCCGAATTCCTTGACACGCGCCTCATCCGGCGTGATGGTGGCGCACTTTACGCCGACATGTTCACGCTGGATGGCCTTCGCCGCGTCGACGGTCACCTGATCGTCGGTGGCATCGCGGTTTTCGATGCCGAGATCGTAATATTCGAGATCCACGTCGAGGTATGGAAGGATCAGGCGATCCTTGATATCTTTCCAGATGACGCGGGTCATTTCGTCGCCGTCGAGTTCGACGACCTTGCCTTCGACCTTGATTTTGGCCATGTGTTGCCCTCCTGTCGGGATTGAAGGTGATAAGTTCCTGTCTTATAACGAACGTGTTAACGGCACCTGTTAATGTCCAAAAACGGTGTGGCGGCAGGTGACACGCTCTTGCATACTGTCATTGCTGAGCATTAGCCTTGAAAACATGTCTCAGGAAATTGAAATCGGTTTGGGCAAGAAGGGCCGTCTGGCATACTCTCTGGACGACGTTTCCATTGTTCCCTCCCGTCGTACTCGCGATCCGCAGGATGTGTCCACCTCGTGGCAGGTTGACGCTTATGAATTCGACGTGCCGGTTATCGGCGCTCCGATGGATTCGGTGACCAGCCCGGCCACCGCCATCGCCATGGGCAAGATGGGCGCGCTTGGGGTGCTCGACCTCGAAGGCCTGTGGACCCGCTACGACGATCCGCAGCCGCTGCTTGACGAGATCGCCGAACTGCCGGCCGAAAGCGCGACCGAGCGTATTCAGCAGATCTACGCCGAGCCGATCAAGCCGGAGCTCATTGTCGAGCGTCTGCATGAGATTCGTGACGCCGGCGTCACCGTTGCGGGCGCCCTGTCCCCGCAGCGCACGCAGGACTATTATTCGACCGTGCTCGAAGCGGGCGTCGACCTGTTCGTCATCCGCGGCACGGTCGTTTCCGCCGAGCACGTCTCCCAGGATCACGAGCCATTGAACCTGAAGAAGTTCATCTACGATCTGGATGTGCCCGTCATCGTAGGCGGCGCCGCCAACTACACCGCGGCCCTGCACTTGATGCGTACCGGCGCGGCCGGCGTGCTCGTCGGCTTCGGCGGCGGCGCAGTATCCGCGAACCGCAACACCATCGGTGTTCACGCTCCGATGGCCACCGCCATCGCCGATGTGGCCGAAGCCCGCCGCGACTACATGGACGAGTCCGGCGGCCGTTACGTCCAAGTGATCGCCGACGGCGGCATGGGCGACTCCGGCAGCTTCATCAAGGCGTTCGCGCTTGGCGCCGATGCCGTGATGCTTGGCTCTCCGCTGGCCCGTGCCGAGGAAGCTCCGGGCAAGGGCATGCATTGGGGTGCCGAAGCCCGTCATCAGACGCTTCCGCGCGGCTTCCGCACGAACGTCGGCACCGTCGGCACCCTGGAAGATATCATGTTTGGCCCCAGCCACAATGCGGACGGCACCACCAATTACATTGGCGCGCTCCGTCGTGCCATGGCAACCACCGGCTATGTCGATCTCAAAAGCTTCCAGCGTTGCCCGGTCACGGTCGCTCCGACCCGCTGAACAAGCTTTGCGGTAAAGCCTGAATAACGGTTCATTGATCCTGTAGCGTCATGCTGCAGGATCTTTTTTTGTTATGTTTCCCCGGCTAAGAAAGTCAGGTTGGAATGATTAGCTATACATCGCAAATGAAAGAGCAGAGGTGAGATGAATGGCAGCGCATAGAAGTGGCGATTCCCGACGTTTGGACCCGTTGTCCGGACGATTCACGGATTACATCGTGATCGATACGGAAACAACCGGATTGAGTGTGCGCAAAGGTGCCAAGCTCATTGAGATCGGCGCGGTCAAAATCCGTAATGATGAGCTGGTTGACGAATTCGACCAGCTCATCAACCCGTTCGAACACGTCCCGTCAAGAATCACTGGTTTGACGGGAATCGACGATGGCATGCTGCTCGGCAAACCGGATGTGCGTGAAGTCATGGATGAGTTTGCACGCTGGTGTTCGGACACAGCCGTGGTCATGGCGCACAATGCGTCCTTCGACATGTCGTTCCTCGACAATGCTGTACAGCTCGCTTACTCGGAGCGAGACGCGCGCTTTGCGCACCATTTCGTCGACACTCTGGACCTCAGCCGTCGACTGCATCCGGAAAAACGAAGCCACAAAGTTTCCACCCTCATCGTCGACTACCACATCGCCGACATGGAGGAGCACCGCGCATTGTCCGACGCCAGGCAGGAGTGGATGCTGTACCGCGCCATGCGTGACGAGGCCGAGCTGCTCGGCATGCTCTGACAGCCTAACGTCGTTCGAACACTTCGATCCGGTATTCTCCCACAGGTGTCTGTTGATTTGTGGATGGATTATTTGTTCGGCTTCGTGCCGCAGCAGGCGTCATCTCCACTGGCGGAGAACATTGCATTGGGTGCGAAGTTCAGAGCGAAACCGCTCTGTTGGTGGGAGACGTTGGCTGAATCGGATTTGGCGTCATTCGTGATATTTGCCCTCTGTGAGGGCTCCGTTCCGGCAACGAACGAGGCGATATCTCCTGGAACGCCTGCGCTACGTAACTGACGCACGGTGACTGGAATTGTGCCGATGCTGCTTTCCGAGGTGAACGCGACCACTCCGGCAGGGAAGAACGCTTTGAAGAAGTGGATTGGATTCAACTTCGTCAGTGTTAAGCAGCAGGAAGAATACGGTTTTCGCACCAATACTCTTTAAGCGCATGGACTCTCCAAGGTTCGTGATGCTGGAGATGATGCTGAACAGCAGCAGCGGAACCACCAGTGCGGTAATTGCGTTGGACCAGATGGAACCCACCGCGCCGACATAATCAGTGTGGCCGTTGAAAGCGATTCCCAAAATGATACCGAATGCCGTTGCAAGCAACACGCGTGTGGTGAAACCCGCGTTTTTCTTACGTTTGAGAAACGCCAGGATGACGAACAGGATCGCGGCTACGCCGAGGGCGATCCAATCATATGCGATGTCTGACATTACTATCATTCCCTTCCCAAAAAATGGTGATACATTACGTGAGATACCCCCACGTTCATGTCGGACATCAATCTATCCGCTCCGTCTCCGGCGCAACGCCTTGTAGTTATTGCTGTTTTCCATAGTCGTCTATCAGACGGTAGTCATTCCGAGGCACGCATGCTGACATTCCAGCGCTCCACAAGTCATTCCGAGACGTGGTTGTTTTGCGTTTAGGGAGGGCTCGTTTTAAGATGGAACGTCGGATAACTGGCTTCGTGTCTGGATTTGTGAGAGCCGGAGGAATTGGAGATTAGACATGGCATTAAGTGCCGCGATTATTCTTGCGGCGGGTGAGGGCACCCGCATGCGTTCCAACAAGCCGAAAGTGCTGCACACTTTGGCCGGAAAGACGTTTTTGAACCGTGTGATGGACTCCGTGTCGGCGCTCGACCCTGAAACGTTGGCCGTGGTCGTGCACTACCAGGCGGAACGAGTCGCCGAAGCGGCCCGCTCCTACAATGAGCGTGTCACCATCGTCAATCAGGACGACATTCCCGGCACCGGGCGAGCCGTGCAGTGCGCCATGACGCAGTTGAAGGAGCAAGGCGGTCTTGACGGCTCGGTGCTGATCGCAGCTTCGGATATGCCGCTGCTCGACGCCGACACGTTGAACCAGCTGCTTGCCTTCCATGAGCAAAGCGGCAACGGAGCCACCGTGCTCACCACCATTCTTGACGATCCTACTGGCTATGGTCGCATCATCCGCGACAGCAAAGGCAACGTGCTGCGCATCGTGGAACAGAAGGACGCCAACAGCAGCGAACTGGCCGTGCATGAAGTGAACACGTCCGTCTACGTGTTCGATGCCAAACTGCTGGCTGAAGCGATCGCCAACCTCAAATCCAACAACGCCCAAGGCGAGTTCTACCTGACCGACGCACTCGAAACCGCCAAAGCCAACGGTGCCGTCGGTGCGTTCGCCGCCCCCGACCCGTTGAGCGTCGAAGGTGTCAACGACCGCGTGCAGCTCGCAGCGCTCGCCAAAGCTCACAACAAGCGTATCTGCGAGCATTGGATGCGTAAGGGCGTGACCATTCTCGACTCTGAAACCACGTGGATCGAAGATGACGTGCGTATCGAACGCGATGCGGTGATCCTTCCCGGATGCTTCCTGGAAGGCCAGACCGTGATCGGCGAGGGCGCGCAGGTCGGCCCATACACAACACTTATCAGCGCGGTCATCGATGCCGACGCCCATGTGGAGCGTTCCCGCGTGCAGGAAACCCACATCGGTCGCGCGGCCAACATCGGTCCGTGGACGTACCTGCGTCCGGGCAACGATCTTGGCGAGGAGTCCAAGGCCGGCGCCTTTGTGGAAATGAAGAAGGCGCACATCGGCAACGGCACCAAGGTGCCGCATCTGAGCTATGTCGGCGACGCGACTTGGGTGAGCACACCAATATCGGCGGCGGTACCATCACCGCCAACTATGATGGCGTGCACAAGCACCACACCACCATCGGATCGAACGTGCACGTCGGTGCCGGCAACCTGTTCGTGGCCCCTGTCGAAGTCGGCAGCGGCGTCACTACCGGAGCCGGTTCCGTGGTACGCCACGACGTTCCGGACGATTCCATGGTCTATTCCGAAAACACACAACATGTAGTAGAGGGCTGGAAGCCCGAATGGGAGCGCTGAATATGCCGGCAGTACAAGATTCCATCGACGCCATTCGCATCGCCGCCGCCGCGGCCGACCGTATGAAGGCCACCGACCTTGTTGCCTTCGACGTCACCGAACCATTGGCCATTACCGACGCGATGCTCGTCGCCACCGCTTCGAACGAACGTCAGGTGTTGGCGGTTGCCGAAGAGATCGAAAAGGACCTGTATCTCAAAAGCGGCAAGCGTCAACCGCGTTCCCGCGAAGGCTTGACCGAAGGCCAGTGGGTGCTGCTCGACTATGGTGATTTCGTGATCCACGTCATGCATCAGGAGTCCCGCGACTTCTATCGCCTCGAACGCTTGTGGAAGGATTGCCCGAGCATCGACCTGCAGCTCGAACATCCGGAGACTTCCGACGAAGAGACCGCGGAAACCGCGGAATAACACGTATGAACATGCTTTCCCGTATAGATGCGGAAGGCATGTTTTCATATCAAGCGAAGCAGTTTTCGCAAACATTCCATAATCGAGAAAGCAACGGAGAGCAGCAGCATGCCTCGAAACGTCGAACTTGAGCATAACAGCGCAGTACCGGAACACGTGCACGCCATCACGCTGGTGCGTCACGGACGTACCGCCTACAATGCGCAGCATCGTCTGCAAGGCCAGATCGACATTCCCCTCGACGAAGTCGGACAATGGCAGGTTCGCCAGACGGCCGACGCATTGCGTGAACTGTATGTTGATCGTCGTCCCGATATTCCGAACCGGCTGGTCATCTGTTCCGATCTGGGGCGTGCCGCAGCCACCGCGCATGCGTTCGCCGACCCGCTGGGCTTGGAAGTGCATCCCGACATCCGCGTGCGTGAACGCAGCTTCGGCGATTGGGAAGGCATTCCGGTTGAGGAACTCGCGCAACGGTACCCGGAAGACTATCGTTCCTGGGCTGAATTCCGTGGCGGCGAACTCAAATACGGTGCCGAACCCAAGGAGGAAGTCGGACGTCGTGGCGTCGAAGCGTTGAACGATTGGGCGTTCCGTGCCGGATCCGACACGGACTTGTACGTGTTCTCGCATGGTGCATGGATTTCCCAAACGTTGCAGACGCTGCTGGGAATGGCGGATGCGCATGGCGATTTCGCCGACATTTTGTCGATGCGCAACGCTCACTGGGTGCGGCTCATTCCATTGGAGATCGGTTCCACATTGCGTTGGCGTTTGATGGACTACAATCACGGTCCCGCTATCGCCGATTCCGAGGAATGGGAGCATCCCAGCCTGTAGCCAGCCTGTAGCCGGCCGATACATGATGTCGGACGCTGGTCTGTCACCGCTTTTTCAAGCTTTTCACAGAATCGCCAGTACTTTCATAGCGAAATTAGCTATCGTCATGGCTTGTGAAAAACTTTTTTAAGGGAATCTCTTTTTCGTCGATTTGCGCGGGTGCGCTGGCGGCGGTCACGTCATTCCTACTTTCCGCGAAAATCGGTATCGCGGGATCGGTGATTGGTGTGGCCGCGGGGTCGGTTGTTTCCGCGGTTGCCACGCAGGTCTATAAGAACGTTTTGAAGGCATCAGGGGAGAAGATCCAACAGGCCGTGCCGTTCCCGTCGAGTAGCGAGACGGTTTCGAATGAGCGAGCTGCGGATGAAACGCAGGTGCTTGGCTCTTCCGAACAGGATGATGAGACGAGGATTATTGGATCGTCTCCTGTTGCGTCGGATGTCACGATGGTATTGTCTGCCGATACGGCTGCGGTAGCGCAGTCCGGTTTACCGCGCGTCATTTCCTCCGGACAGGAATATGCGGATGCGACTCGTGCGCTCGGCGATATTGCCGGGGCAGGGGAGACTTCCGTTTTCCCGAACGGACAGCGTGGCGTCAGCGATGTTGGCGTAGTTACCGGTAAGACCGGAACACTCGGAAGCGCGCATGATGCCCGAGTACAGCATGCTGGGCAGCGTTCCTCGAATTGGTTGCATAGCAAGTACGCTCCGGCGATCATCGCATTCGTCAGTGCTTTGGTTGGTGTGGGAGTGAGCGCGGGATTGATTCTTGCTTTCACCGGCGGTCAGGGGACGGACACCGTGGTGCGTGACGTGGTGCATGAGAAGGTTGTACCTTCGCATGGAAATACCGATGACTATCAGACTGGCGGCGGGCAGACCCCCGTGCAAAAGCCTAAGTCCGATTCCACGGATTCGAACGACGAAACCACCACGGACGGCAGCGACAAAACCACCAACGGATCCACCGACTCGTCCACTTCCAACGGCACATCGAGCAATACCAATGGATCCACGTCCGGAAACAGCGGGTCGTCATCCGATAATTCCAGCAATGGTTCCAGCCAGAACGGAACGGATTCGTCCAACGGCACTGGCTCAAACGGAGGCACGTCCGGCACCACTGGTGATGGCTCATCATCCGGATCCGGAAACAGCGGAACCGATGGTTCGACTGGCACTGGCACGTCGGGATCCACCGACGGTACTACCGGCTCGACGGGAGATGCAAGTAGTAACTAATGTCGCTGGTGGCGCACTTCCCATGTCGCCCGCATAAGGTTCACATAAGGTGATTGCGTAGTGCGGTTTTACTCATGCCAATTCCTCAGTGCGGGCGACACGCCGAAATTTGCGTGACTTATGTCTGCGATGTATATTATACAGAGTTTGCAGGGCAGACTTTGGGGCTATGGCGCAGCTGGTAGCGCATCTCCATGGCATGGAGAGGGTCAGGGGTTCGAATCCCCTTAGCTCCACGATTATCGAGGGCCACTCCGTAAGGGGTGGCCCTTTTTGTTGAAACGACACTGTTTCGCGGACGTGCTTGCCGAACCTCAAAAACGGTTCAAGGTGATAGAAACCGGTTATAAGGCGGTAAAGAAACAGGACTTCCACGACGACGCGGAGAACCTTCGGCAAGATCGTATACAAGCCGAACAGACGGACGCATGAACGACCTGTGTCGGCAGGGGTGTCGGCGACGGACGGTAGAGCGACATGGGCTTATTGTTAATTTTCATTCATAGATGCTTTGTCTTGTCTTATGAGTGCTTCTAATTTATAATTCTCATAAAATATAAATGACTTTTTGAAAGCAGTGACCGTTATGAGCATGGAATACAGGACTTTGGCGCGGCTGTTCCACGCCGACAGGAGCATGGACTCCTACGCCAACCACGACCGGCTCGTCAGACAACGCCTCGAAGCGGACTCCACATTCACAACCGGAATCGGCACACCCTTGGGCGAACTGTTCATCGCCACGCCGCGCTGCGTGTGCATGCTCACACAGAAGGTGCTCCTCGCCGAACGCCAGGTATCGGCCATGTGGCGGAGCATCCCAGGAGTCATGCGGTGGAACTACATCTACCACGCCATATCCGAGGAATTGCTCGCCACCAACGAGATGGAGGGGGTCAGGTCGACGCGGAAGGAGACGGAAGCCGCCGTGGCCGCAGCCCGGCAGGCCAGGACCGAGGGCGACATGGAGAAGGCCAGGTTCGGCGAGTTCGCGAAACTGTATCTCAACCTCACCAATCGCGACGTTGAACTGCCCAAGACTCTCGAGGACATCAGGGACATCTACGACAAGATAGCCCTCGACGAGATCGACGACAAGAACAGACCCGACGGGGAGCTGTTCAGGAAAGGCGATGTCGAGGTCCAAGGACCGCACGGCACCGTCATCCACAGCGGCGTCAGCAGCGAGGCGCGGATATCAGCGCTGCTCGCACAGATGATGGACCTCGCCCGGTCGGATACCATACCGTTCCTGCAGCGGGCGATAGCCAGCCACTTCCTGTTCGAATACATCCACCCGTTCTACGACGGCAACGGCAGGACAGGCAGGTATCTGCTCGCGCTCTACCTCAGCAACGATCTCACTCTGCCCACCGTGCTGTCCCTCTCCAGGACGATCGCGGAGAACAAGAACGAATACTACAAGGCGTTCACTGAGGCCGAGGACAAACTCAACAGCGGGGAACTCACGTTCTTCGTATACACCATCCTCGGACTCATCGAACGGGCGCAGGAATCCCTGATCGAGGAGCTCGGCGTCAAAATCGACCAGCTCGACAAGGCGACCGTCCTGCGTGACGAGCTACGGAGGGAACATGCACTGTCCACGAACGCGACCCTGCTTCTCTACGCAGTCATGCAGGAGGAGCTGTTCGACACCACCAAGTCCATGACGCTCGAAGATGCAGGCGGCGACCTCATGCTGACGAAACAGACGATCCGCAAATACGTGGATGAGCTGGCGGGCGCGAGCCTCATCGAGTTCACAGGAAGACGCCCTCTCAGATTCAGGGCCTCCGGGGCGTTGCGTACGCGCATACAAGCAAAGCGAGAATGGGGGATGGAATAAAATGCCTTTGTGCTTTCTCTGGCAGATACTGTCTGACATATCTAAGCCAGCAAACAAGAATTGCCACATCGAAAAAAGCCCAGGCTAAATCGGAAATGTCTGAATCTGCATAAATTCTTTTGAGGGAAAAACCCATCAATGGAATAAAGGAATTCACACACAATATCTAAACCAAGTGCGGATATCGGCATGCTGCAGGCTTTGTCTTTGAACCCATTGCGAATCAACTCGACGTGCATATCGTCCAGCAGATACCGCTGATGCCAACCCAAAATCAATCCTTTCTTTTCCATGATTGATTGGATAGCGGATGATCGTGGTCTGACGCCTCAGCAAAGTGCGAAACAGGTGTTATCTCTCCTAAATTCGGTTTCAGATGGAGCGCGTATGTGATGTTATTCACGTTGGGCGAACATGCGTTGTGGGGTTTCTTGTCGTAGTCTGAAAGTATACCCGCATTCCATGGGCATATAGACGAAAGGACGGCATCATGGCAGATCTCACCGATGAGATGAAGGAATTCCTCAACAGCAACCTCGCATGGGTGGCCACCATCAGCAAAGAAGGCCAGGTCGATCTCGGTCCGAAGATGAGCATGTTCATCATCGACAACAACCATATCGGCTACCACGAGCGCACCGCGGGCCAGACATACCGTAACCTGCTTGACGGCAGTGATCTGGTCGTCGCGGTCGCCAACCTCGAACAGAAGAAGGGATACCGTTTCCGCGGCAACGTCGTGCTGCATTCCGATGACGCCATCTATGACGAACAGGTCAAAGTCGCCGAAGAACGCGGCACGAAAAAGCCGATGACCATTCCGGTTTTGGAGATCACGGAAATTCAGGATCTCACTCCGGGCGCTACGGCAGGCAAAACCATCGTCAAGGACTGATCGGTTCCATACTGAACCAGTCGAAACGACAATATCGGAGAACCGCAGACGGGACTGTATGTCCGGTCTGCGGTTCGCTGTTATCGGAACGGAAGATCGCGAATCTGCAGCATATCGTTCGCGGCGGTTCGACCATGGATTCCTATACGGCAGTTGCATGCATGGGTTGTGGATAAGTGTGGATAAGTGTTCGCTCATCCACTTATCCACAGATTTTCTTAAAGAGGTGGCGGGCGAATATTGGTTTCTGCCATGCTGGTCTGCACGCATAAGCGAAGACGCCTATGCGACAACCGACAACCAAAGAAGGTGAACCATGACACAACACACCATACGCCGCCGATGGACCTCCATGCTTGCGCTGGGCATGATCGCGGCTCTTGCCATGCCGGGCACGGCCCAAGCCACGCCGCAACTCGGCGATTTAGGCGTCAAGCAGTCCATGAGCGTGAAGGCAAGCAACGGGGAAAGCCTCGAGGCAAGGACCTCCGCGCCATCCAGCTTGCCACATATACCGCCGCAAGCGTGGACGGCAACACGATCGTCGGCTACGATCTGACCACGAACACGGCATTGGCATCCGACATCACCGCGGCAGCCAAAGCGGCCGGAGCCACCGATACGAACCTTACCGTCAACGGCAAAAACGATCCGATGGTGTGGGTGGTGAAGAACCTGACCGACTCGCGCAGCGATCCATGGAGCGGAAAGCTACGCAACTTCTGCAACAGCCTCGCCAAACAAACCAACTTCGCCAAGCAGGATGGAACGGCGGTTTCCACACTCAGCCAAGACAAAGCCACCATGTCGACCGGCAACGTACTCGTACCGGGAATCTACGCCATCGTGGACCGTACACCGGCGACAACCACACTAAGCAGCGGCACCGCCATCAAAACAACCGCGTCCATCATGATGATGAACGGCACCGCGGTCAACGGCGTCAACCAACTACGTACGGCCGGCGGCACGACCCTGACCCTCGGGCAAGTGATCTACAAGGTATCCAACGTGGAATCGCCAGACAAAAAAGTCAACGTCGGCAGTGCCTGGAAAGACAGCGCATCCGAAGCGATAGGCAAGGACCTGACCTACCGTGTGACGCAGAAAATCCCCAACTGGACAGGCTACGAGCACTACTATCTTGCGTTGAACGATACGCTTGGCGCGGGTCTCGACTATGGTTCGCTCACCTCGATCACCGTCGGCGGCAAAGCATTGGCGAGCACGTTCTACAAGGAAAACGTCAACGGCAAAACCATCAGCTGGCTGTTCGGCGTCAACGGAGACATTCTCGCCTCGGACGCATCAAAGGCGGCCCTGCCGGTCGGCGCGACGATCACAGTCACCTACAAGGCCAGACTCAACGGCAATGCGGTCATCGGAAGCCCCTGCAACGTCAACTCCATCGACTTGGAATACTCCCACAATCCCAACGCATGGCAGGACCACAACAACCAGCCCGGCAACGAGGTTAAAGTCTGCACCGGTGAAATCGCATTACGCAAGGTCGACGCCAAAAGCCAAAAGCTCACCGGCGCGAAATTCGCCATCGCCCAAGGCGCCAGCGACAAAACGCCTTTGAAACTCGTGGCCCTCGGCAACGGCACCTACCGCCTCGCCACCAGCGGCGATACCACCACAACCACCACATTCGAAGCCGGCGAAACCAAAATCCAAGGACTCAAAGGCGAATACACCATCACCGAAACACAAGCGCCCCAGGACTACTCGTCGCTCATGCTGCCCAGCGCAGTCGTCACCGTCAACGTTGACGACACCAACATGACGTGGAGCCTCGACGTCAAATCCGACCCCAACAACCTCATCAAAAAAGGCGACAGCCACACCGTGGTCGTCACCAACATCCGTACCATCACCGAAATACCGTTGACTGGTGCGGCAGGCCTCACCATGCTCTTCAGCATCGCGGCACTCCTCTTCATAGGAGGCATCGTCATGCTGCGCATGTGCCGATCAAGCAACGACTAGCCAACATCCGACAATAGGCAACACATGGCGATTCCCCCGCATAGCAAACCACGGCACAAAAAAGCGCCCAACAAACGCAGCATCATCCGATGGTGCGTGGGAACCGCCATGCTCACCGCAACGGCACTCATCATCAGCATCCCCCTGATCATGCGCGCCGAAGACAACATCCAACAAGCAGCCAACGTCAAAGCGTACGCAGCCACCATCACCAACACCGCAAACAAGGCAATCCAAGAAAGCAAACGGCAGGCGAAACTCTACAACGCGCGCCTCGCAAACCAAACCAGCAACCAAACAGACGGCGAACCCGCAACGCAAAATCCCGACGAATACAATCGGCAACTCGTCATCCCACCCAGCGACGTCATGGCAACCATCAACTACCCGAAACTCGGCATCAGCCTACCCATACGCCACGGAACAAGCGAACAGACGCTCGCCATCGGCGCAGGGCATTGGGAAGGCACATCCCTGCCAATCGGGGGAGCGGGAACCCATACCGTCATCACCGCACACCGGGGCCTCGCCGACAAACTCATGTTCACCAAACTCGACCAAGCCCGAGAAGGTGACGAATTCACCATCACCACCCTCGGCGAAACCCTCACCTATCAAGTGCAAACAATCCGCACCATCACCCCCGACGATTTCACCTGGATAAACAAACACGACGCCAGCGCCGATCAGGCCACCCTTATGACCTGCACCCCATACGGCATCAACACCCACCGGCTTCTCATCATAGGAACGCGCGTCCCCAACCACGACGAATGCCCGCCAGAAACAGGATGCCTCACCGACGGAACCCTCTCCACCACGCATTCGCGCTCACAGCCATCTGGCGACCCTCACCACACTCGCACGGCATAGCTACAATGAAATGCATGATCGACGAAGTACTCTTCCTGCGCCACGGACGCACCGCATACAATCTCGCAAGACGACTGCAAGGCCAAATCGACATTCCCCTCGACATCGTCGGCAGGTGGCAGGCCGACCAAAGCGCTTATGAACTCGCCAAAACATACTATTGGGCGAAAGTCGCGCACATCGCCGACCATAATGATGAACTCGCCCAACCCGCGTACGAGGGCGCGTATCTCGCCGATCTTAACGAAATCAACGAGGCACCGGCCGCGAGCCGACGCATGGTCGTCGTATCATCCGACCTTTTCCGCGCCCAACAGACCGCTCACGCCATCGCCGACCTTCTCGGACTTGACGTAGCCCTCGACCCACGCCTGCGCGAACGCAGCTTCGGCGAATGGGAAGGCATGACCCGCGAGGAAATCCTCGAACAGTACGCCGACGACTACCATTCATGGCGTGCCCACACCGGAGGCGAAACCAAGCATGGCGTCGAAAGCCGCAGGCATACCGGCCAGCGTGGCTCCCAAGCCATACGAAGCATCATCGCCGAACATGCCGATGATCCGACGGCCACCACGCTGCTCGCAGTCGGCCATGGATCGTGGATCGTGGCCACCGTCGCCGTGCTGCTCGACATGGATCCGGACGACCTCAACAATCTCGGAGCCATGCGCAACGCCTTCTGGACGAGCATGAGCGTCAACACAGGCGGTTCCAACGGTCCTGCGGATCCCGACACATGGCAGTGGAAGCTCGACGCCTTCAACCAAGGTCCCGCCATCGCCGCGCTTACCGATTGGGAGAATGGGCCGAAGGAATTGCGAGGCCCCAACATGCCATTGTGGAAGCCCATCGTGCAGTGATCCGCAGTAACCGCAACGATCTGCAGTGACTGTCGCCTGCCGCGGACGCATGCGTCGAACATGAATTCTCGATGAAATCTCAGGCACGCGGCCGGCCAACTCTCAAGGTGGGACTATCCTAAATAAGGTTGTTTGCCCGAATGTTCCAGATCGATCGCAAGAGACCGATCGCCGGAGATGTTGGATTCGGGCTGCCGTACAGCGATAGAACGTCGGAAAGCGCGAAAGGCGGGTGAGAGACATGTTGAGAATGTTCAGAACGATTAACGGCCAGGTGGAGCAGATCCAAAAACCCGAAAACGGATCTTGGTTATGCCTTTCGGATCCGACGGATGTGGAACTCGCCAACGTTTCCATGGAAACCGGCGTTGATCTCGCCGACCTGCGCGCCCCGCTTGATGACGAAGAACGCTCCCGCGTGGACGTGGAAGACGATTACACGATGATCATCGTCGACATTCCAACCGTCGAAGAGCGCGGCGGGCGAGACTGGTACGAGACCATCCCGTTGTCGATCATCATCACGCAGTCGGCCATCATCACCGTCTGCATGCAGGACACTCCGGTGTTGCACCCGTTCATGGAAGGTACGATCCGCGGTTTCAACACGTATATGAAAACGCGTTTCATCCTGCAGATCCTGTACCGCAACGCCACCATGTATCTGCGGTATCTGCGTATCATCGACCGCGAAAGCGACAAGCTCGAACTCAAACTGCGCCATTCCATGCAGAATCGTGAGATTCTCATGCTGCTCGAACTGAGCAAAACGTTGGTCTACTTCACCACGTCGCTCAAATCGAACGAAATCGTGATGGAAAAGCTGACCACGCTGCCGCGCATCAAGCAGTATCCGGAAGACGAGGATCTGCTCGACGACGTCATCACCGAAAACAAGCAGGCAATCGAGATGGCCAACATCTACAGCGGCGTTCTTGCCAACATGACCGACGCGTTCGCGTCGATCGTGTCGAACAATCTGAACAACGTGATGCGCATCTTCACGATCATCTCCATCACGCTGTCGATTCCGACATTGATCTTCTCAATGTACGGCATGAACTTCCAGGAGGGCATGCTAGGCATGCCGTTGACGGACAAGCCGTGGGGCTTCGCCGTGATCATCGGAATCTCGCTGGTCGTTTCGGCCATTGTCACCTGGTTCCTGACGCGTTCGCGCATGTTCAAGTAGAATCGCGTAGAATCGCGCGTATGCTACGTCTGTCACGTCTGTCACGAAATATCGCGGCGCTGGTATGCGCCGCTTCGACCGTATTGGGCACGAGCGCGTGCGGCACTTCCATTTCCGTAGTGACCAATGGTCTCGCGCAGGGGCCGACCATTGCGATTGGCGTGGCCGCGGACCAGCCTGGTTTGGGTTTTCTGCATGGGGGAGAGTATTCGGGTTTCGATATTTCCGTGGCGCAATATGTGGCGAACACGCTGGGATTCGCGAAAAAACAGATCGTGTTCAAACAGGTGCTGCCGTCGACGCGCGTTTCGTCACTTGAAGATGGCACCGTGGACATGGTGGTCGATGCTTTCGCCGCTGATGACGTTCAGGATGGTGAGGTTGAGCTTGCAGGACCGTATCTGACTGTGCATGCGGCATTGTTGGTACGTTCCGACAGTGCGGGAACCATCACCGGAACCGATGATCTTGCCGGAAGGACGGTATGCGTGGCCAAAGGAGGAATACCCTCCTACAGCGTGCGAAATCTTGCGGAAGATGTGACCGTGAGCGAACGCGACACGTATCCGCAATGCGAAACGGCATTGATGATCGGGCAGGCGGACGCCATCGCGGCAGATGACGCCATAGCGGCGGGCCTCGCATCCAACAGGGGAGGCGGATATCTCAAGGTCATAGGCGAAACGTTCGGCGAACGTTCGTACGCGATCGCGGTCAAATCCGGCCAATCCACGCTGGCCAAACAGATCGACGCCGCATTGCAGTCCATGATGGACGACGGCTCGTGGAAGCAGGCCATAGACAAGATGAAACAGTCGATCGGCTACGTTCCCGACATGTCGCTCAACCCTCCCGCGATAACGCTCTCGGCAGCGTCGGAAGGCTGACGGCCCCCGCCTTGCGTGACGCTTTGCAAAACGCTTCTTGCATAATGATTGACGCCTTGCGAAGTGTCCAGTTGCGCGGCTAGTTTCATGCATTATGAGTGACATTGAGAAAAGCGCGCAGACGCAGTCGAACGAACCAGCCGAACCGTCGTTCCGTTACAACGCGGATTTGGCTCAGGGCATTGAGGAAAAATGGCAGAAGATTTGGGATGACGAAGGCACCTTCTGGGCCGCCAACGTCAATGGCGATCTGAAGGACGGCAAGGGCCGCAACGCCGAAGGACGCCCGTCGTACTTCGCCATGGATATGTTCCCGTACCCGTCGGGCAAGGGCCTGCATGTGGGCCATCCGCTCGGCTACCTCGCCACCGATGTGGTCAGCCGCTACCACCGCATGAAGGGCGAGAACGTGTTGCACGCCATGGGCTACGACGCCTTCGGTCTGCCGGCTGAGCAATATGCAGTCCAGACCGGCCAGCATCCGCGCATCACCACCGAGCAGAACATCGCCAACATGCGCCGCCAGCTGCATCGTATGGGCCTGAGCTTCGACAACCGCCGCTCCTTCGCCACCATTGACCCGGGCTATGTGCGTTGGACTCAGTGGATCTTCTCCCGCATCTACGATTCCTGGTACGACGAGGATGCCACCAACCCGTCTGGCTCCAAGGGCTGCGCACGCCCGATCAGCACGCTGGTGGAGCAGTTCGAATCCGGCGAGCGTGAGATTCCGGGATTCGCAGGCAAGCAGTGGAATGATCTGACCGAAGCCGAGCAGGCCGACGTGCTCAACGACTTCCGCCTGGCATACATCTCCAAGTCTCCGGTGAACTGGTGCCCGGGCCTGGGCACGGTGCTCGCCAACGAGGAGGTCACCGCCGAAGGCAAGTCCGAACGCGGTAACTTCCCGGTGTTCCAGCGTGAGCTGCGCCAGTGGTCCATGCGCATCACCGCATACGGCCACCGTCTGATCGAAGATCTTGACGGCATCGACTGGCCGGAAAAGGTCAAGCTCATGCAGCGCAACTGGATCGGCGAATCCCACGGCGCTTCCGTGCATTTCGACGTCGAAACCCCGAACGGCGTCAAGGACATGGAGATCTACACCACCCGTCCCGATACCCTGTTCGGCACCACGTTCGCCGTGGTCTCCCCGGAGCATCATCTGCTCGAGGATGTTCCCGCCGAATGGCCGTCCGAGACTCCGGAAGACTGGAAGGGCGGCTACGCCACTCCGGTCGAGGCTGTGAAGGCCTACCGTATGGCCGCGGAATCCAAGACCGCCAAGGACCGTGTGGACGAGGCGGGCGAGAAGACCGGCCTGTTCACCGGCCTGTACGCCATCAACCCGATCACCGGAGCCAAGCTGCCGCTGTTCACCGCAGACTATGTGCTTATGGATTACGGCACCGGCGCCATCATGGCCGTGCCGGGTGGCGACCAGCGTGATTACGATTTCGCGGTCAAGTTCGGTCTGCCGGTCACCTACACCGTGCAGCCGCTGCCGGAATCCGGCGACGATCTGGCCAACTATGAGGGCAAGGCTCCGTTCGTCTCCCACGACGGCATCGTCATCAACTCCGCTGTGGACGCCACCCGTGCCAAGGGCGACGCGTTGAGCCTCAATGGACTGCGCGTGGACGAAGCCATCGACAAGGTGAACGCATGGCTGGAAGAAGCTGGTGTCGGCAAGGGCACGGTCAGCTACCGTCTGCGCGACTGGCTGTTCAGCCGCCAGCGTTACTGGGGCGAGCCGTTCCCGATCGTCTACGGCGAAGATGGCACCCCGCATCTGTTGCCGGACGACCAGCTGCCGATCAACCTGCCGGACGTGCCGGACTACAGCCCGAAGACTTTCGATCCGGAAGACGCCGAATCCAATCCTGAAGCGCCGCTGAGCCGCAACGAGGATTGGGTGAAGGTCGAACTCGACTTGGGCGACGGCAAGAAGACCTACTACCGCGACACCAACACCATGCCGAACTGGGCCGGATCCTGCTGGTACTACATGCGCTACCTCGACCCGACCGACACCGAACACATGGTGGAGAAGAGCGAGTTCGACTACTGGATGGGCCCGAACCACAACGAGACCACTGGCAAGTCCGGCGGCGTGGACCTGTACATCGGTGGCGTGGAGCACGCCGTGCTGCACTTGCTGTACTCCCGCTTCTGGCACAAGGTGCTCTTCGACCTCGGCTTCGTGGATTCCGCGGAACCGTTCCACAAGCTGTTCAACCAGGGCATGATCCAGGCATACGCCTACACCGACGACCGTGGCCAGTACGTGCCGGCCGCCGAAGTGGTGGAAGGCCCGGCCGACGCCAACGGAGAGCCGACCTTCACCTGGAATGGAGAGCACGCCAACCGCGAGTTTGGCAAGATGGGCAAGAGCCTGAAGAACATCATCACGCCGGACGACATGTATGCGAACTACGGCGCGGACACCTTCCGCCTGTATGAGATGGGCATGGGCCCGCTGGCCGAATCCCGTCCGTGGAACACGCGCAACGTGGTCGGATCCATGCGCTTCCTGCAGCGCCTGTGGCGCAACGTCGTCGACGAGAACACCGGCGAAGTGCGCGTCACCGATGGTAAGCTCGACACGAAGACGCTGAAGCTGCTGAACAACACGATCGCCGACGTGACCGTGGAAATGGAAGCGATGCGTCCTAACACGGCCATCGCCAAGCTCATCGTGCTCAACAACCATCTGACCAGCCTCAACGAAGTGCCGCGCGCGGCCGTCGAACCGTTGATTCTGATGCTTTCCCCGATCGCTCCGCACATCTGCGAGGAACTGTGGAACAAGCTCGGACACGGCGAATCGTTGGCCCACGCCGAATGGCCGAAGGCCGACGAACGCTATGTCGGCCAGGACGCCGTCACCGCGGTCGTGCAGATCAAGGGCAAGGTGCGCGCCAAGCTCGAGGTCTCGCCCGACATCGATCCTAAGGAACTTGAGAAGATGGCGTTGGAAGCCGTCGCCGATCGTCTGGGCGGCAAGGAACCGCGCAAGGTCATCGTCAAGGCTCCGAAGATCGTGTCCATCGTTCCTGCGGAATGATATTTCGAAAAACGGATCCAACGGCTTCTGGCGAGACCTTTGACGAGGCTTCCAACAGGGTGGGAACCGTTTCCGCATAAGGCGACACGCCGAACATGTGGATAACTCCCATCCTTCGACCACAGGGGCCGTTTCGACTGGACAACATGCCCATGCATCCTCCACTTTGGATGCATGGGCATTATCGTTACCCCGCCGGGCAGGCGCAACAGGCAAGCCGAAACCGCATCGCAGTCCGCGCAACGGCTGCGCGGACTTGGCATGCCCGAAACACGTGGAAAGAACGCGCGCGGGCAGAACGTTCGCAACGAACATGCTGTTCCCGCGATATCCGAAACAACCTCAATATCCGAGATTTCCGCAGCGGCTGAAACGTCCACTGCAATCGCGACAACTGAACAATCGCCTGAACCCGCAAAACCCACATTGCGGGATCTGGCCGGCGTCAAGCTTCCGACAAACCGACTGAACAGGACCGGCCCAAACGCGACCGTCCACGACTCGTCTTCCAACCAATCCACGCGGTCATCGCCATACTCACCCTGTCGTGCGCGCTCTGCGCAAGCCTGACCATGCTCATCCAACAGGCCGTCCACTACAGTGCGCTCCAACAATCGCAGATCACCCAATCCGAACAATCGAAGGCGAACGGAACCGAGAAAGACAAGACGGCGTCCACGCAAACAACACCAAGCCAGCAGCCATCCACGGAACCCGACAGCCAGAGCGAACCAACATCCGGACCAGCGGAGCCCGCCGATCCGGCTGACGGTCTGCTGAACATCAACACCGCAGGATCCGACGAACTGCAGACCTTGAAAGGCGTCGGCCCCGTGACCGCGCAACGCATCATCGACTATCGCAATCAGATCGGCCGTTTCGACAATGTCGACCAACTGTTGGAAGTCAAAGGCATCGGCGAGAAAACGCTGGCGAAATTCCGAGACCAAGTGTGCGCACGATGAGAGGAAACACGTTCGAATGGCGGGATGGGGAGCAGGGGAGCAGGGATTGGCGTCTGCTGCCGGCCGCCCTATGCGGGTGGGCGGCGAGCTTGGCCACGCATATGGGATTCGACTATTGCGTCGAACGGGATGGTCGGTTCGGCATGCTGCCGCTCGTTGTGGCATTGGCGGTACCGTTGCTGGCATTATTGGGATTATTGGGATTGCCGTTCCTGCGATCGCCTATGCTGCGAGTGCCGGTTGGCGTGCGGCGGGCGGTCTCGGCATGGCATTTCAGCATTATCGTATGCGTGGTCGCGGCGATGGCATGCGCGTCTTCCGCGTTGACCTACGACGTATTGCAATGGAGGGATGCGGCCTCGTACGCGGCCAGAAACGGCGAAAGCGACGTTGTCACGCTGGTACGTACGACATCTCCCGCAGTGAATTCGAACAGACGTGCAAACGATTGCCAGATTGATGCGACGATCTCAACGATCACGGCAAGCCAGGTCACGCAGCCAAGCATGATGCGGGTGCGCGTCTATGCGGACCGGCCGGACTGCGGCACGCTCAAACAAGGCGGCGAATACCGGATGCGGGGCACGCTCGCCATATCGCAATACGGTGCCATGCCGCTATGGCTAACGGACATCGCCTCCGTGGAACGCATACGGGGACCGAACCTCGCATTGCGCACGATCGGCATGATGCAGCAGGCGTTCTTCGAACAGACGTCACGGCTTTCCGACCAAGGGAAAGTGCTCGTTCCCGGCCTGACCTTAGGTATTCTTGGGCAGGATTACGTTCCTCCAGATAGTGGCAATGGCCAGACGGGCACGGGTATTGATTCCACATACGCCAATCTGCTTGAAAACGCCTTCCAACGTTCGGGCATACTGCATCTGATGGCGGTCAGCGGCGGGCATCTTGCGGTCGTCGCCACCCTGGTGCGCGCCGTCTGCTCGTTCCTGCTGCTGCCCAAACGCGTCACGGCCATCGCCATCGGCGCGTCGTACATCATGCTGGCGATGTGCGTGTTCCCATCCGATTCGGTGTCGCGCGCCCTGCTCATGGGTTTGGCGGGAGCGGGCTTCCTGTTCCTCGGCCGAAGAACGCAAGCCCTGTCAACCCTCAGCTGGACCACGTTGGGCATGCTCATGGTCAATCCGCACATGTCACGCAGTTTCGGATTCGCATTGTCATGCGCCGCCGTACTTGGCATCGTACTGTTCGCAGGACCGTTAGGCGCATGGCTCACACCGATCATGCCGGCATTCATCGCGCAAACCATGGCCATGACCATCGCCGCGCAACTCTTCACCCTGCCGATCCAAGTGCTTATCGAACCAGAACTGCCGGTCTACTCCATTCCAGCCAATCTGGTCGTCGCACCCTTCGTGGGATTCTCCACACTTGCCGGACTCGCCAGTCTCGCCATCTCATGGATACTTCCAAGCCTCGGGTTCATATTCGCCAGCCTCGCCTCATGGGGCACCGCCATCATGGAATTCATGGCCCTCAACCTCGGATCAGGAGACCACGCCACCATTCCATGGACCGGAGACGCAGGCGGCGCGCTACTGATCATCCTCGTCGAAATCATCGGATACACGACCGCACGATTCGCCGGAACACTCTTCGCCCGCATCACCACAACGGAACCACACCTGCCGGGCCGACGCCTCATACACAATCCGATCGAACGGGCGAAAGCATGGGGCGAACGAACCTACAACGCGCTCAAGACCATGAAATGGAACGAATGAATCTTGTCCACCGATACAGCGAGATTGAATACTATGCCGAAACCATCCGCAACAACGCCCTTCCACCTCATCTACGGAGGCGACCCGTACCTCAACGAGCAGACCGTACGCGACCTGCGCCACCAAGCGCAACGCAAACACCCCGACGCGGAAACCATCGAACTCGACGCAACCAACGCCGATCATTACGCCTTCGACGAAGCGGTAAGCCCATCACTGCTCTCCGAACGATCAATCGTCATCGTATCCAACCTGCAAAACGCCGACGACAAACTCGGCGAAACCATGGTCGCCTACTGCAAGCAAGCCGTCAACAATCCAGCCGAAGCCAGCATCGTCATCTGCCAACACGAAGGCGGCATCAAAGGCAAACGACTCATCGACCAACTCACCAAAGCCGGAGCCGTCAAAGAAACCGTAGCCGACCTCAAAAAAGCCGAAGCGAAACTCAACTTCACCATACAATGCTTCGAACGACGCAACCGACGCATCGAACCCATGGCCGCACAACAACTCGTGGCCGTACTCGGCGACAAAACCGGCGAACTCGCAGCCATGGCAGGACAACTCTGCTTCGACTTCGACGACAATCCCATAACATTGGAACGCGTCAACCAATACCTCACAGCAAATCCCCAAGTAGACGGCTTCCGTGTCGCCGACCTCGCACTCTCCGGACGTGCCGCCGACGCCATCATCGCCATGCGCGCCTCAATAGAACAAGGCACCGCGCCAATCGCACTCATCGGAGCGCTCGCCATGAAACTACGCACCATGGCCAAAGCCTCAGCCGTACGCTCCGGCACCATCAGCGAAGCGGAAGCGAAAACCAATTCATGGGTGCTGAAAAACGCCACCAGACAGCTCTCCGGATGGACCTCCGACGGCATGAGACGATGCATCCAAATGCTCGCATGGGCCGACGAACAAAGCAAAACTAACGGATCGGACCCTGTCTACGCGCTAGAACGATCCATCGAACTGATCAGCAGCAAAGGACGAACCAACTAACATGAGCGAGGCAACCATTACTGACGCCAACGAAAACACCAGCGAAGGCACTGCCAAAACCGTCACCGTCGAAGCGACAACCGGCGAAGCCATGCGCGAACTCGGCAAACAAGTCGCACACCTCACCCACGGCGGAGACGTCATACTCCTCTCAGGGCCACTCGGCGCAGGAAAAACCACCTTCGCACAAGGCTTCGGCGCAGGACTCAACATCAGCGAACCCATCGTCTCGCCAACCTTCACCATCGCACGCGAACTCAAAGGCCAATTCCCCAGCGGTAACTCAGCCCACCTCATACACGTCGACGCCTACCGACTCGGCGGCAACGCCTACGCCCCAGGCCAAAATGCCATCGAACGACTACTCGATGAACTCGAATCCCTCGGACTCGACGAAGAACTCGAAGACCCCAGCGACAACACCATCATCCTCATGGAATGGGGAGAACAGATGGCAGCCGCGCTCGCACCGGAACGCCTCGAAATCCACATCGACCGGCCACTCAACACCGTTAGCACAGACGAAACAAGCAGAGCCGACAACGAACTCACCAGCAACGGCACCCGCACCGTAACCTTCATTCCCGTCGGCGCATCCTGGCAAACCTTCGACATTACACGCAACAACCGCTAAAACACCAGCAGCAAGCACGATTCCAGCATCGGTTGTACAGTAGTTCCCAGCTTGGCATAAGGAGTTTCCACAAAATGCAGACACTGGTGATCGACACCTCATACGGCTCAACCGTCGGCATGGTCGGACACGACCCCATCGTCGAAACCGACTCACGCACCCACGTCGAAAAACTACAGGTGAACATCGCCACAACCGTGGAACAAGCCGGCCTCAAACCGGAAAACATCGACCGCATCATCGTAGGCATCGGACCTGCACCCTTCACCGGACTACGCGCAGGAATCGTTGCAGCCAAAGCGCTCGCCTTCGCCACCGGTGCACAGCTTATCGGGCAGAATGTGCTTTCCCCGCAGGTGCTTGTGCGCAACGCGGAGCATGACGGCCGCCATCATCTGACGCTCGCCGTGAACGATGCGCGACGCAAGCAGCTGTATTTCACATTGTTGGATGGCAGCGGCTATGAGGCCGGTGGCAGCGCAGGCGAAGACCATGACGCAAACGTTGAAGACGGCTGTGTGGAAACCCTGATCGACATGGATATCGACTATCCCGAATCGATTGCGAACCGTGTCAACGAGGTGCTGGAACGGCTTCGCCAGGCCGATCCGAACGTGGAATATGTGGTCGACGTCGTCGGCCATGGAGCGGCGAAATACGCGCAATCGTGGGCAAGCCTTCCCGAAGGCGGCGAAGTGCGCGATCAGGCGCTGCTCGACGAGGGCGCGTCCGGATTGGAACGATTCGCGGCCTTCGCCACTTCGCAACAGTCTTTGGTGAATCCGGAGCCGGTCGAACCGTTGTATTTGCGCAGGCCGGACGTGTCGGTGCCGAACCCGTTGAAGCATGTACTCAACCATGCCGGCGCGGAACGCACGGAGTGACGATACGGCATGATCGTTGACCATACAAGCATCGATGAACAGATCGCAGTGCCGCAGATGGCCGCTTTGGAAGCGGACCTGTTCGGCAGGGGAGCGTGGAGCGAACAGTCGATTCGCCAGGAATTCCAAGCGCCAGCACGCACGTATCTGTTCGATATTGATGATGACGGCAAGACCGCGGATTGCGGGATTGCGGGTTGCGTTGCCGTGGATGAGCCGGTTGCTGGATCGGTTGCAGGCGATTCTGCTAGACAACAGCCCGTTGTGCGCGGCTATGCCGGTTTCTGGTATGACGGCGACGATGCGGAAATCATGACGATCGGCGTCGGCAGACGGTTCCAACGGCAGGGAATCGCGGCTTCGTTGATGGAGGCGTTGATTGCGCGGGCACGTGAGCAGGGGGCCAAACGCATGTTGCTTGAAGTGCGAGTCGACAATACTCCGGCCTTGGCATTGTACGAACGGTTCGGTTTTGCCAAAATGGGATTGCGCAAACGCTACTACCAGCCCGAAGGCATCGACGCGTACACCATGAGCCTTGACCTTGAGCCGAGGATCGTCGGCTTCGCAGCAGCGGAACAATAAACAGAACAACCAAACGGAACAGCAAGCAAAGCAGCGAACGGAGCAGCAATGAGCGGACCAATTGTACTCGGCATCGAATCCACCTGCGACGAGACCGCGGCCTCGGTAGTGCAGGGGCGCACCCTGATTTCCAACGTCGTCGCATCCTCCATGGATGAGCACGCGCGTTACGGGGGTGTGATTCCAGAAATTGCGTCACGCGCCCACGCCGAAGCGTTCGTGCCATGCGTTTCCAAGGCGTTGGCCGATGCGAACATGACGTTGTCTGACGTCGACGCGATCGCCGTGTCCGCAGGTCCTGGACTTGCTGGCTGCCTCGCCGTTGGCGTGTCCGGCGCGAAATCGCTTGCCTGGGCGGCGAATAAGCCGATTTACGGCATCAACCATGTGATCGGGCATATTGCGGTCACACAGTTGCAGTTCGGCCCGTTCCCCGAAGACACGCTCGCCTTGATCGTGTCCGGCGGACACACGTCCTTGCTGCATGTTGAGGATGTCGCACGTCATATCGACGTGGTCGGCACCACGCTTGATGATGCGGCCGGCGAATGCTTCGACAAGGTCGCTCGCCTGCTCGGTTTCCCCTATCCGGGCGGACCGCATATCGATCGTCATGCGCAGTTGGGCGACCCGCATGCCATCAAAGTGCCGCAGGGACTCACCCAAGGCAAAGCGGGCCAGCAGCATCCGTACGATTTCAGCTTTTCCGGCGTGAAAACGGCCGTCGCGCGTTGGATCGAGGAACAGCAGGCGCAAGGCAATGAGATTCCCGTCGATGACGTGTGCGCGTCGCTGGCGGATTCCGTGGCGACTGTACTCGCCAAGAAGGCGATGCGCGGCTGCGAGCAGTACGATTCGAAGACGTTGATTGTAGGAGGTGGCTTCTCCGCGAATTCGCAGCTTCGTGCCAAACTGTTGGAAGTCGGGGCCGAGCATGGGGTAGAGGTGCGTGTGCCGCAGCTCAAACTGTGCACCGACAACGGTGCCATGGTGGCCATGCTGGGCGTCAACCTGGTCGAAGCGGGAGTGGCTCCGTCAAACCCGGATTTCGCCATCGATTCGGCCATGCCGTTGACGAAGATCTCCATGTAAGATTAGGCCGAAAGCATCGTATGGAAACGTTTTGCAAGTCGAAACACACATGTGACACGCTGAAGATTTGAAATCCACAAGTTTTGGTGTAGTATTTTTTTCTTGTGCACAGCGCATTCCTGCGTAGCTCAGTTGGCAGAGCATCCGACTGTTAATCGGACGGTCACTGGTTCAAGCCCAGTCGCAGGAGCCATTTGAAAGCCCTTGGAAATCAAGGGCTTTTGTCATATTCGAGGAATCAACGAAGATGCCCATACAGCATCCCCGACTCAGAGGTACAGGAAAAATGAGCTACATCCACATCACTGAAGAGAACATCGACAAGGAACATATCTGCTGTGCCATGTCCGGCAAGCAAAGCCTTGCGAAAAAAGAGTGGCTCAAGCAGCGTTTCAACGAAGGTCTCGTCTTCTATCGTAGCGAGGAACGAGGCAAATGCTTCATCGAATATATTCCGGCGGAAAACGCATGGGTGCCGATCGATGCGGACGGGTGGATCTATATCAACTGTCTATGGGTGGCCGGTTCTTTGAAAGGTCATGGACATTCCGGTAATCTGCTGAGCGAATGCATCCGAGACGCCAAAGAGCAGGGGCGCAAAGGCATTTGCATTCTCTCAGCCGAGGGTCGCAAACGAGAGTTCCTTGCCGATCCGAAGTTTCTGTCCTACAAGGGTTTCGAAGTGACCGACATATCTGATTGCGGCATCAATCTCATGGCCCTGCCTTTTGAAGAGAATGCGGAGCTGCCGAAATTCAAGGAATGCGCCAAGCATCCCGCGGTGGACGAAGACGGGTTCGTGCTCTACTACACCGATCAATGCCCGTTTACATGCTATTGGGTTCCGCGGGTGCGGCAAACGGCGGAAGAGCACAATATTCCATTCAAAACGATTCATATCACCGATAAAGAGACCGCCCAACGTACGCCCGCGCCGGTCACCACGTATGCGTTGTTTAGGGACGGCAAATTCCTCACCCAAGGCATCCAGTCCGACAAAAAGTTTCTGGCATTGGCCGGCTTGTAACGTCCTGAATCTTCCACCCAATGGGGGAATCTTCCCGCCAAGAAGGCAGTTGGCGTACGGATTGTTCCAGCGGGTGGGTGTTTTGGGGACTCGGGAGGCGGGCTATTCTCTAACACGCATGCAGGAGACCTCGAATTTGCGCGTTTGACGGAGACTCTGCTATCGGTTGCGAGGATCCAGCGGATCACGGTCGTCGTAGAATGCGTAGATATCCAGACTAGGTTCTTCCACGGGCAAAACTTAAGATTTTCCCAGCAAACGGCGTTTACCATGAACACGCAAGCAAGAAAAACACGGCAAATCATGGAAGGGAGTCCATATGTGCACTGGTGTTCGTTTCTCCGACGATGAGGGAAACACATATTTCGGCCGTAATCTCGACTGGAGCTTCTCCTACGGCGAGACCATTCTGGTCACTCCGCGAGGCTACCGGTATGACTATGCGTATGGGGCCAAAGGCAAGAGCGAGCCGAATGCGGTGATCGGCGTGGGCGTGGTTATGGCCGATCGCCCCATGTATTTCGATTGTGCCAACGAGCACGGCTTGGCCATCGCCGGATTGAACTTCCCCGGATACGCCTCCTTCGCGCACGAACCGGTCGAGGGAACCGAAAACGTCGCCACTTTCGAATTCCCGCTGTGGGTGGCACGCAATTTCGACAGTGTCGACGAAGTCGAAGAGGCGTTGAAGGACGTGACGCTCGTTTCGCAGGTCGTGCCCGGCCAGCAGGAGTCCTTGCTGCACTGGTTCATTGGCGATGGCACCCGTAGCATCGTCATCGAGCAGATGGCTGATGGCATGCATGTTCATCATGACGATGTGGATGTGCTCACCAATCAACCGACCTCGACTTCCATATGGAAAACCTGCGCAACTACATGTGCGTGAGCAACGAAATGGCGGAGCCGACCACTTGGGGCAAGGCGGAACTGAGCGCATGGGGCGCCGGCGTGAGCATGCACGGCATTCCCGGTGACGTGAGTTCGCCGTCGCGTTTCGTACGCGTCGCCTACACCAACACGCACTATCCACAGCAGAACAATGAGTCCGCCAATGTGTCTCGTCTGTTCCACACGCTGGCTTCCGTACAGATGGCTGACGGCATGTCCAAGATGGGCAACGGCCAGTTCGAGCGTACGCTGTTCACCAGCGGTTATTCCGGAAAGACCAACACGTATTACATGAACACGTATGAGGATCCGGCGATCCGCTCGTTTGCCATGTCCGACTTCGACATGGATTCGAGCGAGCTGATCACCGCCGATTGATTCCGGGAATCTCGAGTTCGAAGATTCCGCAGTAATCGCACTATGTGGGCAGTATAAAAGGGCACAACGTCGCAACCGTCGTTGTGCCCTTTTAATCAGTAAGACTGATGAGATTTAAATGGTCGAAGAATGCTTTCAAACGTACTTTCAGGCGTTTTCTTCATTATGTTCCTTATGCGAGGAAGCGAATCGCGACAGAACACCTGACTTACGTAAAGCGCAATACAGTCCCCAGGAACCGAAACCGGCGAATGCCACCGCGCTAAGCAGCTCGCAAATAGTGCCGATGATGCCTCGCGGGCTGAAGAATGTGAACGCCTGATAGTAGAAGAACAGCAGATAGAAGTTGTAGACGATTCCAATCGCCAAAGCAGACAGAATGGTGACGCCGAGCGTCCAACGACGGTAGCGGAACAACGCGAATACCGCTTCCGCGGCCGCCGCCTGCAGCAACGCGATTACCACCAGGCTCACACTGTATTTCGTGCCGAGCACCACCTCGACGAACGATGCGACCAAAAGCACGTAGGCCGAAGCTCCTGGCTTGCGCACGATCAGAGAGCCCAGCGTGGCGGGGAAGTAGAACAAAGCATGAAGTAGCGCCGCTGAACCAGGAAGAATCAAAGTCATCAACGGAAAAAGACCATACGACAGGCCGTCGAACACCCAAAACATTACTCCCGACATCACGCCTACCGCCGCGCCGACCGCGATATCGACCACACGCCATGTGAGGGCCTTGCGTGTTCCCTGGGTTGTTTTCGAAGGCTGCCTTACCTGCTTCGACAGCTTCGCGTCTGTATTATGAATAACGGTTTTAGAGAATGGCTTCGCCATAATGATAATGAATCCTTGCGTTGGTCGATGCCGCGCACCGTGAGTCGGAGATCGCGGCAGTCGCCGTGGGCCGTTCCTCGACCTGCGCGGCTCGGGCAGGAACGACGAAAGGTATTATACGACGTGTTGTTTGCCGAACACGCATCATGGATTTCCCTGTATCCAAAATATCGTTACAAATACTCCAAATCCGGGCGTACGGTCCAGTCCAGTACACCTAATCCGCACGATTTCATTCAACTCAGCAGCATAAGAGCTTTTTGTTGTGAGGTGGCATTCGTCCAAAACAGCGTGGTCCTATGTTCCTTACGATGAACACGTAAGTTACGCTTTGCAGACGCAACTTAGCTAATTGTCAGGATTACATGTTCTTTTGCTATGCGACAGCCTGCAACACGCCAATTAGACTTCAAGCACTTTAAGTTTTTACAGTGCAGAGTATGAGCACTACAACATGGCATACGATTCGTGAAGCATCCATGATCTCCGGACTTCCCGAATCCACTTTGCGCTACTACGAGCAGATCGGCATCATTGCCCCGATCGCACGTGACCCAAGTTCTGGCCATCGTGCCTACACCGACGAAGACATTCAATCGCTGGTCACTATTTCCTGCTTGTCTGCGACTGGCATGCCGCTTGACGCCATGCGCGAGTATCTGAAAAACCGTTTCGACGGAACCGAAGGTGCTCGCAGGCAAATGGCGCTACTGGACGCGCAGGCGTTGCGTTTGGCCGCAAAAGCCGAAAGCATCCGCATGCAGCAAGCCTATGTTTCCCTCAAAACATTGTATTGGCGTGCCGTGGCGGAAGGCCATGACGACGAAGCGCAACGACTTCTGGAAGAAAACCACGATGTCATCGAAACAGTGAAAGAACAGATTCGTAGCAAGGCTGACGCATAAGTCGAGGCGTCATCGCAGACGTTACCTTAATTCAATTCGTACAACAAAGGAGCAACTCATGAAGGCAGCGATCTTCAAGGGAGTCAAGCAGATGGCATGTGAGGAACATGTCGAACCGACCATCATCGATGGGGGAGACGCCATCATCCGCGTGGTACGCGCATGCGTATGCGGATCCGACCTGTGGTTCTACCGTGACGGTAGCAAGGAGCCCAACACCCAGGCCGGCCATGAAGCCATCGGCGTGGTTGATCAGATCGGCGACGACGTGACCGTGGCCAAGCCGGGCGATTTCGTGATCGTACCGTTCCCGTTCAGCTGCGGCAAGTGCCCGGTATGCAAGGCTGGTTTCGAATCCAGCTGCCCCCACGGCGGATATTTCGGCGACGAGGGATTGGGCTGCCAGGCGGAATACCTGCGCGTTCCCGAGGCCGATGGCACGCTGGTGGTCGTTCCAGGCGACGCGAAAAGCTTCTCCGACGAAATGCTCGCATCGCTGCTCACCCTCTCTGACGTGATGTCGACCGGTTACCATGCGGCTGCTTCCGCCGAAATCAAGCCGGGAGACACCGCAGTCGTGTTCGGCGACGGTGCGGTCGGCCTGTGCGGAGTGCTGTCCGCCAAGCTGATGGGCGCCACCCGCATCATTTCCATGAGCCGCCATGCCGACCGCCAACGTATCGCACGCGAATTCGGCGCCACCGATTTCGTGGAGGAACGTGGCGACGAGGCCGTGGCCAAGGTACTGGAAATGACTGATGGTTACGGTGCCGACGCCGTGCTTGAATGCGTAGGGTCTGCATTGTCGAACGACACCGCCATGAAGGTTGCGCGCGCGGGCGCTGTGGTCGGACGTGTTGGCCTACCTCACGGCGTGGAAGTCGATATTCCAAGACTGTTCTACCGTAATGTTGGTCTGCGTGGCGGCCCGGCGCCGGTGCGCACGTACGATCTGCAGCGACTGCTCAAGGAAGTGCTCGACGGCAACATCAATCCGGGCATCGTCTACACCTCCGAATACACGCTTGACGATATTCAGGAAGCGTACGCGGCCATGGATGAGCGTCGCACCGTAAAGTCGCTGCTGCGCATCAGCGAGGTCTGAGCAATATATCGGCGATTATCGACGATAGAATAAGCGGAAATCAAACGAAAGGAAGCAAGTCTTGTTTGAAGAGCTGCACAAACGGATGAATTCGTTTTGGAATAATGACAGGACATTGTCACAAACCGATCCGGAATTCATTGAATTCTTCTCGAATTTCGCTTATGACGAAGTGGTGAACGAACCGGGAGCGAACCATCCTGATTTGGATGACAAAACCCGTTCTTTGGCCATTCTTGCCGTGTTGGTCGGATGCCAAGGCTTGGATGCCTTCGAAATGATGCTGCCGGTGGCCTACGAAACCGGACTATCGTCCATCGCCATCAAGGAAATGGTGTATCAAGCGACCGCATACTGCGGCTTCGGCAAAACTCTGCCGTTCCTGAAGAAGCTCAACAACTTCCTCGGCGCGGCCAACGTGCATCTTCCTCTTGAACCGCAAGGCACCACCACGCCGGAAACGCGTGCCAAGGCGGGTGAAGACAAGCAGATCGAAATCTTCGGTGAAGGAATGCGTGGATTCGCGCAATCCGGTCCCGAAGATACACGGCACATCAACAAGTGGCTTGCCTGCAACTGCTTCGGCGACTACTACACGCGCGGTTGCTTGAGCACGCGTGAGCGTGAAATGATCACGTTGTGCTTCCTCGCCGCGCAGGGCGGTTGCGAACCGCAATTGACGTCTCATGCGAAGGCCAATATGGGCGTGGGCAATGAGAAGGCGTTTCTGATTGCCGTTATTTCGCAGTGCATGCCGTATATCGGATATCCGCGTACATTGAATGCGATTCGTTGCATCAATAATGCCGCCGAGCAGGTGCAGGGCTGATTTGCTGTAAGGTTTTACATCGATCGATGCCTCGACAGCTTGCTTGATTCTCGCTCTGACATGGAGGGGGGTGTTTGCCAGTCATGATTGGATTGGCAAACGCCCCTATATACGTTACTACCCATATGCGAGCATCACTCGACCCACACGTCCTACCACAGGGAGGATTCTTCCACCCGCTGGATGAATCTGGACTCTAGAACACTCCTCAGCAATTCAACAGCAATTCAACAAGCTCATTGCGCGCGGCTACGAGACGATTTTGTGGTCGGTGCGGTAAAGGTCAGGCTCTACGTAGATTTCGAAACGGAACCATGGCAATGCGGCACGCACGCTTTGTTCGATCTTGTTCACGGTTTCGACGTCGTAATCGCGGTCGAGTTTGCTGGTCTGCACTTTGACACACAGCAGAATGTCATCCTCAGACATGTGCACAGTCTGCATGTTCAGCAGTCGTTCCACGCCAGGCGTCGAAATAACGGCCTGCTCAATCTCCTTTCGGGTATCAGCGTCAACTGCCTCGCCAATCAGCAATGAACCCGACTTGAACATCAGCAGCAACGATCCCGAGATCAATACAAGACCAACCATCAAACCGCCGATCGCATCGAATATCTCATTGTCGAGCAGAATCGCCAGACCGATGCCAGTTCCTGCGAATGCCAGACCAATCAGGGCAAGCGTGTCTTCCATGATGACGGATGCAAGCTCCGCCGATTTGGTGCGCTTCCAGAAACGGAACACGCCCATGTGGGGTACGCCCGTACGTTCCATGCGCTCGTTCGCTTCCTTGATGCTTTGATGCAGCCCGTAACCTTCCAGACAGGCGCTGATGACCACCACAATGAACGCCACCAGCAGTTCCATCTGGTTGGCATCACGCAACGCGGGATTTGCGGCAATGGCGAGCAGCTTCTTTACCGCTTCCGAAGTGGAGAAGAAACCTCCGACGAAGAACAGCAACGTCGCCACCACGAACGAGGCGAGATACTTGGCCCGATACAACCCGAACGGATGATCGCCGTCCGTTTTATGTTTGGCGAAGCGGCCGCCCGCCATAAGCACGATTTCGTTGGAGCAATCGGCGATGGAATGCACCGATTCAGAAAGCATTGCGGACGATCCGGTGAAGAACGCCGCGGCGAGTTTGGCGATGGCCACGCCAATATTGGCTCCGAGCGCCGCTTTGACGGCCGCACCCTGATGTTCCGTTTCCTGTTGGCGAATATTGTTTGCCGTATTCGCGTTACTGTCGTTCGTACTACTGTCGTTGGAATCTTGCGATTCGTTCATTGCCTTTCCGTTTCTTTCTGGAGTTAATACAGACATGTTCAATCATATATAGGGGCGTGATATTCCCGTCGTATTCCGGAGGTGAAATGCCGAAAATGCGTGTAAGACATGGGTGACTCTAATACCGGTAGATTTGCAAAACCCTGCTTTTCTGCAACAAGGAGGGATGATTGGGCGGTATGGTTCGGATGTGGTTGGTTTGTTTATCTCGAGAGACGAGACGCTTACGGATGCCAAGGCCGCAGCTGCATGGTCGGCACATGCGAGAAGAATCAGTGGCATGACTGAAGCCGCACATGATGATTATCAGTTGCCCGAAGAATTCGAACACTGTTTGAAACTTGCCCCTGTACGCGATGCGCCTAGCGCGTTGGACCGTGTCAAGCAGGTCGTACGCATTCTGCACGAACCAGGCGGATGCCCTTGGGACGGCGAGCAGACCAACACGAGTCTGCTTAAGCCGCTATTGGAAGAAACCTACGAATACATCGACGCCGTGGAAACGAACGATCGCGACAACATGCGTGAAGAACTCGGCGACATGCTGCTGCAATCCGTTTTCCAAGCGCAAGTGTGTGCCGTGGATGCGCAGGATCCGTTCGGCATCGACGAAGTGTGCAATCGTCTCGTCGACAAGCTCATCACCCGACATCCGCACGTCTTCCAATCAGACGACGCTGCCGACGCTTCCGCGCCAGCACCGGAAAATGCGCAAGATACGTTGAAACTGTGGGAAGCGATGAAACAGAAGGAAAAGCATCGCAAGTCCATGCTCGAAGGCATCTCCCATGCGCAAGGCGCATTGCCGCGCGCCACGAAAATCGTATCGAGAGTACACAAATCGCAGTATTGCGATCAGCTTGAAACAGCATTCACAACAAGCGCAAGTCAAATGGACGAACAGCATGATGGCGATCATCCTTACGCTGACGAAATCATCGCCATCATCCGCAAAGCGCAACGTGACGGCGTAGACGTGGAATCCGACCTGCGTTGCCGCCTGCGCGACATAGAATCCGAAATCGAACATATCGAAAGGACCATGAACCATGAGTGACGTCAAAGCACTCGACCCTGCGCTGCTCAAACAGTATTCCACAGACTTCAACGCTGACCGCGCCAATCTGGTGGCAGCCAACGCGGCAGTATCATCCGGTGTGCTCGCCGCAGCCACCGACTATAAGGGCGAGCGCGTGCTGCAGAATGATTTCTCCATCGAGCTGAAGCAGGGGAGTATCACCAATCAGCGTAGTTCGGGGCGTTGTTGGATGTTTGCGGCGCTTAATACGTTGCGTTATGAGTTGATGCATCGTTGGAATTTGGAGGATTTCGAGTTTTCGGAAACCTACCTGTTTTTCTGGGATGCGATGGAGAAGTCGAACACGTATTTGGAGAATGTGCTTGCCACGTTGGATGAGCCGCTGGATAGTCGTGTGTTCGAGGCGATTAATTATGGTCCGGCCGATGATGGTGGTTGGTGGCAGATGTTCGCTGATTTGGTGAACAAGTATGGTTTGGTGCCGAAGAGTGCTTATCCGGAGTCGGCTAATTCGAAGAGTTCGGATGCGTTCAAGCAGTATTTGAATACGAAGCTACGTGAGTTCGCGTCCGATTTGCGTGACCGTCATGCGGCTGGAACGTCGTTGGATGAGTTGCGTGCGTTGAAGAATGCGGATATGGCTACGGTGTATCGCATGTGTGCGATTGCATTGGGTGAGCCTCCGGAGCGTTTTGATTTTCTTGCGCGTATGAGCGATGACAAGGATGACGGCAAGAAGAAAACCGCGGGGGAGGGGGCGTCTGAAAAGGCTGCGAAAACCGGTAAGGATGAGCGTCCGCAGATTCGTGAATTCGGTATCACTCCGATGGAGTTTTATAAGAAGTACGTGCCGGTGGATGTGAACGATCTGGTCACGTTATGCAATGTGCCGATGGAGAGTCGTCCGTTTGGCAAGCGGTATCGTATTCGTTTTTCCGCCAATGTGGCGGAAGCGGGTGATATGGAGTTTGCGAACGTGCCTCTTGACGTGTTCAAGAAGGCTGCTGTGGGTCAGATCAGTGACGGTCATCCGATTTGGTTCGCTTGTGATTGCATGCAGTTCTCGTTGCGTGGCGATGGCTATTTTGATTGCGATACCGTGCGCGTTGACCAGCTTTTCGGTACGAAATTCACGTTCGACAAGGCCAAGGGATTGGAGTATGGTGATTGCCCAAGCAATCATGCCATGACGTTGACTGGCGTGAATTTGGATGCTGACGGGCGTCCGAACCGTTGGAAGGTGGAGAACAGTTGGGGCAAGGATAATGGTCAGGATGGCTATTATGTGGCGTCCGATGCTTGGTTCGACCGTTATGTTACCGAACTGATCATTCGCAAGGAGTATCTCGATGAGACCACACGCGAAATACTGGCCGATCAGCCGGTCGAGCTTGAACCTTGGGAGCCGCTCACCAAGCGAAGCCGGTGAAGGCTTGCGCATATCGCGCATGATTCGGTTTGATTGCAATAAGGAATGAGATAAACAGTGGAGGGCGTCGATTGACAGATTCGGCGCCCTCCACTTATTGCAGTATTTAGTTATTATTTAATTGCTATTCGGCAGTACCAAGGCATGCTTCGAAGGAACGGCGGGTGAGGCGTCCACGGTTGACGACGCCCACGAGCTTGCCTTGTTCAACCACCGGCACTTTCTTGTACTGTTGATAGCCGAACATTTGGCAGACTTGCGCGATATTGGCATCCGATTGCACGGTGACGGCCGGCTTTGCGGCAATAACCATGACGTTCATATCAAGCAGTTCTGCGTGAGACAGTTCCGGGAATTCGCCGCGGGCCATGCCAGTGACCAGCGTGGAAATGTCGGAAACCGGCGCGTTGTCTTGTGCGAAGCGGCACAGTACGTCGCTATCGGAGATGAAGCCGACCACGTGGCGTTCGTCATCGACGATAAGCATGCCGCTGATGTTCTTTTCCAACATCATGCGCACTGCGTCACGTACCTCGGCATCCGAGGCTACCGTGTAAACGTCATGCTGCATCACATCGGCAACGGTCTTGACATCCAAAGCGGGAACATGCTGTTGCGCGGACTTGTTCCATCCGGCGGCATCGCCGATGGCGTGAACTATCTTGCCGGACAATGGTGTGACGATCAGCATCTGAATCGGCAACGCGATGGTGAAATTGTAGGGGAACATGCGCCAGAATCCCGTGAACGCGCCGAATGTGAAACCGAATGCATGATGGCGCCGAATACGGTCATGAACACGGTCATCAGCACCACCATGAGGAATTTGACCGTGATGCCTTTCCATACCGCACGGTCGGTTGCCGCGCAGAATGTATTCATAATCGCGCGGGAGCTTGGCGTGCAGATGCACAAATCGCAAATCATGCCGACCACGTAGGCCAACGGCCAGTTGAACAATGCGTAGCTCCACGCCGCCGCACCGACGTCACCGATACGTACGCCGTAATTGAGTGCCGCCATCACATAAATCATGATCGCGGACATGATGAAACTGAAGAGAATGCCCTCCTTGCCGTTACGTGGCATGGAACTTCCTTTCGCTATGCGTTCGATGTGTTGCTGCATCGGCCCCTCTGGTCTGTTCCGCACGTCATGTTCCAACAGGAGCGCGGAAGGCTAGGGGGCGCATAACGAAATCCGAAAAGGTTCGGACGATCGCAATGGCGACTTCCTGGCAAACGAATCGGCTCAAGCCTCAATGGGCATGCAAGATGCGATTCATGAGTCGGGGCCGCTTGCAAATCACAGATTGTTCGCAGACCCCAAGACAAATACGGAAATACCGAACGTGCTCGAAACGCATGTGGAAAGAAAAAGCCGGACGTTTTCGCGTCCGGCATAAATACAATCCGAATAAAACTCGAATTACTCGGCTTACTCTTCGGCGACCAATTCCAGATAGGAATCGTTCCATAGGTCTTCGTCGCCGTCGGGCATGAGCAGCACACGTTCAGGGTTCAATGCCTGCACCGCACCCTCATCGTGGGTGACGAGCACAATGGCACCTTCATACTTGGCGATGGCTTGAGGATCTCATCGCGTGAGGCCGGATCAAGATTGTTGGTCGGTTCGTCAAGCAGCAGCACGTTCGCACGGCTCGTCACCAATGTCGCCAACGCCAAGCGGGTCTTTTCACCACCGGAAAGCACGCGAGCCGGCTTCAACGCATCATCGCCCGAAAACAGGAACGAGCCGAGAATCGAACGCGCCTGCGTATCATTCAGTTCCGGAGCCACATGAATGAGGTTTTCCAACACTGTGGCATTCAGGTCAAGCGTGTCATGTTCCTGCGCGAAATAGCCGATTTTGCAGCCGTGACCGTAGTCCACGGAACCGGTGTCCGGCTCTTCCAAATGCGCGAGCAGACGCAGGGTGGTGGTCTTACCGGCACCGTTGTATCCCAAAATCACCACACGCGAGCCCTTGTCAATAGCCAGATTCACGCCGGCGAATACAATGTTCGAACCATAGGCTTTCGACACATCCTTCGCCATGATCGGCGTGCGACCGCACGGAGCCGGCTCCGGGAACCGGATATCCGCCACTTTCTCCTGCTTTTGCGCTTCGGACGTGGTCTCGAGAAGTTTCTCCGCACGACGCATCATGTTCTGCGCGGCCACGGCCTTGGTCGCCTTCGCATGCAGGCGGATACCCTGCTGCATGAGGCGTTCCGCCTTCTTCTCGGCCACTTCACGTTCGCGACGGCGACGTTCCTCATCAACCACGCGCTGATGCAGGTAGGCTTTCCAACCGAGGGAATACATGTCGATCTGTCCGAGCTGCGCATCCAGATGCCATACCTTGTTCACCACTTCGTCCAACAGTTCGGTGGAGTGGGAGATGACCAGGAATCCACCCTCGTATTTCTTCAGGTATCCGCGTAACCATTCGATGGAGTCGGCGTCCAAATGGTTGGTCGGTTCGTCAAGGATTAGCGTATCCGCGTCAGAGAACAGAATGCGTGCCAATTCGATACGACGGCGTTGACCACCGGAAAGCGTACCCAATTGCTGGCCCATAACCTCCTGCGGCAGGCCAAGGCTTGCCGCCATTGCGGTCGCTTCGGACTGTGCCGCATAGCCGCCGGCCTTTTCGAAATCCTGCATGGCCTTGTCGTAACGGTTCATCGCTCGGGTCATGACGTCCGGATCCGGGTCGGTCATCTCCTTTTCGGCCTTGCGGATACGACTGATGATGGAAGCGATGTCTCGCGCGCTCATCATGCGGTCGAGCGCGGTCTGTTCCGGATCGGCAGCATGCGTGTCCTGCGGCAGATAGCCGAGCTTGCCCGATACACGCACTTTGCCGGCGGTGGGCAGCATGTCGCCGGTGATCACGCGGGTGAGCGTGGTCTTGCCGGCGCCGTTACGTCCGACCAGACCGATCTTGTCGCCCTTGGCGACGTGGAAATTCGTGGGATGCAGCAACGTGCGCGCGCCGATCTGAATCTCAAGCTCCTGCGCTTCAATTGCCATGCCTCAACACCTCTGCACTTTCGTTACTGTCGTTCCAAACTGGCTGTGCCGCACATAACGGCCTGCCCATCATTCATAAGGCCAAACGCCAATCGAACATCATACCGAACGCCTGTAACCACGTGAATCCCACCGCGTGGTACGCAATCGCAAATGGAATAGATTGCGCGGAAGCGTAACAATCAGATTATTCTGGTGAGCAGGCAAATTCGGAAGGGAGCAAACATGAAGAAAGCTTTGATCATTGTGGATGTGCAGCCGACATTTTGCGAAGGCGGCGAACTGGGTGTAGCCGGTGGCAATGCCGTCGCGGAACGTATCGCGGATTACGTGAATGCGCATCGCGGCGAGTACGAATACATCGCAACCACGCAGGATTGGCATATCGAGCCCGGCTCACACTGGTCGGAGCAACCCGACTATGTGGATACGTGGCCCGTGCACGGCAAGGCCGGCACTCCCGGCGCCGAACTTCATCCAGCGATCGCCGCGCTGCATGTAGAGCATCATTTCAAGAAGGGACAGTATTCGCCGTCATATTCGGGGTTCGAAGGATACGAGGATAATACGGATTCGATTCCTTCCCGCGAACAGGTCGCCTCTGACATGGCTACAGGGCGTACGCTTGCCGTTGCATTGGAATCCGCGGGTATCGAATGCGTCGACGTGGTTGGCTTGGCCGAATCGCACTGTGTCAAGGAAACCGCGCTGGACGCCCGTAAGCTTGGACTTGAAGTGCATGTCATCGAAAACCTGACCGAACCGGTCAGTGAAGAACTCGGCATCGCAGCCCGCCAGCAAATGCTCTCCGCCGGCGTCATCCTCGACTAGTTTCTTGAGGAATGGGACAACGAATGGAGAAGGGATTGTTCAGCAGGCGTGTTTATGAGGTGGTGCGGCGCATTCCGAAGGGTAAAGTCGCCACCTATGGGCAGGTTGCGGCTTTGGCCGGAGCGCCACGCAACGCGCGTTTTGTCGGCTATGCCCTGCATTCGAATCCTGAGCCGGGTGTGATTCCATGTCATCGTGTGGTGTTCCGAGACGGCTCGTTGGCACCCGGATTCGCGTTCGGCGGTCCGGAAAGACAGCGGCTTCTGCTCGAAGAGGAAGGCGTTGTCTTCATCTCTCCGAAAGGTATGCCCGAACTAAGCGAGTCAGGCAAGATGAAAGACTCGAACGCCGGAGCTTCCGGACTGCGAGTCGATCTCGCCCGTTGTCAGTGGGACGCCTAGTCACTTTCAATCCGTGTCAACCGCTTACGCTCCCAACGACATTTGCTTTATCCGCCGTGGTTGGATAATGGGTGCCTGCCATAAGGCGAAGAAAGCAACGGGGACGCAAAGGTGGAACGGCAAGGCATGTGGCAACAGGACGCACCAGGGGCGATATCGGTCGGAATGCCGGTTGTATCGTTGGCACCGGCTCCGCGAACCATGGCATAACATCGGCTTAAGTCGTTGGAAAATAGCGCGACACGCCGCGATTTGCGGAGTTGGCATGCTTCATGTATATTTTCTACTCGTTGCCCACCACGGTGGAAACAACTTGCGGACATAGCTTAGTTGGTAAAGCGCAACCTTGCCAAGGTTGAGACCGCGGGTTCGAGTCCCGTTGTCCGCTCCATTCGAAAGCTTCCGTAAGGAAGCTTTTTTCATATCCGACCGCAAATCCGGGCGTCATCCTCAATTCATCCCGACCGAAATCCGAACTGGAATCCTCCTCTGTTGAGAAAACGTTTGACCACAATGTGAACGTTCTCTTGAAAAGAGATAATCCATGCGAGAGGCTAGGAGAAGTTCCGCCAAAACAGGCAACGATGCCGGGGGAGAGCGGAACGGACGGAGGTAAAACAAATGAACGAGAACAGCGACATTATTTTCGTGCCGGACGATTCCGCCAGCCACGAGTGGACGGAACGGGACAGCGAACTCGTGGAGGAGTATGCGGCCCAGCTTATGAGCATGAGCATCTAGCCGGAAATTAGATGGGGCCGGGTTCCCTCTTCCATGACAGGAAAAGACGTCGCATTCGTACTGTAACTGCGGCGTCTTTTCCTTGTTTTCGTTTAGAATGGAGACTTGCCGCCAAGGCATCGAACACATGGAAAGGCGTATTGTTGGCTGAGATCAGACGGGAGATGGAACGGCTTCGACCCGTATACGAAACCGGTGTCCTACGGTTGCTGCTGCGTAACAATTCCATGCTGTACGTCGCGTTGTTGCGTTCCACGTTCGACCCGCTGACGGGGGAGCTGCCGCGCGAAATCGTCGAAGAACGGTTCGCACGCAGTCTCAACCGGCTCATCGAAACCGGCGATTACACGCTGAAAGACGGGCAGACTGCGCGCGAGGCCGCGCATTCGGTCCTGCTTGACCTCGCCCGCGAAAGGGAAGGCGACTACGCCTGGCTCGCCAATTCCATGGACGTGGCCTCGCACCGCTACCTGTACCGTCTCACAGCGCGAGCGCACCGTGCCATCGAAGCGCTCGACCGGCTTGAGGACACCACGAAAGCGCTGTCCGGCGCGCAGGCCAACAGCATCATCATGGAAATCGAGCATGCTCGCATGCAGTTGACCGCCGATCCGCGCGAGCGCATCCGCCTGCTGAAGAGGGACATTGAGGAACGGCAGAAGGAAATCGACGAGCTGGAACATAGCGAGGCCTTGGAAAAGCTCACGTCCGAACAGGTCGGCGACATCATCGGCGTGATTCACAACACTCTGCGAGGAGTGCCCATCGACCTGCGCGAGCTCGCCCTTTCCGAACGGGACAACGGCGACGCGCTCCGACGGCGCATGCAGGCCGGCGCCATGAGCGTGGAAAGCATCCTCACCGCATACCATGACGAATACCGACGTGCGTTCCGCGAATCCGACAGCGGACGTCGTTTCGAAGACGCGTTCCAAGTCATCGTCACCGACGAAGGCCGGCGCGAGATCGACGACGCGGTGCGGGACATCGCCAGAAACCCCTATTTGGATGGCGAGCCGAGCGTGCTGCTCAACCAGGTGCGTTCCGAACTCAAACGCATCTATGAAGGCATCGAGGACGTGCGCCGGCAGATCCGCACGTCCGACGAGGCGGTCAGCCGTCTCGTACGCCAGCAGACCGACACGAGCTACCGGACCATGCTCGCCAAACTCAACCAGCTGTTCGCAAAGACCAGCGCCGAAGCCAAAGCCCATCCCAATGACCAAAGCCGGCCCTACCATACGGACGCCGGGCAGGCGAAATTCCCGACATTGCCATCTCGTCCGGCCAGATCAATGGCGCGCGCCGCATCATCCAGCCTGAACGACGCCCCAGCGGCGACCATCGAAGCGCCAGACCTCAAGAACATGGTCGAAATATGCGGGCCGCGGCTGACGCGCATGATCAGGCTTATCCGCAGCAATCCGGTGACGACATCGGACGGCATGTTCGTGGACCTCGCGGCAAGCTTCAACCAGCTGCCGAAAGCCGAACGGAGGGAAAGCGAACTGGTCGGCTTCCTCAGCGCCCTGCGCACGCAGGACGACTCGTCATACGTGACATGGCGCTGCATATCGATCGACGGCAGCGAACGCGTATGGCGCACCAAACCCATTCTCACCACCGAAACGACGCTCGACGACATCATCGAGGAGAGATAAGCATGACGGACTATATCGAAGCCAACATCGAGGAAACGATCCTGACAGAAGGGGAGCCGGTATTGGAAGAGGCCGGCAGCCAGCAGGCCTCGACCGCGCTGTTCAACGGCGACACCGGCGACATGCCCGTCGAAGCGCGCATGGCCGCGATCGCGCTCAAACGCGAACGCTACATCGACGGCAGCCTGTATGACCTCGCCTGCGAGAACCGTGAGGTCGTGGAACGTTCGCTCAACAACGACATGCTCAGACTGGTCGACAACACGAAATACCGCATCATGTACGCGTCGCCGGTCACCGACTCGGAGACATGCATCCGTTCGTTGAAAACACGTATGAGCCTCACCCGCGAGGAGGCCGCCACGCTTGCCGCGCTACGCATCAAAGCGTTGGAATACGAAAACCAGAACGCCGAACCATGCGACTGGCTTATCAGCTTCGACGACATCCGCGCATTGCTCGCCACCGGCGCGGGATTCCTCACCGCCAGCAACGACGAGGAAGGCACTGCGAAGAAAATCACGTCCATCATCTCACGCATGCGCACCTACGGGTATCTCGCGCCGATCGAAGACGACGACATGTACGTCCTCACGCCACTGGTGCCCATGGTGCTCGACCGCGGCCTCGCCGACCAGTGGCTCGGATCCGAAACCACGGACGAGAACGCATCCGCCGACGGCCGCACCAACGCCGGCCCGGACGACAGGCCCATGGAAGACATAGAACAAGACGCATTCGATTTCAACACCGACGACAACCGTTTCGACGAGGAGGAACACTGATGGCAGACGGCATGAAGATCGTTTCCGACAAGTGGATGCTACAAAGCCGACAAATCGTCAACTGGGGCTCATACGGCGGCTGGCACGAATTCCGCCCATCCATGGACGAAACCATGCCGGTGACCCTGCTCGCCGGCGCCAGCGAATCAGGCAAATCCACACTCGTCGACGCGCAAATCTCACTCCTCTACCCATCCGGAACCCCCTACAACAAGGCGTCGAACTCCGGACGTTCGGAACGCAACGACTACACCTACCTGCGTGGCATGATCGGCGTAAGCGATAGCGAAAACGGCGAAACGCCGATCTTCCTGCGCGGCAAAGACGCCGACGGCACCCCACAGAACATCTGGGGCGCAATCGTCGACACCTACGTGAACAAAACCGACGGAGGACTGCTCTCCTGCGGCAAATTCCTCTACCTGAACGCCGGAGACGGACAAGACGGACTACGCCGCCGCTACATCACCTGGAACCGAACCATCGACCCACGACTCATGGACCAGTACCGCAACACACCATTCACCCGGTCCATGTTCGAAAAAACCTATCCGGAATGCGCCACGCACACCAACGCCGCGGCATTCCACGCCTCCATCTGGCAGGACATGGGCCTAAGCGCCGACGCCTGCCGCCTCCTGCACAAAATACAATCGGCGGACGCCCCCTCAAAACTCGACGACATCTTCAAGCAAGGCGTGCTCGACATACCCGAATCCATCCGCCTCGCCCACGAAACCGTCGACGACTACAACCGGTTCAACGAAAACTTCCACAGCATGGAAGACAAAATGGCCCGCGTCGCCATCCTGCAAAACATCCAGACACGCTACGGCGAATACGCAAAGCAAACCAGCGAACGACGCGAATACGAACCCATCAACCCCGACAGCGAACATGGCAACGCAACACTGTCCGCATGGGCGCGCTCGCGCATGGCCAGCGAAGTGCGCGCTGGTCTGCCGGCCGCGCAGCGCAAGGTCAAGGAGTCGCAGGAGGCCATCGATCGGGCGATGCAGCGCGTCGGCGAGCTCAACACGCGAATCGACGCCGTCAAGGAACGTATCCAAGGTATCGACGGCGGCAGTCTGCAGCAGCTCGGCAAGGATCTTCAACGCGTGCGCCAGGACATCGACGAGGCGAGCAGGCAACGTCATGCCATAGCCGAACGATTCGAACAGGTCGAAGGCAGGCTTCCCGACAGCGAGCAGACATGGGACGCCAAACGCGCCATGCTCGCCGAAACGCTCGACACATACGAGGAACGGTTGAAGGACGCGAACGCCAGATTCCAGCAGCTGGTAGGGGAGCGTCACGACCGCCAGCGCGACCGTGACAGCCTACGACGGGACTATCAGCGCAAACTCACGCACAGGACGCGCATCAGCGATGACATGGACGACGCGCGCACGCTTATCATGCGGGCGACCGGATTGGACGCGTCCGAACTGCCGTATGTGGCCGAACTGATGGACGTGAACGAACAGGACGAACAGTGGCGTCTGGCAATGAACGTCACCTACGCGCCCATCGCGCAGACCATCCTCGTCGACAAACGCCACGAGCAAGGATTCGCGGCGAAAATCAGCGCCATCGACCCGAAACTCATGACACGACGCACGTGGCGGTTCATCGACACCGGCATGCAATACGAATCCTCCGCCAGCGAAGGCTGGATGTCGTCGAAACTGCAATACCGGGAGGACTCTCCGTTCGCCGGATGGCTGAAAAACCAGACGACGTCGCCACGGTTCGACGCGCGTTGCGTGCACGCCATCGACGACATGAACCATGACGAACGACAAGTGCAGGCCGACGGACAAATCAAATCCGGCGACCGTGGATTCCACGGCAGCAAAGGACTACACCAGGTCATCGGCTTCATGAACGAACAATACCTGGCCGAACTGAAAAACCAACTCGACAAGGCGGAGCAGGCGTTGCAGAACGCCGACCGTCGAAGCGAACAAATGTCCAACGCCATCAGCCTGCTGCAAGACGAGCACGAGCTCGCACGAATCGTAGCCGACATGCCATGGAGCAAAATCGACGTGAACGGACTACGGGAACAGGAAACGCGAATCCGCAGGCAGATCGAACGCATCGAAAACGACCCGGAACTCGGCCAACTGCAAACCGAACTGAAACAGCTCAACCAACAGGCCACCGCCGAAAACAGAAACCAGTACCAAGCCGAAGACGACCTCGACAAGGCCCAACACGCCGTCCAAGCCGAACAAGCATGGCTCGACGCCTACGGCAACGACGACTTCGACGATGCCACACTATCCAGCATGGTATCGAACCTACTCGCCGACGCATACGAGAACTGCTTCGGCGCATCCGTACGCGCGCAAGACCGGCCAAAACTCATCGCAGGCCTCTTCGACCATGAAAGCGAAACACCATTCCACACGCGCGCGCTACGCAACATCGCACGCATCGCACGCACACGAATCCAAGAAATCGACGCCAGATCCAACCAACTGCGCGCCGACACGGAACGCATCATGGACGACTACCTCAACAACCACTCCACAGATGACAACACCGTCATGGCAAGCGTGGAAGACTACCGATACTTCCTCGACGAACTCGACGAACTCAACATGCTCGTCACCCGCGCCGCAACCGACGAAGAATACGCCAACAGCGTCAAAAAACTCTACATGAGCTTCCAACAGCTCAACCGCGCGCTACGCACCGACGAAGAAAACATCAAAGAACAGCTCAACCGCATCAACAGCATGCTCAAAGGACAACAATTCGGCCCACAAGGCGGCAGACTATCACTCGACGTGACCTTCAGCCCAATCGACCGACAATTCGAAACAACCCTCAGCCGCATCCTGTCAAAACTGGAAGACTGGACGCGCAACGCAAGCGACAATCCCACGGAAACACGCAAAGCATTCAACAACTGCGAAACATTCGTGAACAGACTGCACAACGAACTCGACAAAATACACGACACCAACGGCATCAAAGCATACGGCGCACGCAACCTCGACCCACGCGTACGCAGCTCATTCTACGCAATCGTGCACCACGACAACGCCCCCGACGAACGCATCAGCTCTACCGGCGGAAAATCCGGCGGAGCCCTCCAAGAACTCACCTCATTCGTCTACGGCGCAGCCCTCATCTACCTCCTCGGCGGCGACCTCACCGCACGCCCCACCTACACCACGCTCTTCCTCGACGAAGCACTCATCAAAGCCGACGGCCGCTACACCAAACGCGCGCTCGCCGTACTACCCCGACTCGGCTTCCAAATCATCGTCTCCGCCCCGGAAAGCAAAACCGCGGAAATCCTCAACGTCGCCAACAGAGCATACGTCGCATACAAAGACCCATCCACCGGCAACTCATACCTACAGGAACTCGACAGCGAAACCATCACACAGGACGAAACACAGCCCACCACCGCACCCGCGAAACCAACAACGGAGGCATAACCCATGGCAACGGCCAGAAGCACCACCAACAGCGACATCCACAGCCAACTCAACGGATACGTCACCGACTATCTCACCAAGCACATGTATGACGCCAACACCTCCTGGCCATTGCGCAAAACCATCCGACTACCCAAACAAGCCGAACTCGAAGCCCATTACACGCACATCCGCGCCCAAGACGAAGCCATCCGCAACTGGGCACAACAACACCACTGCGAAACCAGCGAAAAAACCAAAATCATCTCCAACGGAATCGTCCGACAAACCAGCCAACTCATCGACTCGGTAACCATACCCGACCTCAACACGGCCCTCAACATCACCACACCACAAACACGCAAACTCTACCAACGCGAACACCAACGCGCACACACCATCACCAACCAATTCAACCTCGACTCCAACACCTCCATAAACATCGCCAAAATCCTCAAAAACCACGACGATACCGACTTCAACCTCGTCATACAAGCCGCACACTACTTCGCCAACCACAACACCGAAAACATGACCCCACGCATGGTCCCCATCCCCGGATTCAGCGCAAAATGGCTAGGCAAAACAACATCAAACCGCTGCAAAGCAATCTGCAAACTCCTCAAACGAGAACAACTAGCCCTCAACGACCGCCACGGAGAAATCCGACTCCGACTCCTCGACACACAACACCACAACCAACCAGACCTCATCGTGACACAACCATGGACAGACGGCGCGCCACACGACATCACCCACATCATCATCGTGGAAAACAAAGACACCTACCAAGCCATACCCACAACAGAACACGCCATCTGCATATTCGGCAGCGGACACGCGGTAACCCGAATCAAAACACTACTACCTTGGATCACAACCACACCCCACATCATCTACTGGGGAGACATAGACGCAGACGGCCTCGAAATACTCTCCGAACTACGACAAACCGGCATCACCTGCGACTCCATACTCATGGACAGCACAGCATACAAAACATACGAACCATACGGCACCAAACTCGACACCAAAAAACAACCCCTCAAAACACGCGACCCCAAACCAACACCAGGACTCACGCAACACGAAAGAAACTTATACGAACAACTCTGCACCGGGAAAAACACAACCTACCTAGAATCGAACAAGAACGCATCCCCATCAACGACGCAATGACAATACTCCACAACCAACACCAATGGAACACAACACACCACAAATAGAACACCTGTTCGAAATCATAACGAAAATGAGGTATCCTAAACAACTAGAACAAAGAACAACCACCAGCGGAGGCAAGCCGTGGCAACCAAACGCAACAACGCAGCAAACGGCGACGTCATAGTCGAACGCGTTCTCACCAGCGACGCATTCCTCGCAAGAGAAATCAAAAAAGCCCCTCTCAAAACGAAAAACGGTTCACTTACAGCCGACCTCAAGCACCTGCCCAACGACCTCAAAATCACCATCCAAGGCGCTCGCGAGCATAATCTGAAGAACGTGGATCTTGAGTTTCCGCGCAATCGCATGGTGGTGTTCACCGGACTGTCGGGTTCTGGCAAATCCTCGCTCGCCTTCGATACGTTATTCGCCGAAGGCCAACGCAGATATGTGGAGTCGCTGTCGGCGTACGCAAGGCAGTTCCTGGGGCAAATGGACAAGCCCGACGTCGATTTCATCGAAGGTTTGAGCCCTGCGGTGTCGATCGATCAGAAGACCACGAACCGCAATCCACGTTCGACTGTCGGCACGATTACCGAGATTTACGATTATCTGAGATTGCTGTTTGCCCGCACTGGCATTCCGCATTGCCCGGAATGCGGCGCGTTGGTCAGCGCACAGACGCCGCAACAGATGGTGGACGCGTTGCTGCAGTATCCGGAGCGCACACGATTCCAGATTCTCGCGCCGGTCGTCCGTGGGCGTAAGGGCGAGTTCGAGGATCTGCTTGAACTCTTGCGGGGCGACGGCTACGCACGAGCGCTGATTGACGGCGAAATGAAGCAGCTGTCCGACGACATCAAACTCACCAAGCAGAAAAAGCACACCATCGAAGTGGTGGTGGATCGACTGGTGGTCAAGGACGGCATCCGTCAGCGTCTGACCGATTCCATTGAAACCGCATTGAAGCTCGCCAAGGGTATCGTGGTGGCCGATTTTGTGGATTTGGATGAGAAGGATCCTGACCGCCGTAAGCCTTTTTCCGAAAAACGCGCATGCCCGAACGGGCATCAGCTTGAACTTGATGAGATTGAGCCGCGCACGTTCTCGTTCAACGCCCCGTACGGTGCCTGCCCGGTATGCACGGGCATCGGATACAAGCTGGAGATTGATCCGGAACTGGTGATTCCCGATCCCAGCAAGACACTGAATGAGAACGCCATCGAACCGTGGGGCATGACCAAAGGCACCGGCGAATATTATCGCCATGTGCTTGAGGGGCTCGGCGATGAGATGGGTTTCGATCTCGACACCCCTTGGAAGGATCTTCCGGAAGAGGCCCGTCAAGCCATTATGTATGGGCGTGATTTCAAGGTGCAGGTCTCGTATCGTAACCGTTGGGGTCGTATGCGCGAATATTCCACCGGTTTCGAAGGCGTGGTGCGTACGCTGATGCGTAGGCATGACGAGACCGACTCCGATCAGATGAAGCAGTATTACGAATCGTATATGCGTGAAGTACCTTGTCAGGCATGCCAAGGCCGTAGGCTTCGTCCGGAAGTGCTGGCGGTGACCGTTGGCGGGGAATCCATTGCCGATGTGTGCGACATGTCCGCTGAGACAAGCCTCGCATGGATGGACGGCTTGCAGCTTGAAGGGTCGGCCGCGCAGATCGCCGGCGAGGTGTTGAAGGAGATTCGTGCCCGTCTTGGATTCCTCAACGACGTCGGACTGAACTATCTGACACTGTCTCGTGCCGCCAAAACCTTGTCTGGCGGCGAGGCGCAACGTATTCGTTTGGCGACCCAGATCGGTTCCGGTTTGGTGGGCGTGATGTATGTGCTCGACGAACCATCCATCGGCTTGCACCAGCGTGACAATGAGCGGCTGATCACCACTCTGCATCATCTGCGCGATCTTGGCAACACGCTGATCGTTGTGGAGCATGACGAAGACACTATCAAGAACGCTGATTGGGTTATTGACATCGGACCTGGAGCTGGCGAGCATGGCGGCGAAGTGATCTATTCCGGTCCCGCGAAAAAGCTCGTTGACGCTCCGCGTTCGGTTACGGGCGACTACATTGCCGGCCGCCGAACGATCGAGGTCCCGCAGTCCCGTCGCAAAGTACGTAAGACCAAGCAGTTGCGCGTGGTTGGAGCCCGCGAAAACAATCTGAAGGATTTGACGGTCAACTTCCCACTGGGAGTTTTCACTTGCGTGACGGGTGTTTCGGGTTCCGGTAAATCCACTTTGGTCAATCAGATTCTGTACCCGGTGCTTGCCGACAAACTCAACGGTGCGCGCATCGTGCCCGGCAAGCATACCCGTGTGGAAGGTGTGGGCCAGTGCGACAAAGTGATCCACGTTGACCAGAATCCGATCGGACGCACTCCGCGTTCCAATCCGGCCACCTATACCGGAGTATGGGATAAGATCCGCACGCTGTTCGCCAAAACCCCTGAAGCGCAAGTCCGTGGATACGGTCCGGGGCGGTTCTCGTTCAATGTCAAGGGTGGCCGGTGCGAAGCATGCCATGGCGACGGCACTTTGAAGATCGAAATGAACTTCCTGCCGGACGTGTATGTGGACTGTGAGGAATGCCATGGCAAACGCTACAACCGCGAAACGTTGGAGGTGAAATACAATGGCAAATCCGTTGCCGACGTGCTTGGCATGCCGATCGAAGAGGCTGCCCAGTTCTTCAAAGCGTATCCCTCCATCTCCCGCTATCTCGACACGCTTGTGCAGGTCGGACTTGGGTATATCCGACTCGGACAGCCTGCTCCAACGCTTTCCGGCGGCGAATCGCAGCGTGTGAAGCTTGCGACCGAGTTGCAGCGAAGGTCTACGGGCAAAACCGTGTATATCTTGACGAACCTACCACGGGTTTGCATTTTGAAGATGTGCGCAAACTGCTGCTTGTCTTGCAGGGATTGGTGGATAAGGGCAATACCGTTATTGTCATTGAACACAATCTCGATGTGGTCAAGTCGGCCGATTGGATCATCGACCTTGGGCCGGAAGGCGGTGACGGAGGCGGCACCATCGTTACCGAAGGTACGCCGGAACAGGTGGCTCAATGCGAACAGTCTTGGACCGGCAAGTTCCTTAAGGGCATGCTGTGAGCGCACCCATCGAGCGGCACAGCCAGGAGGTTTGGCGCAAAACCGCCGAACAGTTGAACGGCGACGGTTTCAGTGTCGGTGGTGATGATTCTCCCGGCAAAGACGTAAACAAGAACGGCGCGCCTCTGCTGGGGGATTCACGTGACCTGTTTCGTCCGAAAACATCCGACATTCCGGCGCAGCCGGGCGTATACAAGTGGCGAGATGGTGAAGGCAGGGTCATTTACGTAGGCAAGGCGAAAAACCTGCGCAACCGTTTGACCAATTATTTCCAACCGTTGTATCAGCTGCATCCCCGCACTCAAACCATGGTATTGACGGCCCGCAACCTGGAATGGACGGTCGTTGGTACCGAACTTGAGTCATTGACGTTGGAATACACGTGGATCAAAGAGTTTGACCCACGATTCAACGTTGTGTTCCGCGACGACAAAACCTATCCGTATCTGGCGATCTCATCCGGTGAACGCGTGCCGCGGGTGTGGGTGACCAGAAGCCGCAAACGCCGCGATACAAGATATTTCGGCCCGTACGCCAAAGTATGGGATCTGCGTCACAGTCTCGACCGTCTCCTCAAGACTTTTCCTGTGCGCACCTGTTCGCAGAACGTTTATCATAAGGCGGAAATCACTCATCGTCCATGTTTGCTTGCGTCCATCGGCAAATGTTCGGCCCCTTGCATTGGACGTATCAGCGTCGAGGAACACCGGAAGATGTGCGAACAGCTTATTGGCGTATTAACCGGTCGCATCGGCAAATCGTATATCGCACAGCTCACGCGTGAAATGAAGGAGGCCAGCGACGAGTTGGAGTTCGAGAAAGCGGCTCGGTTGCGCGATCAGATCCAGATGCTATCCACAGTGGTTGAGCAGAATGCCGTGGTGTTCGATTCCGATGTCGATGCGGATTTCTTCGGCGTCGATTCGGACGAGCTGGAAGCTTCCGTGCACGCGTTTTACGTGCGTGCCGGTTCCATCCGAGGTGAACGCAATTGGAGTGTGGAACGGGTTGAGGATGTGACGGATGAGGAGCTGATTGCCGACCTTATTGTGCAGGTGTATTCGGAAACCGCAGGGGAGACGATTAGGGCTTCGCAGTCGACTGTTGTCACCGAACAACGCAATGCCATCGGATCGACGCAAATCGTGACGGCGACCGATGCGGTGGCACGCGCGCAAGCTACCAGGGAACGTAACGAGCGGCAGGATCAGACCGGTCGTGCGGATTTGTTGGCTCCTATCTCTCCGGTGCCGCGCGAGGTGATTGTTCCCATCGAGCCGGCCCGGCGTGAAGAGCTTGAATCATGGCTTAGCGGATTGCGCGGTGGTGCCGTGAGCATTCGCGTGGCCAGCAGAGGGGATAAGAGACAGCTTCTGGACCGTGCCAACGATAATGCCAAGCAGGCAATGCAGCGCAGCAAGATGAGTCGCATCAGCGATATGGGCGCCCGCAGCACAGCCATGAATGATGTTGCCAAGGCTTTGGGACTTGAACAGGCTCCATTGCGCATCGAATGCTACGACATTTCCAATACCGTCGGCGGAGCGTTCCAGGTCGCTTCCATGGTGGTATTCGAGGACGCGATTGCCAAAAAGTCCGAATATCGTCGTTTCGCCATTCGCGGAGCGGACGGACAGGGTGCACTCGACGATTTGAGCGCATTGTACGAGACGCTGACGCGACGATTCCAACATGGCAATATCGCCGGTGACTCCGGCGAAAGCATGGATAATGAACGTCGGGCATCCGAGCATGGTGACCAGACTCATGAACCGACTGTCCAGCAGAACACCAATCGGCATCATTTCGCATACAAGCCTAATCTGGTGGTGGTCGATGGCGGCAAACCGCAGGTCATGGCGGCCGCGAAGGCGCTTGAGGATTGCGGTGTGGATGACGTGGCCGTGTGCGGATTGGCAAAACGTTTGGAAGAGGTGTGGGTGCCGGATGACGACTATCCGATCATTCTCAAACGTCAATCCGAAGGCATGTATCTACTGCAACGCGTCCGCGACGAATCGCATCGTTTTGCCATCACCTATCATCGTCAGACCAGAAGGAAAGGCGCGTTGCGTTCCGCCTTGGACGATATTCCAGGCGTCGGCGAGGCATACCAGAAGCGCCTACTGAGCCATTTCGGCTCGGTTCGTGCCATGCGTGAGGCGGATGTCGAGGATTTCGAGCAGGTCAAAGGCGTCGGAAAAGCCAAAGCCGCAGCCATTTACCAAGCGTTGCACGCCCACGACGGGCAACCGTCGACGGAAAATGCCATTTCGTCGAATAGTCCGAAAGATGAAATGGAATAAGATTGGGTAGCGAAAAAAGACAATCGGATTGCTAGCATGATGACGGTGAATATATAGGGAGGGAATATGACCGAGGTCAACCACCGGTGCGCGGTTCTGGGCAAGCCCATCGCACATTCATTGTCTCCGGTGCTGCACAATGCCGCTTATCACGCGTTGCATCTTGACGACTGGTCGTACGACAAGCATGAGGTGGGCGAGCCTGATCTTGAGGGCTTTCTTGAATCGCTTGATCCGACCTGGTCGGGACTCAGCCTGACCATGCCATTGAAGAAAACGATCCAGCCATACGGAACACCGTGCAATACATGGGCCAAAGAGCTTATGGTTGCCAATACCGCGGTGTTTGATTGGACCAAAACCTGCGTCAATGGCAATTCGAACATCCCCTTCATCAGGCTATATAACACGGATGTACGCGGCATCGAACTCGCTTTCGAACACTCGTATCAGACACGTGCGATAACGCCGAAGACGGACCGTTCGGGAACGGCCGTGATCATCGGCAACGGCAACACCGCAACGTCGGCGTTAGCGGCATGCGTGGAGATGTCTGCGATCGGACATGTCATCGTTGTGGCTCGCCATCCTGAGAAGAACGCCGATCTCAAGCCACTTGCCGAACGGTATATGCCATCGGAACAGCCGATCAGCATTGTCGGCATGGACCACGCCATCGAAGCGTTGCGCCAGGCTGATGTGGCGATAAACACCATTCCCGGATTGGCTGCGGACGGTATTGCCGAATCATTGAGAATGCCATGTGTGCGCATGCATGGAACATTGCTCGACGTCGTATATGACCCACGCCCTACCAAGCTGATGCAGGCATGGCGCCAACAGGGAGGAATCGCCATTGGCGGCGAGCAGATGCTGTTGTATCAGGCCATGGTGCAGGTCTGGTTGATGACGGGAATCTGGGATGACGATCCGCCGAGCGGTATGGTTGATCAGGATTGCACCGCGCGTTTGGAACAAGCCATGCGCATCGCGCTTGAGGAGGCCCTGTGATGGCACAGAAAGACATCGACGTACAGGCGAATGGCACGCATGCCAGCGCCCCTTCGCCGGCTGAAGGTTTTGAAGTATTGCTGATCACCGGCATGAGCGGTGCGGGCCGTTCGCATGCTGCCGACAGCATTGAAGACATGGGTTGGTATGTGGTTGACAACATGCCTCCAAAACTGCTGGTGCCCTTGGTGGACATGATGACCACGGGATCCAATATTCACAAACTCGCCGCTGTTGTCGACGTGCGTTCCCGCGACTATTTCGATGACCTGTCCGCGGTGCTCAGCCATCTGGACGATCTTGGTGTGAAAACGCGTATCCTGTTCCTTGATGCCAGCAACGAGGTGCTGATCAAACGATATGAATCCGTACGCAGGCCTCATCCGTTGCAGCAGGGCAATCGACTGATTGACGGCATTCTCGAGGAACGAGATCTGCTTGAGAATCTCAAAGAACGTGCGGACATCGTTATCGACACGTCATCATTGAGTATCCATCAGCTGTCCACGAAATTATATGAGGCCATGCTCGGATCCGGTCCGACCACGGTTTCCGTGCACATCTTCAGTTTCGGTTTCAAATACGGTATTCCCATCGACGCCGACTTTGTGGCCGACGTGAGATTCCTGCCGAATCCATTTTGGGTTCCCAGGCTTCGCTCGCTGACCGGACGCGACAAAGAGGTGAGTGATTACGTACTTTCCAGCGAAGGGGCCGCGGACTTCCTCGACTCGTATGAAAAGGCGCTTTCGATTGCGATTGAAGGATATGCGCAGGAAGATAAGCATTATGTGACTATTGCGATTGGTTGCACCGGAGGCCAGCATCGTTCTGTCGCGATGAGTGAGGCTTTGGCTAAGCGACTGCGTGCGAGGGGGTTGTCGGTTTCCGTTTCCGCACGCGAGCTTGATAAGCGGTCAGCGGAAAAATGACCGCATTATGAGAGAATAGTGTCCATATGTAAAGAAACCTGGCTGTGATTGTCCAAGATATTCGGTATCACAGTAAGCCGTGGCAGTGCGGAATGATTCCGCGACTCGCCTGAAATTTAGGGAAGAACAGCAAGGTAGGAGGTTGGCTCTTGGCTCTTCTGGATGACGTCAAAAGCGAGCTGGCCGCAATCGATAACGAACTGCCGATCGCCAAAAAGGCGCAGGCGACAGCGATGATTCGATTCGGCAATGGTTTGCACTCGGTGGATCACCACATTCTCGTGCAGGTGCAGCTCGACTCCCAAGATGCGGCTGCTTGGCTGCAGGACACCATCAAGAACCTGTATGGTCATGAAGCCACGCTTACTCCTGTCTCTAGGCAGACGCCAACCGGCACCGTGCAGCGTTATGTGATTCGCGTGCCGAAGGGCAGTACGGCGCTCGTGCTGCAGACCGGCCTGTACAGCCGTTACACCAAGAACATGGTGCTTGGTCTTCCAAGCGATATCATCAACGGCAAAATCGCGCAGATCAAGTCCGCATGGCGCGGCGCGTTCCTCGCCAACGGACGTCTGTCCGATCCAGGCAAGGCCAGCTATCTTGAAATCGTGTGCCCGAACCATGAGGCCGCTCTGGCACTGGTCTCCACCGCACGGCGTCTGGGCATCACCGCCAAGCCGCGTAAGCTACGCAGCTCCGAACGCGTCACCCTGCGCGATCCCGACGCCATCGAACGTATGCTCATTCTTATGGGTGCGCCGCGCTCCGCACGCGAGTGGACCGGAAAGCGTTCCGACGGCGAAGCTCGGGGCAAAGCCAACCGTCTGGCCAACTTCGACGACGCCAACATGCGTCGCAGCGCCAAGGCGGCTGCGGAAGCATGCGACAAGGTTCGTCAGGCGTTTGAGATTCTTGGAGATGACATTCCAGACAACCTCAAATCGGCCGGCCAGCTTCGTCTCGACCATGCTGATGCGTCGCTGGAACAGCTGGGACGTTTGGCCGATCCACCAATCACCAAGGATGCCATCGCGGGCCGCATCCGTCGACTTCTGCAGCTCGCCGAGAAAACCGAAAAGGCGCGCCGCCAGTCGGCTTGATTGAATCTTTTATGCAAAACACCATGCCTGTTTTCGAACAGCATGGTGTTTTTGTTCGTTTGGGCTTGTATTATTCGTAAATGGCAATATGGCCATTCCACGCTTACAAGCGGCTAGGAAAGGATATACATGAAGACACTCAAGGATCTTGGAGATCTCAAGGGCAAGCGCGTTCTCGTTCGCGCCGATTTCAACGTTCCGCTGGACGGCACCACGATCACTGATGACGGTCGTATCAAGCCGCTCTGCCGACCATTAAGGCCCTGCGCGAAGAAGGCGCGAAGGTCATTCTGATGGCTCACCTCGGCCGTCCGAAGGGCAAGGTCGTTCCGGAACTGTCCCTTGCCCCGGTCGCTGCTCGTCTCGGCGAGCTGCTCGGCATCGAGGTCCCGCTGGCTGAAGACACCTATGGTGAGGATGCCCAGGCCAAGGTCGCCGCAATGGGCGACGGCGATGTCGTTCTGCTGCAGAACGTGCGTTACAACCCGGAAGAAACCAGCAAGGATCCGGAGGAGCGCGCCGCTTATGCCAAGAAGATTGCTGCGCTCGGCGAAGCGTTCGTATCCGATGGCTTCGGCGTCGTGCACCGCGCACAGGGCTCCAATTACGACGTTGCTGCCGATCTTCCGGCTGCTGCCGGCCTGCTGGTCGAGAAGGAAGTCAAGGCTCTGTCCCGCGCCACCGTTGAGCCGGAACGCCCGCTGACCGTCGTGCTCGGCGGTTCCAAGGTCTCCGACAAGCTCGGTGTGATCGAAAACCTGCTCGACAAGGCCAACCGTCTGGTCATCGGCGGCGGCATGGTTTACACCTTCCTCAAGGCCAAGGGCCTCGAGGTCGGCACCTCCCTGCTGGAAGAGGATCAGGTCGAGACCGTCAAGGGCTACATCGAGCGCGCTGAGCAGAACGGCGTCGAACTCGTGTTGCCGACCGATATCGTGGTGAACCCGGTCTTCCCGAAGTCCGATGAGGACATCGCTCCGGAAGTCGTGGCTGCCGACGCCATTCCGGCTGACAAGATGGGTCTGGACATCGGTCCGGATTCCCAGAAGCTCTTCCACGACAAGATCGTGGATTCCAAGACCGTCGTTTGGAACGGCCCGATGGGCGTGTTCGAGGTTCCGGCTTTCGCTGCCGGCACCGAGGCCGTGGCCCAGGGTCTGGTCGACGCTACCGCAGCTGGTGCGTTCACCATCGTCGGCGGCGGTGATTCCGCTTCCGCAGTGCGTAACCTCGGCTTCCCGGAGGATGGCTTCTCGCACATCTCCACCGGTGGCGGTGCCTCCCTCGAGTTCCTCGAGGGTAAGGAACTGCCGGGCCTGAAGGTGCTCGACTGATTGCTTAACGCATAACCGGAGGTGCTCCCTTATCAACAAAAAAGGTGGGGGAGCACCTCTTGTTTTCACTAACCCGAAACCACGGCGTACGAACACTGAATGAAATAAGAACGGAGGCAGGCAAACACATGGCATCGCAACGAATTCCACTGGTCGCCGGCAATTGGAAGATGAACTTCGACCATCTTGAAGCCACCTATTTCGTTCAGCAGCTCGCATGGAAACTTCGTGACATCCATTTCGACTACCGCCATTGTGAAATCGCATTGATGCCGTCCTTCACATCGTTACGCAGCGTGCAGGTGTTGGTCGAATCCGACAATTTGAAGATTCACTACGGCGCACAGGCTGTTTCCGTAACATCGCAGGGCGCGTTCACTGGAGATGTGTCTGCCGATATGATCGCCCACCTCGGCTGTTCGTATGTGATTGTCGGACATTCCGAACGACGAAAGTACCATCCGGAAGATGATGCGAACATCGTGGATCAGGTACGCGCTGTTTTGGCGGCCGGAATGCAGCCGATTCTTTGCGTCGGCGAAAGCTACGAGGAACGTCGCAAAGGCATTGAGCTTGATTTCGCCGTGGGGCAGGTGCATGACGTCACACGCGATCTTTCCGACGAGGAAGCGTCGCGTCTGATTGTGGCGTATGAGCCGATATGGGCCATCGGCTCCGGAATGGTGGCCACTCCACAATCCGCTCAGGACGCGGCCAAGGCGATTCGGGATGATTTGGCTGAAACTTTCGGCACGCATGTAGGAGAGTCCGTGCGCATTCTGTATGGTGGCTCCGTCTCCTCAAAGAACGCCGAAGAATTGATTGGCGAGCCCGATGTGGATGGATTCCTTATCGGCGGCGCCGCGCTGAACGTGGATGAGCTCACCAGAATCTGCCAGCTCACCATGAATGCGACAGTATGATGCTCGCGGAGTAATGTTTTTATCGAGTTGGCCTTTCAAGGTGTGGTCATTATTCGATTTTCTCAATACCTTGCGCTATTGTTAACAGCAGTGTTTACGAACTGGAGGTTCACTCGTGTCCGCTATGGCCATCGTCAAGCTTGTGCTGCAGATTATTCTTGTTATTTTCAGCCTCTTGCTCACCCTGTTGATTCTGATGCACAAGGGTAAGGGCGGCGGTCTGTCCGATATGTTCGGCGGCGGTCTCACCCAGAATGCGGGTTCTTCCGGTGTCGCGGAAAAGAACCTGAATCGTTGGACCGTCATCATCGCGGTGCTGTGGGTTGCCATCATCATTGCCCTCGGTCTGATGACGAAGTTCGATCTCATCTGATTGGCTTTTTGCTTCGGCCCATGACTGGATTACAGTCATGCCGAAGTGTTTTTTATCGTAGTATTGTCTACAACATACGAGCTAAGGATTGATTTGACGTCTTTGAAAATCGAGAAAACCCAAGAAACCACGATGGTCGTCGCGGATTTGGACGGTACTTTGCTGCATGATGGCGAAACGTTCGAGGAACGTTTTCTTACACAACGTTCCATCGATGTGATTAACCGCATGCACGATAATGGCGTGACCTTCGTTGTGGAAACGGCACGTCCGGTCAGCACAGGCTTTTCGTTCGTGGAAAAACTGCCGGTTGATGCCGTTGCCTATCTCAATGGAGCATTGATCGATTTCAATCCAGCCTCATCAAATTATGAAATGCTCACTTCGCCGATGCTGCCGGAAGACGGCCATCTCAAGAAAATCGGATTCTCCTCACAGCGAGCATGCGAAGTCTGCAAGAATCTGTTGAATGAACTGCCCGGTATGGAAGTCGGCATTGTCATGGATGATGTGAGATACACCAATTTCGATGTTACGAAATATTGGAAAACACAGACCTGGCGATACACTGACTTCGACGATGTTCCTGAAGGCATCGCCGATAAGCTCATTATCTTCCCTAACGATGAGCAGCGGAATCAGGTCAGTTCTCTTGTGCCCAACGATTTTGACGTACATATCTCTGAGGGATCGCTGTGGATGTTGATGAATCCTCAAGCCAACAAGGAGCATGCGTTGGATTTGCTGGCAGAACATTTTGAGACGCCGATGAGCAATACCGTCTCATTCGGTGACGATTTGGTCGACATTGCCATGCTACGTAAATCCGGCAGGGGAGTGGCGGTGGCGAACGCCAATCCGGATGTGTTGAACATCGCAGATGAAATCTGTCCATCTAATAATGATGACGGTGTGGCGCAGTGGATTGAAGATAATCTGCTGTGATGTCTCGTGATATTCAAGAGTTACATGAGTTGAACTTCGTGAATTGAACTTTTGTCGCAAAAGGATGCGAAATAGTTACATTTGATATTGAACTTCCGCAATTTCGTTAGTTGGTTTGTGTTAGGATTTGAACTAGCGCTTGATGAAAATTGAACCGAAAGGACTAGTATGGCGGAATCGTTCTCCAACCGGTTGAACGTCGCTATGGCGTTCCGCAATGTCAAACAAATTGACTTTGTGCATGCTGCTGAGAAGTTCAATATCAAACTTGGCAAAAGTCATATGAGTCAGTACGTGAGCGGCAAAACCGTGCCGCGTGCCGATATCGCCCATTTTCTTGCGGCTTTTCTACAGGTCAATGAGGACTGGTTGATGGGAAAGGACGTTCCCATGGAGCAGAACGTCGCCACCTTGCCCGCAATCAAGTCTGATGAAGCCCAACATGATAGCAATCCTGCATCAGCGCAATCAACAGAAGGAAAGACTATGCGCACCTTTACGAAATCTCATAAGCTCGACAATGTGCTCTACGACGTTCGTGGTCCGGTGGCGGACGAGGCAGCACGCATGGAAGCCGCGGGAACGCATATTCTGAAACTCAATATCGGCAATCCTGCGCCATTCGGATTCCGGACTCCGGATGAAGTCGTGTATGATATGGCGCAACAGCTCCCTGAAACCGAAGGATATTCACCGTCCAAGGGTCTGTTCTCGGCACGCAAAGCCATCATGCAGTATGCACAGCTCAAGAATATTCCGAACGTCTCCATCGATGATATCTTCACCGGCAATGGCGTCAGCGAGCTCATCAACCTGTCGCTGTCCGCGTTGCTGGATGATGGCGACGAGGTGCTGGTGCCTTCGCCGGACTATCCTCTGTGGACCGCCTGCGTGAATTTGGCTGGCGGTACCGCCGTGCATTACATCTGTGATGAGGGATCCGAATGGTATCCCGATATCGACGATATCCGCTCTAAAATCACGGATAAGACCAAGGCAATTGTCATCATCAATCCAAATAATCCGACCGGAGCGCTTTATCCAAAGGAACTGCTGCAACAAATCGTCGACATTGCCCGAGAACATCAGCTCATTATTTTCTCCGATGAGATTTACGATCGTTTGGTCATGGATGGACTGGAGCATATTTCTATCGCATCGCTGGCTCCGGACCTGTTCTGTGTAACGTTCTCCGGTCTGTCGAAGTCGCATATGATTGCCGGATATCGCATTGGATGGATGATACTTTCCGGCAACAAGCGTATTGCGAAGGATTACATCGAGGGCTTGAACATGCTGGCGAACATGCGTATGTGCTCGAATGTCCCAGCTCAGTCGGTGGTACAGACCGCTTTGGGCGGGCATCAGAGCGTCAAGGATTACATCAAGCCAGGTGGCCGTGTGTACGAGCAGCGCGAACTGGTCTATCAGATGCTCAATGAAATTCCCGGCGTTACCGCAGTTAAGCCGAAAGCGGCGTTCTATATCTTCCCGAAGCTGAACGTCAAGAAGTTCAATATTCACTCCGACGAGCAGTTTGCGTTGGATCTGCTGCATGACAAGCATATTCTGATCAGTCATGGCGGTGCATTCAACTGGCAGAATCCGGATCATTTCAGGGTGGTATATCTGCCACGTATCACGATGTTAAAGGAAACCGTAAGTGAGATCGGTGATTTCTTGAGCACATATCATCAGGCATGATGACCTTGATTGCTTGAAGGGCTTTCATGGTGTGAAGTACGCGCAGCATCGCGACACTCCGTCCCCAAATACTTATAGTTATGCTGACCATAAGTAGGGTTACGATGGCTCCGGCCTTAGGGCCGAGCCATCGTTTCATTGTGAAAGGGGATATTGTGAACGATTTGCTCAAAGGAATCGGCAACGTCGTCAATCCGAAGCGTGTGTTCCGCGAGCTGACTGACTTCAAGCCGGGGGAGTTTGTCCTGATCACGGTCATGCTGTTGGCGCAGTTGGTGTCATTCTTCGTGTCCAAAGATTTTCCGCGGCAGGTTGAATTGGTCTGATTTCCGGCCTATGCATCGTGTTCAATCTCATTCTCGTCGACCGTGGGCGACTGACCAACTATCTGTGGGGCTTCATCGGTTGCGCCACTTGGCTGATCGTTGTCATCATGAACCATCTCGTCGGAGACATCTTCGCTCAGATCTTCTACGTCACCATGCAGTTCGTCGGCGTATGGGTGTGGCAGCGCCAGCTTGATCGTCAGGAAAAAACGAGTATGAGGAAGTCAATGCCCGCATGTTCACATGGTGGCAAGGCATTCTCGCCGTCATCGCAACCATCGTGATCTATCTGATTGTGGTATTCGTGTCGAGCCATACTGGCGGTGTACAGGTTTGGCTTGACGGCACGCTGCTGCCGCTTGGTATCGTCGGACAGATTCTCATGACATACGGCTACCGCAGCCAGTGGGTCGCATGGATTATTCTTGACGTGATCAAGGTGGTTATCTGGTTCAACCAGCTTTCCGCCGGAGGTCCTGGCGCCATGTCGATGTTCGTTCTTCAGGTGGTCATGTTGGCCAACGGTTTTTACGGCGCATGGGTCTGGTTCCACAAGAGCAGCACTATGGCCGTATCGGATGATCTGCAATCAAGTATTTGCACGGAAAGCATAATCGCAAATGGTGGCCGCTGATCAATCAATCGTTCCGTCGCGAGTTCACAACGATCATATTGGTTGTTGGGCCGGCTTCCGTCGGCAAAACCACATTGGTGACACGCTTGTCGAAATTGTATGACGCTCCGATCGCGGTCGAGTATGCCCGTGAATTTGAGGAAGCCTGCAATGTTGACGATGATGAACTTACCGCTTTCGATTACGAGCGGCTGATTCTTTCCAAGTTCTCTCAGAACGAGCATGCAATAGCATCGCATGCCAATCATGGCATCGTTTTTCTTGATACTGATGCCATGGTTACGCGTGTCTATGCGGAACGCTATCTGCCGGCCGATGAGAACGCCAAGCTGCAAGCCGACATTCGATATGGTGATTGAACAGGAGAAGCCTGATCTGGTGTTGCTGATTCCTCCGATCACCGAATATGTGGATGATGGGTTCCGTGCAATGCGGTGGGCTTCGGATCGGTATCGGTTCCATGAGACTTTGGTACGCGTCATTCAGGAGTCACCGTATGCCGACCGTGTGGTGACGCTTGACAATCCAACTTTTGAAGGGCGCAAAACGCAGGCGATTCAAGCGATCCGCCAGGCCACTGGTTTTACGCCTCGTACCGGAATAAGCTGAAAACATGTAGAGCAATAGCAGAAACCCCCTGCAGAATCGTGAGCAGGGGG
>ENA-OQDM01000063-OQDM01000063.1-human-gut-metagenome-genome-assembly--contig:-NODE-63-length-69592-cov-8.559447_pt1 | contig 69592 bp, 63 predicted proteins | sample MGYA00242772_ERZ504605 | MGnify/ENA primary metagenome ERZ504605 (study PRJEB26092, sample SAMD00036348) | human gut metagenome | host: Homo sapiens | study: EMG produced TPA metagenomics assembly of... | reverse complement strand
ACAATCTGTGCAACACCACGAAAGATTTCAAGGTGATCCGCCTCGGTACCAGCATCCGGGTAAGCAAGCAGAGCTTTGACGATTGGTTTGCAGCGGTCTGAGGGAGGGAACATCTATGGCATCTATTATGAAACGTGGCAACACGTATTCCGTCCGATACAACTACAAAGATCATGCTGGCAAGCCCTGCAAGGGCTGGGAAACCTTCAAGACCAAGGCCGAAGCGCAGGAGCGCAAGATCACGGTGGAGAAGGAACTGCTGGACGGCACCTTCCTCGTGCCCGACACCATGACGGTCGAGGAGATGCTGTACAAGTGGATCCCCATTCAGTCCAGCAAACACAAGTGGTCTCCCAAGACCTACACCCAATCTGTGGCGATGGTGCAGAACCTCATCGTGCCGTATATCGGAAAGCGGAAAGTGCAAGACCTCCGCACCTATGACATTGAGCAGTTCTACGCCACCCTGAGCCAGACCCCCTGCGGCCAGTACGTTCACGGCGAAAAGCAGGAGCTGACGGAAAATCAGAAGAAACGGCTGTTATCCAGCACGTCCATTCACGAAGTCCACACGCTCCTGAAGACCGCCTTTTCGTATGCCGTTGACTGGGATCTGATTCACAAATCGCCTACTCCCCGTGAAGCCCCCAAGATCAATACCGAAGAACGCACCATCTGGGATGAGCGCACCATGTTGGCGGCGCTGCAGACCATCGAGAACCCCGCCCTGCATCTGGCTGTGCACATGAGCATGATCCTTTCCTTGCGAGAGGGTGAGATCCTCGGCTTACAGCCGAGTGATCTGGACTTTGACGCAGCAGACGGACGGGGAACCATCTCGGTGAACAAAGCCCTGCAGCGTGCCGACAAGGTCGCCTTGTCCAAGATCGACCCCACCCAGATCTACCACACCTTCCCGGACAGACGGGAGGGGAGTAAGTCCTCGCTGATCCTTAAGCGGACTAAGACCAAAAAGTCCAACCGCATCCTGTACATGACCAAGCCCTTGAAAGAGGAGCTTCTGGCATGGCTGGAAAAGATGAAGCAGGACGAGCAGAGCGCCCCGGAAAAGTACAGCAACTGCGGTCAGCTGTTCCGCTTACCAGACGGCTTACCCATTGCCCCGGACGTTCTGACCAAGTGGTATCGTATGTGGCGGGCAGAGCACCCGGAGTTTGAGAAGATCGTGTTCCACGGTCTGCGCCACTCCAGTGCCACCTACCAGCTGCTACAATCTGGCGGTGACTTCAAGTCGGTGCAGGGCAACACCGGCCATGCAACCGCCACCGTCCTGATGGACACCTACGCCCACACGCAGGACAAGCCCCGGTTGGAGTTGACCGAGAAGATCGAAGCCGACTTCTACACGCAGGATGTGGCCGGTGCAAAGCCGCAGGAACCCCCGGAAAACAAAACGCCGGTGGCAACAAAAATCACGGGTAAAATGATCCTTGAAGCCATCCGGCAAATGGACGCAGAGGAGCGCCGCGAGCTGACGCGGGTGCTCTTCGCGTAAATTCTCTTTTTTGTGCAGCGAAATACACGCTGTGCAAGCGATGCAAAGAGTTCATGGCTTTTTTGTAAAGTGTGCAGGAGATGTGCAAAAGTGTGCAGACTCTGCCAGAAAAACAAAAAAGCCATGAAATCTTTCGATTTCACGGCATTTTCTGGTGCGATGGAAGGGACTCGAACCCCCGGCCTACTGATTCGTAGTCAGTCACTCTATCCAGCTGAGCTACCAACGCATACGTTCCGTTCGGAACATGATGTATTTTATCACTCGGACTGGGTTTTGTCAACCGTTTTTTGCAAATATTTTTATCTTTTTCAAAAAGCAGCATTTTTTATGATTTTTCTTGTATCGTTTTTGTCGTTCTTGTGCTATAATAGCCTTACTATATGTTTTTAATCTGTGTCCGTGCAGGGGTACAGGAGCTTTGCGGGCAGCACCGCGTGGAGGCTGCGCCGCCGGGTTTTCTCTGCAGCGAGACACCACGGAGGGTAGATCCTATGAAACTGGTAAGCGTGGAAACTCCCGAAAAGAGTGTCTGCAAAATGACCTTCAGCGCCAGCCCCGAAGAGCTGGAAGCTGCATCCAACGCCGTTTACGAACGCACCCGCGCCTCCTATACGATCCGCGGCTTCAAGAAGGGCGAAGCGGACCGCGCACAGATCGAGGCTGACCGCGGCGAGCACACCTTCTGGTACGATGCCATCAACGATCTGATGGACAAGGACGTGCCCGCGCTGTATGATGCCGCCATGGCAGAGCACGGCTTTGTGGCTGTTGACAATCCTGTGTACGATCTTGTGAGCGTGAAAAAGGACGAGGGCTTTGTGGCCACTGCCACTGTTGCCCTGCAGCCTGAGCTGAACCTGACCAAGACCACCGGCTTTACCGCCGAGTGCGTCACCCCGGAAGTGACCGACAAGGAGATCGACAATGTGCTGGAGCGCCGCCGCGCTGCTGCCGCTGAGCTGGTGCCGCACAAGGGTCCGGCCGTAAAGGGCAACATCGTACATATCGATTACGAAGGTCTGCTGGAGGGCAAGCCCTTCCAGGGCGGCACCGCAAAGAACCAGGCCGTCCAGCTGGGCAGCGGCCGCATGATCCCCGGCTTTGAAGAGGGCATTCTGGGCCACAAGGCAGGCGAGGAATTCGAGATCTTCGTCACCTTCCCGAACCGTTACCACGCAAAGGATCTGGCCGGTAAACCCGTCGTGTTCAAGATCAAGCTGATCGACGTATGTGTGCGCCAGATCCCTGCTCTGAACAGCGACTTTGCCAAGAAGGTTGCCAATCTGGACACCATGGACGAGCTGCGTGCACAGGTCAAGCAGCAGCTGCACGACGGAAAGCATGCCGGTGCGCTGAACCGTGCCAAGGATCAGATCCTGACCCAGCTGGCCGATGCTTCTGAGGGCGAACTGCCCAGCGTGCTGGTGGAGACCACCTACCAGCAGCAGATGGAGCAGATCCAGCAGCAGCTGCAGATGCAGCGCCTGAGCCTGGATCGCTACCTGAGCCAGATCCACGAGACCCGCGAGAGCTTTACCGCCAAGGTGCGCTCTTCTGCCGAGAAGACCGCCCGTGTGCACATGGCTCTGCTGCAGATCGCGCAGCAGGAAAATCTGGTGCCCACCGAGGAAGATATCGATAAGGCTCTGGCCGCTCGTGCAGAGCGCGCCAAAAAGACGCTGGAAGAGATCAAGGAAAAATCCGATATTCCCGCCATGCGCCGCAACGAAGGCATCCGCAAGGCTGCCGACTGGGTGATCGAGCACTCCACCATTGAAGAAAAGTAAGTTCTGATACAGAGAAAGCCCGTGCAGTTTCCGGCTGCACGGGCTTTCTTTTTTCATTTGAAGGGCAGGGGATATCAGCTCAGAAGGTTGAAGCCCATAATGACCACGCCCAGCACCACCAGCACAATACCGGTGGCACGGTTCAGGGTCTTGGGGTCTGCCTTATTGGCAAACACAGCGGCAATGCGCGCCCACAGCAGGGTGAACGCCACGCACAGCGCCCAGACGAACCAATTGGGCGCACCGCCGATCATGAAGTGGGAGACAGCACCGGTCAGGGCGGTGAAGGTCATAATGAACACGCTGGTGCCCACGGCGGTCTTCAGCTCGTAGCCCAGCACACTGGTGAGGATGAGCAGCATCATCATGCCGCCGCCTGCGCCGATGAAGCCGCAGATGAAGCCGATGAGCACACCGCACACGATGGACTGGATGGCACGCTTTTTGGCGCTGACACCCTGCATAGCTTCCTTGGTCGTCATGACCGGGCGCACAATGAACTTGATGCCCAGCAGGAAGGTCATGAACACCGAGAAGCCGCCCATGGTGGCCGAGGGCACTCTGCTGGCCACCCAGCTGCCCACCACCGTGAACACCAGCACGCTGGCCATCATGATCAGGCCGTTTTTGATATCCAGGTTCTTGTTTTTGTGGTAGGTATAGGCCGAAACGGCGCTGGCCAGCACATCCGAAGAAAGGGCGATGCCCACCGCCATATAGGGGTCCATGTGCAGGAAGGTGATGAGCATAGGCTGATGACCGCCGCCGCGCTCATACCGGCAAAGCCGGTGCCAAGGCCGGCCCCCATGCCGGCAAAAAAGGTGACAAGAACCGTAAACAACACGTTCATTTTATGCGTTCTCCTTTATAATTTCGTCCAGATTTTTCCCGATCAGCTCCATGGTCCGGAAAAAGACCTCCTGATCGGCCGGCTCCACATGATCCAGCAGGCGCTTGAAAAATGCATTCTGCACCACACGCCCCTTGCGGATGATCGGGTCTGCCTTGCCGGTGCAGAGAAGCTTCGTTTTGCGGCGGTCGCCGACCACAGCGTACCGTTCCAGATACCCTTCCTGCACCAGCTTATCCACATTCATGGAGACGAGGTTCGCCTTGATATGCCGCACCTCCACGATGTCCCGGGCCGTTTTATAATCCGGGTTGTTGGCGAGGAACAGCAGGATGTCCAGCGCCGTCTGCGACAGGCCAAGCTCCTGACACAGCGGTTTGCAGACGGCATTGTACGCCTGCGCGGTCTTGATGGAAAATTCGATATTCGGGTTCACAGCAGGTCCGTCCTTTCATCTTTGAATGATTCATTTTTGAAGTATTATAGTGCAGAAGAGGGGAGTTGTCAAGGGGGAACTCCCTCAGTCGCGGCTTACGCCGCGCCAGCTCTCCCGAAGGGGGAGCTTTTTGTCATCTTCCGGTTAGCACAAATAAAGCTCCCCCTTCGGGGGAGCTGGCGAACGCAGTGAGCCTGAGAGGGTTCTTCCCGCCGCGCGGCTGTTTCCGCAGGAAATCAGCGCGGCAGATGCTGTTTTCCTCCACGACCCCACCCGTGAAAACGCAATGCCGGGCGGTCCGCAGACCGCCCGGCATTGCTCTATTATAAATAGTTCTTCCGCTGAATATGCGCAGAGCAGCGCGGAGCGCATTCCAATCGTTTTTCTCAGAACAGCGCCACAGCCGCCAGACGCACCAGCAAAGCGCACAGCCATGCCACGGCGCACTGGTTCACCACCATGATGACCGCCCACTTATTGCCCAGCTCCCGCTTGACCGATGCCACTGCCGCGATGCAGGGGGTGTACAGCAGGCAGAACACCAGTAGGGGAGCCGCCTGCGCCGGGGTGAGGGCCGCCGACAGCGCAACTTCGGAGCCAAAGAGGATGAGCAGCGAGGACACCACGCTCTCCTTTGCCATGAAGCCGGTGATGAGGGCGGTGGAGATGCGCCAGTCCGCAAAGCCCAAAGGCCCGAACAGCGGGGCGATGTCGCCCGCGATGCGGGCAAGGATGCTGGCCTGCGGGTCGGCGGTCAACCGCAGCTGCAGGTCAAAGTTCTGCAAAAACCAGATGACGATGGTGGCCGCAAAGATCACCGTGAAGGCCTTCTGCAAAAAGTCCCGGGCCTTTTCCCACAGCAGCTGTGCCACGTTTTTCAGGCCGGGCAGGCGGTAGTTGGGCAGCTCCATGACAAAGGGCACCGCCTCGCCCTTGAACACCGTGCTCTTGAGCAGCAGTGCCGCCAGCACGCCCACCGCGATGCCGGTAAAGTACAGCAGCACCATCACAAGGCCCGCATACTGCGGGAAGAACGCCGCCGCAAACAGGCTGTAGATGGGCAGCTTTGCCGAGCAGCTCATGAACGGGGTGAGCAGGATGGTCATTTTGCGGTCGCGCTCCGAGGGCAGGGTGCGGCTTGCCATGACACCGGGCACGGTGCAGCCAAAGCCGATGAGCATGGGCACGATGCTGCGGCCCGAAAGGCCGATGCGGCGCAGCAGCTTATCCATCACAAAGGCCACGCGGGCCATGTAACCGGTATCCTCCAGCATAGAGAGGAAGAAGAACAGCACCACGATGATGGGCAGAAAGCTCAACACGCTGCCCACACCGGTAAAGATGCCGTCGATGAGCAGAGAGTGCACCGCCGCGTTGACATTCCAGTTTGTAAGCGCCGTGTCCACGATGCCGGTCAGGGCATCGATGCCCGTTTCCATCAGGTTCTGAAAGAACAGGCCGATGACGTTGAAGGTGAGGAAGAACACCAGACCCATGATGGCGATAAAGGCCGGGATGGCGGTGTACTTGCCGGTGAGGAATTTGTCGATGCGGTTGGAGCGCAGCTGCTCTTTGCTTTCGTGGGGCTTGACCACCGTCTTGGCTACCAGCTCCTGAATGAAGGAGAACCGCATATCCGCAATGGCGGCGGCGCGGTCCAGCCCGCGCTCCTGCTCCATCTGCACGATGATATGCTCGATCATCTCTTTTTCGTTCTGATCCAGCTTCAGGGCTTCCTCAATGCGCTGGTCGCCCTCCACCAGCTTGGTGGCGGCAAACCGCACCGGAATGCCCGCCGCCTTAGCGTGGTCCTCGATCAGATGGATGATGCCGTGGATGCAGCGGTGCACCGCACCGCCGTGGTCGTCCTCACTGCAGAAATCCATGCGGCCGGGCCGCTCCTGATACTTTGCCACATGAAGGGCATGGTCTACCAGCTCATCCACGCCCTCATTCTTGGCGGCAGAGATGGGAATGACCGGGATGCCCAGCATGGCCTCCATCTTGTTGATGCGCACCGTGCCGCCGTTGCCGCGCACCTCGTCCATCATGTTCAGCGCCAGCACCATGGGGGTGTCCAGCTCCATGAGCTGCATGGTCAGGTAGAGGTTGCGCTCGATGTTGGTGGCATCCACGATGTTGATGATGCCGGTGGCTTTTCGCCGATGATGAATTGGCGGGTAACGATCTCCTCGCTGGAATAGGGGGACATGGAGTAGATGCCCGGCAGGTCGGTGACCTCGGTCTCCGGGTGGCCCTTGATGGCACCGCTCTTGCGGTCCACCGTCACGCCCGGGAAATTGCCCACATGCTGGTTGGAACCGGTGAGCTGGTTGAACAGGGTGGTCTTACCGCAGTTCTGGTTGCCAGCCAGCGCAAAGGTGAGGGTCCTGTCCTCGGGCAGGGGATTCTCCCCCTTTTTGATGTGGTATTTTCCGCCCTCGCCAAGGCCGGGGTGATCCACCATTTTATCATCTGCCGGAGCCGCCGACATTGCCGGGGCCTTTTCGGTGGGGGTGATGCCGATCTGCGCGGCATCGTCCAGCCGGAGGGTCAACTCATAGCCATGGATGCGCAGCTCCATGGGGTCGCCCATGGGTGCCAGCTTGACCAGCGTGACCTCCACCCCCGGGATCAGGCCCATATCCAGAAAATGCTGGCGCAGTGCGCCGCTGCCGCCGACGGTATCCACAACAGCGCTTTTTCCGATCTGCAATTCTTTTAATGTCATAAGATCGACCTTCTCATTTTATCCACTGTCAACGTGTGTTAGTTTGTGTTAACAATAGTAATATAGGCTAACTTTGCGCGGTTGTCAATAGATAAAATGGTGAAGGTTTAACTCCCCCAGTCTGCTGCGCAGACAGCCCCCTCTGGGATGGGGCCTTTGGCATAGCGGGAAAGTTTGCAGCTAAAACGCAAAGCTTGCAGGCACGCCAAAGGCTCCCTCTCCGAGAGAGCCGGCAAAGTCGTCAGGTTTTGGCTGAGGGAGCTCACACAAAAAAGCCGTGCCCCCTCTTTTTCAGAGAATGCACGGCTTTGAAAGTTTATGCGTTTACTTCACAGTGTGGTAGCCATCGGGATTGTTCTTCTGCCAGTTCCAGCTGTCGGCACACATTTCCTCGATGCCGTATTCCGCCACCCAGCCAAGCTCGTTCTTTGCCTTGGTGGGGTCTGCATAGCACTCGGCAATGTCGCCGGGGCGGCGCGGGTCGATCACATAGGGGATCTCCTTACCGCAGGCCTTGGAGAAAGCGTGGATCACATCCAGCACGCTGTAGCCCTTGCCAGTGCCCAGATTGCAGATGAACAGGCCGCAGTTCGTTTCCAGCTTCTTGATGGCGCACACATGGCCGCGGGCCAGATCCACCACGTGGATGTAGTCGCGCACGCCGGTGCCGTCCGGGGTGGGATAGTCGTTGCCAAAGACATGCACCTTTTCCAGCTTGCCCACGGCCACTTTGGCGATGTAGGGCATGAGGTTATTGGGGATGCCGTTGGGGTCCTCGCCGATGAGGCCGGACTTGTGCGCACCAATGGGGTTGAAGTAGCGCAGCAGGGCCACGTTCAGGCTGGGGTCTGCCTTGCACACATCCTGCAGGATGCGCTCGGTGAACACCTTGGTCGTGCCGTAGGGGTTGGTGGTGGCACCGGTGGGGAAGTCCTCGGTGATGGGCACGCTGGCGGGGTCGCCATAGACGGTTGCGGAAGAGCTGAACACGAAGTTGTGGCAGTTGTGATGGCGCATCACGTCCAGAATGACCAGCGTGCAGTTGAGGTTGTTGTAATAGTATTCAATGGGCTTGGAAACACTCTCGCCCACTGCCTTGTAGGCTGCAAACTGGATCACAGCAGTAATGTCCGGGCACTCAGAGAAGATGTGCTCCACATCCTCGTGCTTGGTCATATCTGCCTTGTAAAAGCGGAAGTCCTTGCCGGTGATCTGCTTGATGCGGTCCAGCACCACCGGAGATGCATTATAATAGTTATCTGCCACAACAACGTCGTAGCCAGCGTTCAGCAGTTCGATGCAGGTGTGGCTGCCGATATAACCGGCGCCGCCGGAAACCAAAATTGCCATAGCCTAGTACCTCTCTCACTCATTTACATTACAGTTGATGCCGGCATTCCCCGGCCTTGCCTAAAGAATACCGCTTTTATGGCTCAGAATCAAGGGATGCGTCTTCTATTTAGATGAATTTTTGTTGCATCTTTGTTTTCGAGGTTTTGATTTAAAAACGTTTTTTGGCATTTTGTCATGGATAAAAGGCACGGTTTGTGCAAAACATAGAAATGGGGGACGGGAGAACCCTCTCAGTCACGCTTACGCCGTGACTGAGAGGGTTCTCGCCGTAGGCGGCTGGGGGAGTTCTCCTCCTGCCACGCAAAAAACGTCTGCCGGAGCAGACGTTTTTGTGTGGTGCATCATTTTTTACAATTTTCCGCACTGCTTGCCGGTGAAGAAGCGCAGGGTGGTGGTGGCGCGGAACACCTTGCCTGCCCGCAGCACTGTGGTGGGGAACTCCGGGTGGGAAGGGCTGCAGGGGTAGTGCTGGGTCTCCAGCGCAAAGCCGCCGTACTTCTGCATGGGCACGCCGCCCTTGCCGGGGGTGGGGCAGTCCTGCAAAAAGTTTCCGGTGTACAACTGGATGCCCGGCTGGGTGGTGTACAGCTTCATGCTGATGCCGGTCTTTTCACTGGTGACCCATGCGCAGATGCTCTGGCTGGAGCCGCGGGCGCGGTCGATCACAAAGCAGTGGTCGTAGCCACCGCCCACCATGGTGGTCTGGGCAAAGCCGGTATCGATATCCCGGCCAATGAGCTTTCCCTCGGTAAAATCCATGGGGGTGTTTGCCACCGGCAGAATGGCACCGGTGGGGCAGGTCTGATTGTTGCCTTCCAGATAGTTGGAGGCATAGATGCGCAGCTTCTGGCCCAGAATATCGCCCTCACCGTTCAGGTTGAAGTAGCTGTGGTTCGTGAGGTTCACGATGGTATCCGCATCCGAAGAGACGCGGTAATCCATGCGGAAGGTATTGTCCTCGGTGAGGGTGTAGCGCACCGCCAGCTTCAGGTTGCCGGGGAAGCCGTCCTCGCCGTCCGGGCTCTCGGCCTCCATCAGCAGGGTGTCGCCAAAGGCCTTCACCCGGTACAGCTTACGGGAGAAGCAGCCGTGCAGGTGGTTGGGGCCGTTGTTGGCTTCCAGCTGGTAGGTCTTGCCGCCCACGCTGAAGGTGGCATTCTCGATGCGGTTTGCATAGCGGCCCACGAACGCGCCGCAGCAGGTGCTGCCGGAGGACGTGAAGTCATCCTCATAATCTGCCATGGTGTCGTGGCCCAGCACGACATCCACCGGGCCGTTCTTGGCCGGAACGATGATGTTTTTAATGATGCATCCGTAGTCCAGAACGCTCACCGTCAGGCCGCCGGGGTTGGAAAGGATGTACTCTGTAACATTTGCGCCCTGTTTGGTCACACCGAAGGGCTTGGAGCGGATCTGTGCCATTGGGCATTCGCCTCCTCAGATTTTACTCGGACATACAGTCAGGCAGACTTCCACTGTATTCTATCTTATTTATGATTATATCACAGTTTTATATCTTTGTGGGGAACGGATTTTAGAATTTGCATCCAATTTTTCCAGCTATTTTTTGTTGAAATTATTCAGTTGGCGGGGTATGCAGACAGAAAGATGTGCTTCCCTCGCAGAGCGTTTTCGCGTGGATCAAGTTTCATGCCTTTTGTAAAAAGCATTACCGCCGGGTACGTTCTCTTTTGCGTGCCAAAAGAGAACCAGAAAGCACCCGCTACTTTCGAGGCGCGGGAGGCACGAACTAGGGGCTGCTCGCCCCTAGTAACCCCAAAGCAGAAAGTCTCCATACAAAAAATCCAAGTCGCTCCGCTAGAGGATTTTTTGTGTTGCGCCGATTTTGAGTCGCTGCGCGACGGCGGTACGCCGACAGCAGCAGATGCCGCTTCCCGTTACGACCTTTCCCGTGAAAACGCAATGCCGGGCGGTCCGCAGACCGCCCGGCATTGCTCTATTATAAATAATTCTTCCGCTGATGATACGCAAAGCAAAGCGGCGTGCATTCTAAATCGTCATGCTGTCGTCAGGCTTCCGGCTGTGCCGTGCCCGCAGACTTCTGCGCCGCAATGAACTCGGCTGCATCGTCCGGGATGTCGTCCAGATCATCGTCGCTGCCAACATCCACGTTGAGCGGCGGCTTCTTGAACAGGATATCGTACAGCACCGGAACGATATACAGGGTCATCAAGGTGGCGTAGCTCAGGCCGCAGATGATGACGATGGCCATGCCGCTCATCAGCTGGCTTGCCATATCGCCGCTGAACACCAGCTGCAGCATGGCCAGCACAGTGGTCAGGGTGGTCATGAGGATGGGGCGCATACGGGTCTTGCCGGTAGCCACCAGCGCAGCGCGGCGCTCCATGCCGCCAATGCGCAGCTGGTTTGCATAGTCCACGAACACGATGCCGTTGTTGACAACAGTGCCCATCAGCACGATGAAGCCCATCAGGGAGATCATGGTGAGCTGCTGGCCGGTGATCAGCAGGCCCAGCAGGCCGCCGGTAAAGGCCAGCGGCACCGTGAACAGCACAATGAAAGGGGACAGCAGGCTCTGGAACTGTGCCACCATGACCAGATATACAAAGGGCAGGGCCAGAGCCATCCACTGCACCATTTCGTTCACCATGTAGTCGGTGCCCTCGGTCTCGCCGCCCAGCGTGGTGCTGCAGCCCTCCGGCATCTCACCGCTGGCCGCGTACTCATCCAGCTTCTTCTGCAGCACGCGGGACTGCACCATGGTGTTGTAGCCATCCAGCGTATCTGCCGTAACGGTGACAAACTCGGTCTGGTTCTCGCTGGTAATGGCATCCGGTGCGGTGCCGGTGGTCCAGCTGGCGATATCGTTCAGGGTGCAGGTACCATTGGTCACTGTGCCGTCTGCCGACATTTCGGTGGTCTCAAAGGTAAGCTCCATCATGTTTTCCTTGGTGACAGGGTCCAGATTGTCCGTGATCTGGACATCCATGGTGGTGCCGTTCACCGTGACGGGGGTCTGGGCGGTGGCGGTGGTGGTGAGCTTTGCCGCGATCTGCTGGTACACCTGCGCAACGGTCAGGCCGTAGGCGCGCACCTTGTCGCGGTCCACCTTCAGGATGATGGTGGCATCGCCGCTGCCAAGGCCGTTGTCCGCATTGGCAAAGCCTCGGTATCGTTGACGATCTCCATTACCTTCTCGGAAACGGTGGTCAGCGTTTCCGGATCCTTGCCGTAGACCTTGACCGACAGGCCGGTGGCCAGCTGGCTGGTCAGATCATCGGTCATGCCGTACAGCTTGACCTCAGCGGTGCAATTCTCGATCTGGGACACTGCATCCTCCATGGCCTGCCGGGTCTTTTCCACCTCACGGGAGGAAAGGCTCTTGCTCATCATAACATTGATCTTGTATCTGCCGTAGGCATTGGCGGAGTTCAGGATATCGGTAATGGCGGTGGGCAGGCCCAGCTGGCTGATATCCAGACCGGCCATGCTGGTGTCGAGGGTGATGCCCACCTCTTCCACGTTTTCTACATTCAGGGCCGCCTCTGCCACCTGACCCGCAATGGCATAGGATTCCTCCTTGGTCAGGCCGTCGGCGGTGGACAGGGTGATCTGCGCCTCGTTGCTGGTGATACTGGGCAGCAGCTCCACGCCCATGTTCAGCACCTGCCAGCCGCTGAACACCAGCAGCACCACCGCCGCGATCAGGGGCAGGGCACGGTGCTGCAGGCACCATTCCAGACTATGGGCATACTTTTCCTGCACCTTTTCAAACCAGGCAAGGCGCTTGGGTTCAGCTTTTTTCAGCACAGTAGAGGATGCCGCCGGGACCACCGTGAGCGCCACGATGAGGGAGGCCATCAGGCAGTAACCGATGCACAGGGACATGGGCATCATCAGGCTGCGCACAATGCTGGCCGAGAACACCACCGGCAGGAACACGCACACCGAGGTAAGGGTGGAGGCCACCACCGACATGCCCACCTGTTTTGTGCCCTGCACGGCAGCGCGGGCCGCAGGCACGCCGCGGCTGCGCAGACGGTAGACGTTCTCAATGACGACCACCGAGTTATCCACCAGCATACCAATGCCGAGGGAAAGGCCGGCCAGGGTCATCACGTTCAGGTCCAGCCCGGTAAAGTACATGAGCACCACCGCGAACAGAACGGACAGCGGGATGCTGATGCCGACCACGAGGGTGGGCTTGATATCCTCAGGAAGATGGCCAGGCACGATGATGGCCCAAGTGCAGCGCCCACCCACCATGCTGGTGAGGATGCTGTTGATGACAATGGTGATGTAGTTGCCCTGATTGGACAGCACCACCATGTGCAGGCCGTCGTATTGTTTTTCCAGCTCTTTAAATGCGGTCAGGCAGTTGTCGGAGACCTCGCCTGCACTGGAGGTCGCATTCTTATAGATTTTGAGGATGGATGCCTTTTCGCCGTTCAGGCGGGTGTAGCTGTCGGCGGAGTTATCAATGACCTCCACATCCGCCACATCAGAAAGGCGCACGTCGCCGTAGCCCTCCACATGCAGCAGCAGGGCACCGCTGATATCCTTCACACTGTTGTACTCTTCGCCGACTTTCAGCAGCCAGGACTCGCCGTCCTTATCCTGCACGTAACCGGCCGGCATGGAGAAGTTCTGGGCATAGATGAGCTGCGCCAGCGTTTCAATGTCCAGCTGCTTTGTCACATCGGCCTGTGCCAGAGCGTTGGTCTTGGCCGTCTCGTACTCTGCCTTGGCAGCCTCCAGCTGCTTTTCGTACTCGTTCAGCATTTCACGCGCTTCGGTGAACTGCATATAGGCGTTGAGCTGCTGCTGGGAGAAGCTGCCCAGTGCGCCGGAGAACTCGGTCATCAGCTGGGGCACATTGTCCATGGCCTTGATGGTGCTTTCCAGCGTGTTATAGACCACATTCAGGCTTTCCTGCAGCTGCATCTCATTGGCAAGATCCTCTGCGGTGCTGCCTTCGGAGCCGGTCTCGGTGTTCACGCGCTCCTGCAGCTTCTGCAGGGCGGTAGTGAGCTTATCGGTAATGGTGCGCAGCTCAGCCACAATATCGATCAGAGAGTCGATATCCCGCATACCGGTCTCGTTGAACTTGTCCATGACCTTCTGCAGACCGTCGCGCACCTCGATCAGGGCCTGCTGGATCTCAGGCTCCTTGACCACGGCGATCAGGCTGTTCACACTTTCCAGAAGAGCCTGCGCCTGCGCGCGCACCGTTTCCACTGCGGCACCCACCTCGGTGCTCATCTGGCTCATGACCGAGTTGGACACCGTATTGCCAAAGTTTTTCAGCTGCTTTTCGTATTCCTTGCGTCCGGCGGTGATCTGTGCCTCGGCGCTTTCCAGCTGGGAGCGGGCTGCAGCCAGCTGGGTATCGATCAGTTCCAGCAGCTTTGCGTTGATCCCGTCGATCTTATCCTGATTGAGCTGCACCTGCACCAGCTTTTCCACCAGACCGCTGGACGAAACGCTGGACACACCGCCCTTGCGCTGCACTTCCGGCACAAGGGTGTTCTGGATAAACTCAGAAAGCTCGTACTGGTCGGCACCTTCGCGGCTGACAGCCACCGTCATGAAAGCGTTCATGTTCAGGCTGTACTCAATGATGGAGGGGGTCAGGCAGGTGCTGGGCAGGTCGCTTTTGGCCTGATCCAGCTTGTTGGACACCTTGACCAGCGCGCTGTTCATATCCGTATCCTCGGTAAACTCCATCAGCAGCAAGCTGTAGTTTTCTGCCGATGTTGCGGTGATCTTGGACACGCCCGGCACTGTGAGCGAGTTCTGCAGCACATCCGAGACCTCGCTCTCCACGCGCTCCGGGCTTGCACCAGGATACACGGTGACCACCATCAGATACGGTGTGTTCACGTTGGGCAGCAGGTTCGTATCCATCTTTGTGACCGCCACAAAGCCCAGGATCAGGATCATGACCACTGCAACCAGCACCGTAAACGGCTTTTTGACACTGAATTTTTCCATTTTCTCCTACCGTTTCTCTGCCTTGCCGCAAAGCAGGACAGCTGCTTTCCCTGCGGGAAAGGCTACACTTCAACATTTTTATTATACACGCAAGCCCCCGCCTTGCAAGAGCGGGGTGGGATTCTTTTGCGATTCTTTGGATACTTTCGCAAGATTTTAACATTTGCCGTTCCGTTTTTCCATTTTCCGGCTGCGGGTGCGACCAAATTCGGTCAGTCTTCCTTTATGGATACGCGGCAGCAGGGCAGATTGTTGCACCTTTTTAAAATTTTTCTGCCAAAGCGCCAGAGCCGCTTTTTGTTTTTTGCGTGGAAATGTGCATTTGAATATGTTATACTAGAGTACAGAATGGATCAGCAGGCTCTTTTTCGGGCCTTATCCTATAGATTCGACCGATAAAAACGAGGAACATTATGAAAAAAGTCATCTCCGTCCGTTTCAAAGAGAACGGCAAAAGCTATTATTTTGATCCCGCCGGGGCCGACATCAAAACCGGCGAATACGTGATCGTGGAGACCGCCCGCGGCGTTGAGTGCGGCGAGGTGGTGCAGGGCGTGAGGGAGATCGCCGATGCGGCAGTGCCCAAGGCCCTCAAGCCCATTACCCGCATGGCCGACAGCGTGGATATCCGCCGGATGCGCCAGAACCGTGAGGACGAAAAGCGCGCCTACCGCACCTGTCAGGAATGCATTTCCCGCCACGGCCTGGAAATGAAGCTTGTGGAGGCCGAGTATACCCTAGACCGCTCCAAGATCATGTTCTACTTTACCGCCGATGGCCGCGTGGACTTCCGCGAGCTGGTCAAGGATCTGGCCGGTATCTTCCACACCCGCATCGAGCTGCGCCAGATCGGCGTGCGGGACGAGAGCAAGATGATCGGCGGCCTTGGCATCTGCGGCCAGCCCTTCTGCTGCAGCCGCTTTTTAAAGGACTTCCAGCCCGTCTCCATCAAGATGGCAAAAGAGCAGGGCCTTTCGCTGAACCCCACCAAGATCAGCGGTGCCTGCGGCCGGCTGATGTGCTGCCTTGCCTACGAGGAAAGCGCCTACGAGTACCTGAACAGCATCATGCCCATGGTGGGCAGCACCGTGCGCACGCCGGACGGTCTTGGCACCGTGCTGGAGGTGAACCCGGTTTCCGGCTACCTGCGGGTGCGCTGCGGCACCGAGAGCCTTTCGCCCCGTTACTATAAGGTGGGTGTGTGCGAATATATCAGCGGCGGCAAGCGTGCGCCCCGCCGCCCGGACCCGGACGACGATTACTCCGGCGTGCGCAACCCGGCCCCGGTGGTGGCTTCCTCCGACGATGGCGAAAAGCGCTGCGCGGGCGGCGGCTGCGCCCGGAAGCGCGCTGCCGAAAAGGAGTGAGGGACGCGCCGGAGGTTCTGAGGAGTTAGTCTGCTAAAACTAACTGCTCTTCGTGATTTTGCCAAAAACTCCTGCAAATTTGGCCATAAGTTAGCCTGTGCTTTTGTGCAACCCAACAAAAAACAGACTTTTGTGTTTTTCGGGTCACGGTTAGTCTTGCCTTTTCTCACCTGCTTTGTTAAAATGCAGGCAAGGATATGATTTCCGGAGAGACATGCACAGCCGTGCCATACATGACTCTTCATACAATACTTCGGGCACGGAGATAAAAAGGAGAGTTTATTATGGCACACAAGGTTTCTGACGCATGTGTTGGCTGCGGCGCTTGCGAGGGCGCTTGCCCGGTTGGCGCTATCACCGTTGATGGTGTTGCTTCTGTGAATGCAGACGCTTGCATCGACTGCGGCGCTTGCGAGGGTGCTTGCCCCACCGGTGCTATCACTGCTGAATAATTTTAGCAGCTGCACAAAAAACGCATCAAAAGCAGCAGGCCTGTCCAAAGCAGGTCTGCTGCTTTTTTGTTTTGCAGTAATTCGCACAAATTCCCCGAGCAATTCCACGCATTTTTTTGAGAGGGTACGGCACACTTATCTATGGAACATTCTACCGAAGTCTTGTATAATAGAACTATGGTTTATTGCTCGCCGGAGCATCGTTTTGGCTCCGACGCGCTGCTGCTGGCCCGTTTCTGTGAGCCAAAGCGCGCCCAGAAGGCCGCAGACCTGTGTTCCGGCTGCGGCATCGTGGCGCTGGAATGGCACGACCGCGGCCACCGCGGCCCCTGCATAGGGCTGGAGTTGCAGCCCGAGGGCAGCGCTCTGCTTTCCGCTACGGTGCAGGAGCAGGACATCGGGCACATTGAGCCTGTCTGTGCCGACCTGCGCGCTTTCCGGCAGGGCGAGGGCAGTTTTGACGTGTGTGCGTGCAATCCGCCCTATTTTACGGATGGGCCCCAAAGCCAAAACGCAGCCCACGCCCTTGCCCGGCACGAGAACACCTGCACACTGGACGATGTGTGCCAGTGTGCGTTCCGCCTTTTGAAGGACGGCGGGCGCTTTGCGCTGTGCCACCGGCCGGAACGACTGGCGGAGGTGCTGGCGGTGCTGCGGGCCAACCGGCTGGAGCCGAAGCGGCTGGCCTTTGTAAAGAACAAGGCGGACGGCGCGCCATGGCTCTTCCTTGTGGAAGCGCAGAAGAACCGCAAGACCGGCCTGCGGGTGGAGCCGGATGTGTTAATCAGCGCCGGTGCGGCGTTATATGGGAGGTAAACTATGGCAGGAACTCTTTATATCGTGGCAACGCCCATCGGCAATCTGGACGATATGCCGCCGCGCGTAGCGGCCACCTTTGGCGCGGCAGACTTTATTGCCGCCGAGGACACCCGTGTGACCATGAAGCTGCTGAACTTTCTGGGCCTGAAAAAGCCCATGGTCAGCTACTATGAGCACGCCCTGCAGAAGGGTGAGGGCATCCTGCGCCGCATTGAAGCAGGCGAGAGCTGTGCCCTGTGCAGTGATGCGGGCATGCCCTGCGTCTCCGACCCGGGCGAGGTGATCGTGCGGGACGCACTGGCCCGGGGCATCAAGGTAGTGCCGGTACCGGCGGCTTCCGCCTGCGTCACAGCGCTGGCCGTGTCCGGGCAGGACACCTCCCGCTGGGTGTTCGAGGGCTTTCTGCCCGTGAACCGCAAGCAGAAAAAAGAGCGGCTGGCTGAGCTTTTGCAGGAAAAGCGCACCACCATCTTCTACGAAGCGCCCCACAAGCTGCGCACCACGCTGGACGATCTGGCCAATGCCTTTGGCGCAGACCGCAGCATCACCCTGTGCCGGGAGCTGACAAAGCTGCACGAGGATATCTGGAAGACTACCCTCGGCGAGGCGGTGGAGCACTACAAGACCAACGAGCCGCGCGGCGAGTATGTGCTGGTGATGGCCGGTGCGCCGGAGACCGCCGACCCGGAGCAGGAGCTGACGCTGGAGCAGGCAGCGCAGCGGGCGCTGGAGCTGACCGGGCAGGGCTTTGGCCCCACCGCCGCAGCCAAGGCGGCGGCACAGGGCACACCTTATTCTAAAAGCGAAGTGTACAAGCAGCTGCTGGTATTGCAACAGGGCCAGCAGGCTGGTGAATGACAGCATCTCAGGTAAATGGTAATAGAGGAGGACCCCTTTTGTGACAAAGCTTCTGGTTTTGAGCGACAGCCACGGCGGACGTGCCGCCATTGAGCGCGTGCTGATGAAAGAGAGCAAAAGCATCGATGCCCTGATCTTTCTGGGCGACGGCCTGCGGGATCTGGAACTGGCTCTGACGCTGTGCCCCAAGCTGCGGGCCTACTCGGTGGCGGGCAACTGCGATTACGGTGCACTGGAACCCACCGACGGCCTTGCCGCCTTTGACGGCGTGGTGATCTTTTACACTCACGGTCATATGTACGGTGTGAAATACGATCTGGATACGCTGGCAGATGCCGCATCTGCCCGGGGTGCCGAGGTGGCGCTGTTCGGTCACACCCACATCCCCCATGCAGAGACCCGCAGCGGGGTGTTCCTGTTCAACCCCGGCTCCTGCGGCCGGTGTTACACCGGGCCGGACACCTACGGCATCCTGACGCTGGACGAAGGCAAAGTGACCGCCTATGAACATAAAGAGGTACCCAAACAATGAGCATCAATGAGGTGCGCTATCTGCCGGAATGCGGCAGCACCAACGCTTACGTGAAGGAACATTTTGAAGAGTTCGGCCCGGTGGGTGCGGTGTATACCGAGAACCAGACCGCAGGCCGGGGCCGTCTGGGCCGCAGCTGGGTGAACGCCGAGGGCAAGGCCCTGTATTATACGGTAGCCATCCGGGAACCGCTGGCCCAGCCTGCCACCCTGCCGCTGCTGGCAAGCCTTGCCGTGCGCACCCAGCTCAAGCTGCGCTACGGCGTGGACTGCCAGATCAAGTGGCCCAACGACCTTCTGCTCAACGGCAAAAAGATCGTGGGCATCCTGTGCGAGGGCGTGAGCTACGGCTACCAGCAGCAGGGCCGGGGCATTTTGTGCGGCATCGGCATCAATCTGGCCCAGCCGCAGAGCTACTTTGATGCCGCCGGTCTGCCCAACGGCACCTCGCTGGCGCTGCAGGGCGCAAAGGTGGATCTTTCCACCGACCCCGCATGGCTGGCCGAGGGCCTGACTGACTTTGGCTTTGACCGCAACATGTATGTGTTTGCCCGCGATGGCTTTGCCCCCTTCCGGGAGGAATACAAAGCCGCCTGCGTCAATCTGGGCCGCCGGGTTACCTTCGACCTGCCGGACGGCGGGCAGGGTGCAGGCGAAGCCGTCGATGTGGACGAAGAGGGCCGTCTGGTGGTGCGCACCGACAGCGGCGAAGTGCACGTTTTTACCGGCGAAGTATCGGTGCACGGCATCTATGGGGCCGTGTAAAAGCACTCTTTATCATAAAATATCACCGCAGGGAACTGATGAGGGCGCAGGACAGCCGCGATAGGTAAACCCTCTCAGTCACGGCTTACGCCGTGCCAGACTCCCCCTTTTGTCACCTGCGGTGACATCTTCCCCCGGAGCGGGGAAGTCTTTCCTCTCAGGGGGAGCTTTTTTGCTATTCTCCGGACAGGCGCGCACGCTGTTAAAAGGCATTCTTTTCCTGTAGAACTGTTCTTCATGTGCGTACAGTTTTGGAATTATATGGAAATTTTATACACGCTTTTGCCCGAATTTCCCGCAAAATGCTTGAATAAACGAATTTTTTGTAAATTTCTTGTGTACATTTCCAGTTGCCAATTCAGTCATACTTTAGTATAATGGAGTACGTGCCAGCGTGTCCTTTTGGATGGGATGCGCGTGTTTAGGAAATCGGAAAACGGACAGCACAAGCGCCCTGCCCCCAAAAGCAAGGCGCTTGTGCTGTCGCAAGGAGTGCAAGCATGAAAGATCAAGAATCCTTCAAGCCGTATATTCCTGCGGAAAAGATCACCGCAGAAATGACGGCGACCTCTGTGATCATGGGCATCATCCTGTCTGTGGTCTTCGGCGCTGCAAATGCCTATCTGGGCCTGCGCGTCGGCATGACTGTTTCTGCCTCCATCCCGGCAGCAGTCATTTCTATGGGCGTGATCCGCGTCCTGCTCAAGAAGAACTCCATTCTGGAGAGCAACATGGTGCAGACCATCGGTTCCGCAGGCGAGAGCCTGGCCGCCGGTGCCATCTTCACCATGCCCGCACTGTTCCTGTGGGCAAAAGAGGGTCTGTGCGACAAGCCCAGCATCCTGGAGATCACCCTGATCGCCCTGTGCGGCGGCATTCTGGGCGTTCTGTTCATGGTGCCCCTGCGCAACGCCTGATCGTCAAGGAGCACGCCACCCTGCTGTACCCGGAAGGCACCGCCTGTGCAGACGTTCTGCTGGCCGGTGAAGAGGGCGGTGCAAACGCCTCCACCGTGTTCTCCGGCATGGGTCTGGCAGCCATCTTCAAGTTCATCGTGGATGGCCTGAAGATGATCCCCGCCGACATTGCCGTGGCCTTCAGCTCCTTCAAGGGTGCTCTGGGCATGGAAGTGTACCCCGCTCTGCTGGGCGTGGGCTACATCGTCGGCCCCAAGACCGCTTCCTACATGTTCACCGGTTCTCTGGTGGGCTGGATGGTCATTATCCCGCTGATCTGCCTGTTCGGCGCAAACATCTCCCTGTACCCGGCAGCAGCCGGCACCACCATTGCTGATCTGTATGCAGCAGGCGGTGCAGACGCTATCTGGTCCAACTACGTCAAGTATATCGGCGCAGGTGCCATTGCTACCGGCGGTATCATTTCGCTGATCAAGAGCCTGCCTCTGATCGCATCCACCTTCCGTGATGCCATGAAGAGCATGAAGGGCGGCAGTGCTTCCGGCACCTCCCGTACCGAGAAGGACCTGCCCATGCCCTTTATTCTGGGCGGTATCCTGCTCATCATCCTCATCATCTGGCTGGCTCCGGCCATCCCCGTCAGCCCGCTGGGTGCTCTGCTGATCGTCATCTTCGGCTTCTTCTTCTCCACCGTCTCTGCACGTATGGTCGGCATGATCGGCAGTTCCAACAACCCGGTCTCCGGCATGACCATTGCCACCCTGCTGATCGCTACCATGATCCTGAAGGCCACCGGCAACGTTGGCATCGAGGGCATGATCGGCTCCATGGCCATCGCCTCTGTCATCTGCATCTGCGCTGCCATTGCTGCGGATACCTCTCAGGACCTGAAGACCGGCTACCTGCTGGGTGCGACCCCGGTCAAGCAGCAGATCGGTGAGCTGATCGGCGTGATTGCCGCCGGTCTGGCCATCGGTGGTGTGCTGTACCTGCTGGACAGCGCATGGGGCTACGGCGGTGCCGAGGTCCCCGCACCGCAGGCTACCCTGATGAAGATGATCGTCGAGGGCATCATGGGCGGCAACCTGCCCTGGAACCTGGTGTTCACCGGTGTGTTCCTTGCCATTGCTCTGGAGGTCCTGCGCATCCCCGTGATGCCGTTCGCCATCGGCCTGTACCTGCCCATCTACCTGAACACCTCCATCATGATCGGTGGTGTTGTGCGCTGGTTCATGGACAGCCGCAAGAATGTTGACGCGAAGCTCAAGGAAGAGCAGACCACCCGCGGCACCCTGTTCTGTGCCGGTATGATTGCAGGCGAGGGCCTTGTGGGCATCCTGCTGGCTGTGTTTGCCGTGTTCGGCATCAGCACTGCCCTGAGCATTGATCTGGGCAACATTGGCGGCGTGGTTCTGATGATCGTGATGATCGCATGCCTGCTGGCCTTCTCCATGAAGAAAAAGAAGAACTGATGAGTAAGAAAAAGCAGTCCATCAACTATCTGGACCTCATTCCGCAGCGGGCGGAAACCCTGCGCTGGCACACAGACGAAGCCACCGGCCTTATCACCCTTGAGGTGGAGAACACCGGTGTGTTCAACACGATCGCGCAAAAAGTGTTTCATAAACCGCGCACCACACAGGTGCATCTGGACGAGACCGGCAGCTATCTCTGGCCGCTGATCGACGGCCAGAAGACCGTTGCACAGCTTGCTGACTGCATGAAGCAGCAGTTCGGCGAAAAGGCCGAACCCCTGTACCCGCGCATCATCAAGTATTTCCAGATCGTGGAATCTTACCACTTTATCAAGTTCCTCAACCAATAAGCACAAAAGAAGCGGCGCTCAGAGCCTGTTGCAAGGCACTGAGCGCCGCTTTTCTTATTCTTTTTTGCTCCTCCAATCTACCGCATCTGCGGCCACGGCATTTTATCTTCTGCGCCTTCTCTTTTTGAGGTTCAGCGAGCTGCCGCCCGCGGCAAGAGTGACCGCCGTTAATGCAGCGAGGATGAACAGCAGTGCGCACAGCAGAAGCGCTGTGGCCTTCATGTCGGTGCGGAAATCGGAGACATACTCCTTGTGGGTCACAAGGTCCACCGTGCCCACTTCATCGCCGTCCAGATACACGGTGGCTGTACCCACCACACTGCCGCTCTTGACGGTGGCCGCAATGCTCTCCGGCAGGTCGAAGGAGTAGGTAACGATATCATCCGCGTGGCCATAGCCGCTCACCGGTGCGGCAGCATACAGCTCCACTGCCGGTTCGGTGCGGCACTTGGTCAGCGCCACGGTGGTGATCTCGGTCTGGGTGTCCACCAGCGGGCGGTCAGCAAAGCTGGCAAAGGCCCAGTCGAACAGATCATCGCACTCGGCAAAGAGGTGGTCCGGCGTATCGCAGCCAAGGATCACCAGCCCGTAGGTGTGGCCGTCCTTTTCCGCAAAGGCCACGATGCAGCGGCCTGCCAGCGTGGTAAAGCCGCCCTTGACCCACCGGACATACTCCCGGTAGTTGGCGCTCTCGCTGTTCATCAGGCTGTTGGAGCTGCTGATGGTGTGCTCAGCCTTGCGGAGGTTAGTGGCCGGCAGGACATAGCTGGCGGTGCCCGCCACCTGTGCAAAGGTCTGGTTTGCCGCACAGGCGGCGGCGATCTTTGCCAGATCCTGCGCGGTGGACACGTTGCCGTAGTCAAACAGGCCGTGGGCACAGGTAAAGTTCGTGCCGGTGCAGCCCAGCTCCTCAGCACGGGCGTTCATCTGCTTGACGAAATCCAGCACGCTGCCGCCCACATCGTAGGCAATGACACTGGCGGCGTCGTTGGCGCTGACGATGAGCATGGCGTTCAGCAGGTCGATGCGGCGCACCGTCTCGCCGATGCGCAGGCCCATGGTGGTGCCGTTGGCGTTCTGGATGTCCCGGAACTCCTGGGTCAGCGCGGTGGGCACGGTCACTTCACCGTTCAGATCCTTGCCGCTTTCCAGCAGCAGCAGGGCCGTCATGAGCTTGGTCAGGCTGGCAACATACTGCTGCTGGTCAGCATTCTGGTTCAGGATGGTCTTGCCGGTGTCGGCGTTGAACAGGTACACCGCCTCGGTCTCGCTGGCGGTCTGGATGGGCATGGGATATACCGCAAGGCCCGGCAGTGCAGCAGCAGCGGCCAGTGCCAGCGTGAGCACCAGCGCCGTCATGCGGCGGAAGATGGTGTTTTTGAACATGAGCGTGCCCCCTTGTATCTGCTTGCCGACGCACGGCAAAAATTTTTGTTTTGAAACAGCTCCTACTTGCCGGAAAGGCTCTGGCTTGCTATACTACTTTAAAGAATACCATAAACCAGCCAAAAGAAGAAAGAGAGAAAGGCGGTTTTTAACAATGTTTCTGTCCTTTTGTGGAAAAGTTCCCCGCGACGAGGGGGCTGCGTTCGTTGCGCCCAACGCCACCGTGCAAGGCGATGTGATCCTGAAAGCCGGTTCCACAGTGTGGTACGGGGCCGTGCTGCGCGGCGACGACGGCACTTTGACCATTGGCGAAAACTCCAACGTGCAGGATAACGCCGTGCTGCACTGTGATGTGGGCGGTGCTGTAATGCTGGGCAAAAGCGTCACCGTGGGCCACAGTGCGCTGGTGCACGGGTGCACGGTAGGGGACGGCAGCCTCATCGGAATGCACGCCACCCTGCTCAACCACTGTGTCGTGGGCAAAAACTGCATCATCGGCGCGGGTGCGCTGGTGCCGGAGGGCATGGTGATCCCGGATAACTCGGTGGCCGTGGGCGTGCCCGCAAGGGTCATCAAGCAGGTAAGCGCGGCCCAGATCGAGGCCAACCTGCACAACGCCGCCCACTACGTGGAGCACGGCAAGCTTCACGCCGCCGAGCTTGCCAAGGGCTGACCCTGTGCCGATTTTACAGTTTTTTGCCACATTTTTTCGTCTTTCCGCCAAAAAGCCGACATTTTAATTGACACCTGCGGTCTTGTCTGCTATAGTGAAATTGGCAGTTTATGTCATTCTGGAATACCAGAATTTTTGTACACCGCGCTGTTTGGTTTTTTTCATTGGGGGAATTTTGTAAAAAGTTCATTGCGGGATGTTTTTTCACAGAAATGTAATGACTTTTCACTTAAAATCGGGTATACTATATCCTGCGGGGAGACGGGGCCGCAACCGTCTTTCCGCACATGATTCCTCCTCACACCAAAGCAATACCCCAAACAGAACTCCTCCGGTGTACCGCAAGCGCCGGAGGGAGTTTCTGTTTGCATCAGCTTTTGTATTTTATGATTTCCTGCAATCAAAGGAGAGATTTTTATGTCTGAACTGATCACCCGCCGTACCTTTTTAAAGACCACCGGTGCTGCTGCACTGGTCGCTGCCGCCGGCAGTATGCTGGTTGGCTGCGGCGAAGGTTATGGTGCAACCCCCGGCAACCCGACCCTGCCCACCATTGACACTGGTACTTTTGCTACATTCGGCAGCACCTATGTGGATATGGGGCCGCTGACTGGCACTTGGGTCTCCCGTACTACTTACGAATCGGACGGATGGCAGCATAATTATCTTTACACCGGTCTTTCTATTGATAACTCCTATAACACAACTTCTTCCGTTACGATTTCTACCAGTAATTTTACCTGCAAACATAATGGTACTACCGAATCTGGTCTGAAAGTGTGCAGTCTGGGCAATTTTGGCCTGAACAGCGCCGGAACCGGTTTCAAGTATGTTTCTTCCGTAACCGTTGCCAAAGGTGATCGTAAAACTTTTCCTATCTATATTGACCTTGGCCCGGTGAATACGACTTCCCTCAATGTCAGAGGCGTTTTTACGGTTGAGCTGAAACTGGGCGGAAAAACGGCCACCTTTAAATATCAGCCCATCTACGATGACCCCACTATTGAATAAAAATCATGATGCTAAAAACCGGAAGGGCACAATGCTCTTCCGGTTTTTCTTTTTGCATTACAGCGCGCGGAACTTTGCCGCAAACACGCTGAGCACGATTTTAGGGTTCACCTGCGCGCCAAGGCGCTGGATGGCGGCTTCGGCCAGACGCAGGGCACGCTGGGCGGCAATGCCCTGCACCGGTGCGTGGGGGCTTTGCCGCAGGCCCGCTGCCGCCACCGCACGGAAGTCCGTCAGCAGGGCGGCGGCGCCGGCCTTGTCCTTTTCGTAGGCGGCCAGCAGGCAGGCTGCGGCATAGCTGTCACGGTCGGCAGCGGCCTTTGCCAGCTGCAGGGCCTTTTCCACCTGCGCGGTGCGGGCTTCGTCCTGTGCGGCGGCAAGCACCGTGCCAATGTGACCGTCGAACAGTTCGCTGTACAGCGCGGCCGTCTTTTTGTCCACCCCCTGTGCGGCGCAGTAGCGGGCGCACTGCTCCGGCGAGACAGGAGCCACTGCAAAGCTGACGCAGCGGCTGCGGATGGTGGGCAGCACGCCTGCCAGCGAATCCGCCGTAAGCAGGAACAGCACCCCCTCCGGCGGCTCTTCCATCACCTTCAGCAGGGCATTGGCGGATTCCTCGTTCATCTTTTCCACATGGTAGAGCAGCACGGCACGGCCCTCGGCCGAAAGGCTGGTGTTGAAGATCTCGCTGCGCATAGCCTTGACCTGACTGACCAGATATTTTCCGCCTGCGCCCATACCGGCAACGCTGATCGCTTCACGCACGATGCCGGTCTCCACATGGCCGCTGTCGCGGTCGCCAGGCTTACCCACAGCACGGCAGCATTCGCCCCGCAGAAGGGCCTCAGCGGGCGCTCCGCCTGCAGGGTAAAGATAATCTGCCGCAATGCAGCGGGCCGCAAAACCGGCTCCAAGGCCCTCTTCTCCCACCAGCAGCACGCTGTGGGTCAGGCGGCGGGCTGCCAGCATCAGCTGCACGCTGCTTTTCAGTTCTGCATTGCCCTCCATGCGGTCCAGCATCATGGTGTTTCTCCTTACCTTCTGTTTCTCCGCTTCCACTGCTCACGGCGTACCCACGCGCGGACGGAACGATAGGCCATCGGGCCAAAGAACAGCCACACGTTCGCCATGCTGAGCAGCAGGCTCAGCTTTTGCGGCAGCGGCGCGCCCAGAAAGCTGAGCACCCACAGTGCTGCCGCAAAAAAGCCAAAGTATTTCACCCGGATGGGGATGACAAAGAACAGCAGCACCTGTACCTCCGGGTACAGCATGGCAAAGGCCAGCAGCAGCGAAAGGGACAGGCAGTAGGTGCTGCCGGTCACGCCGGTGAGCAGGCAGGCCAGCACAGTGCCCAGCATCCCGGAGAGCAGATACACCGTATAGCGGAAATCGCCCCACTCCTGTTCCAGCGCCGTGCCGATGAACCATGTGAAATAGATGCCCAGCACCGCGCTGAGGATGCTGCCGCCGTAAGAGGGGATGAACGCAAAGGTGATGATGCGCCAGATCTGGCCGCGCAGCAGAAAATAGCGGCTGAGTGCCAGCCAGACACTGACGGTCTGGTTGACAAACAGCTCGATGGTCAGCACAAGGATCTGCCCGCCCACCAGAATGTTGGTCAGATTCGGGATGCCGAAGCGGCCGTATTTGCGCTCCAGCTGGTTGAGCCAATTGTTCATATAGGGTGCCTCCAACGCATTGTATTCCGATATCGGTGAGTTTTGCCGCATTTTTCTGCTGTTATTGTACCATGATTGGCCGGGGCATTCAAGGCAATGCCCCGGTGTGGAAAACCGCTGCATCTTCCGCCCAAAAATACAGCTGTCAAGCGGATCTTGCAGCACAAAAGCACAACCGGAAAGTGTATGGAGTTTCCTGTCTGGAATGAACTTTTCACTTTTTCCACCGGGTTTTCCACCGTTTTTGTGAAGAAAAGGGCGAGTTTTCCATGAGGTTTTCCACTTTTTCCACCGGGTTTTCCACAACAAAAAGGCATCAGCCTATACACACCGTAATTCAGGCCGCAGCTTTCTGGTAAGTTTTGGGCAAAAATGCGGGCATTCTGCCTTTTATAAAAAAGAAAGTCGAAGGATTTTCTTTGCATTCTACAAACCGTTCCTGAGCGGCGATTTATTTTTCTCCAATCTGGAATGAACCGGTCACAAGTTTTCAACACCGGGCCGCTGCCGTTTTTCTGTGTGGAAAAGGCGGGGAAACATGCAGTTTCCACACCGGAAAAAGCTGCTGCTCGCGGGCGCGCCGGGAGCAAACTCCCCCAGTCTCGCTGCGCTCGACAGCCCCCTCTGGGATGGGGCCTTTGGCAGTACGGAAAAGTTTCCGGCTAAAGTGCAGAGCTTGCGGCACGCCAGAGGCTCCCTCTTTGAGGGAGCTGGCAAAACCGTCAGGTTTTGACTGAGGGAGTTGGCATCGCGCAGCGATGACTGAGAGGGTTCGTCCTATAAAAATGCCGGGCAGTCACTTCAAGACCGTCCGGCATTGCTCTATTATTTACATCATATTGTGGAACACCAGCTGTGCGATCTGGAAATACAGGATCAGGCTGCAGGCATCCACGATGGTGGTGATGAAGGGGGTAGCCATGATGGCCGGGTCGGCACCCAGCTTCTTGGCGGCCAGCGGCAGCATACCGCCCACCAGCTTTGCCAGAATGACGCTGAAGAACAGCGAAACGCTGACCACGATGGCATAGCCCATCACGTTGGCGTACTGGCCGGGGAAGAGGAAGGTGTACATCAGGTAGATGCGCAGGCCGTTCACGATGCCCAGCACCGCGCCCACGATGGCAGACACCCTCAGCTCCTTGCCCAGCACCTGCAAAAAGTCGCTGGGTTTCACCTCGCCCAGAGCCAGACCGCGCACCATCAGGGTGCTGATCTGGTTGCCGCAGTTGCCGGCGGTATCCATCAGCATGGGCATGAAGGAGACCAGCAGCGGCAGGCTGACAAAGGCCTCCTCATAGTGGGTGGTGACCATGCCGGTAAAGGTGGCGGACAGCATCAGGATCAACAGCCATGGAATGCGCTGCTTTGCGTGGGTCCAGACGCTGGTGCCGAAGTAGGTGGTGGCATCGTCGTCCGGCAGAATAGCAGCCATCTTCTGCATATCCTCGGTGCTCTCGTCGGTCAGAACGTCGATTGCATCGTCGATGGTGATGATACCCACGAACATGCCCTCGTTGTCCAGAACAGGCATGGCGGTAAAGTCGTAGCGCTGCATCTCACGGGCCACGTACTCCTGATCGTCGGTCACTTTCACAGTGACCACGTTATCATCCATGATCTCGTTGATGGGAGTATGCGGCTCTGACAGCAGCAGGCTGCGGGCAGAAACAACGCCCTTCAGGCGGTTGCGCTCCACCACGTAGCAGGTGTACACGGTCTCTGCGTTTTCGCCCTGCTTGCGGATGGCTTCAAAAGCCTGCGCCACGGTCATATCCTCGCGCAGACGGACATATTCGGGGGTCATCAGGCTGCCGGCAGAGCTTTCGGGGTAGTTCAGCAGCTTGTTCAGGCTCTCACGGGTCTGCTTGGAGGATTTTTCCAGCACCCGCTTCACCACGCCTGCCGGCATATCCTCCAGCAGGTCGGCGGCATCGTCCAGACTCATCTCTTCAATAGCGCCCACAAGCTCCACATCTGAGAAGGCGTTCACCAGATCGTCGCGGGCCTCGTCGGACATATAGGCAAATGCCTCGGTGGCCACTTCCTTTTTGAGCAGGCGGAACACCACAAGGCGGTTGTTTTCGTCCAGCTCTTCCAGCAGCTCGGCAAGGTCGGCGGGCTGCTCTTCCTCGGTGACTTCGCGCAGCTTGACGTACTGCTTCTTGATGAGCAGCTTGAGCAGGCGGCTCTTGGTGAGCATCTCAGGGTTGGCCTTGACCTCTTCGTCGTTGGCTTCCTCTTTTTCGGCCTCGCGCATATCCTGCTTGAGGTCTTCAGTAGCTTCCTCGTTCAGATCTTCAGCCAGCTTCTGGCGGACCTCGGCGGGGATATCAGCAGGCAGCTCCTGCACCGGCAGCGCCTGTTCCGCAGCATCAGCCGTCAGCTTTTTTTCTTCCATATCCATTGGGCGTACCTCCTCAGTTTTTACGGAACAGGAGCAGCTCCTGTATCCGGAGGACGCAGCAGATCGGGAAACAAAAAACGCGCCGCCTTGCCTGCCGGAATGCCGCAAACGCCGCATTCTGCGCACACAAAGCCGCGCCTTCCTCTGCTCTGTTTTGCGGAAAGGTGCACCGTTGAAGCGGTGCTTTTCCGCAAGGCTCAGCGAAGGAGGCGAACGGTTGGGGAAAACGCAGTTGTTTTTGTTTTCTGATCCACCGCGCCGGTGGTTCTACTTCGACTATGATCCGGGTCCATTTTCCTGCGTTCACCTCCAAGTTTTCATATTCATTTTTATTATAGCGCCGCAAAAAAACGGGGTCAACCCTAAACCACCGATTTACCAGAATTTTGCAAAACAAAACACCCTCTTCCGTGTTGCGGCACACGAAAAAGGGTGTTTTGCTTGGATATTGCCTTGGTGTGAGGAGGAATCATGTTACTTGGGTAAGCGGTTGCGGCCCCGCTTCCCATGGCAAAAGTATAACAGCTTTCACAATTGAATTCGTTAAGAAGCTATGAAGAAACTGTAAAAAGGGAATGGTATCTTTTGGAAGATTTTGTGATAACATTTTTTGATTGACCTTCGTTTTTTCACATGCTAAAATGGAACTGTAAAAGCGGCTGTTGTGATGCCAGATCACAGCAGCCGCTTCTCTTTTGCACAAAATACGCCCCGGTCACCTTGCGGTGAGCGGGGCGCTAAAAACGATATACGTTTTTACTGCGGCAAGATCCCTGCAAAGCAGGTCTTATGCAGCAGGCGGAGCAAGGTATCTGCAAGCAGACCTTATGCTCCTGACACACGCGGGGTGTGCTTTCAAGGACCCTCGCGGGCGCTTTGGTATCTCATATCCCGCTGCGGTGCTTCGCACGGAACAAAGCACCGCCCGGGAAGTGAAATCAGATAGAACTCGTATGGCGAATGCTGTACTTCAGCACATCACCTGCATGGATGGATGCGTTTCTCCGCTTCGTACCGCTGCATTGCGCAGTAACCGCCGGTACGGGGCAGCCGCCCTCTTGCATTGTGGGGCTAAGGTGCCGCAAATATCTGCATCCAAAGCGCAGAAGAATGCTTACTTGTACAGGTCGACCAGACGGGTCAGGTGCTCGTAGCGGTCGTTTGCAACTTCCTGGTTGCGTGCGAACAGCTCCTTAGCACGGTCGGGGAATGCACGAGTCAGGCGGCTGTAACGGGTCTCGTTAGCCAGCAGTGCCTGATACTTCTCGTTATCCACAGCCTTGGAGGTCAGGGTGAACGGATTCTTGCCCTGAGCCTTGTTTGCCGGGTTGAAGGTGAACAGGTTCCAGTAACCGGCCTCAACTGCCTTCTTCATCTCGTTCTGGCAGTTGGTCATGCCGCCCTTGACACCGTGCAGCTCGCAGGGAGCGTAGCCGATGATCAGAGACGGGCCGGGGTAAGCCTCAGCCTCAGCGATGGCCTTGACAGCCTGAGCCGGGTTAGCACCCAGTGCGATCTGAGCAACATAGATGTAACCGTAGGTCATAGCAATCTCGGACAGGCTCTTCTTGCTGATTTCCTTACCAGCAGCAGCGAACTGGCAGACTTCACCAATGTTGGAAGCCTTGGATGCCTGTCCACCGGTGTTGGAGTACATCTCAGTATCGAAGACCATCACGTTGACATCCTCGCCGGAAGCCAGAACGTGGTCCAGACCACCGAAGCCGATGTCGTATGCCCAGCCGTCGCCGCCGAAGATCCAGACGGACTTCTTGGCGATGAACTGCTTGCTCTTCAGGATCTCTGCAGACTTCTCGCAGCCGGCAGCAGCAGCCTTCTCCAGCTCAGCGATCAGGGCCTTTGCGGGCTCGTCGTTGGCCTTGGTGTTGTTCTTGGTCTCCAGGAACTTCTCAAAGGCAGCCTTCAGCTCAGCAGAAGCCTTGTCGGAACCAGCAACCTCTGCGATCTCCTTGATCAGGTTCTCGCGGACGGTCTTCTGGCCGATGTACAGGCCCAGACCATGCTCTGCGTTATCCTCGAACAGGGAGTTGCACCATGCAGGACCATGGCCGCTGTCCTTGTTGACGGTGTACGGAGAGATGGAAGCGGTGCCGCCCCAGATGGAGGAGCAGCCGGTAGCGTTGGAGATGTACATCTTCTCGCCGAACAGCTGAGTGATCAGGCGAGCATAAGAAGTCTCGGCACAGCCTGCGCAGGAGCCAGAGAACTCCAGCAGCGGCTGGTTGAACTGAGAACCGATAACGGTATCGTCAGCAAACTTGGAAGGCTTCTTGGAGATGTTGGCCACGCAGTAGTCGAACACTGCCTGCTGATCGGCCTGGCTGTCCTGCGGCACCATGGTGATAGCCTTGGTGGGGCAGACGGTGACGCACTCGCCGCAGCCCATGCAGTCCAGAGGAGACACAGCCATAACAAACTTGTACTCGTTTGCGGGCTTGTTGTCGCGGCTCTTGGTCTGTGCAGGAGCAGCTGCCAGCTCGTCGGCGGTCAGCTGGAAGGGACGGATGGTAGCATGAGAGCAGACGAATGCACACTGGTTACAGCCAACGCACTTTGCAGCATCCCACTCGGGGACGTTGACAGCGGTGCCGCGCTTCTCGTATGCAGAAGCGCCCTGCTCCCACTCGCCGTTTGCATTTGCCACGAAGGAAGAGACAGGCAGGCTGTCGCCGTCCATACGGGCAATGGGCTCCATGACATCGCGGATCTGCTTGACCAGCTCCGGACGGCCGGTGAGAGCCTTGGGTGCGGGATCAGCCTCGGGGTTGGACCAGGATGCGGGCACGTCCACCTTGTGGATGGCGTCAACGCCTGCATCGATAGCCTTCCAGTTCATCTCAACGACGTCCTGGCCCTTCTTGCCGTAGCTCTTCTGAGCTGCCTGCTTCATGAAGTTGACGGCATCCTCGATGGGCATGACGTCAGCCAGCTTGAAGAATGCAGACTGCAGGATGGTGTTGGTGCGCTTGCCCATGCCGATCTCGATAGCCTTATCGATTGCATTGATGGTATACAGCTGGATGTTGTTGTCAGCGATATACTTCTTTGCCTCGGCGTTCAGGTGCTGGCCCAGCTCCTCATCGGACCACTGGCAGTTGATCATGAACACGCCGCCGGGCTTGACATCCTGGACCATCTTCATGCCCATGTGGATGTAAGCGGGGTTGTGGCAGGCCACGAAGTCAGCCTGGTTGATGTAGTAGGGGCTGCGGATGGGCTTGTCGCCGAAACGCAGATGGCTGATGGTCACGCCGCCGGTCTTCTTGGAGTCATACTGGAAGTATGCCTGAACATACTTGTCGGTATGGTCGCCGATGATCTTGACGGAGTTCTTGTTAGCACCGACAGTACCGTCGCCGCCCAGACCCCAGAACTTGCACTCCTTGGTGCCAGCAGCTGCGGTGATGGGAGCGGGCTTGACTTCCGGCAGAGACAGGAAGGTGACATCATCGGTGATACCCAGAGTGAAGCGCTCCTTGGCTGATCCTTCTCCAGCTCCTTGAACAGAGCAAAGATGGAGGACGGCGGGGTATCCTTGCTGCCCAGACCGTAACGGCCGCCGGTCAGAACGACATCGTTCAGGCCAGCCTCACGCAGGGTAGCGGCAACATCCAGGTACAGGGGCTCGCCCAGAGAGCCGGGCTCCTTGGTGCGGTCCAGCACAGCCACCTTCTTGGCGGTCTTGGGCAGGACCTTCAGCAGGGAAGCGGAGACCCAGGGACGGTACAGGCGGACCTTGACGATACCGACCTTCTCGCCCTTGGCGTTCAGGTAGTCGATGACCTCATCAGCAACATCGCAGATGGAGCCCATAGCCACGATCACACGGTCAGCATCGGGTGCGCCGTAGTAGTTGAACAGATCGTAGTTGGTGCCCAGCTTTGCGTTGATCTTGGCCATGTACTTCTCAACAACAGCAGGCAGAGCGTTGTAAACGCTGTTGCATGCCTCACGATGCTGGAAGAACACGTCGCCGTTCTCGTGGGAGCCGCGCATCTTGGGGTGTTCGGGGTTCAGAGCCTTCTTACGGAACTCCTCCACAGCCTCCATGTTGCACATTTCCTTCAGATCGGCGTAATCCCACTTCTCGATCTTCTGGTACTCATGAGAAGTACGGAAGCCATCGAAGAAGTTCAGGAAGGGAACCTTGCCCTCGATGGCGCACAGATGTGCGACAGGGGACAGATCCATGACTTCCTGCACGCTGCTCTCGACCAGCATTGCAAAGCCGGTCTGACGGCATGCCATAACGTCGCTGTGATCACCAAAGATGTTCAGGGACTGAGTAGCAACGGTACGTGCAGAAACATCGAACACGCAGGGCAGCTGCTCAGCAGCGATCTTGTACATATTGGGGATCATCAGCAGCAGGCCCTGAGAAGCGGTGAAGGTGGTGGTAACAGCACCTGCACCCAGAGAGCCGTGCACAGCGCCAGCAGCGCCGGCCTCAGATTCCATCTCGACGACCTTGACCTGATTGCCGAAGATGTTCTTCTGGCCAGCTGCGGACCACTGGTCCACAGAGTCAGCCATCGGAGAAGACGGGGTAATGGGGTAGATGGCAGCCACGTCCGTGTAGGCATACGCTACATGGGCGGCAGCGGTATTGCCATCCATAGTTTGCTTTGCTCTAGGCATTTTTCTTCCTCCATTATTCAGAATTTGGTACCTTTTGCGCGGGGCAATATGCCCCACATGGGACCGGAGAACCCCATAAAGGCACTATTGCTTGTATACTATAATAGCAAATTCCGCCCATAAAGTAAACGCAAACCGCTCAACAAACGCACCAAAAATAAAGAAATTTTTTTAGCGCTTTTGTACGTCTTTAGTTCGTTAAAGTGAGCACTGGCGCGGATTTTCCGGTTTTGGCCTGCCTGCTTTGCCAGATCCTGTAATTTTTTTCGCAAAAAGGGGAATGGACCCTCTCAGGCACGGCTGGCGAACGCAGTGAGCCTGAGAGGATTCGTTTCCCGCAGCGCCGCGCTTTCGCAGAAAGCGGCGCTGCAAATGCTGCTTTCCGTTACGACCCCTCCCGTGAAAAGGCAATTCTGGAAAATCCGCGTTTGTGTAGCAATGAAAGCCCCAGTAGGGCTTTCAAGCTCCGCAGATTTTCCAGAATTGCGAAATTATAAATATTTTTTCCGCTGATTATGCGCAAAGCAAACGCGGCGCGCATTTCAAATCGTCCCATCCTCTTATATTTATCATCTCTTTATTGACAACAAACCTCATTTTGCCGTAAACTGAAGCCATAGAAAACCGGCGCTGTGCCGGGCAAAGAGGGTAATAAAATGGAGAAGACCGTGCATTACGAAAAAACACTCACCAGTGAGGTGCTCTTCGAGGGCCGGGTGATCACCCTGACAAAAGACACTGCTCTGCTGGAAAACGGCAAGACCGCCGAACGCGAAGTGGTGCATCACCACGGCGGTGCGTGCATCCTGCCCTATTTTGAGGACGGCACCATCTGCATGGTGCGCCAGTTCCGCTACGCCATGCAGCAGGAGCTGTGGGAGCTGCCTGCCGGCAAGCTGGAAAAGGGTGAGGACCCCTTTGAAGCCGCCAAGAGGGAGCTGGGCGAGGAGTGCGGCCTGACCGCGGACAATTATATCTCTCTGGGCCAGTTTTTCCCCACCGTTGGCTATGACACCGAAGTGATCTATACATGGGTCGCCACCGGCCTGCACAAGACCCAGATGCATCTGGATGCCGATGAATTCCTGACCCCTGACCGTGTGCCGCTGGATAAAGCTTATGAGATGGTCATGAGCGGCGAGATCCGGGACGGCAAGACCATTGCCGGTATCCTGAAGCTCAAGGCCCTGATCGCCGAGGGCAGGCTGTGAATATCCTGTACGAAGATGCCGCCCTTGTGGTGCTGGACAAGCCCGCCGGACTTTCCAGCGAAGAGGGCGTGCCCGCAGCCCTGCGGCAGCTGTGGGGCCAGCCGGATGCCTTTGTAGGCGTGGTGCACCGGTTGGACACGGGTGTTTCCGGTCTGATGGTGTTTGCCAGAACGCCCGGGGCTGCGGCCGCACTCAGCCGTCAGATCACCCAGAGCCAGAACGCCTACGCTGTGCAGGATGGCAGGGCCGAAGGGAAGCCGGAAGTGCCGCAGTTCATCAAGCGATATCGGGCCGTCATTGCAGGCGGGCCGGACGAAGCACTGCCCGCCGAAGGCACCCTGCGGGACTGGCTGTTCAAGGACAGCCGCCGGGGCCGGGTGTTCCCGGTCAGCCGCCCCCGCAAGGGCGTACGGGAAGCCGTGCTGGAATACCGCATCGTGAAAACGGCAGGAGAGATGAGCCTTGCTGAGATCACGCTGCACACCGGCCGCACTCATCAGATCCGGGTGCAGTTTGCATCCCGGAAGCATCCGCTGGCCGGAGACGGCAAATACGGAAGCCGCGTAAAAGGCAGCATTGCCCTGCAGAGCTGCGGCCTGCAGTTTTTGCACCCGGAGACCGGAAAGCCCATGGCATTTACGCTGCCACTGCCGGAAGGCGCGTTCTGGAAACCGTTTGAAGAATAATGCATTTCCATTAGGTGAGAGGTATGGAACAATACAAAACTGATGCTGAGATCTATGCTGTGCTGGAGCGGGAGATCATTGACCTGACCATCCGCCCCGGCTCTTCACTGAGCGAAAATCCGCTCTGTGCCCGCTTTGGCGCACCGCGCACCCTGATCCGGGTGGTGCTGCAGAAGCTGCAGGAAAACGGGCTGGTAAAGATCGTGCCTTACAAGGGCACCACCGTTACCCGGCTGAACCGCCGCATCGTGGACGAGCTGATCTACGAGCGCACCGCCGTGGAAGCCCGCGTATTGCGGGATTTTTCGCCCCGGTGCACCCCGGAGCAGCGGGCGTTGATCCGCAGGCGGGTGGAAGCCTACGAGGCCCTTGCGGCCATGGAGAGCCCGGATTACAACAAGCTGTACGAAGCCGACCGTGCCCTGCACGGGACATGGTTTGCGGCCATGGATAAAATGTACCTGTGGAGCACCCTGCAGAACGCCCACGCCGACTACAGCCGCTTCCGGATGCTGGACACCATGACCACCGGCGGCCTTGCCGAGGTGATTGCAGACCACCGCAACCTGATGAACGCCATCGAGCGGTGCGACCTTTCCGCCTTTGAACCGTTGGTGGAACGGCACCTGTACGGCGGCATCCGGCGGCTTGGCTCCAAGCTGACCGAGGAATATGCCGATTATTTTGAGCCGGAAAAGTAATTGTTCTATGTGGAACATTTTATAAAACGAAAGGGCACAGCGCATCGCAGCGCCGTGCCCTTTCGTTTTATGCCGTCTGAATTTCAGAACACCCCGGAAATAAAAATTTCCAGACCAATGCCAATGAGGATGATGCCGCCCAGAATGGATGCCTTGCCGGAGAGCTTGGTGCCAAACTTTTTGCCAATGCGCAGGCCCGCCATGCAGATAAAGAAGGTGACCACCGCAATGATGAGCGATGCCGCAAGTGCCATCAGCCAGCCGTATTCCGAAATGGTGAAGCCCACCGAAAGCGCATCGATGCTGGTGGCGATGCCCTGCATGAGCAGTGCACCCGCACTCAGCTCTGCGGCCTCTTCGGCCTCTTCGCCCTTGATGCCATCCACCAGCATTTTGCCGCCGATGTAGCCCAGCAGAGCCAGCGCGATCCACGGGATGAATTTTTCAAACGAAGAGAACAGCTCCACAATGGTGTGCACGCACACCCAGCCTGTCATGGGCATCACGGCCTGAAAAAGGGCAAAGGTGCCCGCGATCCTGCACATGGTTCCCCTGCTCATGCGGGGGTCGTGCAGGCCGTTTGCCATGGACACCGAGAACGCATCCATTGCAAGGCCCACGCCCAGCAGGGCACTGTTGAGGAAAAATACAAAGCTCCATTCCATATTGTCTGCCTCCTGAATCTGACCAGAATATCGGGCAATACAAAACCCGGTCCCGGGCGCACATGTACGTCCGGGACCGGGTGATTTTTTTGAAACCAACTCCATGTGCACGGGCGCTGTTCTATGCGCCAAAAACACATGAGTCTCGCAAATGAAAGCAAGCCAGACCGGAACCAACGGTCATCATGTTGACTTGCTGCGCCCTGCAAAAGCGCCTGCTACTCCCCCACGGGTATTTGTGATTGTTTTGCCATTGTAGCATATCTTTGCAGGGAAGTCCAGACAAACCGGCGCGGTTACACGGTATTTTTCCATCGGCGGGCAAAATACCAGTCCTGTGAAATAATAAAACACAGGGTGTTGCCCAGTGCCCTCAGGGTAACAGCATGTTCCTGACGCAAGGCCCGGCGGGCGCAGCGCTCGTACTCCCGCGCCTGCTGCATCCGGGCACTCCGGCGCTCTTCGGCGGTCAGGTGCATTCCCACATCGATCAGGGAGTGCAGCAGTGCCCAGTACAGCTCACACAGCGAGCCCGTGATGCCATGGCGGCGGACGCACTCGAACACGGTATAGTTTGCTTCCACACGGTCGAGATTGCGCAGGGTGACTTTGCTGTTGACGATGCTGCCCGCCACCTTGCGGTAAAGGTACAGCGCATCCGGGATATTCGCGATTCTGTCCGCTTTTTCGTAGGCGTAGGCGATCAGCAGGGTGTCCTCGTTCAGCTTGCCCTCTGCAAAGCGCAGCTGCGCAAAAATGCTGCGGTGGTACAGCTTGTTCCACACCACCATGTAGGGCAGAAGGGTGCTGTGCTCCAACGCCTGCTCCGGGGTCAGCACCTCCCGCCGCACATGCAGATACTGCTCCCGGATGGGGGTCATGGCTTCGTCCACCTGCCGGTAATTGCACACGGCCATCTGTGCACCGGCCTCCTGCGCCGCATGGTAAAGCTTTGCGCAGAAGTCCGGCATGATGGTGTCGTCTGAATCCACAAAGGCGATCCATTCGCCCTCTGCCGCGTCCAGCCCGGCATTGCGTGCCCCGCTCAGGCCACGATTCTTCTGGTGGATGACCCGGATGCGGCTGTCCTTTGCCGCTGCGGCATCGCACAAAGCAGGGCAGCTGTCCGGAGAGCCATCGTCCACCAGGATCAGCTCAAAATCCGTGAAGGTCTGGGCAAGGATGGAAGAGATGCAGGCGCTCAGAAAACGCTCTGTCTTATATACCGGCACGATGATGCTGATCTCCGGCTGTTTTTTTGTTGTTCCTGCACAATAAACTCCTCATTGCTTCAGGTCGTTTTCTGCCGTCTTTCCGCCCTTTTGCGGCATAGATCCAGATAACTGCAGGCCGATGCAGTGCAGACCACTGCCGCCCACAAATTTTTCAGTGTTACGCCGCGGGCTTGCATCAGCCGATGGCGGGCTGTACGCTCATACGCAAAGGCTTCCTTCATCCGGGGGCTTTTGCGCTCTTCCGGTGTCAGGTGCAGCCAGATGTCCCACACGGCAGTCAAAATCGGGCGGTAGGCTGCACACAAAGCATCCCGGATGCCGTTTTGGTACAGCACATCAAACAGGCGGTACCATGCTTCCACCCAGTCCAGTGTTTTCAAGGTAGTCTTGCGGTGCATGGCACTGCCGGTAACGATGCGGTAATTGTATAAAAAATCCCATACACCGCAGGCAGAAGCCGCTCTTGCGTAAATGACCGGCATGAGACAGGTATCTTCAAACGCCTTGTTTTCTGGATAGCGCAGATTTTCCAGCAGTTTTCGGCGATAAAGCTTATTCCACGGAACCTGAAAATCCGACACCACCATCCGGCGCAGAACTTCCTCCTGCGGCAAAAACTCGTTCAAAAGGCGATGTTCTCCGCCTGCAAGCGTTTTGCCCGTTTCATCAATGCACTGACTGCTGCAGATTGCAAAATCTGCACCCGTTTCCAGCACTGCCTTATGCATTTTTTCCAGATACTCCGGTTCCACCGTATCATCCGAATCCACAAATGCGATCCAATTTCCCTGTGCTGCATCCAGACCCGCATTGCGGGCTGTGCTTACACCGCCGTTTTGCTTATGGATTACCCGCACGCGGCTGTCCCTTTTTGCTGCTGCATCACACAGGGCAGGGCAGTTGTCCGGTGAGCCATCATCCACAAGGATCAGTTCAAAATCTGTAAAGGTCTGGGCCAGGATGGAATCAATGCACTCATTCAGATATTTTTCCACCTGATACACTGGCACGATGATGCTGATCTCCGGTCTTCCACTTTCTGTTCTTTCACTCACAGTATTTCTCCCATTCGGAATTCAGTTTTATTTCCGGTACTTGAAGTTGAAGTAGAACTGCGGGTTTGCAATGCAGAGTGCGGTTTCTGCTGCGTTGCGCAGGGTACAGGCCCCCTGTTGACGAACCTCTCTGCCTGCTTTTTTCAAGCACGCTTCCGCCTGCTGAACCCGTTCACTGTTTCTCTGTTTGGGTGGCAGACTTTTTTTTGTGTTTCGGAGCATGCGTTTCATCAGTACATACTGCAGGAATGCTGTGTCTTTTTTTCCATACTTGAGTGCACAAGCAAGAAGGCCGTAGTTTGCATCGATCTCATCCAGATTTTTCAAGGTGACCTTTCCATGCATAATGCTTGCCGGATGCAGCCGGTAATGGTACAGTTTTTCCTTTATACAAGCCACAGCTGTTGCATGTTCAATGATTTCCGGTGTGGTAAATGCATCTTCATAGTTTTTGCCCACAGGAAAAACGATTCCTTCCAGCACATCTCTCCGATGCAGTCTTGTTGCTGCCTGAATCAACGGCGTAAGGCGGATGCGGTGTATTGCTTCCTCACGGGAAAGCACTTCTGTACGTAAAGGCTGTTCCTGATAATCACAAAGACTTCCATCCTCTTCCATAAAAACTTCGTTGCAGACTGCAAGTTCAGCACCTGCCTGCTTTGCTGCCCGCAGCATTTTTTCGTAGTAAGTCTTGTCTACAAAGTCATCCGGGTCCACAAAGCCGATCCAATTTCCCTGTGCAGCTGCCAAACCCGCATTGCGAGCTGTGCTTACACCTCCGTTGATTTTATGGATCACCCGCACGCGGCTGTCTTTTTCCGCCGCTGCATCACACAGGGCAGGGCAGTTGTCCGGGGAGCCATCGTCCACCAGAATCAGCTCAAAATCCGTAAAGGTCTGTGCCAGAATGGAATCAATGCATTCGTTCAGGTATTTTTCCACCTTATACACCGGCACGATGATGCTGATCTCCGGGGATTTTTTTTGCTCTGTCATGTTCCTTAAACCACTTTCTGTGTTTATTTTTATTCCTCACACGCTATTTCTATTATACATGGTTTGGATGGATTTGAAAAGAAGCCGCCGTACAGAAATCTCTGCGCGGCGGCTTCTTTCAAATCTTATTGTGTTTTCAAGGTTTACTCTTCGCCCTTATCGTCTGCTTCCGGGGCTTCTGCAGCGGCGGCAGCATCCGCAGCTTCCATGGCGGCAAGCTGCTCTGCGGTGGGTTCGGCATCGGCATCGGAGGTGTCGATCTGCTCGGTCTGGGCCTCGTCGTCGTGGTCGGTGCGGGCAAGTACCATCACCTTATCGTTCTCACCCAAGCGCATCACCCGCACGCCGGAACCGTAGCGGCTCTGCAGCGGGATCTCGTTGGCGTGCAGACGGATGATGATGCCCTCCTGACTGCTCAGCAGCACATCGTCCACGTCGTCCACGATCTTGACCGCAGCCACCTTATCCTTGGCGGCATCGTAGTTGCGGATGCCCTTGCCGCCGCGTGCGGTGATGCGGTAGGTGTCGATGTCCGACCGGCGGCCCTTGCCGTTCTCGGTGACGGTGAGCACCGTGCCGCCCTCGCGGCAGATGCACACACCCACAACTTCATCGCCCTCGGCCAGACGGATGGCGCGCACGCCGTGGCCGCTGCGGCCCATGGGACGTGCATCGGCTTCGTTGAAGCGGATGGCCTGACCGTTGCGGGTGGCAACGATGAGCATATCGTGGCCGGAGGTCAGGCGGGTCCATGCCAGTGCATCGCCCTCGTTCAGGGCAATGCCGATCAGGCCGGACTTACGGATATTGGCATACTGTTCCAGCGGGGTGCGCTTGATGAGGCCCTGCTTCGTGACCATGGTCACAAAGCCGCCCTCGGTGTCGGCTTCCTTCGACTGGCAGATCATGTTGGTGACCTTTTCACCCTCGGCCAGCTGCAGCAGGTTGACGATGTTGCTGCCCTTGCTGGTGCGGCTGCCCTCGGCAATGGTGTAGCCCTTGATGCGGAACAGACGGCCCCTGTCGGTGACAAAGAGCACATAGTCGTGGGTGGAGCCTACGAACATCTCCTGCACGATGTCCTCTTCCTTGCGGGTCATGCCGGAGATGCCGCGTCCACCGCGGCGCTGTGCCTGATAGGTGGCCTTGAGCTGGCGCTTGATATAGCCGGCCTCGGTCAGGGTGTAGACACACTGCTCCTCGGCGATCAGATCCTCGATATCCACCTCACCGGTCACGGACTGGATCTCGGTGCGACGCTCGTCGCCGAAGCGCTTTTTCATTTCCAGCAGCTCTTCCTTGACGATAGCAAGCACACGGGCGTCATCGGCCAGAATGGCCTCCCAGTTCTCGATCTTGGCCTGCAGGCTGGCAAGCTCTTCCTCGATCTTCAGGATCTCAAGGCCCGCCAGACGGCCCAGCTGCAGCTTGACGATGGCATCTGCCTGCGGGTCGTCAAAGCCGAACTGCTCCATGATGGCAGCCTTGGCCTCTGCCATGCCGCCCTTGCAGGCGCGGATGGTGGCGATCAGCTCGTCCACGATGTCGGTGGCCTTCTTCAGACCTTCCAGAATGTGGGCGCGCTCCTTGGCCTTTTTCAGGTCGTACTGGGTGCGGCGGCGCACCACCTCGTCCTGAAATTCCACGTATTTCTGAAGCATCTGCTTCAGGGTGAGGACTTTCGGCACCTTGTGGTCGATGGCCAGCATGATAACACCCACGGTATCCTGCAGCTGGGTGTACTGGTACAGCTGGTTCAGGATGACCTGTGCATTGGCGTCCTTGCGGATGTCTACCACGATGCGCATGCCCTTGCGGTTGGTCTCATCGTTCAGGCCGGTGATGCCCTCAATGCGCTTCTCCTTGACAAGGTCGGCCATGTTCTCGATGAGGCGGGCCTTGTTGACCATATACGGAATTTCCGTAATGATGATCTGGGTACGGCCGTTCTTGGTCTCCTCGATGGTGGCGCGGCCCCGCAGGGTGATCTTGCCCCGGCCGGTGGCGTAGGCGGCGCGGATGCCGCTGCGGCCCATGATGATGCCGGCAGTGGGGAAGTCCGGGCCCTTGATGTATTCCATCAGGCCGGGCAGGTCGATATCCGGATCGTCGATATAGGCGATGCAGCCATCAATGACCTCGCTCAGATTGTGGGGCGGGATGTTGGTGGCCATGCCGACCGCAATGCCCTGACTGCCGTTGACCAGCAGGTTGGGGAAGCGGCAGGGCAGCACGCTGGGTTCCTTCTTGGTCTCGTCAAAGTTGGGGTCCCAGTCGATGGTGTCCTTCTCGATATCGGTCAGCATCTCCACCGCCATGCGGCTCATGCGGGCCTCGGTGTAACGGTAGGCAGCCGGGGGGTCGCCATCCACAGAACCAAAGTTACCCTGACCATCCACCAGCGGATAGCGCAGAGAGAAGTCCTGTGCCAGACGGACCATGGCATCGTAGACCGATGCGTCGCCGTGGGGATGGTAGGAACCCAGCACCGCACCAACGGTGTCGGCGGATTTGCGGTAGGGATGGCTGGGGTCGTTGCCGCGCTCGTGCATGGTGTACAGAATGCGGCGGTGAACAGGCTTCAAACCGTCGCGCACATCGGGCAGGGCGCGGGACACGATGACCGACATGGAGTAGTCCAAGAATGCGGTCTCGATCTCCTTTTTCACATCGCGGATGATCTTTTTGGTTCCGCTGCCCGGTATCATCACATAATCTTCTTCCATTGTTTCCTCCGTAGGATCATACCCTCTCAGTCAATGCCTTACGGCATTGCCAGCTCCCCCGAAAAGGGGGAGCTTTTTTTTGCGTGAGAAGGAAAAGTTTATCTTTTTGCCTGAAGCTCCCCCCTTGAGGGAAGATGTCACCGTAGGTGACAAAAGGGGGAATCTGGCGCGTCAGCGCCTGAGAGGGTTTTCTTACACGTCCAGCTTTGCGTACTGGGCGTTGGTCTCGATAAAGCGGCGGCGCGGCTCCACCTGATCGCCCATCAGGATGGTAAAGGCTTCATCGGCCTTCTCAGCATCGTCAATGGTGATCTGCACGATCACGCGGTTATCGGGGTTCATAGTGGTCTCCCACAGCTGTTCGGGGTTCATCTCACCAAGGCCCTTATAGCGGTTCACCTTTGCGCCGGGCATTTCCTGCGAAAGCACGGCCATTTCGGCATCGTTGTAGGCGTACTTGATGGTGTTGCCCTTCTGCACCTTGAACAGAGGCGGCTGGGCCACATACACATGGCCCTGCTCAATGAGCGGGCGCATATAGCGGAAGAAGAAGGTGAGCATCAGGGTGCAGATGTGGGAGCCATCCACATCGGCATCGGCCATGATGAACACTTTATCGTAGCGCAGCTTGGAGATATCGAACTCGTCCCCAATGCCGCAGCCCAGCGCCAGCACCACCGGCATCAGCTTGTCGTTGCCGTAAATTTTATCGGCGCGGGCCTTTTCCACGTTCAGCATCTTGCCCCACAGCGGCAGGATGGCCTGAATGGCAGAGTCGCGGCCCATCTTGGCGGAACCGCCTGCAGAATCGCCCTCGACGATGAAGATTTCGGTGCGGCTGGGGTCTTTTTCGCGGCAGTCTGCCAGCTTGCCGGGCATCCGGCTGGTCTCCAATGCGCTCTTGCGGCGCACCAGTTCGCGGGCCTTTTTGGCAGCGGCGCGGGCGCGGGCGGCCTGGGTGGCCTTTTCAAAGATGGCCTTTGCCACGCCGGGGTTCTCCTCAAAGAATTCCATCAGCTTGGAGTAGACCATGTTGGAAACAAGGGTGCGGATCTCGGTATTACCCAGCTTTGCCTTGGTCTGGCCCTCAAACTCCGCCTCCTGCAGCTTGACAGAGATCACGCAGATCAGGCCCTCGCGCACGTCCGCACCGGACAGGTTCTCGTCCTTATCCTTCAGCAGGCCGTGGCTGCGGCCGTAATCATTGAACACGCGGGTCAGGCTGTTCTTGAAGCCCTCCTCGTGGGTGCCGCCGTCCGGGGTGTTGACGTTGTTGGCAAAGCTCAGCAGCAGCTCGTTGTAGCTGGAATTATACTGCAGTGCGATCTCTGCCATGCCGCGGTCGGTCTGGCCCTTGAGGTAGATCACATTGGGGTGCAGCACGTCCAGCTTGCGCTTCTCGCCCAGATAGGTGACGAAGCTCTTGATGCCGCCCTCGTAGCACATGACCTCGGTGCGGTAGCAGGGTTCACCCTCCTTGCCGTCCTCCAGTACGGGAGTGTACATCTCACGCTCGTCGGTCAGAGTGATCTTGACACCGGCGTTCAGGAAGCTTTCTTCCCGCAGGCGCTTTTCCAGCGTGTCGAAGTCGTACACGGTGGTATCCCGGAACATCTCCGGGTCCGGCTTGAAGGTGACCCGGGTGCCGGTAACGCCGTCGGCTACGGTGCCGATGCACTTGAGCGGGCCGTCCGGGTCGCCGCGGCGGAAGGTCTGCTCGTACTCGTGGCCGTCGCGGCGCACGTTGACGGTGAGCCACTCGGAGCAGGCGTTGACCACCGAAGCGCCCACGCCGTGCAGGCCGCCGGCCACCTTGTAGCCGGAGTTCTCGCCGCCGAACTTGCCGCCGGCGTGCAGGATGGTGTAAACGACGGTGACGGCGGGCAGGCCGGTGTCGGCCTGAATGTCCACAGGGATGCCGCGGCCGTTATCCGTGACCTGAATGATGTTGTCTTTCAGGATCTTGACCTCGATGTGGTCGCAGTAGCCGGCCAGTGCTTCATCGATGGCGTTGTCCACGATCTCGTAGACCAGATGATGCAGGCCGCGCTCGCCGGTGGAGCCGATATACATGCCCGGGCGCTTGCGCACCGCCTCCAGACCCTTCAGGACCTGGATCTCGCTGGCATTATACTCATGGTCGGTAGCGGTTTCGGCATTTGTGCTGGTAATGATTTCTTCTGCCATTTCCTTTCTCCCTTTTGTTCAATGTTTGCATTTTTGTTCGATCTATCGTAAAAGCAGAGCATATTCTCCGCCTGTTGGCTGGTTTACTCGATCATTTTTTCGGCTCTGCGCCGCATGGCAGCAGGCGACAGCTCCGAAAGATACACCGTGTCCACCACGGCCCCGTCTGCCAGAACATAGCTCTGGGGCAGCTCGTCCGAAAGGCTCACCACCGCGCCGTTCTTCTGAGCGTAGTTCAGAAACTCCCGGCCCCGGGGAGTGATGGTGGTGGTTTCCAGATTGAAGATGCCGATAATGTCCCGGTCATTCAGCACGTAGTCACGGCCCAGATGAATATACATACAGTATTTTCCTCATTCTGGCAGTTCATGCATAAAACGCCGTTTATTCACCGGCAGCTGCATGTACTTTTGCATCATTTCTTCATGCTTTGCTCAGCACACCGCCGTTCATGCGGTACACTTCGCCGTCCGTTTTCAGGAACGCGGTATCATCGCAGCTGGTCACGAATGTCTGCTTTTCCTTCATGCGGGTGAGCAGATACTGCTTGCGGCCCTCGTCCAGCTCGCTGAGCACATCGTCCAGCAGGAGCACCGGGTGCTCTCCGGTGATCCGGGCAGCGGCAGCCGCTTCGGCCATTTTCAGACTCAGCACCACGCTACGCTGCTGTCCCTGACTTGCAAACACCTTTGCGGGCTGGTCGTCCAGCAGCAGCTCAACGTCCTCGCGGTGGATGCCGCACAGGCTCTGCCCGGCGCGCAGCTCTTCGTTCTGGCGCTGCTTCAAAAGTGCGGAAAGCCCGCCCGGCTCAAACTGGGCGGCATACCGCATCGCCATGCGCTCTGCCCCGTGGGAAAGCTCGGCATAGTTGGCGCAGGCCAGCGGTGTGAGCAGGGCCAGATATTCCCGCCGCCGCTTCTGGATGGCCTCGCCCTGCGCTGCAAGCTCCACGTTCAGCACTTCCAGCAGGGCGCATTTTTCTGCCCACGGGCGCTCCGTGCCGCCTGCGGAATGACGCAGAAGCGCGTTTTTCTGCTGCAATGCCCGCACATAGCGACGATAGGTGGCAAGGTAGCCGGGGTACAGCTGGCACAGCGCCGCATCCAGAAACCGCCGCCGTCCTTCCGGTGCACCTTTTACAAGGCTCAGGTGCCCGGGGTCGAACACCACAGCCGGAAAGCTGCCCGCAAGGCCCGCCGCCCGCTTGGGCGGAGAGCCGTTGACCGATGCATACCGGCCGGGGCGCTGTGCATCCGGCGTGCCCACCGTAATGCGCACATTTGCCGGTTCGTCCGGTTCCTGATCCTCCTGCCGGGTGCGCTGGGTGACGGCCTCCAGTACCGCGAATGTTTCTCCACGGCGCACAAGCTCGGCATCCTTGCCGCCCCGGAAGCTTTTGCCGCCGGTCAGCAGCCAGATGGCCTCCAGCAGGTTCGTTTTGCCCTGACCGTTGTTGCCGCAGATCACGGTCAGCTCCCGGCCAGGTTCCAGCTGCGCTGCCGCAATATTGCGGTAATTCGCAACTTCCAGTGAAAGCAGACGCATTACTGGCCCTGACCCACTTCCACGGTCTGGCCGTCCAGCTCGATCACATCACCGGCACGGCACTTCTTGCCGCGCATGGTGCACACCTCGCCGTTCACCTTCACGGCACCGCCCTGCACCAGCTCCTTGGCTTCGCCGCCGGTCTCGCACAGGCCTGCATATTTCAGCAGGGCATCCAGCTTGATAAATTCCGTATGGATGAGAATTTTCTGCATAATTTCGCCCTCTTAATCGTTCTTGAAGCGCACCGGCAGCACCAGATACAAAAAGTCGTTGCCCTCGGCAGGCAGCACCTTGACCGGGCTCAGAGGGCCGCTGATCTCCATGCGGACCTTCTCGGTGCGGGCGTTGCGCAGCGCATCCAGCAGATAACGGTTGTTGAAGCCGATCTCCACTTCGTCGCCCTCGCAGTCGGCGTTGAACTCGTCCACCACGCGGCCAAGGTTGGTCTGGCAGCGCACCACGACTCTACCCTCTGTAAAGGAGATGCGGAGAGGATTTTTTAAACGCTCTGTAATAATCAGCGAAGCACGCTCGATGGTCTCGATGAATTCCTTGGTGTCGATGGTCACGCGGGTGCGGCTGTCGGCGGGGATCACGTTGCGGTAGTTGAGGAACTCGCCCTCGATCAGACGGCTCATGATGGTGTAGCCGCCGGCCATAAAGACCACATAGCGGCGGTTGGCGCTGATGTGCACCGGCTCTTCGTCGTCGTTGGGCAGCAGGTGAGCGACCTCGGTCATGGTCTTGCTGGGCACGATGATGCGGATATCCTTTACCGCTGTCACCGGGCGTTCCACGATGGCCAGACGGTAGCCGTCCAGTGCCACCACAGTCAGCTTGTCGGGCAGGATCTCGAACAGCTCACCGGTGTGGGCGGGCTTTTTCTCGTCCTGACTGACAGCATATAACGTACGATCGATCATATCTTTCAGCACGCCGGTCTTGATGGTCAGGGTCTCTTCCGCTCCGGTATTGGGCAGCTCCGGGAAATCGTTGGCCGGCATGGACTGGATCTCGAACTGGACTACGCCGCTCTGGATGGTGGTCTTGCCGTTCTCGGCAGAGAGGATGCTGACCTGACCGGCGGGCATCCGGCTGATCATGCTGCTGAGCAGCTTTGCATTCAGCACCACCTCGCCGGCTTCCTTGACATTGGCTTCGATGGTGGTCACGATGCCCATTTCCAGATCGTAGCCGGTGAGGTTGAGCTGGAAGCCTTCGGCTTTCAGCAGGATACCTTCCAGCACAGGGATGGCAGAACGCATGGTGACGGCTTTGGACACACCATCGATGGCTGCGCTCAGCAGAACTTTATCACATACGATGTTCAAACTGAATTCTCTCCTTTGTTTTTCGTTTCTGATGTTGTTTTGTGTTTGAAAACAGTTTCAGAACCGGTCTATCTTATTGAACTTGTTGTAGTAACCGTAGTAGGGGGTGGGGAACTTGTGGAAAACCTCGAAAAGCCTTGTCGGAATGCGGGGGTTTTGGTTTCCACGGGGTTGTGAATGTGTTGTGAATGGATCGTGGAAAGGTTGGGATAGGTCTTTCTTTCCACAGACCATGTGGAGAACGGAGGTTGAATGTTGAAAACTCTGTGGAAAGTGTGGAAAGGTTTGCGTTTTTACCACAAGATATAGGTTCTTTTTCCCCGTTTTGTTCCGTTTTCTCCCCATATTTTGGGGTTTCACCCATAAATGAGTACGACTTTTACACGATTTCTGCGGTCAGGCCTTCACGTTCTTGATGATGTCGCTCACGGTCTCGCGCAGGTGCTGGTCGTTCTTCATGTCCCGCTCCATGGTCTTGAGGGAGTAGACGATGGTGGAATGATCGCGGCCGGAGAACTCGCGGCCGATCTCTTCCATGCTCATGCCGGTGACCTCGCGCAGGATGTAGATGGCCACGCGGCGGGCAGAGGCAACGTTGGCGTTGCGCTTGGTGCCGCGGATGTCGGCAGGGGAGACGTTGAAGGTGCGGGACACCTCGCCGATGATCTTCTCGATGGTCACGGGCACCGGCTGGGTCTCGTTGAGGATGTCCTTGATGGCATTCTGGGCCACACTGATGACCGGCTGGATGCCCTCCAGCATGTAGTAGGCGTTCAGTTTTTTTACAGCGCCCTCCAGCTGGCGGATGTTGTTCTTCAGGTGGTTGGCAATGAACTCGGCCACATCCTCGGGCAGGTCCAGATGCAAAAGCTCTGCCTTGCGCTTGACGATGGCCACGCGGGTCTCAAAATCCGGCGGCTGCACATCGGCGGTCAGGCCCCACTCAAAGCGGGTGCGCAGACGCTCTTCCAGACTTTTGATCTCCTTGGCCGGGCGGTCGGAGGCAATGACGATCTGCTTGTGGGCATCGTGCAGGGAGTTGAAGGTGTGGAAGAACTCCTCCTGCGTGGACTCCTTGCCGGCGATGAACTGGATATCGTCCACCAGCAGCAGGTCTGCCACGCGGTACTTCATGCGGAAGTCCTCGGTGCTGCCGGCGCGGATGGCGGCGATCAGCTCATTGGTGAACTGCTCGCAGGTAACGTACATGATGACGAAATCGGGGTGGGTGCGCTTGATCTCGGTCTGGATGGCCGTGAGCAGATGGGTCTTGCCAAGGCCGGAGCCGCCGTAGATGAACAGCGGGTTGTATGCGCCGGAGGGATTGGCCGCAACCGCCTGTGCAGCAGCAAACGCAAACTGGTTGGAAGGGCCTTTGATGAAGTTTTCAAATGTGAACTCGTAGTTGCCCTGCGGGGAGGCGGGGTTCGCCTCGTACTGCTGGGCCAGCACCACCTCGTGCGGCGGCGTGCTGGGCACCACCAGCGTGATGTCCACGTCGAAGCCCAGCACGGTCTTGAAGGCTTCCTTGAGCAGGCCAAGGTAGCGGTCCGTCACGATCTTGCAGATGAAGTCGTTGCGCACCGAAAGGGTGATGTGGCTGGAATCCTCAAAGCTGATCGGCTCCAGTCCATCGATATAGAGATTATAGGTCGGCTCGGCCATCTGCGTTTTGCAGTACGCCTGGGCGGCCTCTAAAACGTCCTTAAAAGAATCCATAAAACATCCACTCCGTTAAAGTTTTCAACAATGCTGCTGATACTAGGTTAGTATACCACAAAAAACGCTGTGCGTCCATATTTCTATAATGTAATTTATAATACATAAGAAAAGCCCCTGCACGGCCGTTGTGGCATGGGCAAAACAGGGCCACAATATCTTGTGGCAAAAGAGTTTTCCACGGCAGAATGGTGAAAAAGTTGAAAATCTTTTCACAAAAAAGTTTGAAGGAAAGCGAAAAAAATGCTTGACAGAACGCCATACTATGCGATATACTGTTGAATTGCAAGCCTGTCCCCAATCTGGGACCACATCAGACCCCATACCGGGGATAAGTTTTTACGGAGGATACAACCATGAAGAGAACTTTTCAGCCCAAGAAGCGTCAGCGCAAGGAAGTTCATGGCTTTCTGACCCGCATGAGCACCAAGAACGGCCGTAAGGTCATCAATGCTCGCCGTGCAAAGGGCCGCAAGAGCCTGACTGTCTGATCCGGCCTTTTATGACGGGATCCGGCGCAGAAATGAATATGCGCACAAAAGACCGCTGATATTGGATTAGCGGTCTTATTTTTTTTTTGAAAATTGAAAGAATTTTCGTAAAAATGCCCGCATGGGCTTTCAAAGTCGAAAAATTTTTGATATACTGGCTGAAGAATGCACCCTTCGGGGCGTGTTCTCAGCCACAGAAAGGAGGCGCGGAATCATGCGCTATCGTCCCATCCGCCGCAACAGCGAGTTTGGCAGAGTGTATGCCCGCGGCAAATCCTATGTGAACCCTGGTCTTGTGATGTATGTGCTCAAGACCCGCAGCAAAAAGACCCGCGTGGGTCTGACCGCCACCAAAAAGATCGGCCACGCCGTGCAGCGCAACCGCGCCCGCCGCGTGATGAAGGCGGCCATCGACGAGCATCTGGACTACAACATCGGCGGCTACGATCTGATCTTTGTAGCCCGCGGTATGACCCCGCGGCTGAAGAGCTGGCAGCTGAGCAGCGTTGTGGCAAAGCTGTTTGCACAGGCCGGTCTGCCGGATAAGGCCAAACGGCCGGATGCGCCGCCCCCTGCCACCGTGCCCCCGGCACGCAGGGCACAGGCGGAAAAGCCGGACGCATGAACCGCCTGCAGTACGTCTGCCGCCGCGCGCTGTGCGTGCCCATCCGGGCCTACCAGTACACTCTCAGCCCATGGATCGGCCGCAGCTGCCGTTTTACGCCCAGCTGCAGCAACTACACCATGCAGGCCATCATGACCCATGGGTGCGTAAAGGGCATCCTGCTGGGGGCATGGCGCATCGCCCGGTGCAATCCCTTCGGCAAATGGGGCTTTGACCCGGTGCCGGAGCCGGGCCGCTGGCAGAACCCTGCCCGCCGGCTGCAGCCCGCAAAGCTGTTTGAAAAGCGGCATAGGGGATAAAGTTTATCTGTCATTGAAGAGAACTCCCTCAGTCACGGCTTGCGCCGTGCCAGCTCCCTCATGGAGGAAGCCTCTGGCGAGAAGGAAAACTTTATCGCCATGACAAAGGCCCCATCTCAGAGGGGGCTGTCGAGCGAATGCGAGACTGGGGGAGTTTCTACGGCATCTGAATCAGCTTCTTGTGACGCGGTGCACTGTGGGCAGCGTGTCCTACGATAAAAATAACAAGTCCCGTGCCACAGACGGGGCAGAATGGACAAAGGTATGAACTTCTTTTACATCCTGAGCGGTCCTCTCGGCTATGTCATGGAGTGGATCTACAAGCTGCTCCCGAGCTACGGCTGGGACATCATCATCTTCACGCTGCTCATCAACATCGTCAAGATCCCTCTGCAGCTGAGCCAGCAGAAGAGCATGGCTAAAATGTCGGCCTTCCAGCCCATGATGATGGAGATCCAGACCAAGTACAAGGACAAGCCCGAAAAGCAGCAGGAAGAAATGCTCAAGCTGCAGCAGGACTACGGCTATAACCCCACCGCAGGCTGCGTGCCCATGCTGTTGAACTTCCTTGTCATGTTCGGCGTTATCGGTGTCGTGTACAATCCGCTGGAGCGCATCTTCCACATCAGTGCTGCGGCTCTGACCGCCGCCGGTGAGGCCCTGACCGCCTCCGGCGTCGCCTTTACCGCCATCACCCGCGATACCAACATCATCGCACAGGTGGTTGCTGGCAACGGCGGTGTGCTGGGCTGCTTCAGCGCCGAGCAGATCGCTACCATTACCGAGTTCAGCCAGCACATGAACTTCCTCGGCATCGACCTGACCCGCATCCCCAAGCTGGGCCTTTCTCTGGACATCGTGCTGCCGCTGCTGTCGGTCATCACCATGCTCCTGTCCACCCATATCAGCATGAAGGCCAGCGGCCAGCAGATGCAGGGCAGCATGAAGCTGACCATGTATATGATGCCGCTGATGTACCTGTTCTTCTGCTTCACCTATCCTCTGGCATTCTCTCTGTACTACGTCATTTCCAACATCGTGATGACCGTGCAGACTCAGGTCATGCGCAAGGTGTACGACCCCGATAAGATGCGCAAGGAGATCGAAGCGCAGATCGCAGAAAAGAAAAAGCAGGAAAAACGCGGTGTGAAGAACACTACCGTCAAGGTCACCGATCCCAAGACCGGCAAGACCACGGAAAAGAACCTTTCTGCCAGCGAGATGAACAAGCGCCGTCTGGAGTATGCCCGCCAGCTGGACGAGGAGCGCTACAAGGACGAGCGTACCGTGCCGCTGAGCGAGCTGAACAAGCAGGATAAAGAATAAGAGGAGGATGAACGGTTATGATCCGTAAGCAGGAAGCGACCGGCAAAACGGTCGATGAAGCCCGCGCAAAAGCCTGCGCTCTGCTGGGCGTGCAGGCCGATGATCTGAATGTCAGCTGCGAAGTGCTGGAAATGCCCCAGAAGACTGGTTTTCTGGGCCTGAAGCTCACCCCCGCTAAGGTGTGCGTGAGCGTGGAGGAGCCGGATGCTCCGGCTGCAGCACCCGCTGAGCCTGTTGTTGAGAAAAAGACTCCCGTGCAGGAGGCTGTCAAGGCCGCTCCCGTGGCAGAGGAGCCTGCCGCTGCGGCAGCACAGCCGGAAGCAAAGGTCGAAGAGCCTGCTGCCCCCGCTGCAGAAGCTGTTGCAGAGCAGCCCGCTGCCGAGGAAGAGGAGCCGGAAGTCCCCATCGTGATCGAAGAGAACGCTAAGATCAAGGCTGCTGTGGACTACCTGCGTGAAGTCATTGCCCTGATGGGCGTGGAGAATGTCACCTTCAGCGCTGTGCAGAAGGGCGAAGCTACCATCATCCGTCTGGACGGTGAAAAGCTGGGTGCCCTCATCGGCCGCCGCGGCGAGACCATGGAGAGCCTTTCCTATCTGGCAAGCCTTGTGGCAAACCGTCTGGAGGGCGATTACATCAAGCTGGGTCTGGATGTGGCCGGCTACCGCGATAAGCGCGAGAGCGACCTGACTGCTCTGGCACAGCGCATTGGTGCCAAGGTGCGCAAGACCGGCCGCAGCTTTGCCATGGAACCCATGAACCCCTACGAGCGCCGCATCATCCACTCTGCCATCAGCAAGATGGAGGGCGTGCGCAGCGAGAGCAAGGGCGAAGGCCGTGACCGACGTGTGGTCATCTACTCCACCGCACCCGATGCACAGACCGAGAACACCTATGGCGAGCGCCGTCCCCGCGGCGGACGCGGCAATGGCCGTCGTCCCGGCGGCAGCCGCAATGGCGGCTATCGCGGCGGGAACCGTTCTGAGCATGGCGACCACAATGGAAACCGCGGCGGCTACCGTGGCAGCCGCAATGGTGCACCCCGCGGCCCGCGGCCTTCCGGCGTGCCGGAGCGTACCTATGCACCCCGTGATGCCGAGAATGCAGCACCGGTAGCACCCAAGCGCACCGAGCGCGTGGATGATTTTGCCGATTTCAGCTTTGGCAAGATCGAGCTGTAATTTTGCGGAATTATTTTTGAAGCAATAGGACCGGGCAGCCCGCAGGCTGTCCGGTCCTGTGTTTTTAAAGAGAAAAATCAAGAAAAATGATTTTTTCAGCGTCCTCGCCCTCTCAGTCTCGCATTGCTCGACCGCTTATTTCCGCTTTTTGGCTTTGCCATTTTCCCCCAACCGGAGGAAATCTGTCAAAGGCAGAACCCTTGGCAAAACTGGGAGCTTTGCCGTACTGCCAAAGCTCTCACTTTGGGAGAGGTGGCATTGCGGAGCAATGACGGAGAGGGCAAGGCCGCTGACAATCAAATTTTACCCCGATCTGACACAGAGCTGGTTTCAGCCACGGTCCCATACTGCTATACTGAGCCTGTCAAAAGTCATTCTTCTCAAAATTTGGAGAACCTGCCTGTTTTTTGCCGAAATCTTTCTCTCAAATGGCAATTGTAAAACAATTGGTCAAGGATTTATACTGTAGTCAAGAGCGTTCTGTTCGTGAAGAACAGACAGAATGATGAAAAGAGAGGTATTCAACTATGGCTCAGAACAAGATCTCCCGCCGCAGCTTCCTGCGTGGTGCAGGGGCATCCGCAACCATCGCAGCCGCCAGCTGCATGGCACCCTCTGCAGCCGCCTGTGACATCAAGTCCCTGTGGAGCATGGATCTGCAGATCCTTGCCACCAGCGATACCCACGGCAAATTCGACCCATGGGACTACGCCGCCAACAAGGCAGATGCTTCCGGCAGTGTGGCCCAGCAGGCGACCGCCATCAAGCAGTGCCGCACCCGGAACACGCTGGTGGTGGATGCAGGCGATACCATTCAGGCCAACTCCGCAGAGCTGTTCCTGAACGATGACCTGCATCCCATGATCGCTGCCATGAATGCCATCGGCTATGATATCTGGACCACCGGCAACCATGAGTACAACTACGGCATGGATGTGCTGAAAAAGGTCATGGGACAGCAGAAGGCCAAGGTGCTCACCGGCAACGTTTACGCACCGGACGGCACCCCGCTGGCCGACGGCTACACCATCATCAAAAAGGGCACCGTCAAGATCGGTGTCATTGGCATGGTCACCCCCAACATCATCCGCTGGGATGCCAAGAATCTGGAGGGCTGGAAGGTCACCAACCCCGTGGACGAGAGCCGCAAGATCATTGATAAGATCAAGGATCAGGTGGACGTGCTGATCGGCGTCATGCACATGGATACCGAGAACGAGTACGGTGTCTATGGCTCCGGCGTCACCGATCTGGCCAATGCCTGCCCCGAGTTCGACGTCATCGTGGGCGGCCACGGCCACAGGAGCATCCCCAACATGATGATCAACAACGTGCTGGTGGTGGAGAACAAGAACGCCGGTGCCACCCTGTCCGAGATCCACGTCTATCTGGAGCGCCAGCTGGACGGTAAGTGGAAGGTCGTGAACCGCACCTCTGAAAACCTGCAGATCAAGGAGTACGAGCCCGATCCGGAGCTGACCGCTTTGCTGGCCTCCTACGACACCCGCGCCAAGGAAGACGCTGTTACCCCCATTGGCGAGCTGAAGGGCGGCGATCTGGCCCCCGAAAACGAGATCGACTGCCTGCCGCAGGCCATGGTGCAGGATACCGCGCTGCTGGACTTCATCAACGAAGTGCAGATGTACTACACCGGTGCGCAGGTCTCTGCTACCGCCCTGACCTCCATGACCTCCCAGATGCGCGCGGGCACCATCCGCAAGTGCGATATGGCCAGCATCTACACCTACCAGAACACCCTGTACAAGCTGCAGATGACCGGCGAGCAGCTGCGCCGCTTCATGGAGTGGTCTGCTGCCTTCTTCAAGACATGGAAGCCGGATGAAGTGACCATCGCCTTTGACCCCTCGGTGCGCTACTACCTGTATGATGCTTTTGAGGGTGTCAACTACGAGCTGGACGTCTCCAAGGAGCCGGGCCACCGCATCAAGAACCTCAAGTGGCCGAACGGCAAGGCCGTGAAGGACACCGACACCTTTGTGGTGGCAGTGAACAACTACCGCGCCACCACCCAGCTGCTGACGGCTGCGGACATCTTCCTGCCGGGCGAAGAGCTGCCCAAGCTGCTGGAGATCGATGTGCGTGGCGACGTGGGCGGCATCCGCGAGCTGCTGGGCGAGTACATCCGCACCGTGAAGGGCGGCACCATTGAGCCGCACGTGAACAACAACTGGAAGATCGTGGGCAACAACTGGAAGGCTGCCGATCACCAGAAGGCTGTGCAGCTGCTGCGCGAGGGCAAGCTGGCCCTGAATGAGAATGCCGATGCACGCACACTGCCCGGCAAGGCCATCACCACGGCAGATATCGCCAAGTTCTAAAAACAGTTTCCTGTAAAAAGGGGCTTTCCGTGTTGGGACGGAAAGCCCCTTTTTTGTGTGAGAAACGGGCGGATTTTCAACCGTTTCCCGGGAATTGGTTGAAAAAACAGTACCATTCCGCAGCATTTCGTGGTACAATGAAATTGTATTGGTCTCGCTGCTGTGGGCAGATGGGAGCAAGCGGCCAGACCGGGCGCGGAAAGGAAGCCAGAAAAAACCATGCAGGAAACGACCATTGCAGCCATTGCAACAGCACCGGGCGCAGGCGGCATTGCCGTCGTGCGGCTCTCCGGTGCGGAGAGCTATCCCATAGCAGCCCGGGTGTTCCGCCCGGCCAACGCCGCAAAAAAGGTGGAGGATGCCAAAGGCTACACCGCCATGTACGGCACATTCCGGGAAGGGGACGAAGCCTTTGATGAGGGCGTGGCCCTGTTTTTCCGCGCGCCCCACAGCTATACCGGCGAGGACGTGGTGGAGCTTTCCTGCCATGGCGGCAGCGCCGTGGCCCGCCGTCTGGTGGAAGCCTGTCTTGCTGCCGGTGCTCAGCCTGCCGCGCCCGGCGAGTACACCCGCCGCGCGTTCCTGAACGGCAAGCTGGGTCTGACGCAGGCCGAAGCCGTCATGGATCTGATCTCGGCGGATGGCCGTCAGGGTGCCGCGCTGGCCAATGCCGCGCTGGGCGGTGCGCTGGCAAAGAAGATCAGTGCCCAGAAGGAAGCGCTTACCGCCATTCAGGCTCACCTTGCCGCATGGGTGGATTTTCCCGAAGAGGATGTGCCGGAGCTGGACGGTGACCATCTGCACCGCGTACTGAGTGGGGTAAAGGCAGAGCTGGACGAGCTGATCCATAATTATCAGGCGGATACCGTCCTGCGCGAAGGTGTGGACTGCGCCATTGTGGGCAGACCAAATGCGGGCAAATCCACACTGCTCAACCTGCTGGCCGGGTTCGACAGGGCCATCGTCACGCCGGTGGCTGGCACCACCCGTGACGTGGTGGAGCAGGCGGTACAGCTGGGGGATATCCAGCTGAATCTGTTCGATACCGCCGGTCTGCGCGAGACCGAAGATGCCATTGAAGCCGAGGGCATCCGCCGCAGCTGGAAGAAGCTGGAGGAGGCAGGCCTGATCCTGGCTGTGTTCGATGGCTCTGAGCCGCCCACAAGGGAAGATCTGGAGCTTGCACAGCGTTGCACAGGCCGTCCAGCCATTGCACTTATCAACAAAGAGGATAAACCGACGCAATTTGACGCAGAATTGATTGCACCCTGCTTTGCCATGGTGCTGCCGGTGTGCTGTCAGGAGGAGGAGAGCCGCAAGGTGATCTCCGCTGCGGTGGCTCGCCTGCTGGGTACCAGCCAGATCGACCCCCATGCCGCCAGTCTGTCCGGCCAGCGTCAGCTTTCCGCCGCACTGCGTGCGCGGGACGCTGTGGCCGGTGCACTGGATGCTGCCGCAGGCGGCTTTGGGCTGGATGCCGTTTCCGTCTGTGTGGACGACGCACTGGCCGCCCTGTGCGATCTGACCGGTGAGAACGCCTCGGAAGCTGTGATCGAACAGGTGTTTGAACGTTTCTGCGTTGGAAAATAAGAGAAAAACCAAGGAAAAGTATATGAACCACTTAGGAGATTATGACGTTATCGTCATCGGTGCCGGTCATGCCGGCATCGAGGCAGCTCACGCCGCCGCAACGCTGGGCGCTAGAACGGCTGTGTTTACCATGAGTCTGGATGCCATTGGCAACATGCCCTGCAACCCCAGCATTGGTGGCACAGCAAAAGGCACGCTGGTACGTGAATTGGATGCACTGGGCGGCGTGATGGGCCTTGCTGCAGATGCCACCTATCTGCAGAGCCGGATGCTCAACAAGGGCAAAGGCCCGGCGGTGCACGCCCTGCGTGTGCAGACCGACCGCAAGCGCTACCATGAATATATGAAGCATGCATTGGAACTCACGCCCGGCCTTGCCATCCATCAGGCTGAGGTTGTGAGCATCGAGACCGAGAACGGCCGTGTGAAGGGCGTTGTGACCCAGCTGAACGGGGAATACAGCGCCAAATGCGTGGTCATTGCCACCGGCACGAACCTTGGCGGCAAAATTTTTGTGGGCGATGCGTGGTACGCCTCCGGCCCGGACGGGATGCACGCTGCTAACGCCCTGACCGACAGCCTGAAGGCTGCCGGGCTGCCGCTGCGCCGGTTCAAGACCGGCACCCCTGCCCGGGTGCACCGCCGCAGCATCGATTTTTCCAAGCTGGAATGCCAGCCCGGCGACCCGGATAATGAGCTGCAGCCCTTCAGCTTTATGACCGATGCACCCATGCACAACAAGGTGGAGTGCTGGATCGCCTACACCAACCCCGAGACCCACAGGATCATTCTGGATAACATCCAGCGCAGCCCGCTCTATGGCGGCATGATCGAGGGTGTTGGCCCGCGCTACTGCCCCTCCATCGAGGACAAGGTGGTGCGCTTTGCGGGCAAGGACCGCCACCCCATTTTTGTGGAACCCTGCGGCGAGAACACCGAAGAGATGTATCTGCAGGGTGCCTCCAGCAGCCTGCCGGAGGATGTGCAGAATGCCTTCTACCGCAGTATCAAAGGGTTTGAGAACATCGAGATCATGCGCCCGGCCTACGCCATCGAGTACGACTGCGTGGACCCCACCAGTCTGGAAGCCACGCTGGAAAGCAAGGTGGTGCGGGGACTGTACGGCGCGGGTCAGTTCAACGGCACCTCCGGCTACGAGGAAGCCGCCGCACAGGGCTTGCTGGCAGGTTTGAACGCCGCCCGCAATGCGCTGGGCAAAGAGCAGCTCATTCTGCCGCGCCACACCAGCTATCTGGGCACACTGGTGGATGATCTGGTCACCAAAGGGGTCATGGACCCCTACCGCATGATGACCAGCCGCAGCGAGTACCGCCTGACCCTGCGTCAGGACAACGCTGACCAGCGGCTGACCCCCATTGGCAGGGAATACGGCCTTGTGCAGGATGACCGCTGGGCCAAGTACCAGCACACCCAGAGCATTCTGGAAGCAGAGCGCCGCCGCTTGCATGAGACGCATCTGCGCACCGCAGACCTGCGTGCCGCCATGGAAGCGGCCGGTCTTGCCCCTGCTGCCGAGGGCGGCATTGCGGAAGAGCTGCTGCGCCGCCCGGAGATCAGCTATCCGCTGCTGGCCGGTGTCATCGGCTGGGGCGAGCAGATCACCCCCATGCTGGCCGAACGGCTGGAGACCGAGATCAAGTATGCGGGCTACATTGCCCGGCAGGACCGGATGATCCGGGACGTGGCCCGGCACGAAAAGACCCTGATCCCAGATGATTTTGAATATTCCGACCTGACCGGCCTGACGCTGGAAGCCCGCGAAAAGCTGGCCCGCATCCGGCCGAAGAACCTCGGTCAGGCGGGGCGCATCCCGGGTGTATCGCCCTCCGATGTGGCGCAGCTGAGCATTGCGCTGGCAGCGAGAGGAAAATAAAATGGAAGAACTGAAGCTTTACGTGGGCCGTCCTGCCGACTGCACCGGGCGGCTGGAAAAAGAGATCCGTACCTATGACCTGCTGGACAAGCTGGGCATCCAATTCTGGCGTACCGACCACGGCTGGATGAAGGCCGACACCATGGAGGACTGCCATGTGATCGATGCCTGCCTGAATGCCACCGTGTGCAAGAACCTGTTCCTGTGCAACCGGCAGAAGACGAACTTCTATCTGCTCATGATGCCCGGGGACAAGCCCTTCAAAACCAAAGAGCTTTCCCATCAGCTGGGCATTGCCCGCCTGAGCTTTGCCTCGCCCGAGGATATGGAGCAGTATCTGGACTGCACGCCCGGCTCCTCCTCCATTATGGGCCTTGCCAATGATGCTGAAAATAAGGTGCAGCTGCTGATGGATGAGGACATAAAGGCAGGGGAGTACCTCGGCTGCCACCCCTGCATCAACACCTCCTCGCTCAAGCTGCGAACGGCAGATGTGCTGGAAACTTTCCTGCCTGCCGTGCACCACGAGCCGATCTTCGTTCACTTGACCGGCGAATAACAGAAAGGAAAACCTGCGTATGATCGATAAACCGCGCCTTGAAGCAAAATGTTCCACATGGAACATCACTCTCACCGGCACCCAGCTGGACCAGCTGGATGCCTTTGCCGAAATTCTGGTGGACTACAACCAGAAGGTCAACCTGACCGCTATCACCGACCCCGAGGGGATCGAGGATAAGCACTTCCTCGACAGCCTGCTGTTTGCCAGCCAGCCGGAAGTGGCGGGCCGCATGGTGGATGTGGGCGCAGGCGCAGGCTTCCCGGGCATCGTGACCAAAATTTACAAGCCGGAACTGGAGTTGACCCTGATGGAGCCCACCGGCAAGCGGGTGGAGTTTTTGAAGTACGCCTGTGCCCAGCTGGGCTTGACCGGCGTGGAGTTTGCAAAGGAGCGCGCCGAGGAAGCCGCCCGCAAGGCGTGGCGGGAGCAGTTCGATCTGGCATCTGCCCGGGCTGTGGCTGCGCTGCCCATGCTGGCCGAATACTGCCTGCCGCTGGTAAAGGTAGGGGGAAACTTCCTTGCCATGAAGGGCTCCTCCGGTGAGGAAGAGCTGACCGCAGCGCGCGGTGCCATCAAAAAGCTGGGCGGCGAGTACAAAGAAACCCGCACTCTGCACCTTCCGGGCGGCGACACCCGTACCCTAATCCTGTGCAAAAAGATTTCGCAGACTCCGACAGCCTACCCCAGAAACGGCGGAAAAATTGCGAAAAGCCCGTTGAAATAACGAAATATCGATAGAACTTTGTAAAACCCTGCCGAACGAAACTTCTGGCAGGGCTTTTATTTGTGTGATACACTGTGCCTGAAGCCTGAGTTTTCCACGCTTTCCCGGGAAAATGTGAAAAACAAAACCCATCCACCACGCGAAAGGAGCCGTGTATCCATGTTTGAACGCAAAAAGCAGGCGGGCAAGATTTATTTCCTGCCCATCGATCAAATCAGCCGTCGCCGTTTCAGGCACGGCGGGAGTTCAGCGAGCAGGAGCTGGCTGCGCTGGCCCAGAGCATCCGAGAAAATGGTCTGCTGCAGCCCATCTCGGTGCGAAAAGTGTCGGATGGCGGCTACGAGCTGGTAGCCGGGGAGCGGCGGCTCCGTGCCTGCCGCCTTGCTAAAATGAACACCATCCCTGCCATCCTCTGTGATTACGACGATGAGCGCACCGCCGCGCTGGGTCTGCTGGAAAACATCCAGCGCGCAGACCTGAACCCCTTTGAGCAGGCACAGGGCTTAAAGGATGTGATGGTGCTGTGGGATTGCACCCAGGCCGAAGCCGCCAAGCGTCTGGGCATGGCGCAGCCCACCCTTGCCAACAAGCTGCGGCTTTTGCAGCTGAACGCCGACCAGCGGCAGTTCGTGCTGGACAACAGCCTCACCGAGCGCCACGCCCGGGCGGTGCTGCGTCTGCCGGAGAACCGCCGCAGTGAAGCCTTGATCAACATTGCCAAGCGCCGCATGAACGCCCGGCAGACCGACCTCTACATTGAACAGCTGCTCAACACCCCTGCAAAAGGCAGGCACCGCATCTCGATGGTCAAGGATGTGCGTATTTTTGTGAACACCATCGACCATGCCATCCGTCTGATGACCGATAATGGTGTGCCCGCCACTGCCCACCGGGAGGAGAAGGACGGGTATATCGAATATACGGTGCGCATCCCAACCACCGCCGCCGAACGGTAAAATTGTTCCATGTGGAACAGGGGACGAACTCCCTCAGTCAAAACCTGACGGTTTTTCCAGCTCCCTCGGAGAGGGAGCCTCTGGCGTGCCGGAAACTTTGCAATTTATCCGGCAGCTTTCCCGCCATGTCAAGGCCCCATCTCCGAGGGGGCTGGCATCGAGCAAAGCGAGATGACTGGGGGAGTTTCTCACGGCATGAACCCTCTCCGTCACCTGCGGTGACACCTCTCCCAAAGGGAGAGGCTCTGGCGAAACCGCAAGCTTTGTGGTCTGCCCGGAAGCTTTGGTGTACTGCCAATGCCTCCCTCCGTGAGGGAGGTGGCATCGCGCAGCGATGACGGAAGGAGTCCGTACCTGGAGTCCGTACCCAGATCACTCCTTCAGTCGCACTACGCGCGACAGCTCCCCCAAGTGGGAGCAAGCGCACCCGCAAGCTTTGTGGTCTGCCCGGAAACTTTGCCGTTATGCCAAGGGCTCTCCCTTTGGGAGAGCTGGCAAGCCCGATAGGGCTTGACTGAGAGGACTAGCCAGCTTCCCGGCGCGCATTCAAAATCGTTTGTTTTGTCTCCCGAAACCGTGCATTTTTTGATTTTCCCACCTCTAAAAGTTAAAAATCCAGCGGAAAAACGCTTCAGATGGTTCAAAAACCGATTTGGATGTGCTATACTAGGTGTTAAGGTGCCTGTATGGACGGGAAACCGGCGGGCATGACTGCGAATGTTCCACATGGAACAATTAAATTTTCCCGGAAGGAAGAATTGTGCGTGGCAAAAATTGTAGCAATTGCGAACCAGAAGGGCGGCGTTGGCAAAACCACCACCGCCGTCAACCTGTCGTCCTGCGTTGCGGCGCTGGGCAAGCGGGTGCTCATCGTAGACCTTGATCCGCAGGGCAATACCACCACCGGCTACGGTATCCCGAAGCGCAGCGTGGAAAAGGGAACCTACGAGATCCTGATCGGTGAAGCGCGGGTCTCCGAGGCCATCCGTAAGACCGAGTACCGCACCGATGTCATCGGCTCCAACACCCGTCTGGCCGGTGCCAGTCTGGAAATGATCGACCTGCCCGCTCGTGAGAGCCGCCTGCGCAAGGCGCTGGCCGAGGTGCAGAAGGACTATGACTTCATCTTTATCGATTGTCCGCCCAGTCTGGACCTGCTCACCCTGAACGGCCTGAGTGCCTGCGACAGCGTTCTCATTCCGGTGCAGTGCGAGTATTACGCGCTGGAGGGTCTTTCGGAGCTGATCAGCACCTTAAAGACCATTCGCAAAAAGTACAATCCGTATCTGGATATCGAGGGCGTGGTGTTCACCATGTTCTCGCTGCGGTATAACCTGACCGTGCAGGTGGTGGAGCAGGTGCAGAAGTATTTCGGCTCCAAGGTGTACAAGACCACCATCCCGCGCTCCATCCGCATTTCGGAGGCACCCAGCTACGGCCAGCCCATCAATTTCTATGAGCCCAAGGGCAAGGGCAGCGAAGCATACATGGATCTGGCAATCGAATTTGTCAAGAACAACCGCCCGCACGAGCCCAAAAAGGCCCGCCGCAAAAGTGCACCCGTCGCAGAGCAGACGAAAAATGCTCTGGAAGATTAAACCTCAGGGGGAACATGAATGGCAAGAGGAAAAGGAGGGCTTGGCCGCGGGCTGGACAGTCTGTTTGAAGATGCCGCCCCGGTTTTTGAGTCCGGTGCAAAGGTAGACACCTTGCCCCTGCGTGAGATCGAACCGGACCCGGAACAGCCGCGCAAGACCTTTGACGAACAGGCGCTGGGCGAGCTGGCGGCCAGCATTGCAGAGCATGGTCTGCTGCAGCCCATCGCGGTGCGTCCGCGCCCGCGCGGCGGCTACAGCATCGTGGCGGGTGAGCGCCGCTGGCGTGCCTGCCGTATGGCAGGGCTGAACGATGTGCCGGTGGTCATTAAGGAAGTCAGCGACGAGCAGGCCATGGAGCTGGCTCTGGTGGAAAACCTGCAGCGCGAGGATCTGGACCCGGTGGAAGAAGCAACCGGCATCCGGGAGCTGATGACCCGCTGCGGCCTGACGCAGGAGCAGGCGGCACAGAAGCTGGGCAAGAGCCGCAGCGCACTGGCCAACAGCCTGCGCCTGCTGAACCTGCCGGAAAACGTGCTGGAACTGCTGAAAAGCGGCTTTATCAATATCGGCCACGCAAAGGTGATCCTGAGCCTGCCCACGCCGGAGCTGCAGGAACAGGCGGCGCAGATCATTGCGGACAACCAGCTGAACGTGCGTCAGGCCGAGGCGCTGTGCAAAAAGCTGGCAAAGCCCGCAAAGGAGCCCAGAGAACCCAAGCCGCGGGGCACTCTGCCGGTGGAGGTGGAAGAAAGCCTCAAGCAGGTGCTGGGCAGCGAGGTGAACGTGGCCTACCACGACGGCAAGGGCAAGCTGACCGTGCATTTCTATTCAGACGAGCAGCTGCGGGCCTTTGCCAACCTGCTGGGACAGTACCAGAACGAAGAATAAAGCGATCCAAGGCGGGCGACCGTCTTTGAACGGCACAGGGGAGGGGATCTTCTGTGCGAACCGAAATAGAGCAAGGAGAGTCAATCATGCTTGATATCAAATTTGTCCGTGAAAACCCGGACGCTGTCAAGGAAAACATCAAGAAGAAGTTTCAGGATGCAAAGCTCCCGCTGGTGGACGAGGTCATCGAGAAGGATGCCAAGTACCGCGCATGCCTGAAGGAAGTGGAAGCCCTCAAGGCTGCCCGCAACAAGCTGAGCAAGGCCAACGGCCCCCTGTTCGGCCAGCTGAAGAAGTGCACCGATGAGGCACAGAAGGCTGAGCTGCAGGCTCAGATCGATGCCAACAATGCCGCCGTCAAGGCCGATGCCGACAAGATGGCTGAGCTGGAAAAGGAAGAAGAGACCCTGTCCGCACGCATTCAGGAGATCATGTACACCATCCCGCAGATGATCGATCCCAGCGTGCCCATCGGCCCGGATGATACCTACAACGTGGAAGCACAGCGCTTTGGTGAGCCTGTGGTGCCCGATTTCCCCATTCCGTACCACACCGAGATCATGGAGAGCTTCGACGGCATCGATATGGACGCTGCAGGCCGTGTGGCCGGCAACGGTTTCTACTATCTGCTGGGCAACATCGCCCGCCTGCACGAGGCTGTGCTGGCCTATGCCCGCGACTTTATGATCAACAAGGGCTTCACCTATGTGATCCCTCCCTTCATGATGCACGGCAACGTGGTGCAGGGTGTCATGTCCTTCCCGGAAATGGATGCCATGATGTATAAGATCGAGGGTGAGGACCTGTACCTGATCGGTACCAGCGAGCACACCATGATCGGCCGCTTCATCGACCAGACTCTGGACGAGGCCACTCTGCCCCTGACCCTGACCTCCTACAGCCCCTGCTTCCGCAAGGAAAAGGGCGCTCACGGCATCGAGGAGCGAGGCATTTACCGCATCCATCAGTTCGAGAAGCAGGAAATGATCGTGGTCTGCCGCCCCGACGAGAGCGCTGACTGGTACGAGAAGCTGTGGAAGAACTCTGTGGAGCTGTTCCGCAGCATGGAGATCCCGGTGCGTCAGCTGAACTGCTGCTCCGGCGACCTGGCCGACCTGAAGGTGAAGAGCTGCGATATCGAAGCATGGAGCCCCCGCCAGCAGAAGTACTTCGAGGTCTGCTCCTGCTCCAATCTGGGCGATGCACAGGCACGCCGCCTGCACATCCGCGTGAAGGGCAAGGACGGCAAGACCTATCTGGCCCACACCCTGAACAACACCTGCGTGGCACCTCCGCGTATGCTGATCGCCTTCCTGGAGAACCATCTGCAGGCCGACGGCACCGTGACCATCCCCGAAGTGCTGCAGCCGTATATGGGCGGCCTGAAGGTTATGGTTCCCACCCACAAGAAGGGCTGAAGAATTGACCGGCTTTTCCACAAGGCTCGGATAAATGGTTGAAAAATCCCGCTTTCTATTCAATGGAAAGCGGGATTTTTGCGTATCTTCGTTTGTATTTTGGACGACACGAAAAAATATGATTTTTTTAAAAATATGTGTTGACAAAAGGGGTATCTGTGGGTATAATAATAGAGCACTGTTCAAGTGCACAAACAATATGTGGCGGTATAGCTCAGTTGGCTAGAGCATTCGGTTCATACCCGAAGTGTCACCGGTTCAAATCCAGTTACCGCTACCACTTTTACAGAGTTTCGCTAAGGTTAGGGGGACGGTCGTCTGCAGTAGTGGACGATGGAAGTCGGAGGTTTTAGCGAAGCTCTGTATTTCTAAGGCCCGTTGGTCAAGCGGTTAAGACACGGCCCTTTCACGGCTGTAACATGGGTTCGATTCCCGTACGGGTCATGAATAAAATCCCTGATCTTAGGATCAGGGATTTTTTCATGCAACCCGTACGAGGAATCGAAGGAACACGGCCGCCTGCAGGCGGCAAAAAAGAGCCCAGTGGGCTCTTTTTTAGTGTTCGGGTCCCAACCAGTAGGAATGTCAAAAAGGGGTGGAAGCCGTTTTGACCCGTGTGAAAATTGCAAACGGATGAGTTTGTGATAGACTTTTTAACAAAAATACGTTATACTGGCGTTGAAAAGGTAGGTGTGCTTCATGCCGGAAATCAGTTTGTTCTGCGGAATCCGCGTTACAATGTTCTATAGTGACCACAATCCGCCGCATTTTCATGCAGAGTACGGTGGTTATAAAGCCCTGATCGATATCCAGAATTCCTGCGTGATCCGGGGTGCATTGCCGGGGCGTCAGCTGAAACTGATTCTTGCTTGGTGTGAACTGCATAAGGATGAGCTGATGCAGAACTGGGAACTTGCCAGAACAGCTTCACCACTGAACCATATTGCGCCGCTGATTTGATGGAAGGAGGCTCCTATGGATACATTGATCCCGAAGGTATTGCAGGCTGTGGCCGGAGAAAATTTCACGGTATATCTTTACTTTAATGACGGTTCGGTTCGATTGTATGACGCGAAACCTTTGTTGGAGCTGGGTGGTGTATTTGAACCCTTACGGGACGAGGACTTCTTTAAATCCCGTCTGACCGTTCTGAACGATACTGCCGCATGGGATGTGACCGGGAATCATGACCCGTGTGCCTGTGTAGACCTTGACCCAATCGAACTGTATGAGACCTGTCCGGTCGTTGTGGACCCGCTGGAAACTGCATCCTGAGAGAATATAACAGCCCCCGCAGAATCGTGTGCATCGGTGCACGGTTCCGCGGGGGCTGTTTGTCATCTTATCGGTTGTTTTCCTGAATGTAAGCCCAGATGTCCTCCGGCACGGCGGCCAGGGCGTCGGCTCCGGCGGCGGTCAGCTCTGCGCGGCCGCGGAAGCCCCACAGGGCCCCCATGGCGGGCAGATGGGCGTTGTGGCCGGTGAGGATGTCCACATCGCTGTCGCCCACGAACAGGGTGGCGGCAGGGTCGGCGTGGATCTGCTCCATCAGGGCGTACAGCCCGGCAGGGTCGGGCTTGGTGGGCACGCCCGGACGGCTGCCGCGCACAGCATCAAAGCGCCCAGTACCGAAATAGTGGTCGATGATCTTTCCACAAAAAGCGTCGGCCTTGTTGGAAAACACCGCGCACTGGATGCCGTTTGCCCGCAGGGTGTCCAACAGCTCCGGGATGCCTGCATAGGGGGCCGTCTTGTCCTCCTTGTGGGCGTCGTACCGGGCCGAGAACTGTGCCAGTGTGGCCGCCAGCTGCTCCTGTGAGCGGGCATCCTCCGGTGAAAAGCGCTCCACCAGCTTGGGAATGCCGTTGCCCACCATGTGCTTGAACTGTTCCACGGTGAAGGTGGGCCAGCCGTTCTGGGTGCACACCCAGTTGCCGGCGTCGGCCAGGTCATCAATGGTGTTCAGCAGGGTACCGTCCAGATCGAACAACACAGTTTTTATCACGAAAAACATCTCCTTTTTATCGTTCTGCCTGCTGTAAAAAAGCAAGCTCCGTTAGGGCCACACTGCGCACCTTCTGCTTCAGTCGGCCCGGAAAAATCAGGGTCAGGTTGGCACGATGGGCCGCCACTGCCCACGGGGACTGCTGTACCGTCAGGCACAGGTCCGGATGCAGGGCACAGACGCAGTGCAGGTGGAACCCCTTCTGCCGCCGCAGGGTCAGGTGATCGTCCTGCATCCATGCGCCCTCCCGGCGGTAGCCCACAAAAGCCGCCGCCAGCAGAGCGGCAAAGAACAGGTCCGGCACCAGCAGCGGCAGGGTGAGGGTCGGCAGCGTGGTGCGGGACACTGCCGTCAGCAGCAGGCACAGCCCCAGCGGAAGCCCCGCGGGCAGGAAATAGATCTTGCTGCGGCGGGTGATGTCCGGGGCCGTGTCCGGCGGCAGGGCGACGCCGGGCAGCAGCTCTTGCAGCAGGGGCGTGCCCTCCTTCCAGACGAACAGCGGCAGTTCCGGCGCGCAGCTGCCCGCCGTGACGAACACGGGGCAGTAGTGCAGTGCCCGGGTCACCGGCGAACGCCGCAGGTCGGCGTAGTTCAGGTGGGCGCGGCACAGGCGCATTTCGTACCGGTGCAGCAGGCCGCCCCGGCTGCCCAGCTGGGCAGCCGGTACGCCAGACCGTGTAGTGGGCCACCTGCGCCGCACTGCGGGCCAGACTGATGCAGAACAGCCACCCGGTGGCCACCAGCATCCAGGCCGTGCCCATGGGCAGCCAGCGGGCCGCAAAGGCCGCCAGATGACTCAGGTGTGCAAAGGCGAGGGTCTGGGCGTCCGGGGCATAGGGGCGGCTCTGGCGCAGCGCAAGGGCCAGCAGCGCAAGGGTGGAAAGGCCGTTGGCCCCCAGCACCGCAAACACCATCTTCTCGCCGCCGTGGGGGCGGTGCACCACCGGCTGTTCCAGCGGCAGCAGCCGGTCGGCCAGCTCCCGGGCATCGTCCCGGGCAACGATAAGGGTCAGGGGCTTTTTCTGCCCGGCGGGGTACAGGGTCAGGCGGCTGGCCCCGGCCAGCCGGTACACCACGGGCCGGTCGATGGTCAGGGCAGCCAGCATATCCGCCCGCAGGGTGCGGTCTAGCCGGATGCCCAGCCGCCAGCGCACCAGCAGGTTGCCGTGGGCGTCCATCTGCCAGCCGCTGACACGCAGCACCGCCCAGCAGGCGGCGCTGAGCAGGGCGAACAGCAGCACATCCTGCACCAGTGCCGCCCACAGGGCGGCCCAGTTGCGGGCGAACAGCACCTGCACCAGCGGGAGCAGGTACACCAGAATGGTCTTACGCAGCAGGTGCAGCACCGCAAACGGGTGAAAGCGCTTTTCGGTCATACGGCATCCTCCGTGAGGATGGCAGCCAGCGTGTCCGCCTGCACCGAGGGCACGCCCGGCAGCACCAGCAAGCCGCCCGGGCAGTGCACGAGCAGCACACTGGCTCCGGCCAGCCACAGCAGCGGGGTGCGCAGCAGCTGCACCCCGGTCACTGCCCGGCGGGGATCTGCCGCAGCACCGGGAAGGCGATGCCGCCTGCACGGTCAGGCTGCGGGGCGAGACGCGCCGCCACGAAACTGCCAGGCCCGCAGCCCGCAAG
>ENA-OQDM01000061-OQDM01000061.1-human-gut-metagenome-genome-assembly--contig:-NODE-61-length-70652-cov-5.054661_pt1 | contig 70652 bp, 69 predicted proteins | sample MGYA00242772_ERZ504605 | MGnify/ENA primary metagenome ERZ504605 (study PRJEB26092, sample SAMD00036348) | human gut metagenome | host: Homo sapiens | study: EMG produced TPA metagenomics assembly of... | reverse complement strand
GAATGGTGATATAGGTGGAGGGTGTCAAAAAACTCTTAACACTTTCTTTTAGGCGCGGATTACGCGGATTTCACGGATTTTGTTTATTGAATCCGTGTTATTCCGTGTAATTCGCGCCTGATATTATAACATTATAAAAGTGCTCATATATTTTTGAAAACTTTTCTTCTTTTTTAAATGCCCTTTTTCGGATTATAGTGGTAAATGACGGTTTCGCCTTTTTGCAGGGATGTTTGTACGTCAATCAGACGCTGGTTGCGGCTTCCCCGGAAATAGAGTTCCTCATCCCTCAGTTCTTTCTTGAATTTGCCGTCCACCAGTACGTCGATGTACTTCAGCAGTTGGGCTTGGCGCGGGTTGCGCAGTAGCTTTTCGAAAGTATAGCCCGTATAGCACCAGATGTTTTTCCGGCTCCGCTCCTTGATGGCATGTGCCAGTTGGGTGAATCCTTCCGGCTGGAACATCGGGTCTCCACCACTGAAGGTGACGTCTGCAAAGTTGTCGGCAAGGACTTTTTCCAGAATCTCTTCCGTACTCATCCAGTGCCCGCGGTTGATGTCCCACGACTCCGGATTGTGGCAACCGGGACAACCGTTGGGGCATCCGGCAGCATAAATGGCAGTCCGGAAGCCCGGACCGTCTACTGTGGTATCTTCTAAAATGTCGAGAATAGAAAGCATGAGTAGGGAATTAAAAATTAGAAATTAAACATCGCAGGTAGGAAGCTGAACATTAATCATTAAAAATTAAACGTCAACCATTAAAAATGAAGCTCCGCTTTGCACTGCGCAGCCCTTTAATTTTTTAATTTTCAATTTTTAATTATGAACGACCCTGTCGTTCAACTCTGCCAGCTTGGCATTGTTCCAGCGGTCGGTTGTCCCCACCAGGTAGCCGGTGATGCGTTGCAGCTTGTCGATATGCTTGCTGCCGCACTTCGGGCATTCTTCCAGGTTTGGGGTGGAGTTTTCGTGGCCGCACTCCAGACAGCGGTTACGGTTGTGGTTTACCGAACCGTAGCCGATGTTGTATTGGTCCATCATGTCCACTACACGCATAATGACTTCCGGATTGTGGGTGGCGTCACCGTCTATCTCCACATAGAAGATGTGTCCGCCGCGGGTCAGCTCATGATAAGGAGCCTCCACTTCCGCTTTGTGGCGGGCGCTGCATTTGTAGTATACGGGCACGTGGTTGGAGTTGGTGTAGTAGTCACGGTCCGTAATGCCCGGCAGCGTGCCGAACTTCTTACGGTCGATGCGGGTGAACTTGCCCGACAGCCCTTCGGCAGGAGTGCAAGCACGCTGTAGTTGTGCTGGTATTGCTCCGAGAACTGGTTGGCACGGTCGCGCATATAGGTCACGATTTTCAGTCCCAGCTCCTGGGCTTCGCCAGATTCGCCGTGATGTTTTCCGAGCAATGCCACGAGACATTCTGCCAATCCGATGAAACCGATTCCCAGTGTTCCCTGGTTGATGACGGAAGCAATCGTATCGTTCGGTTTCAGCTTCTCGCTGCCTATCCACAAGGCAGACATCAGTAGCGGGAACTGCTTGGCGAAGGCGGTCTTTTGAAACTCCATGCGCTCGTGCAGCTGGCGTGCGGTCACTTCGAGCATACTATCCAACTTGGCAAAGAACCGGGCGATGCGCTGTTCTTTGTCTTCGATGTTCATGCACTCAATGCCCAGACGGACGATGTTGATGGTAGAGAAAGAGATGTTGCCGCGTCCGATGGAGGTCTTCGGTCCGAAACGGTTTTCGAATACACGGGTACGGCATCCCATGGTAGCAACTTCATGCTGGTAGCGTTTCGGGTCATCGGCTTTCCAGTCCTCGCTTTGGTTGAAGGTGGCGTCCAGGTTCAGGAAGTTCGGGAAGAAACGCCGTGCCGTCACCTTGCAGGCCAGTTGGTAGAGGTCGTAGTTGCGGTCTTCAGGCAGGTAGCTCACACCCCGTTTCTTTTTCCATATCTGGATGGGGAAGATGGCGGTTTCTCCGTTTCCTACCCCTTGATAGGTGCTTTTCAGCAGCTCGCGGATGATGCAGCGCCCCTCGGCAGAGGTGTCTGTGCCGTAGTTGATGGAGCTGAACACCACTTGGTTGCCGCCGCGTGAGTGGATGGTGTTCATGTTATGGATAAACGCCTCCATGGACTGGTGCACACGCGATACGGTCTTGTTGACGGCATGCTGTACGATGCGGTCCTCGCCCGTCAGTCCGTCCAACGGCTGCAGCAGATAGTCGGCCAGTTCCTTCTGATAGAGATGGGAATAGTCTTTTCCATTCAGTTCTTCCAGGTTCTTGACTTCCTCGATGAAGCTGTTGCGCACGTAGGGGGCAAGGTAGAAATCGAATGCAGGGATGGCTTGTCCGCCGTGCATCTCGTTCTGGGCTGTTTCCAGCGAGATGCATCCCAGGATACTGGCAGTCTCGATGCGTTTGGCCGGGCGCGATTCGCCGTGTCCGGCAGAGAAGCCGTATTTCAGAATATGGTCCAGCGGATGTTGCACGCATGTCAGGCTCTTGGTGGGATAATAATCCTTGTCATGGATGTGCAGATAGTTCTGGGTGACAGCATCCAGCACTTCTTCACTCAGCAGATAGTCGTCCACAAAAGGCTTGGTGGTTTCGCTGGCAAACTTCATCATCATGCCCGCCGGGGTATCGGCATTCATGTTGGCATTTTCGCGTGTGATGTCGTTGGACTTGATGTTAATGATTTCCAGGAACATGTCGCGCGTCTTTGCTTTGCGGGCAATGCTTCGCTGGTTGCGGTAAGCGATGTATTTCTGGGCAACGTCCTTGCGGCTGCTCTTCATCAGCTCCACTTCCACCAAATCCTGGATGGCTTCCACCGTCATCTGCGAATCTCCCTTGAAAGAGATGCGGTCCGTAATCTGGTGTATCAGTTGCAGGTCTTCCCCCTTGTCTGTATGCAACATGGCTTTGCGGATGGCCGTTGCTATTTTTTCTTCGTTGAATCCGACAACGCGCCCGTCGCGCTTGAGTACTGTCTGTATCATAACCTTTTATGCTTAAATGTGACTGTCTTTTTTAGTTTAATTGCGGAAACAAAGATATTATAGTTATTGATAGGTTTTGCTTTTTGGAAAACTTTTTGTAGTTTAAAAAGTGTTAATCTATTGATTATTAATGATATAATTGTTTAAAGTGGAAAACTTCTAATGAAAAATAACTTTTAAAGTTATTCATTACTGATTATTATTGCATGCATAAGCATCATCTGATTTCGAAGTGTCAAATGAAGATAAATCTTTTGGGCAGATTGTGAATCTTCGATTTTTTTAGTTATATTTGCAACGAATTGGTTTATTTAAGGTTTTTAGTCCTTGATAATACTTCTTGTTGCCATTCGATTGTATTGCTTTGCTGCTCATGGTATTGGGGCAAAAGTATCATTATTATAATAATCAAAGAAAGGATGAACATGGCAAATGTATTTCCTCCGTTTAAAATTGATATAGCTGGGGCTTTTTGTGTACCTCGTGCATTGAAGGATGTCCGCGAGCAATATCAGAACGGGCAGGTGAGCCGGCAGATATTGCAGGCTGTTGAAGATGCGGAAGTGCGCAGTCTGGTGGAACGGCTGGAGCTGGGAGGCATGAAGGTTGTTTCCGATGGTGGTTTCCGAAGTCGCGATTTTTTGGAAAGCTGGGAGGGTATTTGTTCCAAAGACGGCCGGCCTTTCTCCGAAGGCTCTCCTTTGGAGATTACAGGACGGCTCAGTTTGCTACGGCATCCTATTCTGGAAGAATTCGCATTTCTTGATTCCATTGTGGACGGAGGGGTGATGAAAAAACAGCATATCCCTTCGCCGGCAGAGGTTATGACCCAGATTATTCAACGTGTGGAGCGGACTCAGATAGAAACCGTTTACTCCGACATCCGGCTTTTGACGGATGATATTGCTTCCTGCTACAAATTTTTGCTTACCAAACTTTATGATGCAGGCTGCCGCTACGTCCAGTTCGACGGGGTACATTCGGTGATAATGGAAGATACCATCCGGCTCAACAACCGGGTTTTGCGTGAGCGTCCTGCAGGGATGTATGTTGCATTCCATGCACCTACGGATATGCTGGTGCAACTGCATGGGGCCGATGCTTATTTCCTGAATTACGACTGTGGCGCGTGCGACCGTAACCGTCTGCTCTGGTTCATACACGAGAAGGAAGCGGTGTTCGGTTTCGTGCTGTCCCATTATCCTCAGGAAGACGAATTGGATGAATTGCAGGCGAAAACCGAAAGTGTATTGAACTATATTCCTTTGAAACGTTTCACTTTATGTCTGCCGGATGCCAATGCGCTTCTTTCGCCTTCGGAGGCCGATGAGGAGAAACAGTGGGAAACCGTAAGGTTGGGGATGGAAATGGCTGCGCGTATCTTCTCTTGAAAAACGCCGCATTCCATCATTCCGAATGCCACACTTCAGCAAGGAAAATGCCACATTTCACAGAGGTAAATGCCATTGATTGGGCCTCGTGAAGTGTGGCATTTCGATTGACGAAGTGTGGCACTCCTTTTTTAGTTTCCGGTGTGTCCGGTTTTATTATTTGACAGCTTCGGCTATCTTTTCCTGAAGCTCGTCACCGTGCAGTCCGCGTGCAAGGATAGTTCCTTCACCGTCAATCAACACAGTGTGGGGGATGCTGCTTACGGCATAAAGCTGTGCGCCTTCGCAGTTCCAGTATTTCAGGTCGGACATTTGCGGCCACGTGATGTTCAGCTTCTTGATGGCTTCTTTCCATGCGTCAGCACTCTGGTCCAGAGATACGCCTACAATCTCGAAGTTCTTGTTCTTATATTTGGCGTAAGCTTCCACCAGGTTGGGCATCTCGCGACGGCAGGGGCCGCACCAGCTTGCCCAGAAGTCAACAAGGACAACTTTGCCCTTGCCTACGTAGTCGGACAGTTTTACCGTTTTTCCTTCCGGCGTCTGCATCTCGAAGTCTGTAAACTTCTGGCCTACGGCAGTGGCTTTCATCTTTTCAACGTTGTTCTTTATCTTGACGATGGCTTCGTCGTTGTCGTAAGCTGCAGGGATTTGGGGCATCAGCGGGTCGAGGTCTGCCACATCCATGTAGTAGTAGTTCTGCTTCAGCAGGAGTACACCCACCGGGTTGGTGATGTTCTTGTTGATGCCGGCTTTGATGGCGGATATCATGCTGTTTTCCAGATTTTCCATCTCTTTGCCTTTAGCCTCGCGTTGTTCGTCGGTCAGTGTGGTGTCCGACATGGATTCGTAGATGCTCATCATTTGTTTGTTCAGACCGTTGATTTGGGCTCTGATTTCCTGGTAGGCATCATTGTTGGCAGTACCGGTGGCAGAGTTGTTTTCCTGCGACAAGTTGATTTTAATCTTGCCGTTTTCCAGGAAGAAGTCGATGGCTGCGCCGTCTTTTCCTTCGGCTTTGTAGGAGATGTAGCGGTTGACAGCAGTATCTTGTGTACCCTTGAAGGTAAATGTTCCATCTTTGATGACAGCAGAGTCCAATTTTACGAATTGGCGTCCTTCCACGGTTTCCAGATATACGGTGTCGCCGTCGGCTGCACCCTCTACAGTTCCGGTTACGGTGTAACCGTTGTTTCCACTGTTACAAGCTGTAAATACAGCGGCTACAGCGAGCAGATAAGTAAACTTTTTCATTGTTTGTTTTTTTAATGAATGATTATAGCTGCAAATATAGTAATAAAAAATCCCCTCCGATATGAACCGGAGAGGATTTTTATAGTTTTAATCCCATTTTTAGCGATAACGCTGTGCTTACTATTATTCGGCAGCAGCTTCTTCAGCAGCAGGGGCTTCTTCGGCAGGAGCCTCTTCGGCCGGTGCTTCGGCAGCGGCTTTTGCAGCAGCTTCAGCAGCTTTCTTTTCAGCCAGTGCTTTTGCTTTTTCTTCGTTTATCTTCTTTTCAGCTTCCAGACGTGCTTTTGCTTCAGCTTTCTTAGCTTCGTCTTCCTTAGCCTTCAGAGCAGCCAAACCGCTTTGTTTGTTGTTCTTCCAGGCTTCGAACTTAGCATCAGCTTCAGCTTCGCCGAATGCGCCTTTCGCTACACCGCCCAGCAAGTGCTTCTTCATGTAAACACCTTCGCGAGAGAGGATGTTACGAACTGTGTCAGTAGGTTGTGCACCCTTCAACACCCAGTCAAGTGCGCGGTCGAACTTCAAATCTACTGTGGCAGGATTGGTGTTAGGATTGTAAGTACCAATCTTCTCAATAAATTTACCATCACGTGGTGCTCTTACGTCTGCAATAACGATAGAGTAGAAAGCGTAGCTTTTACGTCCATGTCTTTGCAATCTGATTTTTGTTGCCATTTAATTAAAATGTTTTTAGTTAATGATTTGAATTATGCTACTATCTCGTAATAGCGAGTGCAAAGGTAAGAAAAGATTTTGAGTTTTGAGTTATGAGTTATGAGTTATTTGTTGGCACGAGGGGTGTTTTTTTTTAAATGTTCACACAACGTCACCCATAACTCATCACTTGTCACTCATCCTTCTCCCGAGTATTTCCTGGGGTATCTCAGCAGAATGGCGAGTATGGCGCATGTTCCCATGCAGAAGGGGTAATACAGGTTTCCGATGATGCTGATGGGTGAAATGCCGGCAAGTCCGGAGGCTATCAGCATTTGCGCTCCGTAGGGGATGATTCCTTGCACGAGGCATGAGAAGGTGTCCAGTATGCTGGCTGTTTTCCGGCGGTCCAGGTGGAAGCGGAGGGCGATGTCCTTGGCTATGGGGCCGGTGGTGATGATGGCAATGGTGTTGTTGGCGGTACAGAGATTGGCGATGCTGACCAGGGCAGCGATGCTGAATTCGGCTCCCCGCTTGCCGCTGACGTGGCGGGTCAGCCGGGAGATGATGAAGTCGATGCCGCCGTTGTAGCGGATGGTTTCGAGCATGCCTCCGGCCAGCAGGGTGATGATGATGAGCTCGCCCATGCCGGTGATGCCCGTTCCCATGGCTCCGAACCAGTCGAAGAAGGCGGTGCCGGTATAGATACCGATAATTCCAGTAGAGAGGATGCCCAGCAGCAGTACCAGCATGACATTGACGCCTGCTACGGCCGTACCCAGTACGATGAGGTAGGGGATTACTTTTATCCACTCGATGGTCTGTACTTGTGGTGGGGCAGAGACGGACAGTCCTTGAAAGATATAGATGCCCAGTATGATAAGTGCTGCCGGTACCACAATCATAAAGTTGACGCGGAACTTGTCCCTCATCACGCAGTCCTGCGTCTTGGTCGATGCAATGGTGGTGTCGGATATGAAGGAAAGATTGTCTCCGAAGAACGAGCCTCCCACCACGATGGCAACCATGTAGGGCAGGTCGATGCCCGTCTTTTCCGCCAGCCCCACGGCTACAGGAGTCAGTGCGACGATAGTTCCTACGCTTGTTCCTATCGAGAGGGAGATGAAGCAGGCGGCAATGAAGATGCCCGCCAGCAGCAGGTTGTCCGGTAGTATATGCAGGGTCAGATTTACGGTTGCATCAATGGCGCCCATCTGCTTGGCGCTTTGGGCGAATGCTCCTGCAAGGATGAATATCCATACCATCAGCATGATGTTCTTGTTGCTGGCGCCTACGGAAAACTGATAGATGCGCTGTTCCAGATTCAGGCCGCGCGTGATGGCGATGGCATAGCAGGATGAGGCGAGGAAGGCTACCGTGATGGGGACTTTATAGAAGTCGTTCACCAGGAGCGAGGTCACCAGGTAGAGGCAAAGGAACACCGCCAACGGGCTGAGTGCCCACCAGCCGCCTTTGGTTTTAGGGGTTGTATCGGTTGTTGCTGACATAGTTGTATTGTTTGGTTGAGATTAATGTTTCACCACAGATTTCTATCTTTCAATCAATTCCATGTTAATCGGTGTTATCTGTGGTGAAATCAATTCCGCCGCAAAGGTAACAAAAACAAAGGGCGGCACAAAATGGTTTTGTCCCGCCCTCCATCTATCAGCCCTTAATTTTCAATTTACAAAGTTACTCCGGTCTTGAAGATGGCTATTTCCTTGTAGCCTTTCTTTTCGTTGTTCACGAATTCACCGCTTGCTACTTTGATGATATATTCGATGAAGCGTTCGCAGGTTTTCTCCATCGGTTCGTTCTCGACGATAACTCCGGCGTTGAAGTCTATCCAGCCCGGCTTGTTCTTTGCCAAAGTGGAGTTGGTGGAAATCTTCATGGTCGGCACATAGGTTCCGAAGGGCGTTCCGCGTCCTGTGGTGAACAGCACCATGTGGCATCCGCAAGAGGCAAGGGCAGTGGCGGCTACAAGGTCGTTTCCCGGAGCAGACAGCAGGTTCAGTCCCTTTACTTTCAGGCGTTCGCCATACGGAAGTACCCCTTCCACGTAGCTTGTGCCGCATTTCTGTGTGCATCCCAAGGCTTTGTCCTCCAATGTCGAGATGCCTCCCACCTTATTTCCCGGAGACGGTTTTCACCTACCGGTTCACCGTGTGAAAGGAAATATTCCTTGAAGTCATTAATCAGCTTCACCGTGTCCTCAAACAGCTCTTTGGTGCGGCAGCGGTTCATCAGGATGGTTTCTGCACCGAACATTTCCGGCACTTCCGTCAGTACGCTGGTACCGCCTTGTGCTACGAGGAAGTCGGAGAACATGCCCAGTAGCGGATTGGCGGTGATACCGGAGAAACCGTCCGAACCGCCACACTTCAGGCCTACGCGCAGTTCGCTTAAGGGAATATCCTCGCGCTGGTCCTGGATGGCTTTGGCATAAAGTTCGCGCAGCAGTTCCATTCCTTCTTCGTATTCATCACCCACTTTCTGGGTCACCATAAACTTTACGCGCTCCTGGTCATAGTCTCCCAGGAACTCGCGGAATACATCCGGCTGATTATTCTCGCACCCCAAGCCTACCACGAGTAAGGCTCCCGCATTGGGATGCAGCACCATGTCGCGGAGGATTTTCTTTGTATTCTCGTGGTCGTCGCCCAACTGGGAGCAGCCGTAGTTATGGGGATAAGCCATGATGGCATCCACGCCCTTTCCGCCCGTTTCGCGGCGCAGGCCTTCGGCAAGCTGGTTGATGATTCCGTTCACACAGCCCACTGTCGGAATAATCCATATCTCGTTGCGCACACCTACGTCGCCGTTCTTGCGTTTGTATCCTCTAAAGGTCAGGTTTGGCGCACCAGTATTGAGGTTTAGAGTTGTAGTATTGAGGTCTACGTTGACAGGGTTGTATGTGTATTCCAGCAACCCGGACAAGTTGGTCTTGATATTGTTTTCATTCATCCAATCCCCCTGCTTCTGCGCTTTCCGGGCGTGGCCGATGGGGTATCCGTATTTAATGACGTTTTCGCCTTCCGCAAAATCTTTCAGTGCAAATTTGTGTCCGGCAGAAACATCCTCATTCAAGGTGATTTCCTTTCCGTCCACCGTGAGTTTTTCACCGGCCGGGAGTGTTGTGATAGCCACTGCAACATTGTCGGCAGGGTTGATTTTCAGGTACTTTGCCTCCATCTTTTAAATTTCCCATTTACCATTTACAATGTACAATTTGGCTGCGCTGCATTAGTATTAGTCCCCTTCCGCATGGCCGAATTGTACATTGTAGATGGTGCATTGTACATGTAACTATTTATTGTAATAAAACTCTATATTCTCCTTCGTCAGCAAGTCAATGGGCATGAAGTTTTCCCTTGTGACTTCCTTCTTCAGAATCAGGTGTTCGCACAAGGCCTTGATGCCGTCGAATCCTTGCAGGGTGGGCTGCTGTGCTATGAGGAAGAAGATGCTTCCTTGTTTCAGGCAGTCTACGTTGCGTTGCAGCAGGTCATAGCCCATCAGGTTGAAGTTTTTTTTCTGCTTCTTCAGCAGGTATTCCCCGATGATGTATGCTTTGGAGTTGAAGGTGATTCCGTTCTTTACGGTAGGATGCTCTTGGAAAAACTCGTCCAGCATCAGTGTGTCCTCGCTGTCGCGCTTGGCATGCAGGTCCAGTTCCCAGATGCGGCAGGCGGGATGATGCTCCTGCATGTATTCGCGGAAACCTATTTCGCGGCGTTCCTGCTGGTTCGACCCAACGATGCCTTCGTTTATCTTGCGGAAGATGACGATTTCCTGCGCGTCTTCTCCGGCAAGCAGCATCAGCATGCGGGCGGCAAAATATCCGCTCTGGTGCGAGTTCTGCCCGTAGAAGGATAGGGCGGGCTCTTCCTTTATATTGGAGTCTATATATATATAAGGTATATTATGTTGCGTCAACTCATCCGTAAAGGGCTTGGTGTATTGTGGAACGGTGGGGGCAAACATCACTCCGTCCGGCTCCAGTGACAGAATCTGTCCGGAGGCTTCCGCAAAAGAATGATAGTCATACGGATCATAGTAGGAGAGGTGCACGGCGACGTTGAAGTCAGAGTAAGTCTCTACGGCGTTGTGTATGCCTGTCTCCACGTCTGTCCAGTATTCGCCTTTCTCGTGCAGTGGCAGCAGGCAGGCAAATGTATACTTTTTGTTCGAAGCCAGTGCACTGGCATACATATTGGGCTGGTAATCCAGTTGTTTCAGGATTTCTTCCACCCGCTTCCGGCTGGACTCGGACACACCGCTACGCCCGTGAATCACACGGTCGACGGTTCCCACGGATACATCGGCCATCTTGGCGATATCCTTTATTCTGACTCTTTCCATCTGTATATTTACGATTTAACGATTTACGATGTACGATTGATGTTGCTTTGGCTACGATTCTACAATGTAATCTCAATTGTCTAATCGTAAATCGTCCCATCGTACATCTTCTTGTGCTCGCACACAATTATAATCTTAATATCTTCGATACAAATATATGAGATAATTTTTTTGTATTCAAAAATTGTTGTATCTTTGTGCCCGTACACGAAGACTATGAAGAACGAATATTATTTTGATTTACTCTCCATAGTTTCAGGTATTTAGGTTCTGTTTATACCTCGAAATGATAAATTGAAAGGAAACAAATTAATTTCATATTAAAATAAAACATAGAAAGATTATGGGAAAGAAAGTAGTTACATTAGGTGAAATCATGCTGAGGCTGTCTACTCCGGGAAACACCCGTTTTGTGCAGTCCGACTCTTTTGATGTGGTATATGGCGGCGGCGAGGCCAACGTGGCTGTCAGCTGTGCCAACTACGGACATGATGCTTATTTTGTAACCAAGTTGCCGAAACATGAAATAGGCCAGTCGGCTGTCAACGTATTGCGCAAGTATGGCGTAAAAACAGATTTCATTGCGCGTGGTGGTGACCGTGTAGGTATCTACTATCTTGAGACCGGTGCTTCCATGCGTCCCAGTAAGGTAATCTATGACCGTGCACACTCTGCCATTGCCGAGGCAGATGCGGCAGACTTTGATTTCGATGCCATCATGGAAGGTGCAGACTGGTTCCACTGGTCAGGTATCACTCCCGCCATCTCCGACAAGGCCGCCGAGTTGACCCGCCTGGCTTGCGAGGCTGCCAAACGTCACGGCGTTACGGTGTCGGTAGACCTCAATTTCCGTAAAAAACTCTGGACCAAAGAAAAAGCCCAGTCCATCATGAAGCCTTTGATGCAGTATGTGGATGTCTGCATCGGCAATGAAGAGGATGCTGAACTCTGTCTGGGCTTCAAGCCCGATGCAGACGTGGAAGGCGGCAAGACGGACGCTGAAGGCTACAAGGGAATCTTCAAGGCGATGGCGAAGGAATTCGGCTTCAAATACGTAATCTCTACATTGCGCGAGTCTTTCTCCGCTACCCACAACGGCTGGAAAGCAATGATTTACAACGGCGAGGAATTCTACGAGTCAAAGCGTTACGACATCAATCCTATCGTCGACCGCGTAGGTGGCGGCGACTCTTTCTCAGGTGGTATCATCCACGGCCTGCTGACAAAACCCAACCAGGGTGCCGCCCTCGAATTTGCAGTAGCCGCTTCCGCCTTGAAGCACACTATCAACGGTGACTTCAACCTTGTTTCCACAGAAGAGGTAGAAGCGCTGGCAGGAGGGGATGCAAGCGGACGAGTGCAGAGATAAGTTCATTTACAATTTATCATTTACAATGTACAATTTGTGCTGCTGATGAATCGAGATGATATGAAAAACCGCTTGAAGATGTTTGCGGTACGAATAATAAGGCTGGTAGACAAGTTGCCTAATACATCAGCAGGTAGAGCTATTGGCAACCAGATTGTCCGTTCCGGTACTTCTCCCGGTGCCAATTATCGGGCAGCTTGTGTTGGAAAATCAGACAAGGATTTCTTAAACAAATTAAAAATGGTAGAGGAAGAACTTGATGAAACGGCCTATTGGTTGGAGCTTATAATGGAATTGGAACTTGTTAAACCTGATTTGTTGCAGGATTTGTATCTTGAAAACAAGGAGCTTTTGAAGATTGTAGTAAAATCTATACTCACTATGCGTGATAAAGTAAATGGTAAAGTATAATATATAGAGGTAAGTATAATATATTAAGTAATATGACAATTAAGCATTGTACAAGTAGTCCGCATGGTAAATTGTACATTGTACATTGTAAATAGTAAATAAAAAGATGAGTAAATTTGATAAAATCTCAGTATTGAATAAGATTGGTTCTACTGGAATGGTGCCTGTCTTTTATCATAAGGATGCAGAAGTTGCAAAGAAAGTTGTAAAAGCTTGTTACGATGGAGGTGTTCGTGCGTTCGAATTCACGAACCGTGGTGACTTTGCCCACGAGGTGTTTGCGGAAGTTGTGAAGTTTGCGGCAAAAGAGTGCCCGGAGATGGCTATGGGTGTAGGTTCCATCGTTGACCCTGCTACTGCGGCGCTGTATTTGCAGTTGGGTGCATGTTTCGTTGTAGGCCCGTTGTTCAACCCGGAGATTGCTAAGATTTGTAACCGTCGTCTGGTAGCTTATACTCCGGGGTGCGGCAGCGTTTCAGAGGTAGGTTTCGCGCAAGAAGCAGGTTGCGACCTCTGCAAGATATTTCCGGGCGACGTGCTTGGTGTCAAACTCGTGAAAGGTTTGCTGGCTCCGATGCCCTGGTCCAAGCTGATGGTGACCGGTGGAGTGGAGCCGACTCAGGAAAACCTGACCTCCTGGATTAAGGCGGGTGTGTTCTGCGTAGGTATGGGTTCCAAACTCTTCCCGAAGGATAAGGTCGCTGCTGAAGACTGGACTTATGTTACGGAAAAATGTAAAGAAGCGTTAGGTTATATTGCCGAAGCAAGAAAATAAAGAAGAAATTCATTTTGTTTAAAGGTGTTTAAAGGGGACAGCCATCGAAGCGTTTCGGCGCTTCGGTGGTTTGTTTTTTACTGGAAAGTATACTCTCGATGAACAATAAAATGTTTATAAGTGTAAACTGTACCCTTAAACTCTAAAACAATGTTATAAAACGCGCGAAAAATATGCCGGCGTTTTGCGCGTGCGGATAAAACACTTACCTTTGCAGTGCAGTTGGGAAACTGCATTTGGATTTGATAAATAATAAAAACAGTTTTCAATAAAGGATATTAGTTGTTAGGTAAAAGGATTGAAAATAGATTTTTTTCATAAGCTAAATGTTTTGAATAAATAGGTAAATTAGGTAAAGGTAAAAATTGGATTTTGAAGTTTTCAGAATAGGTAATTGAAGTTTTATTTTTCAGGTAAAGAGAAAGATTGATTTTTAGGTAACATTGACGCAGTTTAAAAGAAAAGCCTTTAAGGCTTTTCTTACAGGGGCGAGGGGTTCGTGAGAGCTTGCTCGTTTTTTTATTCCTATATTCTTCGCATTTTTTGTATATTTTGTCCGGACTCTACTTCTTTTTTGTATCTTTGTGTCGGATACCCATTAAAAACAAGCAGCAACTCTAAAGCTTAAATAGCTCTGAATTTGGAACATATATTGAATATATTCGATTGGCTTTTATACATATGGTTTGCAATAAACATACTGTATCTATTGGTTTACAGTCTGGCGTCACGCGGCGTGACCTGCCTCTGCCCCCTCCAGCCAAGGAACACAAGCGTTTTGCCATACTGATTCCTGCCTACCGCGAAGATGCCGTGATACACGAGTGCGTCCATTCATGTCTGGAGCAGGATTATCCCGCCGACTGTTTTGATACGGTTGTCATTTCGGACCGTATGCAGCCCGAAACCAACGCTTCCCTCGCTGTGCTTCCTGTCCGCCTGGTTGAAGTGCATTTTGAGAAAAGCACCAAGTCCAAATCTCTGAATGCCGCCATGGCTGCCATCGGCAATGACTATGACATCGCTTTGGTGCTTGATGCGGACAATGTCATCCCTTACGATTATCTGAGTGATATTAACGACCTCTTCGCCAATCCGGAAGTCGAGATTGTGCAGACCCACCGGAGTGCCAAGAACCTGAACAATGACATGGCCCTGCTCGATGCCATCAGTGAGGAAATCAACAATACCATTTTCCGTCTGGGGCATGCCAAGCTGGGCTTGTCGGCTGCCCTTATCGGTTCCGGTATGGCGTTCCGTTATGACTTGTTTCGTGATACGATGGCTGACATCAAGGCTGTGGGCGGTTTCGACCGTGAATTGGAGCTGACCCTGCTCTATCGCGGCAAGCGTTTTTATTATTTGCCCGAAACCTTTGTGTTCGATGAGAAGATACAGAACACCGGTGATTTCTCCCGTCAGCGCCGCCGTTGGCTTTCGGCACAATGGCATTACTGCCAGACCTTCGCCAAGTTTCTGTGGAAGGCGCTTGCTGCGCGTAACTGGGACTTCTGCGACAAGCTTTTCCAGCAGCTTTCCATTCCCCGCCTGCTGTTGATGGGGTTCACGTTCCTCTTCTCCGTGTTGTTTACGGTTTATCGCTGGACATGGGGGCTGAAGTGGTGGCTGCTCTTGGTGTTGCTCGCTGTCGCACTGCTCGTTGCCGTTCCCAAAAGGTTCTGCACCAGCCGCCTGGCAATGGCCCTGCAAAAGATACCCTATACATTCCTGCTGATGGCAGGAAACATCTTCAAGCTGAGGGGAGCAAACAAGACCTTTATACATACCAGGCATGGGGTGGCGGAAAAATAGAAAGGGATACACAATAAACAAGTCTATAAGCAAACAAATGATATACGGAAAAATCACTTTAGAAGATTGGCGTACAGTCTGTGTAGAGGGAGAAGAGCCGGAATCTTCTTTTGAAAGTTATAATCTGAGACTTTTCTTTTTCGGAACTTTGTATAATCGGGACACCTTGCAGGCAACTCCGGATGATACCAATGCCAAGCTTGCTGCTGATGCGTTTCTATCCGATCCGGCATATGGCTTTTCACGCCTGGACGGTTCGTTCACCATAGTATATTATTCAGAAAATGAATGCGGAGTGGTGCGCGACCATCATGGCACGCATTATCCCGTCTATTGTCACATTGATGGTAATTTTGCCACTTCCTGGCAATTTTTAGAGGACCAACTGGAAGAAAATTTCGAGCCTAATCTGGTTTCATTGAGTACATTCCTTCAGCGTGGCATTTTGAAGAAGAATAATTTCGCCCTATTCGATGTTCATTCTTTAGGTGCCGGCGAAAAGTTCTACATGTTGACAGAGCTTGGTTATCTGATGCCGGTTTGGGCTTCTGTAAAGTTAGAGACACAAGCGAAAGTACATTCCATGTTTGATTCGCTGAAGGAAAGAAATCCCAGCTTATATGAAAAGGTGGCAGATGACATTTATTGTCTGAAGCGCGACAGCGTTTTTGAGCATGAACCCAAGGTGGCGACTGAACGGAATCCGGATGTAGAAACCTACTCCCGCCGTTATGGAGAATTGCATGCGCAAGCCATCCGCCGGCGTATCGGCCATAGCCGCAGGGTAGGTATCCTGCTGAGTGGCGGCTATGATTCCGGTTCAAACCTTGCTGCGCTGCGCAGCATTTACGACGGCCAGATTGACTCCTATTCCGTGGGCTTTAAAGGAGATGCCTGGACGGAGCTGCCCATGGCCCGTCTGATGTCTGAAACCTTTGGTACCCGCCACCACGAGTACGAGATTGACGGTACGGAAACCAGTGCCTTGCCCGACATTGTCCGTTTTCTGGGTGAGCCTTTTATGGAAGGCGGGCTGATGGTAAACTATTGTGCCATGCGCATGATAGGCGATGACAAGCCCGACGTGATTCTGGGAGGTGACGGCAGTGACCAGTATTTCGGTACTTCCGGCCGCGAAGTGGCGTTGCATTATCTATCCGCCCGCATAGGATTGCGTCCCTTGCTGCGTGGCATCAGCCGTCTGCTGGAGCATGAAACCTTTGATACCGGCGGAAAGCTTTCCCGCATCAATTTCCATTTGGATAAGATACTTCATATTCTGGAAGGGGAGCGTTTCGGCTTCTCCGATTCTGCCTTGTGTGCCCTTCTGCAAAATCCGAAAGAAGATTTTGAGCCGGTAAAATCACTACGGCCCGATATCCACAGTTTCGAGCATCTTTATGCGCAGCATGCCATTCTTTCCGATTTGGAGACTGTAATCAACCGTATCATTCTTTTCAAGGCTTCCAGCATGGCACGCATGTTCGGTAACAATCTGACGTATCCTTTTATGGACCTGGAGCTTTTCCATTTCCTGCAGGAGCTGCCGGTAGGGTTGAAGTGCAGGGGCAACAGTGTACTGGACATTGCGCGGGGTCGTTCCGTTTCTAAATATCTGTTAAAGCACCATTATAAACCTTTACTTCCCGAGGCCATTACCTTGAAGAAGAAGCAGGGCGGTTTTGCACCTATGCCACTGTTCTTCCGTGATAGGGCCCGACGTGCTTTCTTTAAGGAATTTATTCTTGCTTCCGGCATTATGGACAACTATCTGCGTCGTGATGCAGTGGAGAAGTTTCTTACAGATTATGAACAAGTTGCAGAGAAGGAGGGTGGTTGGTTCTGGCATAGGCAGAACAAGGCTTTGCAATATTTCAACCTGTTGACGCTTGTTGTGTGGTGGGAAGAGTTTGTGGAAGGCCATGAGGTGAAATTCTGAAAATATGATTGAAAGTATGAAAGTTTCCATTATTGTTCCGGTTTATAATGTTGCCAAGTACATAGAACGGTGTCTGCTGTCTGTGTTGAACCAGACCTGGCCGGATTTGGAAGTTATTCTTGTGAATGACTGCACTCCGGATAACTCTATGGAGATAGTCAGACGGGTGGTGGCTTCGCATCCGCGCGGAGCGGTGGTGAGATGTCTGGAACATGAAGAGAACAGAGGGCTTTCTGCTGCAAGAAACACCGGTATTTCAGCGTCTGTTGGCGATTATCTGTACTTCTTGGATAGCGACGACTATATTTCTGCGAATGCAATAGAGCTTTTGGCAGATGCAGCGGTGCAGAAGCGACCGGATTTTGTGATAGGCAATTACGAGGTGACCGGTGCCAGACGTTGGGCTCCTCCTTTATCATTAGGCACCGGGTTTTATGAAGGGAATGCTCTTGTACTTTCCACTTATGTGCAGGGAAAATGGTATGTCATGGCATGGAACAAGCTGGTGAGTCGTCCCCTCGTTTTGCAGCATAAACTCTACTTCCAGGAGGGCATTGTACACGAGGATGATTTATGGTCATTTAAGTTGGCATGTATGTCTCAAAGTATGTATGTCGTCAATGAGACCACTTACTATTATTCCATGCAGCCAGATTCCATCATGCGAGCGCCGTCTATGCGTAATTTGGAATGTCGTGTGCTGGTGCTTGGTTATATCTACGACTTTATCCGGTCTTCCCGGTGTTTGCAGGATAACCGGCTGATATATATATACTTTGAGAGTCTGAAGGCGAAATATTTTGACCGTATTCTGTATTTCACGAAAGACACATCCTTTCATTATCAGAGTTATTTGGTATTCAGGAACAAAAAGTATGCGTCTTTGTTGGAGATGACGGGCCTGCGTCCCGAATGGAAGCTGATGCTGCAGAACATCCATTATGTGCTTCCTACGTATGCCGGCTATCTGTATTTTAAGGCTTTTGTAAAGTCAGCCTACTATTTGTTGGTGTTGTCTATAAAAATGAAGGCAGTGTTTCATGCAAAATGAGCGAATATGAATAATCTTCCGGAAATATCCGTTATAGTACCCGTTTATAAGGTAGAAGAGTACTTGCCCCAGTGCATTGACAGTATTCTTGCACAGACCTTTACGGATTTTGAGCTGTTGCTGGTAGATGACGGGAGCCCAGACCGTTGCGGGGAGATTTGTGAAGAGTATGCCGGGAAGGATACGAGGATACGGGTGTTCCATCAGGCTAATGCAGGATTGAGCTGTGCCCGGAATACTGGTTTGATGAATGCTCGTGGAAGATATGTAACCTTTATTGATTCAGATGATTATGTAAAGCCTTATTATCTTGAAAGGCTGTACGGTGCATTGCCTGCCGATAAAACGAAGGAGGGAGTAATAGTCGGTTCTCTTGATGCGTATCTGCCAAATGGGGACTGTCAAACGTTTCACGTTCCCGAACAAGATATAGCTTCGGAACAGATGTATCTTATATTGACAGACTTGATAGACAAGCGTGTTGCGTACGCAGGCAGCAAGCTATACGACCATCGGATTATCAAGCAATACCGGGTGGGCTTTGTTCCTTTTGTTTCCGGACTGGAAGATATGCTGTTTATGTTGGACTACCTGATGTATGCGGATTTTATGGTTATTCGTGATTACAATAATTACGTTTATAGAGTAGGGTATTCTGTAGATGTGTTGTCTGTGCGTATAAACAGCTTTCCGGCAGAATATGCAGCATTCTCCAATTTTTTGGAAAGGGTCTATGTGTATCAAAAGAAATTTAATTTGGAGGATAGCTCACTGGATAGAACATGGAATTCATTGACTGTCTTTTTCCATAAAGTGATTTTGGCCATCTATAAACCAGAGCATAAGTATACCCGGCAGGAACGGTTGTCTTTTTTACATCAAGTCCTTTTATCAGATAAAGAATGGATAAGACGATTTTTTCTTCCACAGTATAAAGCGGATGTGTTGGGCAAATTCCTGTTTTGTAGGGTGGGGGCATCGGCTTTTGATGGGTGGATGCGTTTCTTGTCAGGTATAAAATTCAAGAAGATGTTTGGAGCAAAATAACGGGGGGCATTATGAATATCTTGTTTATACATCCTGTCATGTTCCATCCCCAACGGGGAGGGATTGAAAGAGTGAGTGACCTTTTGTGCCGTGAATTCATAAGACGGGGACACCATGTTCTTTGTTTACATAGTGTGCGGGATGAAAGCCGCATGGATTATGCATATCCTGCATCCTCTTATTTTTTCCCATATCAGGTTCGGGAAGTAGAAAAGAACGGGTTGTTTTTCCGTAGTTTCCTGCAAGAGCACCGTATTGATATGGTCATAGACCAGGACCCGCAGACTTATTATACATTATATTCCTTCTCTAAAACCTTGCGGGACGTGTATATTATTTCCGTGATACATTATAATCCTCTTGGCATATATCACCATTTGGGAGAGTTCGTAATGTGGATAAAAGGGAAAAACACGATTATGGGAAAAATCAGAAAGATGGCCCGTATCATAAAGATTCCTATGTTTAAGTATGATTACAAGCGTACATTAAAATCCGATTATGAAGGCATTTTACTGTATACAGATGCATTGTGTTTACTTTCTTTGAAATTTATCCCTGATTTGAGGCAGATATATTCAAAAGACTTGAGCCGGGTGATTGCCATTCCCAATCCGAATACATATCCCGCTCAAGAAAATACAGATTTCCTCAAGAAGAAGCAGATATTGTATGTAGGCCGGATAGAGTGGCGCCAGAAGCGTGTAGGACGGCTGATTGATATATGGAAGCGTATATATAAAAAAATTCCCGATTGGGAGCTGGTTATTGTGGGAGATGGACCCATAAGGCAGGAACTGGAGCAGAAAGCCTCAAAGATGAAGCGGGTTGTTTTCACTGGTTGGCAGGACCCTGAGACTTTTTATCGGGATGCAAGCATCCTATGCCTGACGAGTGATTTTGAAGGCTGGGGAATGGTATTGACCGAAGCCATGACATTCGGGGTTGTTCCGGTGGCGTTCAATTCGTATGCAGCTATAACAGATATTATTGATGATGGCAAAAACGGATTGTTGATTCCTCCTTTCTCGCATAGAGCGTTTGCCCGGAAGTTGGGTGCATTGATGAAAGATGAAGAACTGCGTATGGAGATGTCAAAAAATTGTGTGCAGTATGTGAAACGCTTTGACATACAGAATGTGGCAGACGAGTGGGAAAGGACCTTTGACAGACTGAAATCAACAGCTCGTTAATGATGCCTTTTCAGTATCCGGTGAGCGAATGCACGTATACCTGGAGTAAAAAGATAGAGTAATAAACAAGTGAATATTCCGTAAGTGGAAATTATAATAGCTCCATAGACTATCCAATGTGTAAAAGAGCTTTCCGCTGCAAAGTCATTGTCGGGAAAAAGATAATAACATATTATTGCCGGCAGCAGTATAATCAGTAGATGCTTGATGTAGCCCATCCAATAGTAGAGAACGGATATTTTGAATCCTTGCGAATAAAGAAAGTAAGGTTTCCAAATGACGATGATAAGGAATAAGCTGGTTATGTTTCCCATCAAAATTCCCGGCAGTCCCCAAAAATGTCCGGCAATGATGGCAACAGTCAGGTTGATGATTACTTCCGCAATCGGAGCCCAAGTATCTTGAAATAAGCCATACCCATAGGTAAATTGGTCTATGGCACCTCGGGTGTAGCTGATGAACGAGTTGATGATAATCAGGTACAGAATGTGTTGGGGCAATACATATTCACTTCCCAACCATAATGAAATGAAAGCGCCGGTCAGTCGAATCAAGGCAAATGAAATGGTTCCGGCTATCAAGAAACGGATACCCATCAGCTCCCAGAATACTTGCTGGATACGTTTGGAATCGCCTTCGGCTATCAGATTGCCTACTCCTGCATTGGTACTCCCTAATAGGTTGCTGATAAATATACTTATCTTATCTATAATGAGGGTATAGTTTCCATAATATGCCACAGTCTTAAGAGAGACGAAGGCATATACCAGGAAGGGAGTGGTTTGGAATTGTACAAAACCGCCAAGTTTGTGGACAAACAACTGTTTGGTATACCGGGTTACTTCCGGATATTTCTTGAAAAGTAGCTTTCCCTGCTTCACTTCGCTTCTCAACCAGGGGTATACCTGGTTGACTTTCCAGTTCAGGATAATGGAATAGGTAATGCCCAGCAGAAGTTCCAGACTAATCCACAGGTAATAATTGCCCGTATAATATACTAACCCCATTTGCAGGAGAGTCTTTATCAGTACGGCACTTTGAAAGTAGGCTGTCACTACGTAGTTCTTCTGGTCTGCACCCAAAAGGGTTTGCTTGTAATTGGCAAAATATCCTATCAGTGAAGTGGTCAGATATGAGAAAAATGCAAAATAGATGATGCCTAAATCAAAGACATTATTGGGGAATATTAGGGGCAGGAAGCATGCCAAGACACATCCTGCACTTAGAATGATAAAACCGATACGTCGGTAGATAAATCCGAAAACAGAAATGATTTCATTGATTTTCCTTTCGTCGTGTTCGAAGAGAGGTTTATATAGAACGTAGCCGATGGCTGTGCTGATACCTAATTCTGCAAGGTTCAGAAAACCTAAAAGATTGTTCAGTGTACCTATCAGCCCCATAAAATCTGCACCCAATGCATCCAGAAAGATTTTTCTGGAGAAAAAGGATAAGGCTAAACTCAGGAAATAGAAAATGAGATTAACCCGGGCATTGAGCAATGACTTTTTAAGGCGTGACTCTTGTGACATTTTTTGCTTCTTGTAGGCAAAGGTATGCAATTTTTTCTATCTTTGTAGCAATAAGCATATTTTAATTTGATTGAATGATGAAGCATTAGAATGAAAGAATACGAAGTTACCATTGCAATTCCAGTTTATAATGTAGCAGAATATATAGAATCTTCTCTTTTATCAGCTCTTAATCAGACATTTCAAAGTATTGAATACTTGATTATTGATGACAAAGGGCAAGATGGAAGTATGGATATAGTACGTCGTATAATGAATGAGCATTTGCGTGGTAATGATATGAAAATTGTAGATCAGCGATATAATAAAAAAACGGGCGCAGCAAGAAATGCAGGATTAGATAATGCCGTAGGAAGGTATCTTTTCTTTTTAGATGGTGACGATGTTTTATCTTTAGATTGTATTGAGATTTTGTATAATGCAATGCGTCAGCATCCGGTAGATTTTGTATCCGCATCTTTTGTAAGACGTGATTTGAGAGGAGTGCTTTATGCTGGATGTCAATATGATAAGGATATACTGATTGATGGTTCAAAACATGCGGTTTTTGATTTTTGTTATGGCAAAGGAAATAAAGTTGCAGTATCTCTTTGTAATAGGCTATATAATGTTGCTTTTTTAAGAAATAATCATATACGATGTGTTCCGGGACAAACACATGAGGATTCGTGGTTTACATATCAAGTTTTGATGCAAGCTTCTTCATGTCGATTGTTACCTGATTGTACATTATTTTATACTTATAATCCGAATTCATCGAGTGCTGGATTCTCTAATGGCTATTCTGAAAGTACGGCACAACAGTTCGTTGATATTCAGCGAATGAAATGTGGATATATAAGACCATATGTAAAAATGAGTTTTTATCGGGGGGCATTGATTGATATATTAAAAATGAGTTTATATCATGCTTATCAAGTAGAAATATCGTCTCAAATAAATGAAGATGATAAAAAAAAATTTGAATCTTCTTTATTGACTCCTCCTTTTACTTCACCTAAAATGACTAATAAAGTAGGCATTTCTTGCACTTATATACTTTATCGTTTATTTAATGCATTTCCTTTACAGTTAAAGCTTTTGGCTCTCAAAATAGGGGCAGGAATAAAAGTGAAACAATTTATCCGTCGTTGGATTCATTTTTAATAGGATTAATCTATGGTATCAATAATAACGGTTAATTATAATGGTTGGCGAGACACTTGTGATTTAGTGAGATCGTTTAAAGAGCATGAGACATATTCTTATGAATTTTTAGTGGTGGATAATGCTTCAAGTGGTGAAGATGTAGAGCGTATATCAGCATTATGTCCTGATGTGAAATTGATTTGTAATTCAACAAATCTAGGTTTTGCAGGGGGAAATAATAGAGGCCTTGCCTATGCTAAAGGGGAATATGTGTTTTTTCTTAACAATGATATGCTGGTTGAAGAACCGATACTGGAAAAGTTAGTTACACGTTTACGTAATGAAACTATAGGTGGTGTATCTCCTACTGTCCGTTATTTAACTAATAAGGAAAATATTCAATATTTTGGTTGTAGAAGATTGAAGCCATTGACATTGAAATTTCAAACTGAAGTATTTGACTGTAATTGTCCTGCTAAATGCATTGAGGCTTGTGAAACAGAAGTGCTTTATGGCGGTGCTATGATGGTGCGACGTGATGTGATTGAACAAGTGGGGAAAATGCCTGAAGTATTCTTCCTTTTTGCAGAGGAGTTCGATTGGAGTTATCAGATTACAGAGGCCGGATATAAGTTGTGGTATGAGGCAGAGGTAGTGGTTTATCATAAAGGTGGGGCTACAATAGGGTATGGTAGTCCTAATCGTGCTTATTATATGTCACGTGCCCGTTTATTGTTTACCCGACGGCGAAGCAAGTGGGCTATTCGGCTTTTATCTTGTACATACTTGGTATGTGTGTCTATGCCTAAAAATGTTATAGTTGCATTGCGTAAGAAAAATTGGATGGTTGCGATTGCGTTAATAAGAGGAACTTGGCATGGATTGATTGATAAGAAAAAATAGAAATAAAAAGGATATGGAATTATTGGTACGAATAAAACAGCATTTGAAACCTATAAAAATAGCGTTTGATAATTGGAGGTTCAATCGTGAAGCGGAAAAGCATGTAGGAGTACACTATGAATGCCCGTTTTGTGGATTTCATTCAGATGACTTGGCTCTGTTAGGAATTGATAGTCCTGCTGCGCGAAAATACAAGACTGTTGGTATGGGAGTGCGTCCTGGCATGTGTTGGAAATGCCGGGCTAAGGATAAGGAAAAATTATTGTATCTTTATCTTCGGGATATAGCTAAGATTTTTGATGGACATCCTTTACGAATATTGCATATCGCTCCAGAGGATATTATTGCTCAACGTATTTTGACAATGAAAAGTATAGATTATATATGCGGAGATTTTTTTGCTAAAGGGTATATGTACCCCCCTTATGTTCATAATATGAATGTTTTGAATTTGCCATTTGCAGATGGAGATTTTGACATGGTTATGTGTAACCATGTATTGGAGCATATTGAAGATGACCGTAAAGCAATGCGTGAATTGTTTAGGGTATTGAAAAAAGGTGGAGTGGGTCTCTTGCAAGTTCCTATGTCTAATATATTAGATAAGACTTTGGAAGATTCTTCCGTAAAAACATCTGAAGAAAGATTGAAAGTGTTTGGTCAAACAGATCATTTGCGATTATATGGTTTAGACTACAAAGATCGCTTGGAAGAATGTGGTTTTAGAGTTGAACTATTTAAATTTCCTATTGAGGTAATTGATAAGTATGGAATGGATAAAGAAGAAAATCTTTATGTATGCTATAAAGATTTCTCCAACGTGTAGTATGGCTTTCTACTGAGTTCTGGCATATAGTAAGGAACCAGATATTTGATGAATCCTTCAGCAACCTCTTTATTAGGAAATCCCAACTGATAAGTGTTGAATTCTTCATCATACCCCTTTATAGTGAGATAGCCGCTTTGATAAATTATTGTAAGCGGTGTTTCTATGAGGAAATCCACATGGTTGAAAGTCTCTGCAGTCACCCCTTCGCTCGTGAGGTCGCGCAGGCAGAAGTTGTTTTCCTTCAGCAGTTTCACAAGGTAGGTGGGGGTGTCGGTCTCGAACCAGTAGCTGCCGAACTCCAGGGAACGGAAGGTATTCAGCAGGCTGAAGGGGTTATACAGATTGGTTCCGTTCTGACGGAAGCGGTAGCCGTCGTACCGTTCTTTCAGTCGCAGGCAGACTTCGTCGTAGGTGATACCGTAGTTTTCGGCTATCTGGTGCAGCGGTTCTTCAAAATAGGTGTGTATCTCCTTGTCGGTCATTCCGCAGAGCGTCTGGAACTGTCGGTCCATGGAGAGGTCTATCAAGTTGTTCAGGTCGCTGAACACACTGACTTTTCCGAATTTCGTTACCCCCGTCAGGAAGCCGAAACGGATATACCGGTCCTGCGTTTTCATTACGGAGTAGAAGGCTTTGAGTGTGTTGCGATATTCATTTTGCAGTTCTTCGTCACCAATGGCTTGGAGCATGGGTTTGTCGTATTCGTCCACGAGGATGACCACGCGCTGGCCGGTCTGCTCGTAGGCGCGGCGGATGATTCCCTTGAAACGCAGTTCGGGGTTGACTTCGCTGGGGACAGTTCCGTAGATGTTTTCCCACTGGCAGAGGGTATCGTTCAATATGTCGATAAGGCTATTCTTCTCGTCGTATTTACTTGTGTTCAAATCTAAATGCAGTACCGGATATTTCGTCCATTCTTTTTCGAGCCGTTCCATTTCCAGTCCCTTGAACAGTTCCTGCTGCCCGTTGAAGTAGGCTTCCAGTGTGCTGATGAGCAGACTCTTTCCGAATCTCCGCGGGCGGCTCAGGAAGTAGTAACGACCAGTATGTACTAACTGATAAATCAGGGCGGTTTTGTCCACATAGATATATCCGTCATTGATAAGGCTCTCAAAACTCTGTATTCCAATAGGGTACTTCATACGGCTGAACTTTGTTTGATGCGCATTTTGCTTAATTAGAACAAATGTATGAATAAAAAATGAGGTGGCAAAGCTTTTGTCATGCTTTGTCACCTCCCTTTTCTTGGTTACCACTTCTCTTTTTTCACCTCAAAACACGGGCATTGTTTCGTCCATTCCATCGGTTCCACCTCTCCGTTGTTGTTCAGGTCGGGGCTGAGGTCGCGATGTCCCGCCACTTTTGCTTCCGGATAGTCCATCAGCAAAGTACGGACCAGTACGCGGAGCGAGTGGCGCTGCCATTCCGTGCGTGTGTCTTTGGGATTCCCATAGTGGTCCAATCCGCCTTCGTAGGCGATTCCGATAGAGTGGGCATTGTAGCCGCGGGCGTGGGCGCCGGCCCTCTCGACCGGGCGGGTAGTCAAGATTTGTCCGTCACGGCGGATGTAGAAATGATAGCCCGTGCCATCAAATCCACGTCGGCGGTGCGCGGCTTCCAGAGCTTGCCCGGTAAAGGGACGGTCCTCGCACGTGGCGCTGCAATGTATCACAATCAAATCAATTTTTCTCATTTTTCTTTACTGTTTGCCTTTGGGGGCTGTTCGCTAAAAGGGACCACCGCTGTTCATGGCGTGTGCGCTGAATGCACCCAAAAGTGCCGAAGCTACAGCAATGATTACTTTCAGAATCTTGTCCCAGGCTGATGATTTTGTACTCATAATGGTTAATGGTTAGGGGTTAGTGATTAGGGTGAGGGGTTAGGGAACACAAGCTTATCGCTAACCCCTATTTTTTTATCCCAGCGGATTCTCTCCTTGGTCTCCGTCGGAACCTCCGCCATCGGGATTATTGCCGCCGGAACCGCCGCTGGTGCTATCCTTGTCGGCAGTTACAAGCTCAAAGATGAGGTTGTTTGCTCCACCTTTAGTGGTGGCGTTGCTGTCGTTCACCAGCCGCAGGGTGTTGGCTACCTTGAAGCGGATGTTGACGCGCTCGATGTTTTTCACGGTGCAGTCTTTGGCCAGTTCGGTGGCACGGCATTTAAAGGTGGTGTGGAAGATGCCGAAGCCGTCCAGACGGACACTGTTGCCGTCCGTCAGCGTCTGGCGCATCTGTCGTACGATGCTTTGCCTACGTGCTCCACGTCTTCGGCCGACATGGCTCCCAGTGCTTCAATGTCTTGCGCGATACGGGCAAGGTCGAAGATTTTGGCATCTTGGGGCTTGCGTTTCAGGGTGTAGACCATGGGGGAGCTGCTGTCTCCGATTTTCTTGTGGCGCTGTGTGCGCACTACTAATGCTGTTGGCATGATGTTTGATGTTTAATGGTTAATGTTTCATTCCGAAGGGGGAAAGGAGGTGTCTCCGCGGCGATGGCCTCTGCTCCGTTTCGTTGATACAAAGATAGGACATGGGGCAGGGAGGATGGGAGGTTGGGGGAGGTAGGAGGAGGTTGGGAGAGGATAAGGGAGGTTATTGTTTCTTTTGTTTTGGATTTGTGACAAATAGGAGGTATATTTGTATTCGCATAGATGTGCGTAAACTGAATAAAAAGACATGGAATATGTTGGAAAACAGTAATCAGGATATGTGCTGTTTTAGCTCGTTTTGATGAAGTGCGTGAAGTGGTGGTATATGCCAATCTTGAAAACGAGGCATTGCGTGAGCATATAGACAGAGTGGGGGTGAGGATTTATGTGAAAAGCGGGGAACCTTCTAAGAAGGCTCCCCGAAGACATTAATCATAAGCTGCACTTGTGCGGGCGTGTACCGTCGGCAATAAGGGTTCATGCCCGTGGCAAGCAGGCGTTGTTCCAGCCCGGGGGCGGTGCGTATCCATTCGTTCAGCCGGTTGACGGCAGTCTGCTGGGCGATGCCCGGAAGGTAGTACATGGCCAGTTCGCCTTTCCCGTAACTGCGGACGGGGAAGCGAGGCTCTGCAAAGGAATCATTTTCTTTCATCATATTCTTTAAAGTTCAGGTTATATGTTTTCTTTAATACGGATAACACGTGATTGTACGGTTTGCACATGCTTACACCTATTCTCTTCTTTCCGTCTTGTAAAGATACGGATTTTTACTCGAATAACCTGCCTTGTTCTTCATTATTTTTCAACCAATTCTCATTGTCGAACTGCGTGTTCACCGGTCCCAGTTGCTCTCCTTGGGGGGTGTGGATGACGTCTTCCTCGCAGGGCCAGTAGCGTCCGTTCAGGTGGTTGTAGACGAACTTGGCTTCGGTGTGGGCACTGCCCAAGTGTTTGAAACGGACCTTCTCGATGTAGATGGTGGCTATCTGCTTCGTGTCGTTGCGGTCTACCACGAGGCAGAAGTCGGACATGTTGGCGAAGTTGGCAGAGCCGTTGATGTCGTTCATCTCGACACGGCGCCGGGTGCCGTCCTTTTCGTTGCGGTTCACCTTGCGGGGGTGGGCCACGAGGATGACGAGGCACTGGTTGCGGGTGGCGAAGCGTCCCAGCTTGTTCAGCGTGTCGGTGATGTAGTCCATTTCCGTCTGTCCCGGTTCCAGACGTTGTTCCAGGCGGTTCATGGGGTCGATGACGAGGATGCGCACCCCTTTGCGGCGCACCACTTGGCGGGCTTTCTCCAGGATGTGGTCGATGCCGTAGCTCCCGTCGTCGGGCAGGATGTGCGACACGTTGCGGTCCAGCCAGCCCACTGCCTGCTCGTAGACGGCTTCCGTCATGCCCGGCCCGGGGGTGAAGCGGTGGCCGGTCAGCTTCTCCGCCAGCTTGTGCAGGTGGTAGGCGATGGGCATGTTTTCGGGGCTGAAGAAGGCGATTTTCCATTCGTGGCGCAGGCAGAGGCGCAGCACCAGTTCGTCGGTGAATTCGGACTTGCCGTCGCCGGGGCGTCCGGTCATCACCAGCAGGCGGCGGGGCTCGAAGGTGCAGTGTTCGTCGAAGTTCTCCCAGCCGGTGTCAGCACCCCGTTGCAGGCCGTTTTCGTAGAGGGAGCGCAGGTCGTCGCCGCAGTCTTCGGCGGTGAAGATTCCTTCCAGGGGCACTTCTTCGGCTTGCTCGATGCAGATGCGGAGGCTTTCGGCGCCGTATTTCACCAGATGCTCGTTGGCATCCTTGCAGCCCTCGCCGAAGTGCACGATGCGGCAGCGTTCCACTCCGAGGCGGCGCGTGAGTTCCTGCCGGAGCGACTGCCCTGCCGGGTCTTCGTCTACGGCGATGTAGAGGGCCTGCTTGTCTTCGAAGTGCGACTCCACGAAGCGGTCCAGCCACGTGAGGTTGCTCTGGGCGCCGGCGGGCACGGAGACGACGTCCTTGCGTCCGGCGGCGATGATGGCTGCCGCGTCGAACTCGCCTTCGGTGATGATGCACTCCGGGGTGCCCAGGATGCTGTCCACGTTGTAGGGGATGAGCTCGGCCCCCTTCACCATCATGAAGTGCTTCAGGGCGCTGCGGTACTTGGTGTTGACGAGCGTCCCGTTCTCGAAGTAGTTGAAGCAGATGCAGTTCTCCTCCTGGTTGCTTTCCGGCAGGCGCACCGTCTCTTCGGTGATGCGCAGGGTACGCAGCAGTTCCTGCGGCAGGCAGCGCACGGTGGTCCAGTAGCGTTCCAGGTTCTCGGAGAGTTGCATCCGGGCAGGGTCGAAGGTGGGACGGCGGAAGTGCTGGGGCGGTGCGGCGGGTTTCCGGCGCATGTCGCGGCGCTGCTGCTTGAGGCGTTCTTCGGCATCGTCGGGCACGTAGAGCTTGTAGCCGCAGTGGTGGCAGTAGCACAGGCCTTTGTCCAGGTCTACGGAGAGTGACTTGTTGCCTTTGTGTCCGCGGGTGTCGTTGCATTGCGGGCAGATGGTCTTGATTTTGCCGCTGATGCGGCCGCGGGTGTCAATGCCGCGTTGATGAAAATTTCTCATATAGGTTTGCTTTAGTAGTTTTCTGATAATTTTTTAGACGCAGATTTTAGTTTCAGGGCAGCCTGAGGGGTTGAAATGCCACACTTAGCGGGTTGGAATGCCACACTTCACGAGGGTAAATGCCACACTTGGGACGTGCTGAGGTGTGGCATTCGGAACGCTGACGTGTGGCATTCCGGATGCCGGAGTGTGGCGTTTCAGCCGGGTTTCTGTTTCGGCTTTTTCGATGTCGGCGGCTGTCGCTGCGAGCTCCACGAACGGGTCGTTTCGTTCCAGAAGGCGGTATTGTCCGGTCGGGGCGGCGCTCCGTCGGGGATGGGGCAGCCCAGGTAGGTGCGCCGTCCGTTCACCAGCTGCTCGTAGCGATGGGGGTCGGGAGGAGCGGTGGCGGACTGCTGCTTTTCGAGGCCCTGCAACAGCATGTGCAGTTCCTGCGAGGTGCGCTGGCCGGCTTGGGTGTAGAACGTGAAGTAGCTTCGCACTTCTTCCTGGCTGTTCATCTTCTCTTCTTTTCCGAGGAGTACGATGTGTTTCTTGAATTCTTCCAGTGCCGTATCAAAATGCTTGTTCAGCAGGACACTGTAGCCGCTTCTCATGCAGACCATTTCACGGAACAGTTGATTTTTCGACAAGCCATCCACTTGCTTCCTCCAGCTCTGGTAGGGAGTGATGCCGCCGTCGCCGCCGTTCTTTTGGACGACATCGTCGTCTTTTCTCTTCATCTGTTCTTCTCTATTCTGTTCTTCTCTTACGCGCGCGAGGCTGGTTTTGTTTGTATTACCACTGTTGTTCAGTGATTTATCGTCATTTTTCGCATCCTCCGTTTTTTCTGGAGTTTTCAAATCATTTTGCAAATGATTTCCTTTTTCCGTATAGTTGAAGTTGATGGCGGATTCGAATTCTTCTTCGTGGATAGTGAAAAGTTTGTATTCCCAGATGATTTTCTCCATGTATTTTTTGGAGAACCCTTTTCTTGAAATAATATTCAGTTGACTGAAACTGAGTTTCCTGTCGGGCTGTGCACAGAGCATCTCGATGATGCGCAGATACATACCATAGCCCCTGCATCCTTCATTATTGATGAGTGCGGCGAGTCTTTTGTCATTAGGCAAATCGTTGGGGTGTTTGAACCAAATCATTTTCTTCGTGTATTAGTTTTCTATTTCCTGATAGTTATCTTATATTCTGAAAGGATAGAAGGGCTTCATAGTGACGTGTAAGGGAGAGACTGTTCAGCGGTCATATCTTTTAAAATATGCGGCAAAGTTACGTATAACAGAACAAGCCTGCAAATGGACTTTTGTAGGGTTTAGCGGCATCTCACCGACCCCAGAAGCTGTCCTGCGTGTGTTACAGTCTCTTTTCGGGTGCTTAGGCATACAATGGAGAAATATGTGTTTTTTTACAGAAAGTAGTCGGTGGAGCCCTCTCTTTAGGCGGCCTTCTACTTGTTACATTCGTAAACATTTGACTCACAGTAGCTATTACTCTCCGGACTTTGTTTTGTGCATACGTGTCATCTGCCGTATGTGGGCCAGACTGCGCAGTTCGCTTTGGGAGAAAGACGATTTCCCTTTCAGCAAATAGTCAATGACCTCTGCAATGATTTCCAACTGATCCAATAATGGATTTCTACTGTGTGCAGTATCCTTTTCGATGTTTACTGCGTCCTTGTCTCCGCTACGGAGGGTAAAGGTTACTTTTTTTACTCATAATACTTTTTTAAGAAAAACGCGACAAAGATACGAATTTCGCCCGATAGATTTCGTATATTTGCAATATGGCAAATGTAGAAAAAACTTATCTGTTGAATTTGTGTTGTTTTTCCCAATTTGACAAAGCTTCAACTAAATCCTCGGAAACATGTTTTAAACTTTGTGTATGCATCACGTCATAGCAGTCTAAAACAAGGCGTTTGAATAAGTCTACCCGTACATCTCCATGGGTGAGATATTCATCTTTCGAGAGCTGGCCCCAAGAGCCATAACAGCGAAATGAATTTTGTTGCTTTCGGAAATTTCATCTTTCATAATCTATTTCCATTTAAAATCCAGACTTTACTATTCTATTTTTGCATCTTTCTTATTGAACGTATGGCAAATATACAAAAGTTTGAAACATGAATAAATGTAATTCCATTAAACTTTCAATTTACTATTTGGTGCAAAGTGGTATATAGTTACCTTATTTTTTTGTCACATATCTGGTAATGGCATTGTAAATTGTCTGTACACTATGTCCCCAACTGTGTGTATGCGCAAAGGCAATGCGGGCATTCTCCAGTTTTGGGTTGCCTGCTTCGTTTGCTGCTGCTTTCAGTGCTATTATCCATTCTTCTGTTGAAACAGCTAAATGAGTGTGTCCGGCAAAGATGCTACGCATGGTATGTGTGCTGGTAGCTACTATAGGTTTTCCCATGGCAAGGTATTCATCTATTTTCAGTGGGTAATTACCATCTGTTATAGAATTGAGTATCTGTGGATTGATGCAGATGTCAAAGTGCTGTATATATTTCGGCAGTTCTTCCACTTCCTTACGTCCTGTGAAGAATACATTCTTTAAATTGTGTAGCAGGTGCTTTTGGAAATGCTTGTCTTCAGGTCCGACGAAAACAAAACTGTAGCCGGGCAACTGCCTTGCGATATTGTATAGCAGTTCACTGTCCAGGCGGCTTTCGATGATAGCTCCCGTATAGCCGACTATTGGCGAGGGGATGTTTTGCATATCCGTCGGTTTGTCCCAATGCCGGGTAGCATCGTATAGTTCAAGATTGACACCGGTATCAATACATATGTGTGCCGGTTCAGAGGTCGGAGCTGTTCTGCAAAGTAACTGGAATTTGCCAGTACGATATCTGACTGACGTACAAGCATTTCTTCGCAACGTGGTCCGTGCTTGCGCCAATAGGGAAAGCCGATAACATAGTCGCGCCGATAATAAATGCTGATTGCCGGGCAGATATATTCTTTGAGATGCAGGCTTCGGAAAAGGTCGGTATCAATCAAATGCGTATAGTCTTTGAAACCAAGAACATCGGCTTGTTGTACTATCCAGTTGCCAATCTTTTTGCAATTCCGGCGATTGAGACAGTTGAATAGCCATGTAGGAAGTTGTCCTACGGAGTGTATGATGAAGGGGCAGTCCAATACCCATAGATTTTCATTGATTTGCCGCAATGGAGCCGATTTGCTTTGGATGACTTCCAGCTGTCGATGGCCTGTAGGAGATAGAGGCCCTTTTCCTGCTGCAATGCGTAACCTTGTGGCAATATCCATGGGAGGATTGACATAGAGTACACGGTGCTTCTTTGCTATCTCGGATGCGGTGTTCTTGATGGTGCTTCCTATCTCGATGTCCCAGGATTGGAGGCTGGTGATGATGAAGTCTGCCATAGTTTTAGAGGTGTGGGTTTATGGTGTATGGATTTCATTGTAAATCTTCACATATTCTTCAGCTGTGCTTTTCCAAGAGAATTGTTTTACACGTTCTAGTCCGTAAGCAGATTGTTGCCGATAGAAATCATTGTTCTTTTCTAATTGCAGGATGGCGTCTGCAATTTCTGACGGCATTTGCGGATTGACAAGGATGGCGTCAGCTCCGGCCACTTCCGGCATTGCAGAGGTATTGCTGGTTATTACGGGAGTACCGCAAGCCATTGCTTCCAGCATTGGAATGCCGAAACTTTCCCTTAAAGAAGGATAAAGGAAAGCAAAAGCTGCACTATAGAGGGTTACCAAATCACGGTTGTCAATATATCCCGGATAGAATAAATGTACTTTTATATCTGTTATACCTTCTTGCTGGAGGAGTGCGTCAATATGTTCCTCTTTTAAGTCCGCAATGAGTAACGGGCGTTTTATTACAGATGCTTTCAGGTAAAGTGAATAGGCCTTCAGCGTGCGTGCCGCGTTTTTTTTGGGGTCTGTGTTCCCTAAAAAGAACAGAAAACCTTCCTGTGGGATATACTTTTGAATGATATTCTCGTCAATTGTTTCATTCTTACGGAAATGTGTATTATATCCATTATAGACAGCGGTTATCTGTCTATTAGGCAGGTGCAGTGCTTCGCGGATGCGTGTACATTCAAAATGTGAAACAGTGATGATTTTCTTGCATTTCTTTAAGATACGCGGAACAACCAATCGTCGGTAATGCCATCCCATTTCTTGATATAGCGAGGGATTTCGGTGTTGGCGTGGTTCCAAGTAAATAATATCATGCAATGTAAGTACCAGCGGTATGGGGCACCACAATGGAGCCGTATTTGAGGTACAATGCAATATATCTACTTTTAAGTGGCGTACAGCTCGTGGTAATGCAATCTGTTCCCATAGGGGATAGGTGGGGCAACGCAGTTCGATGATGTGGAGATTGTCTGATTCTTTGAGGCAGCAATCTTCACCGGGAGCAACAAGTACATAGTACTCATTGCCATCTTTCCGTTTCTGAAGTTCCCTTAAGACTTCAAGAACGACAAAATCCATTCCGTGTTTGTCGCGGCGGAAGATACGTTGGGCCTCGATTGCTATTTTCATTTATTCTTTTTTGTACTTTTGAAAATACGTCCGAAATGGCTGAAAATGGAAGCGAAAATCAGTATAGGCAATGCCCATACAGCGTGTTTGAAACGCTTGTTTATTTCACCTTCCGGTAAAGCCATTAAGAACGTAATTATGATGAGTAAAAGTAGTATGTACCATTTGAAGGATAAGGTCCAATCAAGTATTGTAATAATTATTGTAGCAGTTACTATGCATGCGATAAGCAGAAATCGTGAAGGTAGCAGCCATTGGAATAGTTTGTTACAGTAGTCCCATTTACCTTGCAGAAAAGCTAATGGTAAATGCTTTAGTGCTAAGAAGGTACTATTATATTGAGCTGATAACCAACGTTGGCGTTCACGACTATATCCTTCTGCATTTTCTTGCTTCTTACTATAGCAGATTATTTCCTGTATGTATTCAGTGTAAATATTTTCTTCAAGTAATCTTACCTCTACTGCCTTTGCTAGGTCAGAGCCTTTAAGAGCAGGAGCAATTCTATGGAACATTTCAAAGTCAAATGCCATACCTGAACCAAGCAATGCGGATGAGAATCCCAATTTTGTATGTCCTTTACGGAATATATTATTATTGATTTCTTCTCCTGCAGCAGATAGAATAGCTGTACTGGTCGTAAGGTTTTCTGTCATACGGTGTGCTTGTATGGAGTCACAACCTGAATAGTATGCATTGTTTAATAAGTGCAACGCATTAGGAACTACACGATTATCAGAATTGAAAATGACTATCATGTCATATTCATGAGGTGAGTATCGTTCCATAACTTGCTGTATAGCGTATACTTTAGTACAATATTCCTTATCTGGTACTACAATACTGACAGGCATTTGAAGGAGGGTTGTCAAGTCTTCTTCTGATAGCTGTGTTGCAGCTGCAGCGATATCATATTTATCCCGCGGATATGTTTGCGTGTCTAGAAAATAATTAATAGATTCTATTACTTCTTTACCGTTACGAAAGACATTAAACAACACTAAAAATTTATGCTGTTTTTTGGATTCTGGATAAGGATTTTTATACTTCATCAAAGATGCCAAAGAATAGATAAATAGATATGCTACCGGAATAAGAAACAAGAGGAATAGAATTGCATCTGTCATTTGCAATACATTGTTGTTCTCGTCCATCCACCAATCAGGATTGAATATTTGAAAAATCTCGTTCATATATTTAGTTTGTTTTTTTAGATAATCGTTGTTCTATTAAGGGCCCATTTAGTATAAAAGCAAAGAAAAAACCTATTAAACTGACACCTGGTTGAAATCCCATACCTCTTCCTACATATCCATTGAGAAATAAACCAAATAAACCACATAGCAGAGCAGCCAAAGTATTTCTTAATTGGGCATCCCGTATTCGAAACATAATGATGTAACAACACCTTAATATTATACATGCAAAAATTAGTATATATAAAACTAATCCATATGTACCACCTTGTGACCAAATATCTACATAGAAAGAATCAGGAGGAATTCTGTAATCAATGTATTGATCATTCTCCCATCTTGGGGTTGTGATATGGCCACCAATACCAGCTCCCATGGGGTGCTTTTTCAGATATTGGGCTATTATCTTTTGATTTTCTATACGAACATTAAAAGATGCATCCTCTGTAGGCTTAAAAGCTGTGCGCATACGACGTATCATTGAATAATTATCTCCAATGTTGGTAAAAGAAAAGAAGCAGAAGATTAGTCCACCTGCTATAATGGAACTTATAATGACTTTTATATTACGGCACAATAAACAGTATAACATAAGTCCTCCCAGAGGAATTATTATACTTCCTCGTGTGCCGGACATTAGCATGCCTAATCCGCCCATACATGCAATTAATAAATAGAAATAACGTAATACTTTGGAATAGGTATGTAAAAATAAAATGGAATAGATAATAGTAGTCATACCCATGATGGCTCCAAAGTTTCCTGCATCACTGAATAATGAAAAATATCTTACTCCGCTACGTAATAAATGCGTTCTCCAACTTCCTTCCATGAGCCAAGCTACTTCAGCAGGATCAAACCATCGGAATTTTTGCCACAATAATTTTAAAAAGACGATAATAGTAAATCCACCTAATATAATTAGTGCATATCGTAATTTCTTGGGACTGGTTAATAGTAATGATGACAAAATGTATAGAAGCGGGGTTGCCAAAAGCCAGCTACGTGAACTGGTAAATATTTTATTTAAATCAGTTCCCAAATTCGTTAATTGTAGAATGATGAAAATCATCCATATAAAGTAACCTATGGTTAGTGTATTGAAAATATCCTTTGCACGAATATCCGAATGTTCATTTGAAATCCTATTTAGAAGCATTGCCATTAGAGTATATATCAGGGCTATATCTAATATGATACTGATTCCATCAAAGCGCGTATAGCGATTAATTGCATCAAAAAAATAAGCAATAGTAGCATATACAACAAAGCTGACAATCGGGTATTTACAACTATAAACAAATAGAAGGATAATACTGGGAGATGCACAAATAATGGCTACAAATATCCATTTTTGAAACATTATTGAATATGCCAACCCACACAATCCTATTATTAGCAATAAGATTGTAAACGTCTTAGGGGAAGCTAGAGCTTCGCGACTTTGCGTGGACATTAATGACATATCTCTATTTTTATAGTTACTTTACAGCTGCACTTTTTGCAGTTAAACCTAATTGTGCTATCCGGCTAAAGAAGGAATGGACAGGAGTTTTAGGAGGTAATTCACCCGTGAACATTTCAACTACTTCACGATCTGCATTATTCAGATAGAGGAAGAGCGGTGTGCTATCCTTGGATACTTCTTTTAGAGGTTTCAATATGGCATCATCGTCACTACTCCATAAACGGCAGGCATTTGCTATTACTAGGTTAAGATCTGCTTGTTTCAGTACTGGCAAGGGAATACTAGAAGTTTTCATAGCAGGGTATTCTACTAAAATAATGTCAGGCTCTTTTTCTGCACTGTTAGGCTGCCAAAAATCAGATAGTTGACGAGCATTGACATATGAATAACCTTCATTGTCAAAATCTTCGCCATATCTTACAATGCGGACGCTCATTCCTTCTGTTTCCCAATATGCAGCAAAATATTTACTTAGGAATGATTTTCCTTCTCCCTTATTTACACTTATTATATTGATGACAGTAGAACGGTGTGGTTGTAGATAATTATTGAATTGTCTGCAACTGTATGCTGCTGCTAGTCTATTACAAGCTTTAAGGAAGCCACGGAATTTGAGATTGCTAGTTCCATTGAAAGCTGCAATTACATCCAGACCGCTAAGACGTTTGCTTCGTAGGGGATCTCGTAATGTTCGGTCTAATAATTCTATAAGTAAGAAATAAGTTATGATAAACGCCATACTTCCTATAAATGCTGCAATAACATAAAGTATTCGTCTGCGACCATTATCTGTAAGAGGATAAGATGGCTCAGCAACGATTTGCAGGTTGCTGGTGTTCATTTCTATATTTTTCAGCCTAAGGTTCGCGTCTGCTAAACCTTTGAGTTGTGTACGATAATTATCTTCAGCAATGCCAATGGAACGTTGTTTCCGATTTACTTGCGTACCAATTGGAGACATATGGCTGTATTGTTCAAAAATATCTTGCTGACGGCTCTTTAGAACTTTCAATTCTGCTTGAGCTTTAGTCTCGTTAACTAAAGCTTGCAGCCATTCACTTACCATACTATGAACAGAAACGCCTTCTTTAGATATACCATATTCATTCAAATTATCAGATATATGGTTTATCTTTTTTTCTGCTTTTTGGAGTTCTTGTTTACTCTTTTTTAATAGTATATTGTTATCTTGAATTTTATCAGAGACAAAAATCTCTTGTTCCATAATATTTTGGTTCAATCTACTGACATTCTCAAGCTCTTTAAGCAAATCACTGTTGTTTCGGATTATTTTAGCACGAATGTCCATTTCTTGTTCCAGCATTGAACGTAATTTAACAGCACTTTCGTAATTGCGTGTAGCTTCTTCTACCCGGTCATCCACGTTGTATCGCGTGCCTGCTAAGAATTTTGTTTCTTCGGGATAATTGATGACTTGCTCTTGAACACAATAGTCCATTAAACCATTCTCTTCTTCATTCAGAGCTGTTTTGGCTATACGAACTTGTTCCTGGAAATAGGCTATCACGTCTTGTGTCGATTTAAATCGTAATATCTCATATGCTTTTGTTAATTCGTCTATTAAAATAGATACAGTTTGCTGAGTTATGCCTGGATCTGAAGCTGTATAAGTAATGTTTAAGATATCACTGGTACCATCTCTTTTAACATCAATCTCGTCAAGAGCAGTAGCACTATAAAAGGGTACTGGACGGTTGAACATAGCATATACGAAATTATCACTATTCTCTTTTCGATAATTAGTTAAGTTTTCAGCGGTTTTCACCACGTCTTTTCTGTCAACTAAAGTTAGTACTTCTTTGGGCGTTTGCTGCAATAGTTGACGGTAGTTTTTTGCTTGGATATATCGGGTATCCTTCCATTCTTCGCCATATGTTAATGCATTTGCAAGAAGACGAACTGATACTTTTTCCAGAGTTCCTCTTGATTTGGCAATGCCTACTAAATTGTCAAAAGTGCTATTAATAGATATTAGATTTGCAGAACTTCCATCAAGAGAGGTGGAATTTGTAACACCGGCATATAAACTTCCCTCAACAGTATAGCTAAAAGGAAGAAATTGTGTGAAATAAATTACAATACCTGTGATAATAAGGGTACCCCACAGTAGCCAATATCGGATACGATAAATGAAATTTGCTATAAATTGTGCTATATCCATATTATTACAATTTATCCTTGATAATTTTTACATTAGTAAGCATCTCTAATAAAATAATAGAATTGTGTAGAGCTACCCGAGCTTGTTCATAGGCAGTTACAGCTCCCGAACGTCGAGAACGTTCCATGGAAAGGTCTGTAATATCCATTGTCCCGTTTATGAAATTATATTCACATATTTTCATTTGTGCATTATACAAAGCCGCTGTTTCTGCTTTAGCTTTTATTGTTGCAAGCTGTTCCGTCACAGCGTTATATGCTTCCAATACACGTAAACGGCGTTCTTCCATTACTTCCTCTTGTGAATACTGTAGTTGTTCTATTTGATAACGATAATTTTTTAGTTTAGTTGGCCGATTGAATATGTCACCTAAACTTACGCCGATACTAGCACCTACATTGAAATTGTGCTGGGCACTTGACATGGTAGTTTGATACATAGGAGTAAATTCATCACTAGCATTACCTATAATGTTATATCGTCCATAAGAATAGTTACCATTTAATCGAATATAATTTAGCCAATCCCGTTTTTGAAGACGATATTCATTTTTGACTTGTTCTACTTGTGACTGAGCTCTTTTTACAGTAGCGTTCTCTATTACTGCATCAAGAAAGACTGATAATGGTGGAAGTTCCAGCCTTTCAAGTTCTGTCAATGTCTTAGGAGCAGTAGATTCCAATGTATTAACTTCGAACTTCTCGTCTTCCATCTTCAACCTCTCCAACGCCTTTATCCGTTCCTCGCGTGTCATCTCCTGCTGTGCAGCCACAGACAAAGGCATTCCCAACAATCCTAAAAGGACTACATCGTAAATGATGGACCTGATATATCTTTTTATCATCTCTAAAGCCATATAATTCCTATTATCTTTTTTTATACATTCTCTTTTTGCACAAACGCTGTCAGCGTCTTGCACAGTATCTTCATGTCCAGCCAGAATGAAAATTCTTGGGCGTACTTAATGTCCAGTTGCTTGCGTTCCTCGGCAGACATTTTTCCGGCACCGCCTCGTTTCTCCACTTGCCACAGTCCCGTCAGTCCGGCGGGGGCCATGAAGCGCTCGATATATGCGTCGCTGGTCAGCAGCTCGGCTTCGTAGAGGGGGAGCGGGCGGTTGCCCACGATGCTCATGTCTCCTTTGAGGACGTTGAACAGCTGCGGCAGTTCGTCAATGCTGTACTTGCGGATGAAACGGCCTACGCGGGTGACGCGGGGATCATTCTCTATCTTGACAAACGTATTCTGTTTTTCTTGGGCCTTCTTTTTAAGGAAATCTTCTTCGGAGATGACAAAATCGTCCGAAATCAGCAGGGTAGCCTCTTCTTCGGAAGTGCCGGTCAGGTCGTCGAAGCGGATATCGGGCTGCTCGTCCGTAAGCTCTTCCTCTATCTTATATTGGTTGAGGGCGTTCAGCTCTTTCAGGCGCTTGTCGGCATTGGTGTACATGGAGCGGAACTTCAGGAAGTTGAATATCTGGTAGTTGCTGCCCACACGCTGGGACTTGTAAATCACTCTTCCCTTGCTTTCCACGCGGATGGCTATGGCTGTCGCGATGAGTATGGGAGACAGCACAATCAGTACGGCAACGGCAAAAAGGATGTCGAAGATACGCTTCCACACAGGCAGGTGGAAGGTGTTGAATATCTTACGGTGTGACTGGCTGAATTCCTGCAACTTATGCTCCTTGCGCAGTTGGAGGAATTTTGTCATTTGCTGGAGGCTCTCTTCGCTGGCCATGGGGGAAAGGGTGTTGTTGACACCTGCCTGCAGATAGAGCTTGCGGTGTTCCTTCTGCAGTCCTTCGGTGATGAGGATGATGTAGACACGGGGGAAGCGCTTGTGCAGGAAAGTGATGTTCTGGCTGTCCTTTTGAGGGGTGCTTTCTTCGTAAAGATGGATGTGTTGTACCGTTCGCGGATACCGTCGATGACTTTCGCCGCTTTGTTGCAGGATGAAACAGCCATGAACATGCCTCCCGCAATTTTGCTCAAGTGGTCGATGGTGACGCGGTTGCTACCTATGTAGATATAATATAACATATCCATTGATTTTGTCGTTTAGAGAAATTTCTTGATACGGGCCTTCAGCTCCATAGGATTGAAAGGTTTCAGTATGAAATCCTCGGCTCCGGCTTCGAGCAGGTTGATGCGCTCGGTGGTACTTTCCTCACTGGAAAGCATCACAACCGGAATGTCCTTGAAAAGTGAATTGCCTTTCAGATATGCCAGGAATTCACTGCCGGTCATCTTGGGCATGCGTATGTCCGAAATGATGAGAGCGGGCTCGTTCCCTTCATTCAGCCATTCTATGGCCCTGACGGGATCTTCGAAATAAACCAGCTCATTCTCTTTCCCTAAATAGACCGAGAGTACCTTGCCTATGGCAGGTTTGTCATCTACAAATAATATTTGTTTCATTGTTTATGATAATTGTTTGCTATATTTATCTATATACATTTTCTTCTACCGGGTGTTCGTACCATTCCGTATACTGGGTTCTGTCTTGGGCCCAATAGATGAATTCCGGATATGCGCTTGCTTCGGGGATGTCAGTACGTGAAACATTGATGGTTTCCTTGGGATAGCGGAAGCCATACGGCACGCAGATTGCCCACGTGTTGTTGCCTGCTAAGTCAAGATTCTCTTGCTGTATGGTTCCGGCGGCAGTGGCGCCATATCCCCAAAATTCGTAAAGATGAACTTCCATGCGTTGTTCCATGCTTTTATATTGATAACAGATGAAGAAGTCCAGATTGTCTTTTGAGAATAGGGGCTCTGTCCGAGTTTGGTCTGTCAGTTCAATAATGACTTCATAAGTATACTCTTTGGCGGTTACTCCAATGCCGGTGTTTACCATCTCACCCGGTTCGACTCCAAATACATTGTGTACTTCGCCTGCGATGGGGATTACGACACTCGGATCGGAATCTTCCATATAAGTAACGTTATTGTACCTGAATTTGTTGTACGAGCTGTTGAATGACTCCTGGAAACGCGAATCGTCGCCTCCGGTCTTGACTTCCCGGATATCGGATTTATTGATTCCGGTAATCCGGAGCCCTACGCCCAACGGCTTGCTTGCTCCTGCTGCAGCAAGGGTCACGTCGAGCTGTATGCGCTTGATGTGGTTCGTCTTTTTCTCGCGGTGATAGTAGGTCTCCACGTCCAAGACCACGTCGTTGAAGTCATAGTCGCCTACCAACGGGAAGTTGTCTTCGAATACGTACGTATAGGAGACCGGGTCTGTAGGGGTTTCTGAGCCGGACTCGTCCGGAGTATTGCCTTCGCCCGTACAGTCTCCGGCAGGAATGGTGATGGGGGATTCTCCCCATTTGGATATGGTTCCTTCGGTGTTCTTGATGGCATCAAGGAATTTGGCTTCCCACCAGATGTCCTCGGTGATATCATCGTCAATTTCTTTCACTTCATAATGAATGTTTCCCTGGCTGGAGAAATTCCCTATATCTTCAATTTTATTGATTTTTACCAGTGCATATTCATTGTTTGGGCCCATAAATTGTGCTTGTGACAATTCTGCTTCATCAAGTACGGTTATCATGGAGTTGTCACCCATCGTGATTTGGGTATTGTAATTGTTGCTATGGTCCCCGAAATCCTCTATCTCTGCAGAAGAGGTGTCTCCCATGTTCAGTGTGCCTACAAATTCTTCCGCATATAGATAGCATCCGTTGTCTATAGTGATGTTGCTGTCGGTTTTCCCGATATAGGCTTTGCCCTGGTTGATGAATTTGCATCCGCTGTCGAAATTCATTTCATCGACACGTACGGTACCGCAATTATAGAATGCTCCTCCCTGGCTGACATGGAAATCATCTATTTCCATAGTGCCGGCATTGTAGTTGTAGCTGCCTCCGGATGCATTGGTCAATTCGATGTCGTTCCCTTTGATGGTTCCACCCGCGTAGACGATAAACCGGCTGGATTGCACTAAAGTGAAGGTGTGCTCGTCCGGTATCACGATTTCCCCTCCGTCAATCACATAGAATTCGAAGCCTCGTTCAACGGTCATGTTGTTTCCATTGGGTTCCCAGCTGCCTTCAATGATGATGATGGCCGGATTGTCACTTCCCATGCCGTCCTTGCTGATTTTATTCCTATATATATTGTCTTTGGAAATTTTGTAGGCTTTTCCGTTTTGAAAATCGGTATTCGGCCTTATTTCTTCGGCACTTGATAGCATTGCGGTGATTTCTGCCTCAGACTTTTCCGGTGAATAGGTCTCGATGCTGACACTGCGTGTCCATGCGGCACGTGTAGTTGTGGGGGAACTGCCGAAAGCGGCGTGGAGCTGACCGTTTTGGATGGATACGTATTTTACTATGTTGCGGCTGTGTGCATCGGTGCGGCACACAAAAGCGCTCGTCAGCACAGAAGGGCAGTCCATGACGGTAGTAAATACTGTTGTATTATTGGCGGTGCCTTCTGCCAGCAGTTTGGCAGATGACCGGCTGATTAAGGGGTTCTTGTCGTAAATACGTATGGTATAGTCGATGCCGGTATCTTCGGATACAGAAACATTGACCCGGACCTGCTGAGTCATTTTCCAATCCATAGCCGGGTCTATGTTCTTGACCGGAAACCTATCCTGATAGGCTGCTTTCACTTTCTCGGGGTTAAAAACATCGTCTTTACAACCCTGCAGCAGTATGCCTACTGTAAGAATAACAAGCGGCAGAAAGCGTTTGTATAGGGTATTTTCTCCCATATTTTACATTTGTTTTGCTTGATTGTAAGCAAAAGTACGTTTATTTAAACTAATAAGCTTTATTAATGGGGGATAAAAGCGTGTTGGTTAACGCTTTTTAACGATTTTGTATGGATAGATAATGCAAGTTTGTCTTGAAAATTATCAATATTACTAAATGCCCTCTGTATTGCCGCTTTACTAAATCTTGGTGATTTCTCCTGCCAGGTCGGAATTCATGCGGTGGCGGATTTCGGCTTGGTCCAGTCCATGCCCCAGGAGGAACATGAGTTTGGTGACGGCACATTCGGGGGTACTGTCATAGCCGCTGATGACACCTGCCTGGAGAAGTTGCAGACCGGTTTCGTAACGTCCCATCTCGACGGCGCCACTTTGGCATTGGGTGATGTTGACGATGACAATGCCACGTTCGCTGGCTTCTTTCAGCTGGCGGATGAACCATTCTTTCTGGGGGGCATTGCCGGAACCGAAGTCTTGAGGACAACAGCTTTCAGGCCGGGAACATGAAGCACGGAGTTGATGATGCTTTCCTGGATGCCGGGAAAGAGGGTGAGCACTACGACATTGGTGTCGAAAAGGTAGTGCGGCTTCATGGGGCGTGACGGGTCGGGACGGTGGATGAGGTGCTCGTTATAACGGATATGGATGCCTGCCTTTGCCAGTGCGGGATAGTTGAAGGAGCGGAAAGCATTGAAATTCTCGGCATTGATTTTGGTGGTACGGTTGCCCCGCATCAGCTCGTTCTCGAAGAAGATGCACACTTCGGGGACGATAGGAGTACCGTCCGGATGCTTGGCGGCGGCTATTTCAATGGCGGTGATGAGGTTCTCTTTCCCGTCGGTGCGCAGGGTGCCGATGGGAAGCTGGGAACCGGTGAGGATGACCGGCTTGGAAAGGTTCTCGAGCATGAAACTGAGGGCGGAGGCTGTATAGGCCATCGTATCGGTACCGTGCAGGATGACGAAGCCGTCGAAATTGTCGTAGTTGTAGTTGATGATTTTTACAATCTTTGCCCAGAGGGAAGGCTCCATGTCGGAAGAGTCGATCGGTGGGTCGAACTGATAGGAAGAGATGCGGTAGTTGAAGCGCTTCAGTTCGGGAACATGCTGTAGCAGTTGGTCGAAGTTGAAGTTCTCAAGCGCACCGGTCTCGGGATTTTCTATCATTCCGATAGTTCCGCCAGTGTAAATCAATAGTACGGAAGGGCAATCGACTTTCATGATATTCGTATTAGAGCTTTTTTCGGGCACAAAGATAGTGAAATATGAGATGGGGAGAAAATAAAAGAGACAAGTCTTTGCAGATTTTGTCTCTTTTATTATTTCATTGCGAAAAATATATTGTATGAAATTTGAATAAGCTCACTGTTTCAAATCTTCCTTCAACTGCCTGATAGCCTTTTCCGCATCTCCTTCCTTCTCGTTGAGCAGCGTGACGAAGCGGCTGCCGATGATGGCACCGGATGAGTGGGCGCAAGCGGCATCGAATGTCTGCTTGTTGCTGATGCCGAAGCCTACCATGCGTGGATTGCGCAGGTTCATATCCTCTATCTTCTTGAAGTAGGCTTGCTTCCGGGTGTCGAAGTCTTTTTGGGCACCGGTGGTAGCGGCACTGGACACCAGATAGATGAATCCGTCGGTGTGGGCGTCTATTTCGCGGACGCGGGCTTCGCTGGTTTCGGGGGTGATGAGCATGATGACACGGATGTCATACTTCGAGGCGATGGCTTTGTAACTCTCTTCGTAATCGCGGAAAGGGAGGTCGGGAATGATGACGCCATCGATGCCGCATTCCACGCACTTCTGGCAGAAGGCTTCGAAGCCGAACTGCATGATGGGATTGAGGTACCCCATAAGGATGAGGGGGATGCGGACATCGCGACGGATGTCGCGCAATTGTTCGAAAAGCAGGCGGAGGGACATGCCGTTGTGCAGGGCGCGGGTGGCGGCGTTCTGAATGACAATGCCGTCGGCCATGGGGTCACTGAACGGAATTCCGATTTCAATCATGCTGACTCCGTTTCTTTCGAGGGCACGGATAACGTCGGCTGTACCGTCGAGGGTGGGACAGCCTGCACAAAAGTAAATGGACAGCAGATTCTTGGGGCTGTCCTGGAAAAGTTGGTTAATGCGGTTCAACATACTATTTCTATTTACAATTTTACAATTTACAATTTACTATTTGGCTGCGCAATATATGCTGCATGGTACGATTTACAATTTTACAATTTACTATTTACTATTTACCATGTACAATGTACAATTTGCCATGTGGCGTATATTGCGCAGCCAAATAGTAAATAGTAAATCGTCAAATCGTACCTCCCTTGAGTTCTTTCAGGAAGTTTGAGATGCGTTCCACATCCTTTATTCCCGGTGCCGTTTCGAAGCGGCTGTTGATGTCGATACCTGCGAAATAGGGATGGCGGAACTCCCGGAGGGCTTTTACGCTGTAGGGGTTGATGCCACCGCTGAGCAGGAACGGGGTGGGTCCGTTGTAGCGGTGCAGGAGGTTCCAGTCGAACTGGTTGCCGGAACCGCCGTACTGCGGGGTCTTGGTGTCGAAGAGGTAATAGTCGCACAGACCATTGTAGGCAGAAACGGAAAGCAGGTCCTTGGGCAGCAAGATGGAGAAAGCTTGATGAGGTGCAGGCCTGCATTGCGCAGGGAACGGCAGTACTCGGGAGCCTCATTGCCATGCAGCTGGATGTAGTCCAGGCTGAAACGGTCGGTATACATCAGGATGTTTTCCTTACTTTCGTTGACAAAGACACCGACACGCTTGGCGCAGGCTGGCAGATACCCGGGCATCTGGCACAGACAACGGGGAGATTTTGGGTAGAAGATGAAACCAATCATATCTACACCTTGCAGTTCTACATTGCGGATGTTTTCTGCTTCGGTCATTCCGCATACTTTGATGAGAGGAGACATTTTATTTACGATTTACAATTTACGATTTACAATTTGGCTGCGCGATGTAACGCTGTATGAGAGACTTTTGTATTTACAATTATCAACTTTCAGCTTTCAATTATCAATTAAGAGACTGTCTTGGATGAACTCTTTCAGGGTTTCGCCCGGATTGGCTGTTTTCATGAAGGTTTCGCCGATGAGGAAACCGCGGAAGCCGGCGGCACGCAGGCGGCAGATGGTTTCGGGGTCGGAGATGCCGCTTTCGGAGACAAGGAGCGGGGATGCCGGTCCGTGGGTGGCTTCGCGCAGTTGCCGGGCTATCCGGAAGGAGTTCTCCACATCGGTGACGAAAGAGCCGAGGTTGCGGTTGTTGACACCCACCATGTCGACCTCCTTATTTATATAGGAGAGTTCCGAAGGGCTGTGGATTTCGAGCAATACCTCCAGCCCGAGTTCGTGGGCTTGGGCGGTGAGGGTGCTGCACTGCTCCGGACTGAGGCAGGAGGCAATGAGCAATACGGCATCGGCACCTACAATGCAGGCTTGCAGAAGCTGGTACTCGTCGATGATGAAGTCTTTGCGCAGGATGGGGATGCGGACGAGCGGACGGGCCGTGCGGATGTCGCGCAGCGTACCGCCGAAGAACCTCTCATCCGTCAGGATGGAGAGGGCGGCGGCGCCGGCGGCTTCGTAGGCGGCAGGTATTTCCTCTGCCGGCAGCCTCGTTTATCCAGCCTTTGGAGGGTGAACGGCGTTTGAACTCGGAGATGATTCCTGTAGAAGAAGCGGCAAGGGCCTGCTTCATGCTGCGGTGGTGGGCCGCATTCTCCCGGATGATGATTCCGGCCTGCTCCTGCAACTGTTCCAGAGAGACGGTTTGCTTTTGCAGTTCAATCTCTGTTTGCTTATGGGTGATGATTTCGGACAGTATATCTTTCATTGCTTCATTTATTAATCTCGATAAATTTTTTCAGTGTAGCTAGCGCCCGTCCGCTATCCAGTGATTCGCGTGCGATGGCGATGCACTCTTCAATCTCTTTCTGCGGCTCCATCACCTGGATGGCAAAGGCGGCGTTGACAATGACGCATTGCGTTTGTGCAGGTGTGGCATGCCCCGTAAGGATATTGTCGAAGATGCGGGCGGCATCTTCCTTGCATGCGCCGCCGAAGAGTTCTTCGGGACGGGCATCCTTGAAGCCGAGAGCCTGCGGACGGTAGATGCGCTCATAGTTGCGGGTCATCACCTTGAACTCGTCCGTCAGGGAGATTTCGTCGTAGCTGTCGAGGCTGTTGACCACGGCAAAGTCAATGCCGAGCTTATAGAATACGTTGGTGTATAGGCGCATCTGCGAGAGGTCTGCCACACCGAGCAGCTGGTATGCCGGACAGCATGGATTCACCAACGGGCCGAGCAGATTGAACAAGGTGCGCACTCCCAACGTCTTGCGTACGGGACCGACAAACTTCATCGCCGGATTGAAAAGCTGGGCATGAAGGTAGGCGATGTTGCACTCCTCCATGCTGCGTTTCAGCGTGTCGGGGTTGTTGGTGAAGCGTACGCCGTGCTGCTCGATGACATTGCTGGCTCCGCTCACGGAAGTGGCTCCGTAGTTGCCGTGCTTGGCAACCTTGTAGCCGGCTCCCGCCACCACGAAGCAAGCGCAGGTGGAGATGTTGAAGGTGTTCTTTCCGTCGCCGCCCGTACCTACAATGTCGATGGGGCGATAGGGGGCGAAGTCGATGGGAAGGCGTGTCTCCATCAGTGCTTCGCGGAAACCGATAAGCTCGTCCACAGTGATGCTCCGCATCTGGAAGGCAGTGAGCAAGGCTGCTATCTGCGCCTCAGGATACATTTCCTTGGTGATGTTGAGGAGGATTTGTTTGGTTTCCTCCGACGTGAGCTCTTCGTGGTTGAAGAGACGGGTGAGTATTGCTTTCATCTTTTTATTTACGATTTGACGATTTACGATTTGACGATTGAATTTACTCTTTTTCTGAAGTGCCTCATTTGAAAAGCCAGTTTTTTACGATTGTTTTTCCGTCGGGTGTCAGTACCGATTCAGGATGGAACTGGATGCCGTGTATGTCATACTCCCGATGTTTCAGCGCCATGATTTGTCCTTCGGGGCTGATGGCGGTAATGGCCAGCGCTTCGGGAAAGTCCTTCGTATCCACTACCCAGGAGTGGTATCGTCCGACGGGAATCCTATTGGGTAAACCGCAGAAGATATAGTCTTCTTCGAGAGAAATACCTTCATAATCCTTTCCCCCCAATCCTTCATCACTAATCCCTAATCCTTCCTCCCTCGTCCCTAATCCCTCACTCCTAATCCTTATCTCCGTCTGTACCCCATGGAATACCTCTTCCAGATTGACCAGCTTTCCGTCAAACACTTGTCCGATGGCTTGTTCGCCCAGACAGACACCGAGTATGGGTTTCCGTCCGGCATAGGTGCGGATGACATTCAGCAGCAGTCCGGCTTCCTCGGGGACACCGGGGCCGGGTGAGAGGATGATTTTATCGTATGGCTCCAATTCTTCGAGCCGGAATTTATCGTTGCGCAGCACATCCACTTCTGCGCCAAGCTCTTTCACCAGATGGGCAAGGTTGTAGGTGAAGGAGTCGTAATTGTCTATGATAACTGTTTTCATCTTTTGTATTTACAATCTATTTTATTTACTATTTGACGATTTACGATGTACGATTGAAGTTACTTTATTTACGATGTACGATTTGGCTGCGCAATGTACGCCGCATGGCAAATCGTACATCGTAAATCGTCAAATCGTACATAAACTCACATTTTTTCTGCCATCTCAATCGCCTTTTTCAGTGCGCCGAGCTTGTTGTTCGCCTCTTGCAGTTCGTACTCGTCGTTGCTCTTGGCCACGATGCCGCCGCCTGCCTGGAACCAGAGGACACCGTTGCGGCTGACAAAAGTACGAATCGTAATCGCCTGGTTCAGCGAGCCGTTCAGTCCGATGAAACCGATGCAGCCTCCGTAGGCTCCACGGTTGTGCGGTTCCAGCTGGCTGATGAGCTGCATGGCGCGTACCTTGGGGGCACCGCTCAGGGTGCCGGCAGGAAAGGTGTCGATGAAGGCCTTGACGGGGTCGGCCTCTTCGCGGAGCGTTCCGCTGACACGGCTGACGAGGTGGATGACATGGCTGTAATACTGCATCTCCTTATAGAAGTCCACCTTTACATCGTGGCAGTTGCGGGAGAGGTCGTTGCGGGCAAGGTCCACCAGCATCACGTGTTCGGCGTTCTCTTTGGGGTCGTCGTGCAGGTACCGGGCATTGAGGGCATCCTGCTCTGCATCGCCGGTGCGCTTCGTGGTTCCGGCAATGGGGTCGATATAGGCATGGCGGCCTTCGATGCGGCAATGGGTTTCGGGGGACGAGCCGAAAATGCGGAAGCCTCCGAAGTCGAAATAGAACAGATAGGGAGAAGGGTTGATGCTGCGCAGGGCACGGTAGAGCTTGAAGTCATCGCCTGTGAAACGCTGCTCGAACCGGCGGGAGAGGACTATCTGGAAAACGTCGCCGCGCAGACAGTGGGCGATGCCCCGGCGGATATTCGCCTTGTGCTCCTCGTCCGTAAGCGGAGAGGTGGTGGGGCCGATGGCGCGGAAATCGTAGGCGGTGTAGTTACGGTTATGGATGGCCTTCTGCACCTGGTCCAGTTCGCTGGTCTCGCCGGGCGCCAGCATCTCGAGAAGCAGCATCTCATTCTTGAAGTCGTTGAAGACGATGAGGTACTTATATAATATGTACAGCATGTCCGGCGCATCGTTGGTAGCTTCGCGGCTGTCCTTCACGGGGATATTCTCGAAGTAGCGGACAGCATTGAAGGAGGTGTATCCGTAGAGTCCGCAGTAATTGCTGTATTCGCCCTCCACGCGGAAGCGGCAGAGGAAATCGTTCAGTGCGTTTTCCACCCGGTATTCTTCGGTTATGGGATGCTCTTCGCGGCTGTCGTCCGGCAGACGGAAGATAGCCGTGCCGTGGTCTATGCTGACACTAGCCAGCGGACACAGAGCGATGAACGAGCGGTTGTTCTCACTGCCGTGATAGTCGGAACTCTCCATAAGTGCGCTCTGCGGAAAGATGTCACGCACCTTCAGATACGTGCTCACCGGCGTATGCAAGTCACCGAGCATGGTGCGGCTGACTGTTTTATAATCATATTGTTTCATTGTATCTTGTATTTTATTTCATTGCATCTCGTATTTTCAAATAGCTCATCACTTATCACTTATAACTCATCACTCAAATACGTCTCTATATCCTTATCCCCCCGTCCCGACACCGTCAGCACCACCACGTCCGTCGGCTTGAACCTCATCTTCTCCAGCGCACCCAGTGCGTGGGCGCTTTCCAATGCGGGGATGATGCCCTCGAGCCGGGTCAGCTCGTAGGCGGCGCGGATGGCTTCGTCGTCGTTCACGGCGAGGACGATGGCACGTTTCTGCTTGGCAAGGTTGGCGTGCATGGGGCCGATGCCCGGATAGTCCAGTCCGGCAGAGATGGAATAGGGCTCTTCTATCTGTCCGTCCTCGTTCTGGATGACGTAGGTGCGCGAGCCGTGGATGATGCCCATCTTGCCGAGGGCGATGGTGGCGGCTGTCATTCCCGTTTCAATGCCTTTTCCTCCGGCTTCGGCGAGGACGATTTGCACGTGCGGGTCGTTGACGTAGTGATAGATGGTGCCGGCTGCATTGCTTCCTCCGCCTACGCAGGCGATGAGGTAGTCGGGGCATTCGCGTCCTTCATGCTCAAGAAGTTGTTTCCTGATTTCTTCGCTGATGACGGACTGCAGGCGTGCCACCATGTCGGGGTACGGATGCGGGCCGACGGTGGAACCTATCACGTAGTAGGTGTCCGAGGGATGACAGCACCAGTCGCGGATGGCTTCGTTGGTGGCGTCCTTCAACGTCATATTGCCACTGGTGACGGGAACGACGGTGGCGCCGAGCATCTTCATCTTCTCCACATTGACGCGCTGGCGCTCTACGTCGGTCTTACCCATGTAGACGATGCATTCCATGTTCATCAAGGCGCAGACGGTGGCTGTGGCCACACCGTGCTGTCCGGCTCCGGTTTCGGCGATGATGCGGCGCTTGCCCATGCGGCGTGCCAGCAACACCTGCCCGATGCTGTTGTTGATTTTGTGGGCACCGGTGTGGTTCAGGTCTTCACGCTTGAGGTAAATCCGGCAACCGTACTTCTCGGACAAGCGGTGTGCCAAGTAGAGTGGGGAAGGGCGTCCCACGTAGTCGCGCAGCAACTGGTCGTATTCACGCTTGAAGTCCTCACTTTGCAGCACCTTGAGGTAGGTGTTCTGCAACTCTTCTACACATTTGTGGAGGATTTCGGGAACGTATGCCCCGCCGAACTCTCCGTAATAACCTTCTTTGTCAACTAAGAAATTCATCATGTTATTTACTATTTGACGATTTACTATTTACTATTTCAGAAATCAAAACGCATTATTGCTTAAACGAAAAAAGCCCCGTCGCTTGGTGCGACAGGGCTCTTTTTGTTTTTTACTATATATTACATATATACATACGAGCGCTGCTCCCTTACGACTGTCGGAGTTGTAACGGGTGCCACCACCAATATGTATTTACTAACATTGTTTTCATTGACTTTTTTTGTTTTATCGGGGGCAAAGACAGTGCAAACCGAATGTATAATAAAATGAACTTGTTCATTTTTTATGCTGAGGTGCAGCCTGTCTTCGTTTTCGCGACAAATATAAGCACTTTGTTTTAACTGCCAAAATAAATATGACTTTTTTTCTGGATAAGAACATTTTTCTTGAAATATTGTTCTTATAAGTGTAGTAAAAACGAATATTCATTCAAAAAAAGAAAGGAACAAACTATGAATAGAAAACATTTAGTTGCCATAGGCGTGGTTATTGCTGTACTGTTGTTATTATACTGGCTTTTTGTGGCCGAAGATATGAATGCCTGGCTGAATGTAAACTGATTTTTCGGGATTTTCGTGTGGAGTTATTCGGATAAAGATGTATCTTCGCAAAAAAACATAGACTCATGAAAGGATTAAGTTATTCATTTTTGCGTGCTATATGTGCGCTGGTTATCGGTTTGGTGCTGGTGATGTTTCCCGACCAGGCGGGTGATTACTTTGTGATTACGATAGGTGTCATTTTCCTGGTGCCTTCGCTTATCAGCATCATAGGCTACTTTGCACAGAGCACGGAGATGCGCAGCCGTTTCCCTATCGAGGGAGTGGGCAGCCTGCTGTTTGGCTTGTGGCTGATTATCATGCCCGGTTTCTTTGCCGATTTGCTGACATTTGTATTGGGATTTATCCTGGTGATGGGAGGAGTGCAACAGATTGCCTCGCTTTCCGCTGCCCGTCGCTGGATGCCGGTACCGGGAGGTTTTTATGTGGTTCCGGTATTGATTCTGCTTGCCGGCTTGGTTGCGCTGTTCAATCCTACGGGAGTACGCTCCACGGCATTTATCATTATCGGTATCAGCAGTCTGGTCTATGCGGCTTCGGAACTGCTGAACTGGTTCAAGTTTACGCGTCGCCGCCCGAAGACACCGGATGCTTCAGTAAAGGCAGTGGACGATATTGAGGATGCACAAATTATAGAATAAAAAAACAGACCATCTGTTGAGGTAGAACAGATGGTCTGTCAGGAGTAAACGGATGGTCTGTTCATGCCACACGGACCATCCGTTTTTATTGTTTCAACCATTCATTTATCAGCTCCATCACTTGCTTCTTTTCCTCTTCGGGCAGTGTGCCGATGCGTGCCCGATGGCTTCCGCCGGGCTCTACGAATACATGGATGTTTTTCTTTCCTTTCAGCCAGGTCACTCCGGCAGCTGTCCACGGGTCGTTCTGTCCGTAGATGAATATCATTTTCGGGTCATTCTCTTTTAGGAACTTCGTGATTTTCTTGCTTAGGGTCTTGTCGAAGGGCATGTCTTTCAGCTCTTCGGGAAGCATCAGACGATGCAGGTAATCCTTGCTCGATTGGATGGAAAGATACTTCTTGAAAGGCTTCGTATCGTAGCCGTAATAGCCCAGTTCGCGGGCGGCCTGCACGAAGAATGAGGCTGTGGGACTGTCGGCAATGAAGTAGTCGGGATTACTGATGTTGAGCAGATGGGCAAATATCTCATCGTCCGAGGCCGTGGTGGCAGGGATGCTGCTGACGGGAGTTCCCCACTGCCAAAGGGCAAAAGAATACTCCAGCACGCAATAGTCGTATATCTCTTCAACGGGCGCACGGAACTTGAGTCCTTTTTCATTGCAATATTTCTCAAAGCGGGGGAGCAGTGCGGCTTTCCGTTTCAACACTTCCAACTGGAAGTCCTCAATCCGTTTGCGGTCCTCCGGAGTAGACACTTTCCTGAGGAAAGGCTCGTGGCGTCCGTCTTCCACCCCGTAGCAGAGCGGAGCTACATAAGGCACGGAAATATCCACGTCGTCCGGATAGAACGTGCGGTAGAGCAGGGTAGTCTGCCCGCCCTTGCTGATGCCGGTCGCAATCCATTTGCCGGGATAGATGCTTTTAAAGGCGTTGCGGACGGCGTGCAGGTCGTCTGCGGAATTCTCGGCGGTGAGGTATTGCCAGTCTTTGGGCTCAGGGGTGGATTCCAGGAAATAACGGTATTCCACAAAAATCATGTTGGCATCGAGCAACTCTGAAAGTTCCTCGCGATACTTGGGGTTGAGGGCATAGGCGGCTCCATAGCCTTCGGTTACAATCACCGTGGGACGGTCGAAGCCGACGTGGGAGACAATCACACGCTGGCGGAAACTGCCCTTTTCGGGACGACGGTGGTCCAACGGCTGGGTGAAATAGGTTACATACTTCTCGGAGAACCGGGTGGACTCCAACGGACGGGTTTCCGTAATGGCGGAAATCCGACCCAGTTTTTGCTGCAGATCGGTTTGTGCCGGGGCGGCAGCCGCAACGAACAGCAAGGCAAACAGCAGGAACGCTGCATAGCAGTTACGTAAATTCTTCATGATGACAGGATTGTTTTATCTGACGGACAAAGATAGGTTATTTCCCGCTTACCGCCAACAGTTGGCATGGACGAAAAAAGAGAGAGAACTGCCTCGCGGCACCTCTCCCCCCTGCAAACTTAAAACAACCAACAAAAGAATGAGATAGGGATTAAGGATTCATCCTTCATCCTTCATTTTCATCTTATAAACAGTAACTCGCGATATTTGGGCAACGTCCACATCTGATTGTCGACGATGAGTTCCAGCTTGTCGATGTGGTAACGGATTTCCTCCATCATCGGTACGATGTTGTCGTGGTAGGCGATGGCTTTTTCACGTTCACTCTCAATTTTGTTGGCCACTTTGCGCGCCTCGATCATGGCATCCACATGCTCCTTGATGAAGGCGGTACGGTCGGCAATCTCTTCGATGAGTTCCAGATTCTTGGCAGACAGTTTTGCAGCCTTCTCTGCGGGGAACAGGTCTTTCATCTTGTAGACGTTGTCAATCAAATCCGACTGATACTGTGTAGCTACGGGGATAATGTGGTTCATGGCCAAATCTCCGAGCACGCGGGCTTCAATCTGTATTTTCTTGGTGTACATTTCCCATTTCACCTCGTTGCGGGCTTCCAGTTCCTTCTTCGTCATGACACCGATGGACTCGAACATCCGGATGCTCTCCGGTTTCAGGTAGTTGTCGAAAATGACGGGAACACTTGTCTCGCAGTCCAGACCGCGGCGGGCTGCTTCGGCTTTCCATTCATCGCTGTAACCGTTGCCGTCAAAGTGGATGGGTTTGCAGACTTTGATGTACCGGCGGATGACTTCGAGGATGGCGGAGATTTTCGGCTCCCCCTTTTCAATCAGTTCGTCCACATCTTTCTTGAATTCCACCAACTGCTCGGCAAGGGCGGAGTTCAGCGCAATCATGGCACTGGCGCAGTTGGCCTCGGAACCCACGGCGCGGAACTCGAAGCGGTTGCCGGTGAAGGCGAACGGGCTGGTGCGGTTGCGGTCGGTATTGTCTATCATCAGTTCCGGAATCTGCGGGATGTCCAGCTTCATGCCTTGCTTGCCGCTGAGGCTGACGAGGTCGTCCTTGGTGCTCTCTTCGATGTGTTCCAGCACCTGGCTCAACTGCTTGCCCAGGAAGGAAGAGATGATGGCCGGAGGCGCTTCGTTGGCACCCAGCCGGTGGGCGTTCGTCGCACTGGAGATGGAGGCTTTCAGCAATCCGTTGTGACGGTATACGGCCATCAGCGTATTCACTACGAAGGTGATGAAACGCAGGTTCTCTTCGGGCAGTTTGCCGGGTGCGTGGAGCAGGATACCGGTGTCCGTACCCAGCGACCAGTTATTATGCTTGCCGCTACCGTTGACACCCTTGAAGGGCTTTTCGTGCAGCAGTACGCGGAAACCGTGGTTACGTGCCACTTTACGCATCAAGGCCATGATGAGCATGTTGTGGTCTACCGCCAGGTTGCATTCCTCGAAGACGGGAGCCAGCTCGAACTGGTTGGGAGCCACTTCGTTGTGACGGGTCTTGACGGGGATGCCGAGTTTCAGCGCTTCGATTTCCAGTTCCTTCATGAAAGCGGCCACACGGCTGGGGATGGCCCCGAAGTAGTGGTCTTCCAACTGCTGGTTTTTGGCGCTGTCATGGCCCATCAGCGTGCGTCCGGTCATCAGCAGGTCGGGGCGTGCGGCGTACAACCCTTCGTCAACCAGAAAATATTCCTGCTCCCAGCCCAGATAGGCAACCACTTTCTTTACTTCCGGATTGAAATAGTGGCATACGTCGACGGCAGCCTTGTCTACGGCACGCAGGGCTTTCAGCAACGGTGCCTTGTAGTCCAGAGACTCACCGGTATAGGCGATGAAAATAGTCGGGATGCAGAGCGTGTCGTCTACGATGAATGCCGGGGAGGAGGGGTCCCATGCCGAGTAGCCACGTGCCTCGAACGTATTGCGGATACCGCCGTTCGGGAAACTGGAAGCGTCCGGTTCCTGCTGCACGAGCAGTTTGCCGGTGAATTCCTCCATCACGCCGCCTTTGCCGTCGTGTTCCACAAAAGCATCGTGCTTTTCGGCAGTACCTTCGGTCAGCGGATGAAACCAGTGCGTATAGTGGGTCGCCCCCATTTCAACCGCCCATTTCTTCATACCTGCGGCAACCTCGTCGGCTATGCTGCGGTCCAGCGGAGCTCCGTTGTCAATCACATCCGTCAGTTTGGCATACACCTTGCTCGGCAGATAGCGGAACATCTTCTCCTTGTTGAATACATACTTGGCAAAATACTCTGACGGACGTTCCGCCGGGACTGCCACTGCAACGGGTTTCTTCTTGAACGCCGTCTCTACTACTCTGAATCTCAATTTTGACATAATACCTTAGAGTTGTAATTGTTGGTTTAATAAAATATAAAATCATTATGCACCGTAGGCAGACTCGCCGTGTTCGTAAATGTCTAGTCCTTCTTCCTCCACACGTTTGGAAACGCGGAGACCGTGGATTTTGTCGAGTCCTTTGAAGATGATGAATCCCATGCCTGCTGCCCATGCGCCTACTACGAGTGCACCGAATACCTGCGCTCCGAGAAAGCTCCAGCCTGCACCGTAAAACAGTCCCTCACTGGTGGAAAACAGTCCGGTGAGGATGGTTCCCGTGAAACCGCAGACGCCGTGTACGGAACTGGCCCCTACGGGGTCGTCAATTTTCAGTGTCCGGTCGATGAATTCCACCGAATAAATCATCAGGATGCCGCAGATGGTGCCGATGATTACCGCCCCGAAGGGAGAAACCATGTCACAACCGGCCGTGATGCCTACCAATCCGGCCAGAATGCCATTCAGTGTCAGAGACAAGGAGGGTTTGCCATATTTCATCCAGCTTACCGCCAATGCAAAGAAACCGCCTGCGCAGGCTGCCAGATTGGTGGTGAGGAATACATGCGAGATGGCCCTTGCATCGTCCGTAGTGGCTGCTGCCAACTGTGAACCGGGGTTGAAGCCGAACCATCCGAACCAAAGGATGAATACACCCAGTGCCGCAATCGTGAGGTTATGTCCCGGAATGGCTCTTGACTTGCCGTCTTTGCCGTATTTCCCGATGCGCGGGCCGAGGATGGCCGCACCTACCAGGCAATCCAGCCGCCTACGGAGTGGACGATGGTGGAACCTGCGAAGTCATGGAAAGTTGTTCCGAATGTTTCCATCATGAAGGAACCTGCCTCACCGTTCATCAGCCAGCCGCCGCCCCAAGTCCAGTGACCGGAAACGGGATAAATCAGCACACTGATGAAGATGGTGTAAACCAGGTACATGGAGAATTTGGTACGTTCTGCCATAGCGCCGGACACGATGGTGGCAGCCGTTGCGCAGAATACAGTCTGGAATACCAGGAAACCTTCCGTGGGAAGCCCGCCTCCGTCGTAGAACGAGAGGTCGAAGAAATGGGGCATTCCTATGAATCCGCCTGCACCGAACATCAGTCCGAAACCGATGAACCAGTAGAGCAGGCTGCCAAACATGAAGTCAACGAAGTTCTTCATCAGGATATTGGCCGTATTTTTTACTCTGGTGAAACCGGCTTCGACCAGTGCAAAGCCCGGTTGCATGAAGAATACCAGCATGGCTGCAAGCAACATCCATACAGTGTTCAGTCCGTTGGTCAGTTCACTTAAAATAAGTTTATCCATAATTTCTTGTTGCTTTTAGTTGTATTGTATTTTCTTGGTTGTGGTTTGTAGCTGCCCGTTATCTTTCTTGTTCGGCATTGTAGAGTGCGATGTCGCCTCTCTCTGCAGTACGTATGCGTATGGCATCCTCAATGGGGATGACGAAGATGCGTCCGTCGCCGATTTCACCGGTTTGTGCAGATTTGATGATGGCTTGTACGGTCTTTTCCGCATTCTTGTCGCGCACCACGATGGAGATAAGGATGCGCTCGATGGAACTGGTGTCGTACATGACACCACGGTAGATACGGGCTTGTCTGGATTTCCCGATGCCCCGTACATCATAATAGGAGAACCATTCGATGTCCGCTTCGAGCAGCGCGTCCTTCACGTCCTCGAACTTGGTCTTTCGGATAATAGCTTCAATCTTTTTCATACCTTAAATAATTTACGATTAGACAATTTACGATTTACTATTTGCCTTTCGGTGTGTGTAAATCATAGGTTTTTCATCTTAGAAACTTAGTCCGACTACGAAATAGGCACCTTCAGACCTTGGATTCCAGGTTGCTTTGGCAAACAACGGGAGGGAGAAGGAATCGGTGATTTTGATGTCTTTTGATACTCCCAGGCTGACGTCGCATACGGCAAATCCGTTGGCTCCATAGAAGTCCGTGGCCCAAGGGGTAGCGCCTATCTCGCCGTCCAGTCCAGTCCGCCCAGTGTGAAGGGAGCTGCTACGGAGATGTAGGATGAATAAGCACGGTCACCGTCTTTGTCAACACCGTCGTCGCCTGCAAAGTTGGTGTACCAGTTTACGGCTACGGGGCCGAAATCATAGCCGATTTGCGCTTCGAACAGATGTGAGTTGGCAGCATTGTGTGCGCCGTACTGGAAGTATTTGGCTGTCACCCCATCTCCGGTCACATTGTACCAGTAGTCCGTCACTGATACGCTGAAGCCTCCGGTTGAATATCCCAGTATGAGGTCGAACTCTTTCGTGTCCGAACTCTCGATGCCTACGGAGCCCCAAGCTCCCAGAGAGAAACCTTTGTAGGCGATGGATGCGCTCGGCTGGAGGCTTACCCCTCCCAAATCCTGGCCACGCCACACGTAACCGCTTACGAGGTCGACGCCTGCCGACGCTTCCACTTTATCCTGAGCCTTTGCCGTGAAAGGCATTGCCATTGATAACAGCGCCATTGCCATTATTCCCCATTTTACACTTCTTGTTTTCATACCTTTTTACCTTTAAGTTTAGAAAAATTCCGGATGATCAGTCCGACTAGATTATAGCAAGTACCTCGCTAATTCAATTGTTTTTTTATTTCAGCCACTTCCGGATGCGCTTCATGGCTTCCACGCAGTCTTCGTGCTTGCCGAAGGCCGTCAGCCGGATATATCCTTCACCGCTGGGGCCGAAACCTACACCCGGTGTGCCCACTACATTGGCTTCGTACAGCATCTGTTCGAAGAACCGCCAGGAGCTTGTTCCGTCGGGCGTTTTCAGCCAGATGTAAGGAGCGTTCACACCACCGTAGACTTTCAGCCCGGCCGTTTCAAGGCCCTGCTTCATGGTCCGGGCATTGTCCATATAATAATCTATCGTTTCCTTTATCTGCCGCTGTCCCTCCGGTGTGTAGATGGCTTCTGCCGCCCGCTGGGTGATGTAGCTGGTGCCGTTGAACTTGGTAGATTGGCGGCGGTTCCAGAGCTTGTTCAGTGGGATGCGTTCGCCTTCCAGCGTGGCGGCAGTGAGTTCTTTCGGCACAACGGTGTAGCCGCAGCGTACTCCCGTGAATCCGGCAGTCTTCGAGAAGCTGCGGAACTCGATGGCGCATTTCTTCGCTCCCTTTATCTCATAGATGGAGTGGGGTACGTCATCTTCGCGGATGAAGGCTTCGTAGGCGGCATCGAACAGAATCAGCGTGTCGTTGGCGAGCGCATAGTCCACCCATTTCTTCAGCTCGGGCTTGGTCAGGGTAGTGCCCGTGGGGTTGTTGGGGTAGCAGAGGTAGACGATGTCGATGCGCTTGTCTGGAATCTCCGGGATGAAGTCGTTCTCGGCGGTACAAGGCATGTAGGTGACGTTGCTCCACTGGCCGTTTTCCTCTAGTACTCCGGCACGTCCGCACATCACGTTGCTGTCTATATAGACCGGATAAATCGGGTCGGTCACTCCCACGCTGTTGTCGTGGCGGAGAATGTCGCCGATGTTTCCCGTGTCGCTCTTTGCTCCGTCGTTCACGAAGATTTCCGTAGGACCGAAATGGATGCCTCGCGGAAGGTAATCGTGCTTGAGGATGGCTTCTATCAGGAAGTCGTATCCCTGCTCGGGACCATATCCACGGAATGTCCGTGCGTCAGCCATCTCCTCCACTGCCTTGTGCATCGCTTCGATGCAGACCGGTGGCAGTGGCCGGGTAACGTCTCCGATACCCAGACGGATGACCTCTTGCTTGGGATGTGTTATCCTGAAAGTATTTACCTTCTTGGCTATGTCTGAAAACAGATAACTACCCGGTAGCTTTAAAAAATGTTCGTTTACTAATGCCATAATCTTTTCTTGGTTGATAGTTGGTGATTAGTCAATTAATTCAATTTTGCCGTCGAATACTTTGGTGGCTTCTCCCGTCATCAGTACATGCCTGGTGGCGATGTCCCATCGGATGGTGAGTGAGCCTCCGTCCATGATGATGATGGATTCCCTTCCTGCGCGTCCGGTGAGGAAGGCTGCCACGGCGGTGGCACAAGCTCCGGTTCCACAGGCTTGGGTGATGCCCGAGCCTCGTTCCCAGACACGCATCCTTATTTTTCCTTCTCCCAATATCTGGGCAAATTCTACATTGATGCGTCCGGGGAAGAGAGGGTGATTCTCCAGTTTGGGACCGATGACTGTAAGGTCGATGGCTTCAATATCATTGACAAAGATTACCAGATGCGGGTTTCCCATGGATACGGTAGTCCCTACATATCGTTCTCCGTCCACTTCGATGGGCTGTTCTTTCATCGGTTTGGCTCCTTTGCCGTCGTAGTCTGCCGGTTCGTCGGCAGGTATGCCCATGTCTACGGTTACAGAGTTGACCTTTCCGTCTGCCAAGTGCAGGTTTAGCATCCTTATACCTGACAGTGTATCGAGTGCGATTTCTGTTTTGGAGGTCAGTCCGTAGTCAAAAAGATATTTTCCGATGCAGCGGCTTGCATTGCCGCACATCCGGGCCTCCGAGCCGTCGGCATTGAATATCCGCATGCTGAAATCGGCCTTGTCCGAAGAACCGATAAGTACCAGACCGTCACTTCCAATTCCCGTATGCGGTGCACTCCATGCCCTCGCAAGTTCTTCCGGATGGCTGATAGGATATTGGGTCGTATCTACATAAATGTAGTCGTTTCCGGCACCGTGCATCTTGGTGAATTTTATAGCTCTTGTCATTTTGTCCTTTATCGGTTGGTTAATATATCCTTTTGTTTTATTTCGATGCAAATATACGACGTTTTGTTTTATAATTAACTGTAAAGCATATCTATTTTCTATTATTTTTTAGCGAAACTTTCATTCAATGAGAATATCTACTGTCAGGCTTTCAATTTAAAAGCATATGGCTTTGTTTTTATATAAATTGTAATCCATGTGAAAGTTTAGTTTGACTCAAAATAAGAAAAAAGATTTTTTATAAGACTAATTGCTATCTTTTTGAAAACAAGAAACCGCTCCATTGCGGACATAATGAAGCGGTTTGTTTGGTTTTTGTTTCTAAATGTATAAGGAGCGGCTATTTTTTCTTTAAAATTTCTTCCAGCACTACCGGCTCATTGGTTGTAATGAAATCTACTCCTTGGCTGATGAGCCATTCCATGTCTTTGGCTTCGTTTACGGTCCAGGCGTTTACTTTCATGCCGAGGTCGTGGCATTCCTTTATCCATTCGGGATGTTTTTGGAAGACACTGAAGTGATAGTCGGGACCGGCACAACCCCATGCTTTCAGCTCCTTGGGGGTAAGGTCACCGGTCAGGTAGTAGACGGGGGTGCCTTTGGGTGCCAGACGGATAAACTCCTTGGTGGCATGTTGGGAGAAGGTGATATATTCCGTACGGTCCTCCAGTCCTTTGTCCTTTATCATTTTTACGATGCCCTCTACGGCTCGTGTTTCCTGTTCGGGAGTCTTGTGGGCTTTCAGTTCGAGGATAAGGCGGGTTTTTAGGCTTTTTGCCTTGTCCAGATACTGTTGCAGGGTAGGGAGTTGTTCGCCGTTGTCCAGTTGTACGGCGGTGCATACCTTGGCTGTGGCATCTTGCATAGTCACGCCTTTAAAGGTGGCGTCATGATTGACAACCAGCTGATTGTCTGTGGTGAGCCAAACGTCGAACTCGGAGCCGTAGCAGTGGATAGAATCAGCCTTTACAAGTGCGGCAAGGGAGTTCTGAGCCGAACCGTCTGTAGTCCAGAAACCACGGTGGGCAATGACTTCCTGGGCCTGGATAGTGCCGCATGCAGCAAAGAGCAGGGCAGAAGCAAAAAATAGTTTTTTCAGATTCATAATGATTAGGGTGTTTTGTTTTGAACACAAAGATAAGTATTATATTTCTTTTATTAAATCTAACCCCTGAGTAATTTCAGTATGTACTTTCCGGGCATCACGATGCGGGCTTTCAGCTGGGGTGAGCTGTTCAACTCATATAGGATTTTCCAGATTTTCCCTCCCAGTTTTCCAAAATCTGTCAGTCTTAGGATGGCATTCAGATCGTGGATGTCGGTTACTTTCTGCCTTGCCAGTTCTTCCATCAGGCCTTGGTAATTATGCGTCTGTCTGTTGAGCGTGTACTCCGGTGGAGTCAGAAGAATCTCCTCCTTCCTTCTTCCCGTCTCTCCTTGGGGAGATAGAGAGGGGTTTTCTTTATTCTCTTTATTTAGTTTATTTGCTAAAGCGCTGCTTGTTTTGGCATCCCTGATTCTCTGCTGGTTAACCAGTCCACCGCGACGTCCGGCCTCCTTTTTAGCTTCTTGTTGGGCGTCCCATGGCTCCATGCGGCGGCTTAGTCCGGGGGATGAGAAGCTTGTCTCGTTCACCTCGAACAGTGCATAGTCATAGATGATTCGCTTCAGTGTGGCGGTTGTCACCCTTGCTTTTTGTGCCAGTATGGGAATCACTTTCAGGCTGGCTTTATATTCATTCTGCAATCTGAGGAATTCGAGCACTGTCCAGTAAATGCCATATCCTTTCATACCTTCTTCTTGTATCATAATCATTAATTTTAGGTTGCTGCCGGCATTGGCATCATGTAGTAAATAAGCCTCCATAGCTTTTGATATTGGTGTTTTTTGTTAGTTTACTATCGGTCTCCATTCCATAAAGTTCTCAATCAGAAAAGTCCGCCAGCCTTGTTGTTCCGCGTCCCAATAGGCTACGTGAGCTTTAATGCTTGTCATGTCATGTTTCTTTTTGAAGTCGCTTTCGTAGGAAACAAGGGTTCCTCTTCCCATGTAGAAGCTGCCGTCCTGCTTTCGGTAGGCTATCAATGCATATCCGTATCGCATGTATTCCAATAGGGAATTTATGCGTTGTGCCATCCATTGTACAGACTCCATGCTCAATGTCGTGTTTTCCGTAATCCGTTTTTCCCATAGCTTTTTTGTTTTTTCTGTTTTGGATACAAATTTCTCCTCAAATTCAGTTTTTTCTTTTCCCATTTTTTATGTTTTTAGGGTTAGTAAATGTATGATAATCAGCAATGAAAAAGGGCTACTCCTTTCAGTACGGATGGCTACGCCCTTGCCTTGTTGAGGCTACACCATCCGACAAGAAAGGTGTAGCCCTTCTGTCCGGTTGCTGACGGCGGCAAAATTACTGCCTTTCCAGGTACTGAACTATCAGTGATTTATCCTTACATCATATCCGTATGGGTCAATCAGTGTGGTGTCTTCCCGTTTTATGATGGCCCATACCTTCTCCAATTCGGTGATTATCGTACTGTAAGTCAAAGGCTTTTGCTCTCCTCTGGCTCTCTTTGTGAAGTTTTCGGATGCTACGAGCAGTTTGGCTATATCCGTTATTTTTCTAATTTTTGTGCCTTCAAAATAGCCTGATTTAAAGGCTCTTAAGTAACCTACATAAACATGGGTCTGGTCTCCGTAGTAAACCCGTTCTGACAATAGCTTTTCATCCACTATGGAACTGTGTTCTTTTACTTTTGTTGCTTTTAGTTTCTGTGTATCAGATTGATACGACATGCTTCTCTGTTCGTTACTGTTGAGATGCTTCTTTTTTTGAGTTCTTTCATTTGTGTAGTTCTTCGTTCGTTTAACTGTTTTTTATTCTGGTTAAAAAATGCGAAAGTATAAAAAGTGAGGGAGAAATAAGGGAATTTTGGTGGGAAATGTGAAGGGTGAGTTGTAAATGGTTGATATATAAGATGATATGCTGTTTAAAAAACGTACGTTTAATGAACGCAAAGATAGAGACGTTTTTTGTAATGGCAAAATGTTTGATAGAAAAATGTTCCTAATAATAAATAATGATAAGCATATTGCATTGAATTTCAGCAGTATATGCAATATATGTAATCAGTTAAAATCTTCTTATTTTTAGCTTCTTGAGTATGTCTTGTATAAGTCCGAAATAGGTGTTTTTTAAACGTACGATTAAAAAACGCTTTTTTGTTTCTAATACGTTCGTTTATAGTCTCTTACCAAAAGGTAATGAACAACCACAGAGAATCTGTTGACAAGAAGGGCATAGTGCTTGTCAAACTTCCCATAAAATGCTCGCAAGTGATTGAACTACAGTTGTGTAATAGTAGTTCAAAGCCCCCAAGGAATACCTTTTTCTAAGTAAAATTAACAAGAATAGAAATGGATAAAGAGACCGAAGTTTGGTTTGCCATGCGTGCTACATACCGCAGGGAGCTTGAAGCTATGCATCTTCTCGAAAAGGCAAATCTTGGCTGTTTCATTCCCATGCAATATAAGATAAGTATCCGTAGGGGCAGGAAAGTCCGTGCTTTGGTTCCCGTCATCCGTAACCTGGTTTTTGTCCACGCACGTCCTTCCGAAGTGCAGCGATTTAAGTCTCAAATTACTTATTTGCAATATATTACTGATACCCGTAGCGGTCAGAAAATAGTCATTCCTGACCATGATATGCAGCGTTTCATAGCCGTTGCTGGTACCTACAATGACCATCTTCTCTATTTTCAACCCGAAGAACTGAATCTCTCCAAAGGTACGAAAGTCCGTATCACCGGTGGCGACTTCGAGGGTCAAGAAGGTGTTTTTCTAAAAGTAAAAGGTGCCCGTGATCGTCGTGTAGTGATTGCTATACAAGGTATCATTGCCGTTGCCATGGCGACCATCCATCCGGATCTCATCGAAGTAATCCGCTAGTCTTTAATTGTTAATTTATAATTTTTAATTAATCATGTCTCTTTTAGAAGAAGCACTCCTCCTTCAGCGTGCTGCGCACGATCTGATGTATTTGGGTATGGACGGGAGTCCTATCTATAGTGATGACTTGTCCCGTCGTAACAGCGAAGTCTATCGCTTGACCACAACTTTGTATAATTCCAGTATCTGGGGTACTACGGTGGAGGAGCAGGCAAATGTCTGTCTTGCTCTCTTGAAAGGGTATAGTGCCTCGTTCATTGACCATGGTGAAAAGCTACAACATGTGCAGGAGGTATTGAAGCGCTGTTGGGATATTCTGGATATTCTTCCTGCTTCATTACTAAAGCTTCGTCTGCTTACTGCTTGCTATGGTGAGGTGTTTGATGAGGCTTTGGTGGATGAAGCTCGTTCCATCATTGCTTCTTGGAGTGTTGCATCACTGACTGCCGAGCAGCAGGAAGCAGTTGATGAGTTTCAGAATGTGGTGGATAATCCTTATCCATGGGAGGAAATGGAATAAAAATGTATAAATAGGATTTCTCTTTGAAGAAAAAACGTATATTTGCATATAGCTTCTAAAAAAGAGAAATAAGATGGAACAGATGCGTAAACTGCCGATTGGTATACAGACTTTTGAAAAGCTGCGTGAAGAAAATTATCTTTATGTAGACAAAACAGCAATGGTCTATAAGATAGCATCCAATTCCACTCCCTATTTTTTGAGCCGTCCTCGCCGTTTCGGTAAGAGTTTGCTTATATCTACCTTCGAAGCTTACTTTCAAGGACGTAAAGATTTGTTTCACGGACTTGCCATCGAAAAACTGGAAACCCAATGGGAGGAATATCCTGTATTACATCTGGACTTAAATGCCCGTAAATATGAAATAGCCGGAGATTTGATAGCCATGCTTAATCAATATCTGGAAAAGTGGGAATTGAAATATGGTGCAGAAAAGCAGGAGCGTAGTCCCGAAGAGCGCTTTGCCTATGTGATAGAGCAGGCGTATGCCCAGACGGGTAAGCAAGTGGTAGTGTTGATTGATGAATATGATAAGCCTTTGCTTCAAGCTCTTTCGGATGAAAAGCTAACGGAAGAATATCGTCGGATATTGAAAGCCTTTTATGGGGTACTGAAAAGTGCCGACCGTTATCTCCGCTTTGTTTTTTTGACGGGTGTGACGAAGTTTGCGCAGATTAGCGTGTTCAGTGATTTAAATCAGTTGCAGGACATCAGTACATGGCCCGACTATTCTTCTTTATGTGGTATTACTAAGGAAGAACTGCTCACAACGTTTACTCCGGAGATAGAACGTTTGGGTGTTTCCAATGGAATGGACTTCGATACAACTTTGGAGCGGATGACGAAGCTGTATGACGGTTATCATTTTTACCCTCATTGTGAAGGGGTTTTTAATCCTTTCAGTGTGTTGAATGCATGCAAGTCGAAGATTTTGGATAATTTCTGGTTTCAGACCGGTACTCCTACCTATTTGGTAAATTTATTGAAAGAGAGTGATTATGATTTGCGCCTTCTGATTGAGGGAGTTGAAGTGACGGCTTCCGCCTTTTTTGAGTATCGTGCGGAAGTAAAGAATCCGCTTCCCATGATTTATCAGAGTGGTTATCTGACCATCAAAGACTACGATAGGGATGTTTTATTGTACACTTTGGGTTTTCCCAATGATGAGGTACGCTATGGTTTCTTGAATTTCTTGGTTCCTTATTATACAGGAGTGACTGATGATGAAACCGGTTTCCACATAGCCAAGTTTATGCGTGAACTCCGTTCCGGTGATGTGGATGCATTCATGGAACGCTTGAAAGTATTCTTTGCAGGCATTCCCTACGAACTGAGCAACAATACCGAACGCCACTATCAGGCCATCTTTTATGTCGTCTTCACTTTGCTGGGCCAATTCGTACAGGCGGAAGTGCGCAGTGCGCGTGGTCGTGCCGATGCCGTGGTGCAGACAAAAGATGCCGTTTACGTCTTTGAGTTCAAGCTGAACGGCAGTGCCGAAGATGCCTTGAAGCAAATTGATGAGAGAGGTTATCTGATTCCTTATGTGCTGGATGGCAGGCGGCTGGTGAAAGTGGGGGTGAACTTCAGCAAGGAGACACGGAATGTGGAGAGGTATATTGTGGAATAACTCTTTAGCACTCATGCCTCGGCAAAATTCCTTTCCTATGAACGATAGGAATCCAAACTAATAATACTTAAAACTCAAGTCCTTTTTTGATATTCTTTATAGGAAAGCTGCCTTTGGGCGGTTTTCCATAGGAGCTACGTCTTTTTTGGACACTTACTACTTATGGATAATAAACAGACGGATAACAAGCGTATTGCAAAGAATACTCTAATGCTCTATATACGTATGATATTTGTTATGCTGGTCAGCCTGTATACATCACGTGTGGTGCTGGCTACATTGGGAATTGAAGATTATGGAATCTACAATGTGGTGGGTGGAGTAGTGGTGATGTTTGGTTTCCTTAATGGTGCAATGTCGGCCTCAACTTCGCGTTACATTACATTTGCATTAGGAAAGGGAGAATTGGGAGAGCAACTAAAGGTGTTCAATACCTCTCTCCAAATACATTTGATTATAGCGTTGCTCATTCTCCTATTGGCTGAAACTGTAGGTCTGTGGTTTTTACAAAGCAAGATGATTATTGCCGGAGATAGACAGTACGCTGCTTTTTGGGTTTACCAATGTTCGGTGCTGACCATGATGGCTTCCATAATAAATGTTCCCTTTAATGCTTCAATAATTGCCCATGAACGAATGTCGGTTTTCGCATATATATCCATATTCGAAGTAATTTCAAAATTGGGTATTGTGTATTTGTTGATGATTGTTCCGGTTGACAAGCTGATTTTCTATGCAGCGTTGCTTTTTGCTGTGCAGTTGCTGATGCAGTCTGTTTATATGCGTTATTGTGTACGCCATTTTGAGGAAGTGGAACTGAAAAAGATATGGAGTAAGCCGTTATTTACAGAAATGTTGGGCTTTGCAGGATGGAACCTTATGGGCAATTGTGCGGGAATTTTATCCACACAAGGGGTGAATATTCTGCTCAACATGTTTTTTGGTCCTGCAGTAAATGCGGCTCGTGGTGTTGCAGTGCAGGTGCAAGGGGCTGTATCCTACTTTTCCAGCAATTTCCAAATGGCACTGAATCCGCAGATTACCAAGAACTATGCAACAGGCGATTTGCAGGCTATGCATAATCTGGTATTAAGGAGTGCCCGTTTTTCATTTTTTCTGCTTTTCCTGCTTTCGTTACCAATCTATTTGATGACCCAAGAAATTCTGGAAGTTTGGCTTACGGAAGTTCCCGATTTTTCGGCAACATTTCTTCAACTCTCCTTGATGGCGGTTACGATTGATAGTATAGCCAATCCTTTGATGGTGGCTGCAGCAGCTACGGGTAATGTACGTCGGTATCAGACTGTGGTGGGAGGTGTCATTATGCTTGTTACTCCAATTGCTTATGTAGTCTTAAAGATGGGGGCTGATGCACCTTCGGTTTTTATTGTCAACTTATTGGTAATCATATTGTCCTTTATTACGCGTCTCTATATCATACGCTCTCTTATTCAATTAAATATCAACAGGTTTGTTTGCCAAGTAGGGAGAAGTGTGTTGTTGGTGCTACTCTTGGGAATCCCTATACCAGTTATACTTCGGCTATTGTTTCCCCCCACTTCGATAGTTCATGTAGTTATTTTAGGATTGTCTTGTATGGGTTCTGTGTGTATAGCTGTCTATACAGTAGGGCTTGAAGAGAATGAAAGGATATTTGTCCGTGGGAAAATAGCCGAACGCATTCGTTCTTTTAGAAGGGAATAATTAACAGTTTTGCTATGATTAAATTGGAAAAAAAATCAGACTGTTGCGGTTGTGCTGCTTGTGTACAACGTTGTCCCAAACAATGTATTTCCATGCAGGAAGATGAAGAGGGTTTTCTTTATCCTGCAGTGGATAAAGAGTCTTGCATAGATTGTGGGCTATGCGAGAAGGTCTGTCCAATACTTTCTCCTAGTAGCCCCCATCTTCCACATTATATTTATGCAGCAAAATCTAAGGATGAGCATATAAGGAAACATAGTTCTTCAGGTGGTGTGTTTACATTGTTAGCAGAGCAAACAATAAATGCCGGTGGAGTCGTTTTTGGTGCGCGTTTTGACGAAAAATGGGATGTCGTTCATGATTATTCTGAAACGTTAGAAGGACTGTCTGCCTTTCGTGGATCGAAGTATGTTCAGAGTAGCATAGACCAATCATACAAACAAGTTGAAAGTTTTTTAAGAGGTGGACGTTTGGTCCTTTTTTCTGGTACCCCTTGTCAGATAGCAGGTTTAAAGCGTTTCTTAAGAAAAGATTATGAGAATTTGACAACGGTTGATTTCATTTGTCATGGCGTTCCCAGTCCAAAAGTTTGGCGAATGTATTTGAAGGAAACGGTCGCACGTCAGTGCGAAAAAATACAGTTTCGCCTCACCCTATCTCTGGTAAAAATGCCCTCGTTGAGGGTATTTTGTTCAGAGATAAGTGTTTAGGATGGAAAAAATTCAGTTTTGCTCTCACCCTCTCCACTACCCTTGGGAGTGGAGAGAAAAATTCAGTTTTGCTCTCTGAACCTATAGATAAGAATATTTTTATGCGTGGTTTTATGAGTAACCTGTTTTTTCGTCCATCCTGCCATTTTTGTGCTTATAGAGAACTTCGTAGTGGTAGTGATATTACTTTGGCGGACTGTTGGGGGATACACCATGTTTATCCGGATTTTGATGATGATAAAGGCATAAGTTTATGTATTGTAAAGTCTGATAAGTTTAAAAAATCTTTCATCTTCCTTGGAATGTTTTA